>ERZ1292633.4494-Hain-H41-02um-R1-4494-length-12900-cov-5_pt1 | contig 12900 bp, 9 predicted proteins | sample MGYA00564406_ERZ1292633 | MGnify/ENA primary metagenome ERZ1292633 (study PRJEB36523, sample SAMEA6512639) | groundwater metagenome | collected 2019-01-08 | study: AquaDiva: Metagenomics assemblies of 32 groundwater samples
ATGTCTTATTTAACTCAAATGTTAGGTTTGGGAGTTCAAAACTTTTTAAGTGCAGGAACTGGTATCGCTGTTTTGGTAGTAATGGCAAGAGGTTTCAGAAACAAACAAACTACTAATTTAGGAAATTTTTGGAAAGATTTAGTAAAAAGTACTTTGTATATTTTGTTACCTTTATCAATAGTTTTTTCATTTATCTTGATACAACAAGGAGTTGTTCAAAATTTTGCTAATTATGACACAATTACAACAATAGAAGGGGTAAAACAAGTAATTCCTCAAGGGCCTGCTGCATCTCAAATAGCAATAAAACAACTTGGAACAAATGGTGGTGGTTTTTTTGGTGTAAATAGTGCACATCCTTTTGAAAATCCAACACCTTTAACTAATTTTTTAGAAATGCTAGCTATTTTATTTCTACCTGCTGCATTTACTTATACTTATGGAAAATTAGTAGGTACAGTTAAACATGGTTGGACTATATTTGCTACTATGATGATTCTTTTTTTAGTTGGATTAAGCATCTCTTTATATTCTGAATATACATACAATCCAGTTTTAGCTACTTCTCATGTAATGGAAGGAAAAGAAATGCGTTTTGGTATGGCTAATAGTATTTTATGGGAAGTTGCAACTACATCTGCTTCAAATGGTTCAGTTAATGCAATGCATGATAGTTTATCGCCTTTATCTGGAATGGTAGGAATGATAAATATTATGTTAGGTGAAATTATTTTTGGTGGAGTTGGAGCAGGTCTTTATGGAATAATTATTTTTGTTATTTTAACAGTTTTTATTTCAGGTTTAATGGTTGGAAGAACACCTGAATATTTGGGTAAAAAAATTGAAGCTTTTGAAATAAAAATGGTAATGCTAGGTGTTCTTTTACCAAGCTCAATGATATTAATTTTTTCAGCAATAGCTTGTGTTACACCGATAGGTTTATCAAGTTTAACTAATAAAGGTCCTCATGGTCTTTCAGAAATCTTATATGCTTTTTCATCTGCGGCTGGAAATAATGGAAGTGCTTTTGGTGGTTTAAGTGCTAATACAACTTTCTATAATTTATCTATCGCATTTGCAATGTTAATAGGAAGATTTGGAGTAATAATACCTATTCTTGCAATAGCTGGAAGTATGTCAAATAAAAAAATAGCTCCAACTTCTGAAGGTACATTATCAACCTCAAATTTTCTATTCATTTTTATGTTGCTTTCAGTAATCATTATTGTTGGAGCCTTGACCTTTTTTCCAGCTTTAGCATTAGGTCCAATAATCGAACATATATTAATGCTTAACGCTAAAAGTTTTTAATTTAGGAGAAAAAAAATGTCTAATACAAGTTCTTTATTCAATAAAAAAATACTACAAAAAGCTATTACAGATAGTTTTGTAAAATTAAACCCAGCGTCTTTAATAAAAAACCCTGTTATTTTTATGGTAGAAATAGGAGCGTTATTAACAACCCTAATTCTTTTTCAAGATTCGTCAGGTTTTAATATACAAATTGCTATATGGCTATGGTTTACCGTATTATTTGCAAATTTTTCAGAAGCTATTGCAGAAGGTCGTGGTAAAGCTCAGGCAGAAAGTTTGAGAAAAACTAAAAGTGATGTTTTAGCTAGAAAAATAGTAGGTAAAAATGAAGTTCAAATTAAATCAAGTGATTTAAGAATAGGTGATGTTGTTGTTTGTGAAACAGGAAATATAATTCCTTCTGATGGCGAAGTTATCGAAGGAGCTTCAACAGTTGATGAATCTGCTATAACAGGAGAATCTGCTCCTGTAGTTAGAGAAAGTGGTGGAGATCGTAGTGCTGTTACAGGAGGAACAGTTGTACTTAGTGATAGAATTTTAATAAAAATAAGTGTTAATCCTGGTGGTGGTTTTATTGATAAAATGATTGCTCTAGTTGAAGGTGCTAAAAGGAAAAAAACGCCTAATGAAATTGCATTATCAATTCTTTTATCTGGTTTATCTATTGTTTTTTTACTCGCAGTTGTTACTTTAAAAACTTTTATTCAATATAGTGAAACAGCATCAAATTACACAGGTTCTAGTGTTGTTACAATACCAATTTTAATTGCTTTGTTAGTTTGTCTAATTCCAACTACTATTGGTGGTTTACTTAGTGCTATTGGTATAAGTGGAATGGATCGTTTGATTACAAAAAATGTAATTGCTACCAGTGGTAGAGCAGTAGAAGCAGCAGGAGATATAGATACTTTAATTTTGGATAAAACAGGTACAATAACTTTAGGAAATCGTATGGCAAGTCAATTTGTTGCAGTTAATGGTGTTGATGAAAAAAGATTAGCAGATGTAGCACAACTTTCTTCTTTATCAGATGAAACTCCAGAAGGTAGATCAATAACTATTTTAGCTAAAGAAAAATATGGTTTAAGAAGTAGAGATTTAACTACTTTAGAAGCTAAATTTATTCCTTTTTCAGCTCAAACAAGAATGAGTGGAGTTGATATAATAGAAAATAATGTAAAACGTATTATAAGAAAAGGTGCTATTGATTCTATAAAAAAATATGTTGAATCTGAAGGAAATACTTTTCCTAAAGAACTTCAAGATATAGTTGAAAATATTGCAAAAAAAGGCTCTACACCTTTAGTAGTAGTTGAAAATTACCAAGCTTTAGGTGTAATAGAATTAAAAGATATTGTAAAGGGTGGTATAAAAGAAAGATTTGCTCAACTCAGAACAATGGGAATAAAAACTATTATGGTTACAGGTGATAACCCATTAACAGCAGCCGCTATTGCAGCTGAATCAGGCGTAGATGATTTTATTGCAGAAGCTAGACCAGAAGATAAATTAGCCAGAATACGAGAAGAACAAGAAAAAGGACACATGGTGGGAATGATTGGTGATGGTACAAATGATGCACCTGCTTTGGCTCAAGCTGATGTTGGTATTGCAATGAATACAGGTACTCAAGCCGCTAGAGAAGCAGGAAATATGGTTGATCTTGATAGTAACCCAACTAAACTTATTGATGTTGTAGAAGTAGGAAAACAATTACTTATGACAAGAGGAGCTTTGACCACTTTTAGTATTGCGAATGATGTAGCAAAATATTTTGCCATAATTCCTGCTATTACAACATCATTATATGCTTCTAATAATACTTATCCTTTATCTGCATTGAATATTATGAATTTGGCTACACCTCAAAGTGCAATTCTTAGTGCTGTTATTTTTAATGCAATTGTAATTATTATGTTAGTTCCTTTAGCTTTAAAAGGTGTCAAATATATGCCAATTGGAGCATCTGAAGTATTAAAAAGAAATATTTTTATCTATGGTTTAGGTGGTCTTATTTCGCCATTTATTGCAATTAAATTGATTGATATTTTAGTTACAGCTCTTAAGCTAGTTTAATAAGGAGTTTTTTATGTTATCAAATATTTTAATATCTGTAAGAATGCTAATTGTATTAACATTTTTAACAGGAGTTCTTTATCCTGTTTTTGTTACAGGAGTTGGTACAGCTATATTTCCGTATCAAGCAAAAGGTAGTTTAGTTATAAACAATTCAAAAATAGTAGGTTCAGAATTAATAGGTCAAAAATTTCAGGCAAATAAGTATTTTTGGTCACGTCCTTCTGGGTCTGATTATGTTGCAAATCCATCAGGATCTTCTAATTTGGGACCAACTAGTGAAGATTTAAAAAAAGCAATGTTAGATAGAAAAAAAGATTTTACTAGCAAAAATTATCTTCCAGAGGATACTAAAGTTCCTGAAGATATGCTTTTTGCTTCTGGAAGTGGAGTTGATCCTCATATAAGCTTAGATTCGGCTTTATTACAAGTAAAGCGAATTGCAAAAGAAAGAGCATTTGATTCTATAAAATCTGATAAACTAATTGACCTAGTTAAAAAGTTTGAAGAAAAGCCTCAAGTCGGTGTTTTAGGTGAAAATAGAGTTAATGTAGTAATGTTAAATCTTGAAATTGATAAAATATAAGTATAATTTGTTTCGTAGGGAACGTTTTAAAAACGTTCCTAAACAAACACATTGGATAATTTATAATATTAAAAAGAGGTAATTGTGTATTTTTTACGTGAAAATATGATTGGAATTTTGTTTCTTCGTAGAGACGCATTGCAATGCGTCTTTACATTATTGGTCAAAAATCATATTTTTTATGTTGATTATTATGTAGGGAACGTTTTAAAAACGTTCCCAAACAAACACATTGGATAAAATAAAATGCAATTTAATGAAGAAGAAAGACTCTCACCAGAAGAGTTTTTAAAACAAGTTAATAAGGAATCTAGAGGAAAATTAAAAATTTTCTTGGGAATGTGTGCTGGAGTTGGAAAAACTTATGAAATGCTTAAAACAGCTCATGAAGATTTTAAAAATAATATCGATATAATAATTGGTTATGTTGAGACTCATAATAGAAAAGAAACTAAAGAACTTGTTTCTGGATTAGAAATTATTCCTCGTAAAATATTCAAAGAAAATAATATTAGTTATGAAGAAATGGATCTAGAAAAAATATTAAATCGTAAGCCCAAAATTGTTTTAGTTGATGAATTAGCACATAGCAATGCACCTAATTCTAGACATAATAAAAGATATCAGGATGTTTTAGAAATAATTGATGCAGGAATTGATGTTTATACTACATTGAATGTTCAACATTTAGAAAGTCGTATAGATACTGTTGGAAAAATAACAGGAATTGTTGTAATGGAAACTGTTCCTGATTCAATTTTAGATTCTGCTGATGAAGTTGAAATAATTGATATTTCTCCAGAAGAATTATTAAAACGACTTGCGGAAGGTAAAATTTATCAAGAAGAAAGAGCTAAAAGAGCATCAGAGAATTTTTTTAAAAAAGGAAATCTTACAGCTCTTAGAGAAATGGCTTTAAGGCTTACAGCAGAAAGAGTTGATCATGAATTACGTGAGTATTTACAAAGCAATAAAATAAAAACCGTTTGGAAATCAAGCCAACGTCTTATGGTTGCTGTAGGGCCTAGTCCACATTCTGCACAATTAATAAGATGGGCTAGAAGATTATCATATTCTATGAATTCACAATGGATTGCATTGTATGTAGAAAATTCTAAAAAATTATCTGATGCAGATCAAATAAGATTAAATAGTAATTTGAAATTAGCTAGGAAATTAGGAGCAGAAATAATTACAACTTCTGGCGATGATTTAGTTACAGCTTTAACTTATAATGCAATTAAAGAAAATGTATCTCAAATAATTGTTGGAAAACCAAGAAGCACTTTTTTATCTTTTGGGTATAGCAAATTGATAAGAAGATTAATAAATGAAAGTGGAGATATTGATATTTATGTTATGGGTGGTACTAAAAAAGAATTGGCTCAAAAGCTTTCATCTGATCAAATTTTTGAATTTGAAATAAATAAATACCTTACTTCTTTAGCTATAATTTCCATAGTTATTCATATTTGCTATTTTTTAAATGATTATATAAATTATCAAACAGTTTCTTTAATATTTATCTTTACTATCTCTTTGATTTCGTTATTTTTTTCTATGGGTCAAGTTTTATTAGTTGCTTCCGTTAGTGCGTTAGCATGGGATTATCTTTTTATTCAACCTAAATTTACTTTTTATGTAAATAAATTAGAAGATATTTTAATGTTATTAATGTATTTTTTTATTGCTGTAATAACAGGTAGTCTTAACTCAAAAATAAGATCTCAGCAAAAAATGGTAAAAAATCGTGAAAAAAGAGCTTTAGCTTTATACAATCTTACAAAAGATTTATCTTCGGCAACCAGTTTAAAAGAGGTAATTAATAATGCAGTAAAAAATATCAAAAAAACTTTTGATGTAGATATGGTTTTACTTTATTCTGATGATAATGAAAAATTGAATAAAAATTTATCAGATAATAAAAATATGTTTTCTATTGATGAAAAAGAATATAATGTTGCCTCTTGGGTTTTTCAAAAGCACCAAAAAGCAGGTAAATATACTACAACATTACCTTCATCAGATGCTCAATATTATCCTATGTACACACCAAGAATGAATGTAGGAGTTATTGGAATAAAATTAAAAGAAGATGAAAAAATATCTCAAGATAAAGAAAGATTATTAGAAACTTTTATTTATCAAATTGCTTCCTCTATAGAAAGAGAAATTTTGAATCAAAAAAATCAAAAAAATATATTATTTGAAGAATCAGAAAAATTATATAAAAATATTTTTAATTCTCTTTCCCATGAGTTAAAAACACCTATTGCTACTATTTTAGGTGCAACAAGCAATCTTAGGTCAGAAAATGAAATAAAAGATCCTACTTTTGTAAAAAATATGGCAGAAGAAATAAATTTAGCAGGAGAACGGTTAAATAGACTTGTTTCTAATCTTTTAGATATGTCTAGGTTAGAATCTAATAAAATGCTTCTTAATTTAGATTGGCATGATATATCAGATTTAATAAATTCAGTTATTAATAATCTTAAATCAGAATTAATTAATCATACAATAAAAGTTGAAATTGAAGATAAATTACCTTTATTAAAAATAGATTTTAGTTTATTTGAACAAGCTATTTCTAATATAATAATAAATGCCACTATATATACACCACCTCAAAGTATTATAACTATTCAGGCAAAATCTAGTAATGATAATGTTTTTTTGATAATATCTGATAATGGAAAAGGTATAGATGAAAAACATATTAGCACTCTTTTTGATAAATTTTATCGAATTCCTGGAACAAAAACAGGAGGAACAGGTTTGGGTTTATCTATTGCCAAAGGTTTTATTGAAGCTCATAATTATAGTATAAAAGTAGAGAATATATCTTCAGGTGGTTTAAGATTTACTATAAAAATTCCTATTACAAGTGAAAATTCTTTGAAAATTTAAATTATGAACAAAAAAAAGATTTTAATAATAGACGATGAAGCTCAAATTAGAAAGATTTTAAAAATTTCTTTAGAGTCAGTAGAATATACTGTTATTGAATCAGAAACAGGAAATGATGGTATAGCAAAAACGGCTATGTATAATCCTGATGCTGTTTTATTAGATTTAGGATTACCAGATAAATCAGGTGAAACTGTTCTTAAAGAACTTAGAGAATGGTATAAAAAACCTATTTTTATTTTATCTGTAAAAAATTCTGAAAAAGATATAATTTCTTGTCTTGACCATGGCGCAAATGATTATTTAAGTAAACCCTTTAATATACCTGAATTATTAGCACGGTTAAGAGTTATTTTTAGATATGAACAAAATAATCAAGAAGAGGAACATATTTTTAAATTAAAAGACATAGAGGTAGATTTTACTACTAGAAATGTTAAAAAAAATGGTGAAATAATAAAATTAACTTCTACTGAATATTCTTTATTATCTTTATTGATAAAAAATAGAGGAAAAGTTCTTACTCATAAATACATCCTTAATGAAGTTTGGGGGCATGGTTTTTCTAATGAAACTCAATATCTTAGAGTTTATATTGGTCAATTAAGAAAAAAATTTGAAACTGATCATAATAGACCTGAAATAATTTTAACAGAATCAGGTGTTGGTTATAGGTTTTTTACTGATTTTTAAAATAAATTAACTTTCAATATTTGTTAATAATTAATCTTTTTCTTTATAAAAAGTACTTACTTCGCCTTCTGGTGTTATTTTTCGTATTGCATTATTTCCTGTGTCTGCAACATATAAATTATCTTGTCCATCAAAAGCCATTCCTGAAGGACGATTAAATAAAGATTCATTATTTTTTCCGTCTTTATATCCACTTTTACCGTCCCAAGTTCCAATAAAGATTGTTATTTTATTATCATTATCTATTTTCCATATTCTATTTTTCATTATCTCATTTAAAAACATTTCACCTTTTGAATTTATTTTTATATCTGTAAAATTTGAATATAGAATACCATTAATAGAGCTAAGTGATATTTCATTTTTTTTATTTGGTTTTATATATTCATACCAACTATCATATGGAACTAAATTTGCTCTATCAATTGATAAATTATCATAATTACTTAAATAAGAAATTTTTGTTAAAGAAATAGATAAATCTGAGTTTTTATTAAAATCATTAAGATTAGGTAGAATAAAACTTGAAATTAAAAAATTATCTTTTATATCAAAAAAAGATTCTTTTATTAAATAACCATAATTTACTTTAGCAATATATCTAAGTAAAATATTATTTTCAATTATTCCAAATGATATTTTTGAGTCTGATTTAGGCATAATAAAAAAAACATTATAACTAAATGATTCACCACTTTCACTATAAGAAGATTGCTTTATTTCAATAGGAGGGGAAGGTTGATAAATTCTTTTGGGTTTTATTCCATATCCTAGACTAAAAAAAATATTATTATTTTTTACAATAATTTTTTTTATCATACTGTTATTTGATTGCAGATTTTTATTATTACCTTCTAAAATATCTAAATTTGCAATTTCTTTTGTATCTTTATTATTACTTACTTTAAAAATTTTTCTATTAGCACTAAAATACAAATTATCATAATTATCTATATCTATGGCACCGTCATTGCTACAATACATATTTTCTGAATTATCACCATATAATAAATTAATAGTTTTATTTTGTGATATTCTATAAATAGGATTATTTTCTACAGTATCACTATAAATATCATATTCAAACTTCCTATCTTTTTTATTTGGATTATCTTTTCTTACTAAAGTGTATGTATATTCAGTTTTTTTACTATCATCTAAGATATAAGTATAATCAGGTTCATAATGACAATACTCATTATATAGATTTGGTTGTAAATCATAAAAATAAGGTTTTCTACCACATTTACCATTTACAACATAAACTTCTGAACCATCTCTTTTTACTGCTATATTTACTGGTTTATCTAATTTTATTTTAATATTACTTCTTTTTTCACAATAAATATTTTCTCCATAAACATCTAATCCTGTAAAATCTGGTTTTATACTTGCTTCTATTTTAGGACTTTCAGTAACATTTTTTGAAGGTAAAATAGAAGGTTCAACACTATTTTTTATAACTGGTTTTATTTCTTCTATTTTTTTATCTGTTTCACAACTAAAAAATGATAAAAAAGTAACTAATAATAAATATCTTTTAATTTTCATTTATTTGCCTCATATTAGAAATATTTATTTTATTTATCATCATATTTTATATATTTAAAATTAAAAAAATCTCTTTACCTTTTTCCACAAAAGAAGTGCAATTAAATTATTTATTATATGAGCAACAATTGGAATAAAAAGATTTCCTGTCATTTCATAAATATTACCAAAAAATAACCCTGCAAGAAAAGTCCATAAAGAATAAACAAGAAATTCTTTACTAGGAAAATGTAATAAAGCAAAAACAATACTAGAAGGAATTAAACCAATTCCATTTTGTAAAATACCTCTAAAAAAAATCTCTTCAGAAATACCACTCAAAAGAGCTATTAAAAAAGCATCTCTAGTTTCTAATTTACCTATTATCATTTCATCTAATAATTTTAAACTTTTTTTTAACTGAGGAGTAAGAAAAACAATAATATTACTCAAAATAAAAAGCCCAGAACCTAAATAAACTCCTTTTAATATAGAATCTTGATTTATAATCATATTTTTAAAAATATCATCTTCTAAAAAAGAAATAGGATCAAAAAAAGATATTTCAGAACTTCTTATACTCATCCACAAAAGACTTATAAATACAAGAAAAAGAGATTGAGCAGTTATAATTATTAAAAGATTTTTTCTATTCATTATTTAAAATAAGTGTATTTTTCCTATTTTCTTGATAAGCATAAAGAAATAAAATAAGCCAAAGAATAAACCAACTTGAAATGATTGATATAGATAGATTAGAAAAATCTTTTGATATAAACATTGGCATTCCACAAGAATATACAACTATTTGAGGTAAACAACCAATAAGAGTTCCTTTTACAAAATCTTTTGATTTTATAGATGTTATACCAGAAGCATAGCATATTAATGCAAATGGTAAAACAGAGGTAGAACGAAGAATAGTTAAATACCAAAAGCCTTTTTTTTCTATATTTGAATTAAATTGTTCCCATTTATCACCCATTTGATCTTTTATTTTTTTTGAAATATTTGTTTTTCTTGAAATATAAAATAATAAAAAACTTGCCATATAACAACCGATTATACCTAAGATAGAACCCCATAAAGGGCCTAATACAATACCAATTGCTATTAAAAAAACCGAAGCAGGAATATTAAAAAACATTGAAGTATTAAATATAAGAAGATAAACAGGTGGAATCCACATACCAAAGCTTTTTAAAAAGATTTCAATTTTTTCTCTTTCTATATATTGAGAGACATTATAGTATTTATAAAAATATATTCCTGTTAATATTATTATTAAAATTAAAGGTAATCTTATAGCTCTATTTTTTAAACTAAATTTCATGTGATTTTCTTATTATCCAAGTTGCAAAAGCCTCAGAAAACTTATAATTTTGAGATGCAAAAGCAGAAATATTTTTACTTACATAATATAAAAAATAATTTATATCATCTTGTGTTATATGATCAAAAATAAAACTAATTGGCTTAAGAGCATAAATACCAGTATTTGCAGGAGGTAAATCTTTAACATATCTTGAACAATATTTAACATCTGCAATTGCATTTGTCATAAAAATACCTTCAATAATATTTGCTGGTAATGAAGAATCTGCCATTTTTTGTTTATCATAAGTTACAAATTCAACTCTTTGACTTACTAAATCCATATATTTTATTTTAGGAATGTTTTTACTTTTTGAATTAGCTTGAGAATTAGCTTGTGATTGTTTAGGTTGTTGAGGTTGTTTTTGCTTAGGTTTATCAGTTTTTTTGTTAAAAACTAAATTATGAATAATATTTTTAGGGGCAGTTAACATACTTTCGATTGTTTTAAGACCAAATTCAACAATTTTACCCTTTGCAATATCAGATTCTTCTTTTATTTTATTTCCTAATTTTGCTATTTCATCTTTTGTTTCAGCAACAGCTCCTTCTATTTTTTGAAACTCTGTTTTTACCTTTTTTATATTATCTTGGATGTCTTTTTTGGATTCATTTTTTATATCTTCAGTTATTTTTCTGGTGTTTCTAAGATCCAAAACTTGTACTTTAGGTTTAGTTACAACATTTTGAATATTTTCAGTCATTTTAGAAACAGGTATTTCTGCTAAAACTTCTTCTTCTTCAGGTTCTTGGTCTATTTGAGATAAATAGTTTTGAGCTGAATTATCATAACCAGCCGATTTTTTAACTTCTTTTTTTATAGGATTTGAAGATAATTCAGGAGGAGGAGTATAAGAACTTCCTTTATCTCTTAAAGATCTTTTTGGTCTTGGTAAATCTTCCATTTTAACCGCCTTGATAATTACTTCTTTCTTGCATTCTTCTAGGCATAATAAATTTCCCATGAGCCCAAGTTAAAACACTTGTAAAATTTATGTTAACTAAACCAGCTTCTAATAAATTAAACTGTTGAGGTATATAATGTGGGTTTATCTCTAAAACTTGAATCAATTTATCGTATTCTTTAGGAAAATTTGATATTTTGACTTCCCATAAATGATTATCTGAATCAACAAAAGACATGAAATTTTTCCCCATCATCCTATGTAAATCTTCACTCCAGTAATCTTTTTGGATTAATTCTCCTTTTTTTAAATCTTTATGCTTAAAGAAAAATGATATCGGAGTGAAATTTAATAAAGCTTGAGTTCTTATATTAAAACTAGCTTTGTCTATTGTTAGCATCTCTCTCATATTTTTATTTCCAGTTTGTTATCATATAAATATATTATATATTGTTAATTGCCTATTTCAAAAAAATTTTAGATTATATTTTGATTTTAATAGAGTTTATAATTATGATTAACAAAATTTCATTTTGTTTCCAAAGCTTTGTTTTAATATTAATACAAAAAGGTGACAATACTCTATGATTTATTTTTATGATAAAATTATTAAAAAAATGATAAAAACAAGAAATAAAAGGGACATAATAAAATAAAATGGATTATTCTTATATAATTAACCAACTTGGAGAAAATAGAGAGAATTATTTTAACTCAATCGCCCCACCAATAATTCAAACTAGTAATTTTGCTTTTGATTCTGTAGAAAAAATGAGAGAAGGTTTTTCTAATGAAATAAACAATTATTGCTATACCAGAGGGAAAAATCCTACAACAGAAATATTAGAAAAAAAAATGGCTGCTTTAGAAGAAAGTGAAGATGCTTTAATCGTTTCTAGTGGTGTTTCTGCAATTTCTTTATCAATAATATCAAATTTAAAAGCTGGAGATCATATTGTTTGTGTAAAAGATCCTTATAGTTGGACAAATAAATTATTAAATAAATTACTTGCTCGTTTTAATATAACAGTTTCTATGGTTGATGGAACTGATCCAAAAAATTATGAAAAAGAAATAACAGAAAATACCAAAATATTTTATATGGAAACGCCAAATTCTTTTACTTTTGAACTTCAGGACATAGAAGAAATTTGTAAAATTGCTAAAAAAAATAATATTATTACAATAGTTGATAATAGTTATTCGAGTTTTTTAAATCAAAAACCAATAAAATTAGGTGCTGATATTGTTATCTATTCAGCTTCAAAATATATAGGCGGTCATAGTGATGTTGTGGCAGGAATAATTTGCTCTTCTAAAAAAATGATTGAACAAATTTTTTATAACAAATATATGAATTTTGGAAATATTATTTCACCAAATGATTCTTGGCTTCTAATAAGAGGTTTGAGAACTTTAGAAATGAGATTAGAACGTGTTTCTAAAACAGCCTTAAAAGTTATAGAATTTTTAAAAAACCATGAAAAAGTAGAAAAAATAATTTATCCATTT
>ERZ1292633.4495-Hain-H41-02um-R1-4495-length-12899-cov-6_pt1 | contig 12899 bp, 14 predicted proteins | sample MGYA00564406_ERZ1292633 | MGnify/ENA primary metagenome ERZ1292633 (study PRJEB36523, sample SAMEA6512639) | groundwater metagenome | collected 2019-01-08 | study: AquaDiva: Metagenomics assemblies of 32 groundwater samples
GGAACAGGACATTTCTATGCGGCTCAAACAGGACATATTAAAAAACGCGCGACAAGTTCCCCCATGGGCACCCCCCATCGATGCCCCGGTCATTTTCCGTCCAGAACGCAAAATTCATCTATTGATTTATTGGGGTTTTTCGTTTACAATACGTGGAGAGCCGAGATCCCATGCCGAAACAAGACACTCCGAAAATTCGGGGAAAACGCCGGAAGTACAGCAGGCCTCGCATCACCAAACACGGGGCGCTGTCGCAGACCGCCTTGGCGCGAAGCTATTAGTCGGGCTCGCTCCTATCAACGCAACTACGCTTAGGGAGCGTTGCCTGCGCCAAGCGGTATTCTGCTATGATGGGATTGCTCTCAATGCGATCGATCAACCGAAGTCGTGGCCGCGGGTTTTTTGTCGGCGTGAAAGCCTGTGTCGGCGTATTGCTCGTGTTGGGCGCGGCCGAGATGGCCGCCCGTCGATGGCTCCCGCAGGACGCGCTGACCTATCGCGACAGCGATAATCCGCGCCTTGGAGTGGAACTGCTGCCGGGCGCGTCTGGAATGAAAGCCGGCGCGGCGGTATCGATCAACGCGGATGGATTAAGGCAAGATCCTCTCCCCACGCCCAAACCAGAGCATGAGCGCCGCGTCGTTGTCGCGGGCGGCCAAGAAACGTTCGGCCTTGGCGTCGATGAGTCGAAAACGTTCGTGCGCGTCGCGGAATCGGGACTTGAGGCGTTGGGCCGAGTGCGCACCGTCAATCTCTCGATGTACTCGTACAACCTCGCGCAGAAGGTGGAACTCGTTTGCGAGAAGCTGCCCCGCATCCAACCCGAAGTGGTCGTCCTTCAAGCCTCGGACCACGATTCCGGCGGCCTGCCCCAGGGCGCCCTAAACGCCCCACACTTGAAAAATTGGTTGCGAGGACACAGCGCTCTGGCCCGCCGAGCGGCGGAAGCTCATTATCTCCGGCCGATGCACGGATCGGCTCTCCCCACGGCCGCCTCCCACGATGCCGACAAAGAAGCCACTGCGGCCCAGGAGCAACTGCGCCGCTTCCAAGATTGCGTCAAACGCTTGGGCGCCTTCGGAGCGGTTATGATGATTTCCGATCCCGCCGGCGATGGCGCCGTCTCGGGCGTCGCCCGGGGATTGAGAACCGAAGCCGAAAAACTTGGACTGCCCTATATCGACGCGGGCCCGGCGATTCGTCGGCTTCCGCAGGCGGAACGGACTCTCGGCCCCGCGAGTCGTTTCCTCTCGCCCGCCGCGCACCGGGCGACGGCCCATGAACTCCACAGGATTCTAAAGCCCCTCCTCCACCGCAGAAAGGCTATGACCCCACCCACACGGCCGTCCTCCTAACGGTCTTGCGGAACATGATAGGCCCGCCGCGATGAAAATTGCCCTCGTCGCGGGGACCCATCTCGGGGACCCGACGTACGGTCGCGTTTGCGCAGGACTCGTCCGCGCTTTTCGACGACGAGGACACCAGGCTCGCGCCTTCGGCCCGCAAGACGCGCGCGAACTCCTGCGTTTTACCCCCGACGTGGTTCATGCCCATTTCGCCGGCCACCTGACCGAAACCGCGAGAAGCCTGCTTTTGAGGACCGTCGGCCGCGGCGCCCGCCTGATACTCACCTTCCAAGACCTCAACTATCCCGGCAGCCCCCGGCTTTCGCCAAAGCGCGCACGCCGCATCGCGGAGCTCGTGCGCGCGGCGCATCGAGTCACCGCATTGACCTCGGAACTGGGGCGCAAAACCCATCGCGCCTATCCGGAGGCTGCCGGGAAGTTCACGGTCGTAGGAAACGGAGTCGACCCCGAATGGTTCGCCCTCCCCAGGGCCGGCCGCGGCGGCATAGCGGCCGCAGCCCGCCTCTCGCCCTACAAAGGGATCGACCTTCTTCTCTGGGCCTTTCGCGGGTTTTTGAACCAGACGCCCGCCGCGCGCCTGACGATCTGCGGGCGCGATTTCTCAGACGGTCACTATCAAAGATTCGCCCGCCGCCTTGGACTTTCGGACCGTGTTCGTTTCCTCGGCGGGGTCGGGGCACGCCGCCTGCGCGAGGTGTTCTCGCGCTCGCGATTTTTCGTCTGCGCCTCGCGAGGAGAAACCTATGGGATCGCCCTCCTTGAGGCTATGGCCCGGGGACGAGCCGTGCTGGCCTCGCGCACCGGAGTTGCACGCGGCTTCACCCATGGGCGCCAGGCCTGGCTTGTTCCTCCCGGGGACTGGCGCGCTCTTGAAAAAGGGATGCTCAGACTGTGGCAAGACGCCTCCTTAAGGCGGCGTCTTGCCGAGACGGGGCAACACACCGCCGCAAAAAACACGTGGGATGACCGGGCGCGTCGCTACGAGCGACTCTATCGATGCTGTTAAGCTTCGTTGTCATGACGGTCGATCGGGAAAATCTTCTGCGACGCTGTCTCGATAGCCTGGCGAACCTTCCCGCCAACGTCGAAGTCCTGGTTGTTTTCAACGGGTCCACCGACGACATGCGCGAACGCATCGGGAACGATTACCCTTGGGCTCGGCCGGTGCCGCTGCCGCGATGCTCGGTCGGCCAGGGCCGCAACCGGGGCGCCGCGGCCGCCTCCGGGTCCATCATTTACTTCCTCGATGACGACACCATCGCCCCCAAAGGCTTCGCGGCGCGGGTCCTCGATGCTTTCAATCGCTTTCCCCGGACTCCGTGCATCGGCGGACCTAATCTCGCCACCGCAGACAGCGGACCATTCCAACGAGCGTCGGATTTCCTGCTGCGCTCGCCCCTGGGCGCGGGGCCGATGCGCGTGCGTTACCAGCCCGGCGGCGCGGACCGCATCGTTCCCGGTTGGGCCCTCATGCTGTGCAACCTGGGCGTACGCCGCGAGGTCTTCGATGGGCACGGCCTGCGCTTTCCCGAGCGCTGCGTGTCGGCCGAGGAAAATCTCCTGATGTCCCTCGTAGAAAAGCACGTCGGTCCCGTCATGCTCAGCCCGGGACTCTATGTCTACCACGAACGCCGGGCGAAACCCGTCGAGTTATGGAAGCAGGTCATGCGCTGCGGCCGCGGGCGCGCCCACATCACCAAGATCGACCCGACTTCGCTTAAGGCCGCAACGCTCGCCGCTCCCCTGTGGCTGGCCTACCTCGTCGCCTTGCCCTGGCTGAGCCGCGGCGCGGCGGGCGCTGCGCCCCTGATCCTGTACGTGTGCTCGGTCGCCTGGGAAACCGGCAGACTCCTCGTCACCGAGCGCTCTCCCGCAGCGGCCCTCCTCTACCCGATGTTGGTGCCGATGTGCCATGTCGCCTACGCCCTCGGCTTTATCGACGGCTTCATCAGACCGCATGAATGACCTGACTCTCGATTTTCACGGCTGGACAATGCGCCTGCGCGGCGATCCCGCAACATTGGAGGACCTGCACCGGGACTTCGCGGCGTTCGAATGTCCCGGGACGCAGACACATCAAGAAGAGCTCGAACTCATCGCCGAGACGGCGCCGGCGGGCCTGGAAACCGGCCTGCCTCTCTGGTCGGGACGAAGATACAGCATACGAATCTGCGGCCGGGAACGCCGCGTCTTCTATCGCCCAAAGATCGACGCCCCTTACGATGCGGTCGCGGCCATCGATTTCTCCTCCCACCAAGGACGGATATGGTGCGCCGATCCCGTTCGCTTGCGTGAACTCGGCTATCTCGCGGTCTTATCTCGCGCCGGTGAGGAACTCGACGCGATGGGCCTGCACAGAGCCCACGCGCTCGGTTTTGAGTGGAAGGGTTCCGCGGGGCTGATCTTCGCCCCATCGAGCGGGGGAAAAAGCGAACTCGCGCTCGCGCTGCTGCGAGACACGACGGCCGGCCTTCTTTCCGACGAGACGCCGCTCCTCGATTCCAAGGCAACGGCGCGCGCCTTTGCCTTGCGCCTGGGTTTTCGCGCGAGCGCCGACCTATCGGACGTCCCCGAGCGCTGGATACGCCATTTGATCCGTCGTGATTACGAGTCCAAGCGCGTGGTCGATTACGATTTTTTCCGCGACCGGGTCCGCGACGCCTTACCGGTACGGTGGGTCTTCGTGGCCAATAAAGATGCGGGCATTCCTCGCTTTTATCCAGCCTCCCTTCTGTCGACCGCCGCGGCCTTGGGAACGTCTTTGGTCGTGGGTCACGGCGTGGCGCAAATGGCGGAATACCGCCTGCGTCCGACAGCCCTCGCGCCGCTCACGCTTTCGGCCCTGGGTCGCGCCGCGGCGGCCTGCGCCCTGCTTCGGCGGGCGTCACTGTGGAACTTCACGCTCGGCTCCGACCCCCGCCGCGCGGCTGCCGCGCTGGTGAAATTCCTCGACGGTTCCGAACCCGCCCAAGGCCGGCCTTGACTTCCTCAAGGAGATCCCGCCCCGCGCGCCTCCACTTCTCGAGAAAAATGTCCTTGTTCAACCTCGCCTGAGCGGCCATCGCCTCGAAACCTCCGAAGCTCTTGTGACCGTGGTGACGCACGAAAACGTCGCGGGCAAGGGCAAGTTCATAACCAGCCTGGCGCAGACGCAGGCAATAGTCGAATTCTTCATAGGTTCCGAGACCGAAACGCTCATCGAGAAGCCCGACGCGCTCGAACGCCTCCCTCTTGACGAGAAAACAAAAACCCGTCAGCCAGCCGACGGTCCGCACCTGACCCGCGTTTTGAAGAGCCCACGCCTCGGAGAAAACCGAGAGCTGGGCCGCGTCCTTAAATTGGGGGGCGCCGACAAGTTGCGGGCCGACGGTCAGGTCGGTGCACGGGCCGACCGCCCCAATCCGCGGGGAACGTTCGGCGCAAGCGATCAGCCGTTCGATCCAGCCCCGCGTCACGACGACGTCGTTGTTGAGCCACACGAGCCAGCGCCCCCGCGCGACGGCCGAACCCTGGTTGATCGCCTTCGCAAAACCCTCGTTTCTTCTGTTCCTAATCACTCGCGCCCCCTCGCGCCTGGCCCATGCGCCGGTTCCATCGGTGGAGGCGTTGTCGACGACGATGACCTCGTAGGGCGAGCGCGTGTGCCGCGCGAGGGCTTGAAGACATTCCCGCGTCCAACGCAACCCGTTGACGCAGGGGACAATGACGCTCGCCAGAGCCCGGCCGCGCGGCCGTTGGGCCCGGGAGGAACGGACCTTACGGCGAATTCGGGCTCGCGTCAAAAGCAGCCCCCATGACTCGATCGAGAACCGGGTTGGCAATGCAGTTGAGCCAACAGCGGCACTGACAGGGGATGACCTCCCGGGCAAGGGCGCGCGCGCGAACGCCGTTCCACAACTCGTCGAACGGCAGGTCGCGCACGCTGCCGACCTGCTTGTGCTTGTTGACGGGACAAAAGAACAAATTGCCTTCCGGATCGAACATCGCGAAACGCCGTCCCGCCATGCAATCATCGAAGAAGCGCGGATTCCCGCGCCCGTGCTTGCGCAAATACCACCAAAACAACATCCGGTTCCATAACCCTTGAGACTCTCGGCCGGGCTTGGTCAACAGCCTCTCCAGGGCGCCCTGCGAACGGCACAAATCGGCGAGAACGAGATCAGCCTGCCGCTCGACAATGGACAACTCGGCGTCCGTCCAGGAGAACGTTTCCGGCGCCTGGAATCCATCATGATTGACCACCAATTGGCAGCCAAAGCCGAGTCCCCGCTCCTTGGCCCATTGATACACCGCGAAAATCTCCCCGCAGTTGCGCGGCAGGATCGTGAAGTTGACCGACACGTCGGTTTTGGGAAAATCCCTCCTCAGCATTTCAAGGCTGCGCTCGAAACCAGCGAAAGCCCCCTCCTGGCCGCGAATCAGGTCGTGCGTGCGGCCCAGGCCGTCGATAGACGAACCCAGCCACACATCGCCGGCTCCGCGCTCGGCGAGCTCGCTCATCCTGCGCTTGAGCAAGCCGGTGTTCCAAAGGTTCGTGAGAATGCCGACGGAGGCCGCCGCGAAATGAGCGCGGAGGAACGCGATGATCTCCACGGCCTCCGGACGCATGAATGTCTCCCCCCCGGTCACCGCCACGAACTGAACGGTGCGCAGAAGTTCGGACCCCTCAACGAAGCGACGGATCTCGGCCGGCGTCAACTCTCGCCCCACGGACGCGGGATCGCGGCCGGGCATCTCCCAATGATGACACATGACGCACTTGAGATCGCAGCGGTGGGTGAGCTCGAGATGGAGCTCGCGAATCGGGGTGTTGTTTTCGCTGCCCTTGAGGCGCTCTACGCCGATCTCGACCCAGCGCTCCAATTGCCTGAGCACGACGTCAAGATCATTCCCGGAGGCTTGCATTGGCGGTCCCTGATTGTAGCGAATAATCCCGCCGGATTCCAAATCATGTAGAATTGAGCCCTGAACGGCGAAGAGATCGCGATCCAGGCCGTGGGCCTAGGCAAGCAATATCACACCCAGTCGGGGAGTGAGAAGACGCTATTTCGCCAGCTGGCCCGGGCGTTGCGCGGAGATCGGATCGAAGAGCCGACCTGGGCGGTGCGAGGAGTGGACTTGAGCCTGCCACGGGGTCAATGCCTGGGCCTCGTGGGACCCAACGCGGCCGGCAAAAGCACCTTGCTGCTGCTTCTCGCCGAGCTTCTGGCGCCGACGGAAGGTTCGGTATCCGTGCGCGGCACGGTGAGCCCTTTTTTCAACATCGGCACGGGGCTGTACGGCGAATTGAGCGTGCGCGACAATATCGGAGTCCTAGCGTCTCTTTTCGCCCTCACCAACAAAGAGTTGAGCTCATGCTTTCCGGACATCGTTTCCTTCGGGAGCCTGGAATCGTACTTGGACGCGCGCCTCAACACCCTCTCAGCGGGATTCCAGGCGCGGGTCGCATTCTCGACCGCGCTGCACTCGCGCGCCGAGGTCTTGCTCATCGACGAGATTTTCGCCGTGGGCGACGCGGCGTTTCGCGCCCAGTGCCTGGAACGCATGACGTCCCTGCGCCAAGCGGGAAAAACGTTCGTCTTGGCCTCGCATGACCTATCGCTGATTCGCAGCATCTGCACTCAAGCCATTTACCTTGAAAAAGGCCTGATCGCGGCCCGCGGCGAGCCCAAAGCCGTCACCGCCGCCTACGAACGCCGTCGCGCGCACCAGGGCTAGCGAGCCAAATCGTCGGGCAGACTCCGCTCGCGGCTGCGAAACACGCAAAGACCTCCCCAGGCCAACGCCAGCGTCGCCATCGCCCCCCAAAACAGGCCCCGCCAGGGTGGCGCCGCCCCACCGAGCAAACAGCCGCGTGTGGCCTCCAGGACATGGGTCATGGGATTGAATCGCAGAAGCTCCTGACGCGAGGGGCTGAGGGTCTCGAGAGAATAAAAAATCGGCGTAAGGAAGAAGCCCGCCCGGGTGAGAATATCCCAGACACGATTGAGATCATGGTATCGCGCGCTGGCCACTGCCAGCATGAGCGCCAACCCCGTCACGAAGACGATCTGCAGGACGATAACGACGGGCATCGCGAACCAGGCTGGGGCGACCTTGGCGCCGAAGGCCAGCATCAAGGCGAGCATGAGGACGAGCTCCAATACGTATGACAAGACCACGCTTGAGACCGAGGCCAGAACCACGATTTCCCTTGGGAAGGGAAAATTCATGATCAAGTCGCGCCGCCGGATCAAACTGCTCAACCCCAAATTCGTCGCCTGGGAAAAAAAGCCGTACTGCACGATCCCTATTACGAGAAACGAGGCATACGCCGGGGTATGCCGACTCATCATCTTCGTAAAAAGACCGTACAAAACGATGAACATGAGCAGCGGCTGCAGAAGCGTCCAAAAAAAACCCAACACGCTGGACTGCTCGCGAACCTTCCACTCGCAAAGCGCCATTTTTACGGCGAGCTCGCCGTAATGCCTCCGTCCCCTTTTCGTCTCGCTCACGGGTCGCTGGACGTCGCAACGAGAATACACGGCGGACCGGGAGTCCCGTCGGGATCGGTGACCACGACTCTGGCGCCGCCAGGCATCGTGCATGTGCAGTTACAACGTCCCGGCGCAACCATGGAAGGCGGAATGCAGTTCATCATCGGAACGGGACTGCAAACGATGCCGGACGCCTCCCAGTAGCTGAACACCCGGCTGAGCAAAGCCTCCGCCTGCTTTCGGTTGGCGGTGGATTTGACCAAACGCGCCGCCACGTTATGGTTCATCAACATCATTCCCGTCAACCCCGCGCATATCGACGCAATGATCACGCTGGTGACGATCACATGAAGGAGGATGAAACCCCTTCGACCCATGTCAATCCGCACTGTTCAGGTAGCCCCTTTGGGCGGTCAAGGCGAGGTTGAAAGGTATGAAGATCGGCAGCGGACGTTCAACCGTAGGAATCTGCTCTCCCACGGCGTAGTGCATGCCGATAGTGCCGTTGACATCATTGCGACGAAACATAGGGCCGTTGACGGGCGCAACGAGCTCCGCCTTCCACGCAATCTGCAATCTCTGGGCAAAAGGACCCGTGCCGTCGCAAGGCACGACGGGAGGGGCGGTCGGGCAAGTCAGTCCGGGGGATGCGACGCTGTTGGTGAAGTAACGCCAAATACTCTTTTCGACCGGGTTGTAGCAGTAATAAAAGACCTCGACTGGCATGGCGCAGTTCAAGCGCTTATCGGCGGCGGCACCGCAATACGCCTGCTGGTTGAACGACCAGTTGTTGCAGCCGACTAGACGATTGCCGGTTGGAGACCCCGTATTCGGCGTCACGATCACGCTGGCCCCCTGAATTTCCTTGGTCATTTTCTCGAAGCTGACCAGGGACCACCCCGTCACAGCCCCTCTGCGCGCTCCTTCCATCTGGTTCTTGACGGCAGTCGACGAGATGTTCATGACTCCGACCAAGACCATCGTCGACAAGAACACAGCCACGAGCAGTTCTACGATCGAGAAGCCTAATCGAGTGTTTTTCATGGTTCCGTCCATGCGATGGTCAGTGTCACGGCCGGCAGCGGACTTCCGTTTACGATTTCCGCGTTGTTGACCCGGTAAACGACCCGGGCGTTGTAGGGGGGAGCCTCAAATGTTTCCAGCACTCCCGTCAGACAGTGGTCTCCGATGGCCAAAGCGTAGTCGTTGCGAGGCGCTCCGCACCCTCCCACCCCCCCGAAATGATCGATGATCGGACCCGATGTCATCGACCAGCCGCCCGGCCCTCCTCCCGGGCCGCGTATAGTCGCGACGCCCGTATCTGCGGTCACGAAATTAGCCAACATGGAGCTCACCTCGCGCAACCCCACGACCGCCAGAATCTTGCGCTCGCTCCTGGCGTCGTCGATCCTGGCCGTCAGCGCGACGCTGACAAGAGATGTCACCATGAACGAGGAGACGAGAACGGCCACGATCACTTCGACCATGGTCATTCCAGACTTCCCCGCTAGGGGAAAAGGCTCGGCTCGCTCGACCCCCATATTTGGAAGGATAGCCCCTACACTCCCGATTTGCAAGGCCTAATTTATACCTGAGGCTGATTTTTACTCTGCTTTAATCGACGTCATCTCAATCTCACTCCCTTGGGCTTGGCCGGAGCCAGATTAACCGCGGGGGGCGTAGAACCGTATTCGTACGCCCCGATCTCGAAGGCGAGGCGGGAGCGGCAACGAAACAGCAGGCCGACTCTCAGAGAAACGTGGCGTTGCCGGACTGCCCCGGAGCGGCTTCGTTCAACTGTCATGGGCCGAATGTTTCACGACATATGGGCCTATCGACCTAACCGTACTTAGCCGAGGTGTTATAAAATTGTTACTGTCGTTCCTTCGTGAGGTAAAACAATGAAAGTCAGCAAGATATTGTTGTGCATCATCGTTTCCCCCGTCTCGTCTGGTTTCGCCCAAGCTGAAAGCGGCGAGTCCGCGAAAGCCGGTTCCGGCCTGCGCTTCATGGAAGCGCCTCAAACAGGAAATGTCCGCGGCACGTTCGTCGCCGGTTCTTTCTCGAACCAGAAGCGGTCAGCCTTGGCTCCCGCCAGCGTTAAGACGGTGTCCGATCGCGGGGGAGTTCCGGCTCCGTCTAAGCAGCCCGCGAGCACCGGATCCCGAGCCGGCGCGACTGTTGTCGGCGCGGGCGTGGGCGCGACTCTCGGGCTGTGCGTGGCGACAATCTTCGGTATGCCTGTTTTGCCGGCCATGTTGTTGGGCGCGGTATTCATGGGCGGTTTAGTCCGGAGGCTCGAATAAGCCAAGCAGCCTTCCTGACCGTAAATTAAAAGGACGCCGGCGTCAGCCGGCGTCCTTTTAATTATAGCCGAAAGAATTGCGCGTCCTTGTAGACGGCCTTGTCCTTGAGGAAGTCTTCGGCGAGAGCTCGATTAGCGTCCCGTTCGCTCCGACTACAAACCCAGCGCCTTGTTGATGACCAACTGAACATCCGAGACATTGCACGCCCCGTCCTTGTTGACGTCCCCCGACCCGCAGGCGGTCCCGCCCGCGGCCTGGTTGACCGAGGACTTTCACCTCCAAGTAAGTGCGCCCTGCCGGGCGCACCAAATAAAAACCCCCCTGATGGGGGGTTTGAGATCTGGTGGACCTGAGCGGGATCGAACCCCCCGCGCCGACTCCGGTACGGCGGAGACGGCGCGGTTCTGATAGTCGGTCAGCGGTTCGATCCTGGCAAATAAAAACCCCCCTGACGGGGGGTTTGAGATCTGGTGGACCTGAGCGGGATCGAACCCCCCGCGCCGACTCCGGTACGGCGGAGACGGCGCGGTTCTGATAGTCGGTCAGCGGTTCGATCCTGGCAAATAAAAACCCCCCTGACGGGGGGTTTGAGATCTGGTGGACCTGAGCGGGATCGAACCGCTGACCTCCTGCATGCCATGCAGGCGCTCTCCCAGCTGAGCTACAGGCCCGACCCGGAGATTCTAGCAGATTGGGGTTGGAGGCCGCTAGTTCGGCGCCGGGACGTTGGGAGGACGCCGAGTGTGGCGAAGAATGGGCGCGCCCTCGACGGAAGCCGCGTCGAAGAGGGGCTCCAACTTTCCAAAGCGATGGTCACTGGCAACAGCCTGAGCGGAGGGCTCTGCCTGCCCGCGCAACCGGGCGATGAGGCGTTTGTCTCCGGAGCCCTTGGTCTCGCGCAGAAGTCTCGCCGCGTTTTTTCCCAGCCCCGTGCGGCGAGATTCCAGGCCTTCGAGCAATTCCTGAAACTGGGCCGGACGCGCAAGCGCGTGCGCCAGCAGCAAGGCGGAGGCGGGCTGAGACTCCATGGGTTTTTTTCCAAGGCTGGAGCGAAGCTCCAGTGACGACAACATCCCCTCCCCCAGCACGGTGATTTCCAAATAGTCGGCCGCCGCCTGGGGTGAGGTCATGGCCGCGACCGAGCGCAGATGCATTTCGAGCCCGTCGAGAAGACGCGTGCCGAAGGACGAATCGGCCTGAAGAGAGGCCTCCACCATGGCGAGATAAGACGCGGGAAAGCCCGTCGCCGGAGCGGCCTGTGGATCCCCCGCCCCCGTCGGGCCCGCGGCCGTCCGGCAGGCGGCCAGCATGAGGCCCAGAGCGAACGCCGAGGTCATGGCGGAAGCAGGCCCCGCAAGAGAGCGGAAAGTTCCCTCTCGGCCGGGAACATCTCTGCGACGGGCAGCGTGTCGGGATCGGCCCAGATCAGCGCCAAGACGTCATCGCCGTTTCCTCCCGAGCGCAGTTGGCCGCCGGTCCGTTCGACGAGCCAATAGATGGAAACGATTTGTATCGGGCATTTCGTGGAGAGGTGGCAGTCCTGGCTCGCGTACAGCGTGCGCACGGGACGAACGGCCAGTCCCGTTTCCTCGAGGAACTCACGCCTGAGCGCGTCGCCGGGAGCCTCGCCGATTTCAACGCCCCCTCCGGGGAAATTGATAAACGAGTCTTCATAAAAGCGCGACCGCGTCAGAAGCACCTTGCCGCCTTCGAACAAGATCCCGTAGACGCGGCATGAGAATTGACGCCCCGTGGCGCTTAAGGACTCATCAAGCACGCAAGAATGGTACATTTTTCGCTACACTCGGATTTGCCATGCGAGGACTGCTCCTGTCGGCCGTCGTGTTGTTGTCAGGTTGCTTTCAAGATTCGCCGCGCGTCACCCGCCTGCTCGTCGCCGCGCCCATGAGCGGCGCGCTCGCATCCGAAGGCCGCGGCCTGGAGCGCGCGGTGCGCATGGCCGTCGACGAAGAGGCCGCCGAGGGCAGCACCCCGACGGTGGAGGTCGTCGTCATGGACGATAAAGGCGATCCGGCCGCCGCCGCCGACGTCGCCCGGCGCGCCGTCGAGGACGGCTCGATCTTCGCCGTCATCGGTCCCATGACCTCGGGCTGCGCCATCGAGGCCTCCCGCGTCTTCGCCTTGGCCCCCTTGGCCATGATCACCCCCTCGGCGACCGCCCCGATTCTCACCCTGCAGCAGGAGCGCCCCGACTGGACGGGAGACCGGGTCGTCTTTCGCCTTCCGCCCTCCGACCTCATGCAGGGCGACGTCGCGGCCGAATACGCCGTCAAGAGATTGTCTTTGCGGCGCTTCGTCCTCGTTTCTGACGGCACGCCCTACGGCGAGGGCCTCTGCAACGCGTTCCATCACGCGCTCAAGCGCAAGGGAGGAAAAACTCTGGACTTGCTGACCATCAAGCCCGGCCTCAAGGATTACGGCCCGGCCGTCGACGCCGTCATGACGGCCCGGCCCGAGGGCCTGTTTTTCGGGGGCCTGACGCTGGAAGCCGGGCGACTGATCAGACAGGCCCGGGCGGCCGGCTTTGAGGGCACGTTCATGTCGGGAGACGGCGCCAAGAACCCGGAGTTTTTCGAGATCGCCGGAGCGGCCGGAGATGGAGCCTATCTCACCGTCGTCGGCGTGCCCATCGACTCCCTTCCCAGCGCCGCCGATTTCCTGGAGCGCTATCAGAAACGTTGGTCAAGCGAACCGCGCCCCTTCGATCACTTCGGCTATGAAGCCGC
>ERZ1292633.4501-Hain-H41-02um-R1-4501-length-12891-cov-4_pt1 | contig 12891 bp, 14 predicted proteins | sample MGYA00564406_ERZ1292633 | MGnify/ENA primary metagenome ERZ1292633 (study PRJEB36523, sample SAMEA6512639) | groundwater metagenome | collected 2019-01-08 | study: AquaDiva: Metagenomics assemblies of 32 groundwater samples
AAGCTAAGTTCAAAGCGATCACGGATGACATCAAACAAAGAGTTCCTAAAGGTCAGCCGATTCTGGTTGGTACTGTCAGTATTGAAAAATCAGAAACACTGAGCTCTTGGCTTAAAAAAGAGAATATCCGACATGATGTCTTGAATGCCAAACATCACGAAAGAGAAGCAGAAATTGTCGCTCAAGCGGGAAGAAAAGCAGCAATTACGATTGCCACCAATATGGCAGGTCGAGGAACAGACATCATGCTTGGGGGAAATCCCGAGGTCATGGCTAAAAAGGCGACCGGCGAAGAATCCGGTCCCGCTTATTTGGACTCGTTAGCCTTATTTAAAAAACAGTGCGAAGAGGAAAGAAAACATGTAGTTGAGGCCGGCGGATTGTATATTGTCGGAACAGAAAGACATGAATCCCGTCGGATCGACAATCAGTTGCGGGGTCGATCGGGCCGTCAAGGTGATCCCGGAGAATCTAAATTTTACCTTTCGCTTGAAGATAATTTAATGAGAATTTTTAATGGCGAAAGAATTCAAAAAGTCATGAGCATGCTCAATATTCCTGAAGATGAACCTATCACCGCAAAAATGGTAACGAGTTCGATCGAGGGAGCGCAACGAAAAGTCGAAGGTCATCACTTTGATGTGCGAAAAAGTTTGCTTGATTATGACAATGTTATGAATATGCAAAGAAATGAAATCTATGGAATGCGACGACGTATTCTTGAAGGTCAGGATATCGAGAGAACCATTTTAGATATGTTGGCTGATGTAACATCTCGGACATTAGATACCTTTGTTCCTGGTGAAGGAAAAAAAGACCAATGGAATATCGAGGGTCTTGTTAATTCTTTGAATCAACAAATGGGTTTGAAGATTCACTTTGATGCGACGGAAGTTAATTCTGAAAAAATTGAAAAAGCCGTGCAAGAAGGCATAAAGACAATTTACGACCAGCAAAAAAACAGCATGGGGCCCTATTTTGAACAAATTCAAAAAATGGTTTTACTTCAACAAATTGATCAAAGATGGAAAGAGCATTTGTTGATTATTGATAAACTCAAAGAAGGAATTGGATTGCGCGGCTATTCGGGAAAAGATCCTTTGATTGAGTATAAAAAAGAAGCCTTTAATGCCTTCAGTATATTGAAAGACACTATTGATAATGACGTTATTGAAAAAGTCATGAGGGTTCAGATCGTTGCTCAACAGGCGGAAGAAGCTCTTGAAAATTTTCGCCCAAGTGGAGTTGATTTAGATGAGCTAGATTATAAATCCCCCGATATAGCCGATATGGATTCTTTCGGGGGACTATCGCGATCGGGAGCTGTTGGGAATGAAAATACCGGCTCTCAAAAGATGACTTTTTCAAGTGGCCCAAGTGAGGCTCCAAAAATGAATAGAGCTGATCGGCGCCGAATGGAAAAAAATCAGAAAAAGAGATAAATGTCCAATTGCCCGAGTTGTTCGCAGAGTATTAAAATTGAGGACTTCCACTTCGGGACTTTATTTACATGTCCAAATTGTCAGAATGTTTTTTTTATAGGATGGGATGGCCAGCCCGAAGTGGCCTCGCAAGAAGTCACTTTTTCTCCGTCAACTTCACCAGAAATGACACCGCAAGCGATGGATTTTATCACTCCATTGAATTCGCCGCCAATGAACGAAGAGCCGATTCTTGATCAGCCTAAAAAAGAAGATTTTAGCGATGTCCTTGAGTTCGCTAATTCTGTCGAGGACAATGGTGTTATTACTTACAACCTCACCATCAAAGGAATAGATTTGTCCCATTTGCATGAACAAATCGTAGAGGCTTTGTCGGATCCAAAGTTCAATTGGCAAGTTGCAGAAATGATGTCGAAAATTCAAAACGGGACCTTGGTGCTCGAATCTTTATCACCAGCAAAAACAGTGGTGTTGGTGCAACGGCTTAAATATCTACCTGTGGAAATTCAGTGGAGGCAAAATGTTCTCACGAATTAATAAGACTGTGCTGTGGATCGCAGTTCCCTTATTATGCATTAATTTTGCGGAAGGCAGTGGGGGTGAGGCAGCAAAAGACGAAGGTAAGGCAGCAGCCCAAATAAAAAGTCCCGAATGGATGGAGTTGAATAATAGTCTGCAAATAATTCGAACTAAGATAAAATCCAAAGAGGATATAATTCACAAATTAATTTCAGAAAAGGCACATATCAAAAACTCGTCGGAAGCCTCAAAGATCGTGAACCAAATGGTTAAGGAACATAAGGAAATGCAAAAGGCCATTGGCGATTATGAAGAAAAACGAAACCTTTTGCAGTATCGGTTTCCCGAGGCTGGACTGGTTAAAGAGCGTGCATATGAACGATTAGAAGGAAAATCTTTAGAGTCCATCGAAGACCAATGGAACTTAGAAAATAAAATAAAAAGCTCGGTAAAAAATATCAAAGAAAAGTATGGCGTTAAGCCAGGTAAGGAAACTCAGGTCGGTAAGCCAGCTCCAAAAGTGAACGAAGTTAATCCCTTGGCCGAACCAATGGTCATTTCGAAATAGAGAAGATTTATTGAACGGGGACAAACTCGGGCATGTATTGGACTTTTTCGTCGGAACGGACCTTTTTTTCGTAATCCGCAAAGGCTTTTCTAGCGGCTTCCTTCTTTTGTTTATCTTCTTGATCTAAGGAAACGTTGAGAGCCGCATTCTTTTTATCGACTGCATCTGCCCTTTTATCGGCTTCAGGCTGCCAAAGGTCGCCCATATAGACAATGGACCCATCATTAAAATGAATTTCTTTGCTGTGCCGAACATTGTCTTCATAAAAAATGTACTGCCAGCGATCTTTGCCGTGCAAACGATTGGTCGAGGTCGGGTTGCCCATTATTTCTACAACATCATGCTTGTCCATACCATTTTGAATTCGTGAAAATTGTTTAAGCATATTGGTTTGGCATGCTGAAAGCACAAAAATGCTCAGGCCTATTAACAAAAGCTGTCTGATTTGGATCATAAGACGACCCCTTCCATCGAGTTCATAGGATATCGGACTTCGAGCAAAAACGAAAAGACTTCCGAAAAGACGACAAGAAATGTCTTAAAATGAGACACTCAGTCGAGTCTTGCCCACGCCTATTTTCTACGTTATTAATTTGGGTATATCTAATTAAACACGCACATAGGCAAAAACGAGCGACAACATGTTGAGGAGCGTATGTCTAATATTGATCAGCAAAACAGCAATGATCCCCATAATCGCCGAGGAATGACCGTATTTATATTCTCTATGACTTTTGTATTCGGTTTTATTATTTACCTTGCCGTATTTCACAAAGGGATTGATTTGGGCCAAAACGAAGTGGATCCAAAAGCAGCGGCTGCTGCAGGTGCCGGACCCGTCTTCGATATTAGCACCGTTAAGGAACCTTGGGTTTCCACGCCAGAAATAGTTACTTATGGAAATAAAATTTTTAAAACCAACTGCGCTATATGCCATGGACCCGAGGGTAAAGGCGATGGCCCTTCTGCAGGGGGGATGAATCCAAAGCCAAGAAATCTTGTTGAAGGAAACTGGACCCAAGGAAATAATTTAACCGATCACTTCAATGTTGTAACAAATGGAATTAAAGGTGGCTCGATGGCCGCATTTGCCCACTTTAAACCGGCGGATCGCTGGGCCCTCGTTAATTTTATAGAGTCAATTACTCAAAATAAATCAAAACAAGATGCGGCTGCAGTTGCAGAATTTGCAAAAACAGCAAAATAAGGAATTCATGAATAAAAAAACTGCAGCTTCACAATTGAAAAGATCGTTCTTGGGATCGATCTGTCTTCTTTTTGTGTTTTCTGCAATGAATTCATTTGCTGGAGTTGCCTATGATGGAAAGCCTCAGCCACGACCTTCTCAGGAGAAGCCTAAAGAGTTATCTGATGTTGGGATTGAGGAAAAGTTGGGGACTCAGTTAGATTTAAACATCCCATTTATTGATGAAAACGGTCAAACGGTAAATTTGGGTCAGTACTTTGATGGCAAAACACCAGTGATTTTAAGTATGGTTTATTATTCTTGTCCCGGTTTGTGTAATTTTCATTTGAATGGATTGACCGAAGGCTTAAAAGGCGTCGATTGGAGTTTGGGACAAAATTATAAAATGGTCGCGATCAGCTTTGATCCCAAAGAAAATGCGACAATGGCGACTGCAAAAAAAGAAAATTATTTAAAAGTTTACAATCGGCCTGGAGCTGAAAAGGGCTGGCATTTTTTAACTGGAAGTGCTGAAAGCATCAAAAAAATCACCAACAGCATTGGCTTTAAATACAAATGGGTCGAAGCCGAGCAAGAGTGGTCCCATGCATCGGCAGCGATCGTGGTTACACCTAAAGGTGTTTTATCGAGGTATCTTCCGGGAGTTTTTTTCGAAAGTCGTGATTTAAAATTGGCTTTGAATGAAGCAACCCAAGGTAAAATTGGTAACTTTATTGATTCGTTGGTTCTTTATTGTTTTCAGTACAACCCTCATCAAAGTAAATACACTTTGGTTGCTTTTAACTTGATGAAGCTTGGGGGCGGTTTGATGGTTTTATTAATGGCACTTTGGCTGCTTCCCATTTGGCGACGCAGTTTAAAGATCAAGGAAAGCGCAAGGAGTTAGTTTCATGTTCTGGACAAGCGTAGCTCATGCAGGAAATATGATGCCGATCCCAGCAACGGATATTGCTGTCGAGGTCGATAACCTTTATAACTTTCTACTGATTTCAAGCTTTATTGCTTGCGCAATTTTAATTGGCGGAATGATTTATTTTGTCATTAAATACAAACGAAAAAGTAATAACGATAAAACCGCTTATATAACTCACAACTCATTTCTTGAGTTTCTTTGGTCATTTATTCCATTAGTTGTTTTCTTGGGTGTTTTTGGTTGGGGTTGGCATGTTTATCATGAAATGAGAAAAATGCCAGCTAACGCTCTGGAAATTCACGTCCAAGGCAAACAGTGGGCTTGGGAGATCGAGTACAAAAGCGGTGTTAAAACCGCTAATCTAATCGTTGTTCCTATTGATACTGATGTGAAATTGATTATGAGTTCTATTGATGTTCTTCACAGCTTTTTTGTTCCTTCTTTTAGAATTAAACAAGACGTTGTCCCGGGTCGGTACACAAGCCTTTGGTTTCGAGCCAATAAATTTGGCGAGTTTCATATTTTTTGTGCCGAGTTTTGTGGAACTCAACACTCGGGCATGATTGGAAAATTGAAAGTTGTTACCCAAAAAGAATACGAAGAATGGCTTGAGGAAGAATCTAAAGTTGGAACTTTGCCTTTGGCTAAACGTGGAGAAAAATTATTTCAAGTTAAGGCCTGCTCAGGTTGTCATTCCGCTTCCGATTTAAGCGTGAAGGTGGGGCCGCCATTATTTCAAAAGTTTGGCGCTTCTCGTGAAGTCGCTGACGGACAAAATGTTGTTATCGATGAAAATTATGTTCGTGAATCAATTTTGAACCCAAATGCAAAAATTGCAAAAGGCTTTAACCCTGGAATCATGCCTACTTTTGCGGGACAGCTGAGTGAAGTTGAACTCAATGCCTTGCTCGAGTACATCAAAGGATTAAAGTAAGGAGACCTTATGGCAGCAACTACGAATGCCTCTTCAGATTTAAATTATATCACGGAATTTAAAGGGATTAAATCTTGGTTAACTTCCCTTGATCACAAGCGCATTGGCTTACTTTATATGATGGCCGTTCTAACTTACTTTCTTTTTGGCGGCATCATGGCTTTGCTTCTTCGTTTGGAACTTTTTAGTCCTGGCGCAAATTTCCTGAGTGCCGATCAGTACAATCAGGTCATGACATATCATGGGGCCGTCATGGTCTTCATGGTTATTATTCCTGGAATTCCAGCAATTTTAGGAAATTTCTTTTTGCCGATTCACATTGGTGCAAAAGATGTCGCCTTTCCTCGCTTGAACTTAGCGAGCTGGTATATTTTTATGATTGGTTCTATACTTGCGGTATCAACTCTTTTTACTTCTAAAATTGATACTGGATGGACTTTTTATACTCCGTATTCCCTTAAAACCAGCACCGCTGTTATTACTATGGTTTTTGCAGCTTTTATTATGGGAATGTCGTCAATTTTAACGGGACTGAATTTCATCGTCACAGTTCATAAATTACGAGCACCTGGAATGACCATGCATCGAATTCCATTGTTTGTTTGGGCGCTTTATTCAACAGCAATTTTGCAAGTATTGGCAACACCTGTACTTGCGATCACCTTACTTTTGTTGATTGCAGAGAGAGCTTTTGGCGTGGGAGTTTTTAATCCAGAGCTCGGTGGTGATCCCGTTTTATTCCAACATTTTTTCTGGTTTTATTCTCATCCTGCCGTTTACATCATGATTTTGCCAGCAATGGGAATTGTGAGTGAGTTAATTGCAGCATTTTCTCGCAAAGTGATCTTTGGTTACACCGCAATTGCTTATTCTTCGATTGGTATTGCCGCAGTTTCATTTTTTGTCTGGGGACATCATATGTTTGTTTCTGGTCAATCCGAAATCGCTGGCGTGCTCTTTTCATTTTTGACCATGCTGGTGGGGGTTCCTACCGCAATCAAAATGTTTAATTGGTTAGCTACTCTTTATAAAGGATCAGTGAGTTTTCAGTCACCAATGTTATTTGCTCTTGGTTTTATGTTTTTATTCGCGATTGGCGGAGTAACAGGAATCATTTTGGCTGTGATGGGTGTCGACGTGCATTTCCATGATACTTATTTCGTTGTTGCCCATTTTCACTATGTGATGGTCGGCGGAACTTTGATGGCTTTAATGGGTGGATTTTATTACTGGTTTCCAAAAATGTTTGGGAAAATGTTTAATGAATCTTTGGCACAGATAAGTTTTGCCTTAATCTTCATCGGATTCAATGTCACTTTTTTCCCTCAATTTATATTAGGTTCGATGGGAATGCCTCGTCGGTATTTTGATTACATTCCTGCGTATCATTCTTTAAATTCAATTTCGACGGTGGGATCTTGGCTGATTGCTTCGGGATTTTTCCTTTCTGTTTATATTTTTTGGCAAGCCTTTTGCCATGGAGCTAAAGCCCCCGCAAATCCATGGGGAGCAAAAACTTTAGAGTGGCAAATTCCATCGCCACCAATTCATACGAACTTTGAAGTTGAACCTATAATCAAGGCAGGACCATATGAGTACAGGTAATACAACGCACGCATCGCACGTCGCGCACCATTTTCGGGATTCCGAACATCAGTTCGATAGTGCCAAACAAGGCATTTGGCTATTTATGGCCACCGAGATTTTAATGTTTGGCGGTCTTTTCGTTGCCTACATTATTTTTCATGCAATCTATCCTGAAATGTTTGCAGAAGGCGCCAGTCATTTGGATTGGAAAATGGGATTTCTAAATACACTGGTTCTGATTTTTTCATCTTTGACGATGGCCTTGGGAATTCATTTTATTCAAGTAGGGCAGCAGAAAAAAGCAGTGGTTAGCCTTGCCCTGACAATTCTTTGTGGTGCCATTTTTATGGTGGTTAAATATCTGGAATACACTCACAAGTTTCACTTAGGCTTGTTCCCTGGACGATTTTTAAATCCCGAGGTTGTCCATGCCACCCATCAGAATTTGGGAATGTATTTTGGACTTTATTTTTGCATGACAGGTCTTCATGGAACTCACGTGTTGATCGGTATGGGATTAATCACTTGGGTTATGATTAAAACTATAAAAGGCGATTTCAATCCTGAATATTTTACTCCTGTTGAAGGAGTTGGAATTTTTTGGCATATCGTTGATTTAATTTGGATCTTTTTGTTTCCTTTGCTTTATTTGGTGGGCTGATTTTTTTAGGAGTAAAAAATGGGAAATCATAATTCACACGGCACGACGCACACGCATCATATTGTTCCATTTAAAATTTATATGATGACCGCAGGTGCGCTTTTTATCCTGACTTTTGCAACAGTCGGCTTTCATCAAATGCACTTAGGATCTTTGGCTGCTCCCGTGGCCTTCCTGATCGCCAGTGTTAAAGCGGCGTTAGTTTTGCTTTATTTTATGGGTTTAAAATATGACAACCTAATGAATCGAGTTATTTTTGGCACGGCCTTCTTTTTCTTGTTACTGCTATTTGCTATCTGTGCCTTGGATATTTGGACAAGAATTTCTGAAATAAGCACCTTATAATGATGAAAGCATTTAAACTCTACTCATCATTAACTAAAATCGGCATTGTCATCTTTGTTCTGCTTGCTACGCTGGCAGGCTATATTACGGGCTATCAAACCGAAAATAAATTCGAGATGACTCACTTATTATTAACCTTGTTGGGAGTTTATTTACTTAGTTCAGGCAGTTTAGCTTTGAATCAAGTTCAAGAATATAAACTAGATAAAAAAATGAAACGCACCTCCACTCGGCCAGTGGCTTCCGGAAAAATCACGCCGGTAGCAGCAGGTAGTTTTGCTTTAGGATTCTTAGTGTCTGGATTATATTTATTATCGATGGTTAATCTGACCTCGGCTGGTCTTGGGCTTTTAACTGTAATTTTATACAACGGCGTTTATACATACATATGGAAACCAAAATGGATTTACGCCGCTGTCCCAGGCGCCATTCCTGGAGCTCTTCCTGTGTCCATTGGTTACGCGGCTGTAAATACAGATTTGTTTAATTCCGAATCTATATATTTATTTTTAATTTTATTTTTATGGCAGATGCCACACTTTTGGGCTTTAGCAGTCAGATTCAAAGATGATTATGCCGATGGCGGAGTGCCAACACTGCCCGTAGCTTTAGGTATGGACAAAACATTCTATCAAATGGGTATGTACACTTTGTTGTATGCGGGCGTGGCGATAGCTTCACCATTTTTTGTTCGCACCAGCTGGATTTACATTTTATGTGTGGTGCCGCTATCGATTAAATTGATATTGGAATTTAGAAAATATCATAAAGCGGCTGGGGAGACTGGTTGGTTTCGATATTTTATGTGGGTTAATGTGAGCGTCCTCGTGTATCTTTTCGTTCCCGCGGCTGATAAGTGGAACTTTCTCTTCTTCAATACTAACTAGCCGGTTTAAAACAGCAAATATCTGCGTTCTCGGCCAAAAACTTCCTTCGACGTGCAGGAAGCACGCCCTCAGTCAGTTTTTGACCTGCGGCCTTGATCTTTGCTGTTTTAATTCCGGCTTGGGAAGCGGGTGCGGGGGAATGGGAACGGAACGACGGTGAAATTATATTTTGTCGGCGGCAGGGGTGTCCGGTTGACAAAACGGATGGGCTTTTTTAAAGAAGTCGAGGCTAAGGCAATGAGCGTTGATTTTTAGAAGAAGCGGGTATGGCGAGAGGTCCACTTTGAATCGTTGCGCCGAGAAAATTTGGGGAATAAGGAATAAATCAGCGGCCGAGACCTCGTCACCGAAACAGAATTGGCCATGAGTCTTTTTCAGAATATTTTCGCAGGCCTCAAAACCTTTTTTAGACCAGATAGAAATCCATTCTTCCTTTTGAGCTTGAGTGTAAGCATGTTTGGTTTCCAGATATTGTAGAATCTTAAGATTGCAAACTGGGTGCATAAAAGAGTTTATGTTTTCACAAAATTGCCGAATGCGGGCGCGTTTTTGGGAGTCCGCAGGAAAAAGTGAAGGGCGAGGGGAAACTTCATCCAAATATTCAATAATGGCCATGGATTGAGCTAAGGTCATCCCGTCATGAACCAGAGTCGGAACTTCCGCCATTGGATTTAGGTTTGTGTATTCTGTTTTGTGCTGTTCGCCGCCATTGTTGATCAGGTGAACCGGTTCATATTTAAAGTCTAAATTTTTAAAGTGCAGTGCAATTCGCACACGATAGGAAGTTGAGCTTCTAAAATAGTTGTAAAGAACGAGCTCTGACATAGAATAATTCCTGTGTTAATAAATAATATCAAAGAACAGAATCAGCTTTTCAGCAAGTTTTTACGGCCGATAGCCATCATTTTATTATATATGTCGGTGCAAAGGTGGATTTTTGAACTTGTGGCGGGGCTTAACGTAAGACGCCCCATTAGCGGAACTGAATATTCACAGATTTATTTGATGGGCTTCAGATTTGATTTGCTGGTTTGGGCTTTAATTTTTGCACCGCTTTTTTTACTGATTTTCCTGAAATTGAAGATGAAAAATAGAATTTTTGTAACACAAATTTATTTTGCTATTTGCTGGTTGATTATTTCAGCAATAAATTTTGTCAATTTGCCTTATTTTGCACTTTACCAAAAACATCTTAATAAGCCCGAATGGAGTAGTTTGAATGTATTCAAATTATTCAGTGATTGGATGGATGGGCGAAACCTTTTTTTTAAATCAGCGGTTTTAATTTTTATTCTTTTGATCACTTGGCGCGGATTTTTAGAGATTTATCGGGTTGGCGTCCGGTTCGCTTCGCAAGCAAATGCGCCACAGGACCTCACTCTTAACCCGCGGGGGCTGGGTAAAGAAGTTCTACAGTTGTTTTTCGTATTCATTCTTGTCGCTTTTTGTGCACGTGGCACACTAGAAGCTCACCATTTGAGGCGTGAAGATAGTTCTATTAGCCCTTATTCGGAATGGAATGAGTTAGTTTTAAATCCACAGTGGTCTTTTAATAAGGACGATCGTTAGCTCGGCGCTCCTTAGTCGTCGTTAACTAAGAGACAATTCACTTTGAATCAAATAAAACTAATGAGTCACGTTTTTAGGATCTTAATTTTTCGCAAAGGAGTTTTTATGAAAACTTGGATTCAGAAATTGGTTTTGTTTGGATTAGCGACTGCAGTTACTGCATTTTCAACGGCTGTTATTGCTGCTGAATTTAATGCCGAAGTCGGATTTCGACAGCAATCAGGCGATGGTGGAACGGGTTTCAATTCAAAATCAGAAGTGGGATATCAGTTAGGCATGACGGGAAATTTTGATATCAACGGTCCATTGATGTTCAGAACGGGATTATTGTACACGCAAAGACCACTCACCATTGAACTAACATCAAGTGCGGCCTCTTCAGCTAAGGTGTCTTTAACTTACTTCGATGTACCTTTAACTTTGATGTACAAGTTTGAAGATTATGGCGGAGCTTATGCTGGAATAATTGCTGCTGTTAATTTGGATAAAAATTATTCTGGAACTGGAACGCTGGCCGGTGGAACAGTTACAAATGCAAAATCCATGATCACGCCGTTTATTTTGGGTGCCGCTTTTAAATTTGCTCCGGGCATGGGAGTTAATATTTATTTTGAATCTGGTGGCGATGTTTCGGATACGCTTAAAAGCTATCGCGCGGTCGGTGCCAATTTTATGTTGAGCTTTGATTAAACCAAAAGGAAGCTTCAAATGAAATTAGGCAGTCTTAAGTCATCCAATAATCCTGATGGGGAATTAATTGTTGTTTCACGGAATTTGAAAAAAGCCGTGAAAGCGACATCAGTTGCTTCATCTTTGCGAGCAGCACTTGAAAATTGGAAAAATTCTGAACCACAATTAAGAAAAATTTCTGCACAGTTGGATGCAGGAACTGCAGCTCAAGCATTTGATGTGAACGAAAAAGATTTGCATTCAGCTTTGCCCAGAACTTGGTTATTCGCTGATGGATCTTCCTTTATTTATCATATTAAACTAGTTCGCAAATCTAGAAATGCAGCTTTGCCCGAGACATTGACGACTGTTCCTTTGATTTATCAAGGTGAGTGCGGTCGTTTTTTAGATCCTTTGGAAGATATTCCACAAGTCGACTTTTCTCATGGTACCGATTTCGAAGGTGAAGTCGGTGTGATTGTTAATTTTGTCCCAATGGGAACCACTGCCGAAGAAGCCATAAAGCATATTCAATTGGTGGTATTAATTAACGATGTTTCGTTGCGAGGTTTAATTCCTGAAGAATTAGGTCAAGGCTTTGGTTTTTTTCAAAGTAAGCCGGCATCAGCACTGTCGCCTTTTGCAGTGACTCCGGATGAGCTTGGTGCGGATTGGAAAGAGGCTCGTCTGCATTTACCCTTAGATATTCAATACAATGGAAAATTTTTTGGCAAAGCCAATGCGGGCGAAATGCATTTTCATTTTGGACAACTGATTGCTCATGCGGCTCGCACGCGCGATCTTCAGGCTGGAAGTTTGATTGGCAGCGGTACTGTCTCCAATGAAAATCCAGAAATGGGTTCAAGTTGTTTAGCAGAAAAAAGAATGATCGAACAAATTAAAACTGGAAAAATCGAAACTCCATTTATGAAAATTGACGATACGATCGAGATTTCTATGAAATCAGCGAGTGGTGAAAATATATTTGGTCGAATCTTTCAAAAAGTAAAGTCGGCTAAGAAGTGAAATCACAGCGTCTGCTTGTCGATGGTTTTTCTAAGCAAGCCACTGTCCTAAGAAGTTTTTTTGAAAAACAATTTGCCAGTCCACTTAAAGCTCATCCAAAAAGATTCGTTTGGGATTATTGGAATGTGCCAGATCAATATCGTTTGATTCGTACTCCGGCTTATCATTATTTTCCAAAAAAATTGTATCAAGATTTTCATTCGGCCTTGGTGCAATGGGGGCGTGAAAATCTGGGCTGCCATGATATTTCCCCACCCTGGTTGTCTTATTATGTGGAAGGCTGCCAACAAAATTTACATTCCGATGTGCCCCACGGCCCATGGGCTTTCGTTTATAGTCTTTCGCCGAAGGATATAAAATTCAGTGGTGGCGAAACTTTTTTATTGAAATCGAATTTGTTGGATTACTGGTCTAATTATAAAGAAGCAAATGATCGCGAACAAAATTCTTTCATTGAAAAAATCGAATCTAAATTTAATCGCTTAGTAGTATTTGATCCCCGCGTTCCCCACGGAGTTACTGAAGTTCGTGGTGTCACTGATCCCCGCGAGGCCCGCTTAGTGA
>ERZ1292633.4504-Hain-H41-02um-R1-4504-length-12884-cov-5_pt1 | contig 12884 bp, 8 predicted proteins | sample MGYA00564406_ERZ1292633 | MGnify/ENA primary metagenome ERZ1292633 (study PRJEB36523, sample SAMEA6512639) | groundwater metagenome | collected 2019-01-08 | study: AquaDiva: Metagenomics assemblies of 32 groundwater samples
GGTCCAAGGGATGAGCGGCTCGTCGACCACCGCATAGGACGTGCCTCGCTGCACGACAACGCTGTATCGAGCGATCGGGTTGGGCTCAACGTGCAATCCGGACCCACTCGTGTCCACGGTTAGGAATACCGCGATGTACAACAGAAACAAACCGATCGTCAAGTTGACGCTCGCCAAGGTCGCGAGGATGTTTCCCACCTTGTACCACTTCACGTTGACGAATAGCTTGGCGAAAAGCACCTTGTACGTCGCCGCGGCTAAGGGACTCACCGCGGCGATGACGGAGTAGACAATTTTGGCGGTGGCAGAAATTTTCGCGTCTGACTGCGCGGTCCAAGGATGCGTCACGAGCAGTATCCCTACGACAGCCATGACCGTGGCGAGCGAGTCCAGTAAATACGAACCTCGGCGATTGAGCGCCACCCAAGACATGACACACACGAAGGGAGTGGCGGCCGAGAAAATGGCCGAACACACCACCGCGGGCAGGTGACACAAAGCGACGACGGCGGTGATGTTGGCGACCAGATACAACGCATACAGTGCCGCAACCCGACCGACGAACCGAGCAAGCGAAAGTCGCTGACCCGTCACGCATAACACCCACGGTGAAAACCGCACCCCTCGGCCATGCGTCAACGCCCATTCGTTGCCCCTTTCGTCAAAAGAGTCGTTTTCGGTGAGAGACAAACCAACGGTGCCGATGGCGCCGCCGTCCGGTGCCTCTGCTTCCTGCGCGCCAGCAGATGGCGAGGTCGGCGGGCTAGCTGCTGCCGACGTACTGTTGTGCACCCTCCGACGCCGATCGTCGTCAACGCCGTCGCTAAGACGGCCCAAGCGGTACCCGGCATCGGGTGGTGGCTGCGCGAAGCCGGTGGTTTCCGGCATCAAGCTCCCACCCCTCCTCGTCGTCTCCGACGTGCCCCTCCTTCCAGGGCAGCAGCAACAGCAGCAGCAGCCACCACCATGCAATGACGACGACGACGCATTGTTATGGGTCACGACCGTGATGGCGGGTGCCCCAACTCGGAGCAGCAAGCACGCGTCGAGTCCATCGCCGCCATCCATTTCGGCCGCGACGCAATATTGGCAGCCGGTCAGCCTTCGGAGCACTCGAATGCACCATGCAACGACACTCGGCAGGCACAAAAGAAGTAAGAAGTTCATTGCAAACCAGGTCAAACAAATTGGAGAGGCGAAATGCATTTCGATCGGCGCGGAGCGTTCATAGGGCGTCGGCGATGGAGGTATCACGCGAAAGGAAGTGTCGAAGACCGCCTTCGTGAACTGGTTCGAGAGACATTGACACAGGCCAACGAGAGCGATCACGAGAACGGGCAGCAACATTCCGCGGTATTTTTCTTGCTTCGTCCAACCGTCGCGGAGAAGAAAATCAGAAAATCTGGTGGAGGAAGGAAGCTTTTGACTGCACAAGTGCTGCAGGGGACAACAAACCGACTCTGGATGGGTCACCGCCCGCCCAGCTGGTTCCCTCCAGCTGACTGTGGGTTCCCGTCACCCACGGTTTACATCCGACTAGGCACAGACAAATGAGAAAGGGTTCGCGGCTCCTGAAAAATCATTGGCGTGGGTGTGTGAACGGCGAAGTGCGCGATGTTTTTTGCGATTGAAACATGGTGCCAAAAAATGCAACCGCCAAACGTGAATTTCAACTCGCAAACGGCAATGTCTCACGCCACCAGCGACATGTGTTAAGGTCCCAGGACCACCCCACCACCTCACACACAAACCGCTCATTCGTGAGGCGACTCGACAGTCCGATCGGAAGCGCATATGGGGGATACGCTCATCACATCGATTATTGGCCGCAAAATTTCTCGAAATCTCGCAAAAAAAAATTGAATTCAGTTCAGTCGATTTTACCTTCAAATCAACTGTCCCGGTGTGGGGGTCTCAGACATCACGACGATGATGAAAATCGGGGCGCCGTCCCGCAAGTACCGCCGTTGACCGTCGCGACGGTCATTTCGGTCGCTGCCGGGGCGCTTGAGCGATGCTCGACACGATACTGAAGGTAGAGGTCCAAACTGTCGCGACGCACCGTCAGGGATCCCAATTCGGGGTGGGTCGCAACGGCGAACACCTCGTCCCTGTCATCGCGAGAGTGGCCTGGGAACTCCTTGAGTAGAAGCTGCACCGCTGCCGTTTTGAGACACTCCTTGTTCGGGTGATGCTCGACGTAATCGACAATCCGGCTAAGCATCGCTCGGCTGTTTGCGGTCAAGTAGCGCGGGCGATGCTCATGTTGACTCATTCGTTGAGCCGGGGTGGCAGCCGCGACCAGCGTGGCTGTGTCATAAATGGGACTGCCTTCGAGAAACGGCACGGTCATTATCACCCGCCGGGCGGACACGAGCGTGCGAAAGCATAAGTAGAGGTGAAATATGTCGTTAATGACATAGCAACCTTGGACGTTGTCCTTGAAGTCGAAATTCGTCGGTACTTTTGACTTGGCGACGACAGTGAAATACGGTCGCAGGTGGGCTAACGCACGAAGTTTGTCGGGAACGGAAGGACCAAGACGCGCTGCATTGGAAACGACCGCCGGTCCAAACGACGTTGACGTCGGCGGACTAATGAAGTCGTCACTTTCGAACGTGTCTCCTCGTTGCATAATGTTGCGTGGCACCAGGCGAGGATGCCCCGCGTTCTCAACAGAGGCCATCTGATCGCAAATACCCGTCACGGGGTGCAACGCTAGCTGAAAGACGGCCGCGCGTGCCTCCTTGGTTGCGTAGCGAATGGGGTTCTGCTTTTGCAATAACGCACCCACTTCGGCCTTGAGCGGGGCCCGATCGCCACGGTTCGCGAACTCGTCGAGAATACATCGGATCACTTCCAAATCGTTGTCATTCTCGTCCGCCGCGGAGACGGCGTCCTCGTCAACGAAATGGCGGCCACGGCCGCCGTCACAAGAGTCGTCGCTGTCGCTGTCAGCCGCATCGCTATCGCCGTTGATCGCACTTGGGACGGCGGCGGAACCGCCGTCGATTTGATTCCGTCCCCAACCGTCGTCGCCGTCGATCGCCGGGACGTCGCGTCGACTGCGTGAATCGCCTGAGATGCGCTGTGATGGGCCCACTGTATGGGTCGTCGGCGTCGTCGCGGTGGCGGCCGTGGGAGCCGAACTCTTTTCAATTGGAAGATCACGGTATGGTGGTGGGGGACCGGAGCACTGTCGCGGCGGCGGGGTGGCTAGGAATACTGAAGTATCCTCCGCCTTCTTCTTTTCAGCGTTGGCCCCGTCGATGTTGATCGACTGCGTGAGAATTCGTGAGGTCACCAGGGGCGTGCCGACCCGGTCACCATTCGAACCCACCGCAGTCCCCCCTCCCAGAGACAGAGAGGGCCCGAATCCCACAATGTCCGACCAACGCACATGGTGAGTGGCCGAGAGTAATAACACGTCGCGGATACCGGCGTTTGAGATGAGCGTCGTTCTCCAATTCGGGTTTCGTTCGAGCGTACGAAACATGTACGCAAAGTCGGTGTCGCCACTGATGAACACCAGCGACGCCCCTTCCGGATGTTCGTACGCGAAGGACATGGCGTCGACGATGATCATCTTATCGGCGACCTCTTTGCGGCCCATGTGGGGCGTATCGATGAGCAACACACCCGACAGCTGCAATTGGCTTCGCTGATCTTCCGTGAGGCCGTGGTGATTGGACCCCGCGTAAATGCGCAGACCTTGCCGTACGAAGCGGCCGAACGGAGCGAGCTTCGCCTGCAGGCTCATCGCCACGTTTAGGCAATGCGTCCAAGAGGGAACGTGGATGTTCTCCATGTCCCAAAACAACATCATCGGCGTGGCCCGCTTTTTCCGATCGGCTTGAAAGAACTCCACGGCAGATGCCACGGTGTCACGGGCAATCAGGCGGGGCATTTGACAACCATCCACAAAATCCTCGACAATTTGCTCTGCGTCTCGCTTAAACGTGTCGCGCGTGACGCCGAGACCCAGTAGGTTGTCACGGTAGCGCTTGATTTGAGCTGGGGTTGACTCAAGATCCACCCAGTCTTCAAAGGTAGCCATCTCTTTCTTTTTCTGGGGGAATAAACAGGAGCCGGGGGGGATTGTTGCGAAACCTAGCCAACTCAAAACAACCGTCGTGCAACCCGATAGCCGAGAGCCACCTATTTGAATCAGCCAGAAGAACACAATTGAGTGGTGTTCGAGAGCCACTCAACAAAAAGAGACCCCGAGGGATGCCCGAGCCGCCGGGGTCGGCCGAACCGATGTGCGCCAATCGACTCAGGCTTTGTGTGTGTGTGAGCAACACACAAAAAAAGGGCTACTTCACGAAGCTTACGAAGCGGCCGCTCGCGATGATCACCCCTTGAAAATATGGTTGCGCAGAAATGAGATGCGCCCCAGGTGCTCCCGATGCCAACGAGTACGTCTCCACGCCATCGGCGCCGCGAACACCCGTGAAGCCCCCCGCCTCACTCAGGACCAACACCGTGCCGTCTTGAAGGCAAGCGTAGTGCCCCGAGTTGATCCGAGAGGGGATGTTCTTCGTGGCCCACGAGCGCTTTCCTGTGATCATGTTGTACCCTTCCACAACGCCGCTGACGCTCTCGTCGGGTGTATAACTGAATACGATGTGGCCACCCGCGAGGCAAGGCTCTCCCGTGCGGTCGTTGCCCCGGTACATTTCCGTAATGTTGCGAAGCCACAAGATCGCCCCGTCGCCCGCGTTAAAGCAACCGAGCCACATGGCCCACGTGGTGAGGTAGGAAGGTGTGCGCAAGGCGGCACACACAACGTCGTGATGAATCATGGCACCACTGACCGAAAGAATGCGGCTAAAGTTGGATACGTTGTGCAGGGTGACACCCGTCATCATGCCCACGACGGCGATAGGATACGGAACGTCGGGCGCGTTGACATTGCGAATGAGCGCCAATCCGGTATGGGTGGCCCCAACCCAGTCGCCGTAGACCCCACTTGCCGCCCATACCACGTCGCCCGTCGTCAAGTTGAGCCCGATGGTGGCCAGAGACGGTGCGCCAGTGAGACAGACGGCAAGCGGCGCCGTCACCGAGGATGACGACGACGAAGAAGTTGGAGCGACAAAGGGACCAACAGATACCGAGGACAGGGAATAAAAAACGGCCGCGGTGGCTAAGTTTGCCGCCACGAGGGTTTGCGCGTCGTTATAAATGTTGACGAATACGATCATACGGGTACCATTCGGGCTGTGCGAGACGATCGGCGTGCTGCCGAACGACCAAGTGGAGACGAACCAGACTTGCTGGCCGTTGTCCGTGTTCACGGCGGCGACGCCGTCCCCCGTGTCCAACAAGATCATTTCCTGTATCAGATTCAGCGTGACGAGCGTCTGCGCCGCGAACTGCCACGCGATGCTACCATCGGTTAGGCGCAAGGCATACACGTTGGCTAAGTGATCCGCGATGTAGTAGTGCTGATCATCCCTCGCGCTCAGCGCAAGTGTGGTGCCGGGTTGCTGTGCGCTGCCGGTTGCGTGTGGCAGCGTCGTGTTCCATTGCAGCCCGCGGCTACGAGGATCAACGGATGATGGGGCGGCGCCGGTCGCGAGCAACGACCCGAGCAGGAGAAGCACCAAGGTAGCGACGAGAAGCATAAAACAACCCAAAAACACAAACAATATGAAATTGTCGAGAAGAAGGGGCTTTGAGGGCTTAATCGGGGAGGTCCAACCGAAGAAGGCAAAGGAAGGGAAGGGGTGACATGAATGCCCTCCGGAATGAAAAGAGGAGCCTCCTCGGTCCGCTAGGCTCTTTTGTTGGGGGTTTCCCCGTGTCCATCACGCTCCCCCGCCCCCTCATACGTATCATCCGTTTTCAACAAAAGGCCAAAGGATCGCGATCGAGCGTTGACACGACAATGTTCGCCCCCGTTTCTTTCAGCCAGGAGGGCACGACACTGCGGAGAAATCCTCGCTCCGTGTTCGTGTGTTCGCATAGGATCACGGCGGAGCCACGTCCGACGGCCGCCAGAACGTCATGATGGCCCATTTCCCCGGTCAAAAACAGATCCGGTGCGGCACTGCCGCTCGCAGTACTATGAAGCAACTTTTTGAAGACCCCCGCGCCGCTTCCCGCACACACCGCGATCGATCTAATCGACATGTCTTCCAGTGGTTGACCACGAGACCTTTCCGGGGTTGCTAACCGCACGACGGAAAGCCCAGTGGCCGACTTGACTCGGTGCACGGCCTCCGACAACGACATCGGCGCCGGTAATTCAAACACGCGTCCGAATCCTCTGGTTTCGGGCACTTGCGGCACGACACCTGGCGTCGCCGCGCTGATAGGCTGAATGGGTCGACGCGGGATTCGAGCCTTCGGCCCCCCTCCAACAACGGCAGGCTGGAAAATGTCGACCAGCCAGTCGTTCATACCGTTCTCACACGCGTCGAGTGAGGTGTGCGGGCAGTAGACGGATATGCCGTGGAGCACGCACTGCGTGATGATCCGGCCCTTGGGGTCACTCTGAACCATGCGCTTGAACGGCGCGAAGAGAACGGGGTGGTAGGCGACGATGACGGACGCCTTCGACGCGATGGCCTCCGCTAGGACCGGTTCCGTGAGGTCGATGGTGAGGAACACCGTCCCTGGAAGCCGCTCCTCTGTCGGGGGTGAGGCTGCAGCCGTTTCCGATGCTGCCGCCACTGGCGCACTCGGGCTTTCAATCAGAACGCCAACGTTATCCCAGGACATGTCCGCCAGGGCCAACGGCGCAAAACGTTCGAAGCACTGAACCACCTTGTGTAAGAGAGGCGACACGACCGCTCGGTTTGAGTTGCCAAGAATGGCTGCTGCTGCGGACATCCGGGTTTTGGCCCGATGATGAACGCACTTTTTTAGTGTTTATTTGATCCACTTTTATTTCTTCGCGACGCAAAGGGCAGTGACAAAGGGCGTCTGGCCGGTACAAGGAAGTGTTGGGGAAAAGGATCCCTCTCACGGCTCTTTCCTCATCACCGACGAGTTACGCCGCACTACAACAATTCCCACACGACCGTAACCGGGCAGCAAAAAACTATGCAAAGGCCCAACTGGACGGCATCGCGGCGAAGGCCGATAACCCACCAGCGCTGCTCTTGGTTGTGGTATTTCGACTCGCGCGAGGTACGCAACTGGACGATATGCTCAACGAGCCGTTCCTCTGTTGCACATCGCCAGCGCCAGCGGGACTGGCTTGCCACTGTCGGTAGTCGCAAGGTATCTCACGGCCACATCCTCGATGCAGCCGAACGCGCCGTCGTAGACCCTTGATGGGGGCTGGCGGCGGCGAAGGCGGCGCACATTTTTCGGGGGCAACCAGAAAGGCGATTGACTTTCTTCGTCCGCGCACTGCTACCGTTACGCCCGATGGTGGAGGAGCTGGGATCCGAACAGCAACCGAGGGGGAAACGAAAGCTAGTTAGCTTTTTCTATCTTCCACTCGTTTCCGGCTTCTTGACCACGATGGCGACAAGGAAGGTCCCAGCATCATGCACTCGGACAGGCAATACAAACACACACACACACACACACACGCTGTCTCTCGCTCCCTCACACACGTTGCGATAACCGCGACGCAGCCCCGAAAAATGGAGATTTTTGTTCAAGACGAAGACGTTAGCACGCTGGACAAGAAGGCCGCGGCGCCACCGACTTGAGCGGCCAACTCGCTTGCGCTCGTCCGCGACGACGCTGTCAGACTGCTCGTGCCGACGTGAATCTTGTCGTCCATGATATTGTAACCCAAGCCATACCCATCCCCCGTCACCGGTCCGAAGTTAAACCAGTCCATAAACGGTTGGGAGACGTTGCTCGTGGACATGAGCCAGGTGCCACCGTACTCATACAGCGTGTCGTTGAAGAAGGCCAACCCTTGCGGGTCCTTCTTTTGCTTGACGACTTCCTTGAGCGCGAGCAAGTGGCGGTCGACACCCTGCCCCACGGCCGCTTCCTTCGCGAGCTCCACGTGACGTTGCGCGGCTGCTACGATGAGTCGCCGGAGGGCGTCGCGCTGCCCCGTGGTCAAATTCACCGCCGCGGCTTCGTTGATGGTCCGTTCGTTCGTGTTTCGGCCGCCGAAGAGTTCTTTGAAGGCTGCCTTGCACACGCTGTGCACTTCCAACGTCGCCGTGCGTATCGTTTCGGTGCGTCCGTGCCAGAAGCCAGCGGTCGAACACGACTCATAGGTCGGTGCCATCTTGCCGCTATGCATGTTCATGTACGCGAGATGAAACGATAATTGCGCAAAGGCGTCGGGGCTGATCTTCCACGACTCTTTCGCATGCTTCTTTCCAAATGGGAGACACACAGACGATAGTTGCACGGAGCTGGCGAGTCGATCCATGGCGCGCATGGAGGCTTTGATTGTGTCCTTCATGTCCGGCCGCACGTTAATGTCAATTGGTGCGAAGATTTGTTCGTCGTCGCGTACCGTGGCGACCGTCAGCGACGGCATCGGATCCCACCCGCTGGGCACGTGACACATATCGCAGTAAATCTCGTTCATCCATCGGCTCCAGGACATGCCATCGCTAAACGCGTGCTCGAAGTTGCCCGCTAGGCGGCCTTGGCGGTCGATGATGATTTGATGCTTGTCGTACCAGCGGTTGTACTTGTCCGTGATGCCGCCCCCTGGGATGTTCGCGTTATGCTGGGACGTGGGATCGCCCACGAGCATGCCTCGCACCAGGTCGGTCGGCGAGGACCATGTGGCGTTATCAAGACACACCACGATGAGCGCCTGTTGGATGGTGGCCATGCACGCCGCACTGTCGCCGCCTTTGACCAACTCCTCGTAGGCTGACGCCCAGTCACTTCGCGCCCCGGCCGTGAGCACGCCCAATGGGAATTCGCTCGCCATCGAGCGGTTATCCGCGTGTTGGCGAATGCCGTCGAGGGCTTTTTCAAGGGTAGCCTCGGAGAAGGCGTCGTGCCGAGGGTCGAATAGGTTTAGCTTGTAAATGTAGCCGTTGCACATCACGACGGCGCACCGCGTGCCCTCGAGGAGACCCGAACGCACGAGGCAATCGCGTTGCGGCTGCGGCACGCGACTGAATCCAAATTGATGGGCGAGCTGAGACACATCCACCTGACCGTCGACATCGAGCTTCCCCGTTCGAATCTTTTCGGCAAAACGGAGCGCGCGAAACAGAAACGCAGCAGCCACCCCATTTTGCGTTTTATCGGTGATGGGCTTCATGCAAAAAGCCGGGGCAATGTTCACAGGGCTCGGGCCACGAAAACACAAGTAGCCATCGTCCCAAATCTGCTCGATGTAGCTATGTGGATAAGCGCCCTTGGCGGCGGCGGCCGCATCCGTCGCCACGAGCGCTGCCTGCATCGCCGGTCCCGATCCCTGGCAGAACCGGTTGAAAAGGTCGACGTGCTGCTCCACGCGGTGAGGTTGCTTCAGCGGCTGCATGGCACGGCTGTAGCGTTTCGCGGTGTCCGTTAGAGATGGGATAGGCAAGCGAGGCAGCTTGAGCACGTTGCGAGGTAGGTCGCACTCCCCGATGACCCGGCGGGTCGCCGCTGCCATTGTCAGTGTGCGTCGAAAAGCACGAGATCTGAAGTCTGGAATTTGGGTTTTGAAAAAAAAACCAGGCGAAGAGAGGGTCACAATCTGCCTCCTCACTCTTTCCACAATTTCACAGTCATGCCCCCCTACACGTGCCCGCCCCCCCCCGATCAATAAAAAACGACCCATTTGCAGTTGCCTAGGACGGTCCTGGGGTCGCGGCTGCCGGAAGGCTGTCAGGAGAGGCCGCGGCGGGCAAGGCCCCCGCCTCGGGAGCCGCAACACTCAGCACTGCCACATCGATCACCAGTCGTTCGTTCGGCCATACATCCCACGCTGGAAACCCTCGGTAGCCAAAACACCGATGTGAGGACACGGAAGCTCGGATCCTGGCGTCTAATAAGCGAAAATGTCCACGGTGGTGTCGATGCTTGCCCGCCCAGTCACCTCCCCCTCCTCCCTGCTGTGGCTGCTTATGTGCGGCGGCTTCATCATTTGCCGTCGGGACGATGCGAAACATCTTGACGATATCCTCGAGCGCCGGGATGACTTCTTCGCGACCGAGTTGGAACGACAGCCGGTGCCCTTGCGCTAACAACGAGCCTGCGGTGTGCCGAAGGAGTTTTTGAGTGCTGGTCACACCAGCGGCCACCGATCGGCTCCTTGCTGTCGTCGTCGCGCCAGACGGCGAATGGCGTCCCATCGCAATGCTGCGATAGACGTCCACCGAAACATTCACTTTCCAGCCGACGCCAAGGGTGGCTGCGTTGACGAGACTCTCCGGAGACAGCGAAAGGCCATATTTGGAAAGTCCCCGGGCGAGTTCGGTGGTGTTAAGATCGCCCGCTTTGTCAGGGTCGTCAAACTCCCGGGTCGATTGCTGCTGCTCTAATTCCTCTTCCTCATCGAACCAGCCAAGGCTGTCTTGCACAGAAAACGGGAGCAATCCACTCAACACACGGCGCAGCAGCCCGCTGCTTTGGCGGCGATGCCGACTGTTGCCGTTGGATTCATCACCAGGATGCGGCTGATGTTCCGCGTTTGGGAACGTCCCGGCTCCTCCGACGACCGTCACAAACTCTCTCACGAAAGGATTGTCCCAAAAAAAGCGAAACACGGGCACGAGTGACGGGGGCATGTTGGCCGAAGAGGGAGACGTCAGCCAAGCTACCGTCGCGTCACGAACGGAGGGGGCTAAAAGATAGCGCGCCTTTTCCGGTTGGTACGCGAAGCCGCAGATGATGAGGAAGACGAGAAGCTTGATCGCCCACCGTGCCGTGAAGCGGAAAGCACCACCGGGCAAGGACATTGGTTTCGGATGCCGAACTCAAATGTAGAGGAACCCCCTGTTACCCCGGAAATTCCAAAACAACGCTTGCAGGTGATAACAACACCCGGCGCCACGACAATGCCAGTTGGGGGTCGAACAGTGGCAGGCATTTCGTGGAAACAGATCCGAGGGAGAAAATAGTCAATAGGAGCAGAAAAAATAAAAATCACCCATTGCGCATCGTCATTTTCCAACCGCGTCAGCACCCTGGGGCTGCAGCGGTGGCCGAAGACCGCCGGCTCGTCGTCGGTTCTCTCTTCAACTGACCCCCCCCCTACTTTTGACCGCCACTGTCGTTGTCGTCGTCACCGGCTTTCCGTGCCATAAAGGCAGTCGACTGGCCGCCGAAGAACGTGTTGGGACGCGAGGCGGACGACGCCGCCGCGGCTTGGGCCTCCTCCTGCCGCATTTCAGCCATCGAACGCATTCGACCAGCAGGCGCCACGGCCGCCGCCGCAGGTCCGGGGCGAAGGGATTGAGCCTGTTGCGGCGCTGAAGGCGGCGGGGGGCCTGACGACGAGGCGCTGCTACTCGCCCCTCCCCAGAAAATATTCGCGATGCGGGTCATCACCCCTCCGCTCGGCGTCGACGACGGTGGCGGCGGGGGGGAAGGCACCTCCTCCCCGGATCGGTGAGGCGGCGGCCGGGCACTTTCACTTCCCAAGGTGTGGTCACCGCTGTTTGCCACCACGCGGATCAATACACTGCCGGTGAGCTTGAGACTGTTCAGAGTGGCGTTGGAATCACGCAATCGGCCTCCCGGGATAGCGATTAAAACAAACGCCGAGTTACCCATGCGGCCCTCGGCGACTCTTTCGACGCTCGAAATCAGCGCGGTCGGTGCCAGTTGCAAGACATCGCTCGCGCCATCCGCATATTGCAGCTTGACGCGCACGAAATCGTCGTGAGTAGCAGCGACGGGCTGAAGGGTGCTATGAGGGATCTCCACTGGCGGTGAAGGTGCTGCTGATGTCACAGAGGGAGAGACGGACGATGCGACGAGGGCGGGAAGGGAAGGGGTGCCCGCGAGGATGGCCTCCTCCCCGCTTCCCTTCCTTCGCGTGGTTTCGGAATCCGTCAGCCCGATAGGGGGTGCCCCGGCCACTCCCGTTGAGCCACCAGTGGGGTCGACGTGACTGTGCCGCGCCTTCTCGACGACGACCGGAGCAGACGACGACGCGGGAAGTCGGACAGCGGGGGGCGGCGTGTCGCTGTTTGTGGTGGAAGGTGCGACCGAAGTCGACGGCGGTGACGACGGGGCAGCGACGGCCCGCGGTGGAACGGTCATAGCAGCAGCAGCAGAATAAGAAGAAGAAGCAGAAGTCGCGATGATGGCTGGGGCGTTGCCCAGTGAACTGCCGACTTGCTGCTGCGCCAAGGCCACCGACGGCCACAGCGTGTTCGTCAAGCTTTGAAGGGTGCCACTGGACCATCTCGGGGGTCCTTCCGCCATGAGGGACGTCAGAATTGCGTTCTTCCCCTCCGACGAGGTCACGTCGTCAAAGACTTTCCTGGCAGGGAAGACGTGAATACGGGGCACCTTCGTCTGGCCAGAGGCTTCATTCAGGCGTCGCAAGGATTGAAACGGACCATCGAGCGCCGCTGCGGTTGTCGCCTCGTTGGATAGTTCGAGGGAGGGGGGAGGCGGCGTCACGATGTGACACACGGCGACGCCGTCGAGGCCGATGGCATCGATGACCGCTTGAGCCTCGGCGCGGTTGTGGTGCACGACGATCGCGAAGGGCATGTTCTGCAACGTGGAGCGTTCGAGGCACCGAGGCATCGAGTCAGTATACCGACGAACGCTCCTCACCGATGAGGGGGCCCCGTCAGTCATTTAACGGTTTTTTTTTGGAAGGAAGGAAAAATGACAAGCGGCCTTTGACTGTTGTTGTGAGGTTGTGGTGTTGACATCGCCCCTGACACCTGGCATACTGCAGTAGTCATACAGTGTACAAAGTAAAGTACGATCCCGGATTGTCGGACGGACAAAACGAACAGTACCTTGACCTTTGACGTCCC
>ERZ1292633.4505-Hain-H41-02um-R1-4505-length-12883-cov-7_pt1 | contig 12883 bp, 7 predicted proteins | sample MGYA00564406_ERZ1292633 | MGnify/ENA primary metagenome ERZ1292633 (study PRJEB36523, sample SAMEA6512639) | groundwater metagenome | collected 2019-01-08 | study: AquaDiva: Metagenomics assemblies of 32 groundwater samples
GAATTTCACCGTCGACCGGGTCTTCGACTTCCTCACCGGTTTGGATTCCCACGTCAGCGACCGCATCAGCAACATCGACGGGGGTTCCATCGAGCTCACCCCTTCCGCTCAGGACGAATCGCTCGGCTTGGATGAGCGCTCGCGCATCGATCTTCCTCCCGGCGCGTTCAGCGTCGGCTACGACACCGATACGGCTTCAGGAGTGGCGGAAGCGACGACGACGGTTCAAGTCGAGCTGAGCAAGGGTCGCGACCAGCAGCTGGCCAAGACCCTGAGCCTGGCCGCGCGCGGCTACGCCCCCGCGGCCTTGGAGACGGCCGACAATCCCGCGGCGTTTCCGCGAGAGATGTGGGCCGCGATGCGCGCGTATCGGACGGCGGCCTCGACGACGACCGTCGGCGGCGCGAACCCGCTCTCGGCGTTCTACAGCATCTTCCTGCCCGCGGGCATACGCCACCAGCTCAAAGAGCGCGCGGACTTGACCTTGTCCTACAGCCTTGCGGCCTCGACGGCGACGAGCGACGATAAGATTCAGATTTGGTTCTACAACGCCGTGCTCGGGCGGTTCGTTCCGGAGACAACGGATCGCCGCCTGGACACGGTCAATAAAACCATCACCGTCAGCGTCGACCATTTCTCCACCTTCGTGGTGCTCGATTCCACGCCGGTGGCGACGTCGACCGTCAGTTTCGGCGGAAGCGACATCGCGGTGGCCAATTTCCCCAACCCCGCCGACTGCATCACGCACTCCAACATCGCGCGCAACAGCTTCCTCTTTGGCTCGGGCGGGGTGCACGCGCCGTTTGTCGGGACGATGATCCGCACCTCCATTCCCAACGGCGACACGGCTGCGTTGAAGATCAACATCTACACCGTCACGGGGGAGAAGGTTCGGACCATCGAACAGGGCGACCTTCCCGCAGGGCAGACGTACTACACGCCGTGGAACTGCGCCAACGACGAGGGGCAGACGGTGGCCTCCGGAGTCTATATCGGCGAGGCGGTCCACGGCGGGCGACGGAAGTTCTTTAAGATCGCCATCATCAAGGGGAGCGGCCTGTGAGAACGCCCAAGACGACGGCGGCGTTGTCCTGCCTGCTGCTGGGGGCGGCAACGGGCGCTTTCGCTGCGGCCTCGGGCACGTCGGGGGCCCAGTTCCTGAAACTTGGCGCCGGCGCGCGGGCCGGCGCCATGGCCGACGCATTCACGGCGCTGGCCGACGACGCTTTCGCCGCGTATTACAACCCCGCGGGCCTCGTTCAGCTGGCGCGTCCCCAGCTGGGAGGGGCCCACTCGGCCCTTTTCCAGGGCGTGAGCTATCAGAGCTTGAATTTCGCGTTTCCCTTCTCCGCTTCCGGGGTCGCGCGCGCGGGAGAGGCGCGGCACCGCCATGCTTTCGGCGGCGCCATCTATTATTTGGGCGTGGGCGACATCGAACGGCGCACGGGAGACTCGACGACCCCGGCGGGCACGTTCAACTCGGCCGACGCGGCCTACGCGTTGTCCTACGCCTACGCCGCCAACTCCCGCCTGAGCCTGGGAGTCACGGGAAAATACATTTCGCAGACCTTGGACACCTACAGCGCCAATGCCTTCGCCGCGGACCTGGGCGCCCTCTATCGCTTGAACCCGGAGTCGGAGCGGCCGGTGACGGCCGGCGCGGCGATTCGCCATATCGGCTCGCGCATCGGCTACGTATCGACCCAAACCGATCCCCTGCCGACGACGTATGTCGTGGGCCTGGCGGCGGCGCCTTCGCGGGCCTTCGTCGCCGACCTGGATCTGGGAAAGCCCCGCGACGGCAGCCTGTTCGTCGCGCTCGGCGCGCAGGCGCGCAAGTCCCTGACCGAGAACGTGACCGGGGCGTTTCGCTTCGGCTACACGTCGGCGCGCAAGGACAACGAGGGGCTCAACGGCGTGAGCGCGGGTGCCGGCCTGTCGTTTCCCAAAGCCTCCTTCGACTTCGCCTGGACCCCGTTCGGGACCTTGGGAGACGCCTTCCGCTTCTCCCTTCTGATTAAATTCTAACCTGAATTCTTCGTGACTCCCCGCGGATGGGGGAGCTGCGTTCGTCTCGTCCCTTGTCGGGATCGCTCGGGGTTGAAACTGGATCGCGACGGCAAGGGCTGGGACCATTCGGTCGGAGGATCTGAGTTGGGACGTATCCGCAACTCGTCTCGAAACGAGCTTGTGGAAATCCTTTTTCGGTTGCGGGGCAGAATCGCTTCGCCTCTTCGCGGCTCAAACGGCGTTGAACACAATAATTCGCGCGTTCTCAGCTCTGATGATTTCAAACTGAAGATTTCCGGCTCATGATTCATGCTTGAGCTCCCCGGGGCTTGCCCCGGGGCCATTCACAGGCCTCGTCTTGACCTCATTGCCTTTTCAGTTTCCTGGAATTTTTCAAAATGCACAAATGACACAATATGTAAAATAGGCAGGTTATGAAGGACTCTCCCAATTCCCACCAGGGCGTTCACTGGATGCTGGTGCTCTTGTCGCTGATTTATCCTTTGCTGCGGTATTGCTATTTTGGCACAACGCCCGTCTCGCAGATTCCCCTCTACATATTCAATAAGTCACTTTGCATTTACGCGACGGGCTCCCTGTTGATGGCTGTCTGGGAGCGCCGCAGTGCGGGGGCGGCGACCGGCTCCCTGTGGATCTCTCGGGTGATGGTCTCCACCGCCCTGCACGTGCTGATTTCCCTGCCGCTGATGGGTCCCCATTACTTCAAGAAGCTTTATGAGAACAACACCATGACCTGGGCCGCCGAGATCTCGATGCTGGCGGGCGTATTTGCCACAGTGGCTTATTGGAGGCCCTACTGCAACAGCTCCCGGTTGTCGGCTGTCTCCCTGCGCCTGCGAACGGGAGTGCTGCTGGTGGCGGTTCACCTCGCCTTCATCGGCTATGCCGGGTGGTTTACCCCTTCCAATTGGCAGGGAGGAGTGCCGCCGGTCACCCTTCTGTGCTTCCTGGTGACCGTCGTCACAGCCGTTATGATGTGGCCTCATCCGGACGATGTTTTTTGATTTTTCCTAACTCCGCATTCTTTCCTTGACGCGGCCGCCGCATTGGACGGTTCAAGAGCGCTGCCATCACAGTTGGCTTGGACGCCCCGTAATTGATAGCCTCACGCGGTATCAGTGAGGGGGTCTTCAATCATGGGACTGTCCGCGAAAAGCTGGCTTGTCGTGATCTCTCTGGTCTTGAGCGTCGCCATCGGCGCGGCGCTGTCTCGCGGCGGCAAAGAGGGCGCTGCGTCGCCCCAAGTCCGCCCCCTGATCGGCCTCTCGCTCGACACGCTTAAAGAAGAGCGCTGGCAGCGTGATCGCGACTTATTCGTGGCGCGCGCCGCGGAGCTTGGAGCCGACGTGCTCGTCCAGGCCGCCAACAGCGACGACGCCCGTCAAATGCAGGACGTGCAGGCGCTGATCAGCCGGCGGGTGAACGTGATCGTGATCGTGCCCCATAACGGGGCCGCGATGGCCAAAGCGGTCGACCTGGCTCACGAGGCGGGCATTCCCGTGATTTCCTACGACCGCCTGATCACCGGGGCCGATGTGGACTTGTACGTGGCTTTCGACGCGGTGCGCATCGGCGAGCTTCAGGCGACGACTCTGCTGTCGATGCTCAAGGGGCGCCGGCCGATTCGTCTCGTGCGCATCCACGGGGCCAAAACGGACAACAACTCGTTTCTTCTGCGGGACGGGCAGGATAAAGTCCTCAAGCCCCTCCTGACCAAGGGCGGCGCCGTCGTGGTTCACGAGGATTGGGCGGAGAATTGGAAGCCCGAGAACGCCAAGAAAATCATGAACGCGGCCTTGACGCGCCACGGCAAGGACATCGACGCGGTCCTGGCCGCCAATGACGGCACGGCCGGAGGCGCGGCCCAGGCGCTGAGCGAAGAGGGGATCTCCGACAAGGTCTTGGTCGCCGGACAAGACGCCGAGCTCGTCGCGTGTCAGCGCATCGCCGCGGGGACCCAGGCCCTGACCATCTACAAACCTCTTCGGCTGGAAGCCGGCGCGGCGGCGGAGGCGGCCGTCAAGATGGCCCGCGGACGCCCCCTGATCGCGCGCCAGGAGGTCGACAACGGCAAAGGCGCGGTGCCGTCCCTTCTGCTCGACGTCATCGCCGTCACGCGGGCGAACCTGCTCGACACCGTCGTCAAGGACCGCTACCACTCCTACGACGACGTTTTTGGCGGCCTGGACGAATCGCTCAAGCCCCGGCGTCCATGACCGAGCCGCTTCTTGCCGCGCGTGGAGTGACCAAGCGCTTCAGCGGGGTCGTCGCCCTCAAGAACGTAGACTTCGATGTGCGCGCCGCGCAGGTCCATGCCCTGTGCGGGGAAAACGGCGCGGGAAAATCCACGTTGATCAAGCTTCTCAGCGGAGTGTACCCGCATGGATCCTATGACGGCGTCCTAAGCGCGGACGGCCGCGAGATTGGCTGGAGCGGAGTCGCCGACGCCCAGAAAGCCGGCGTGGCGGCGATCGCTCAAGAGCTCGCGCTGGTCCCGGCGTTGAGCGCGGCCGAGAACGTGCTGCTCGGAGACTTGACAATCCGCCGGGGCTTGGTCGACTGGGCGGATGTCGAGGGCGAGGCGAAGCGGTGGCTGGGGCGGCTGGGCTTGGACATCGATGTGCGCCGTCCCGTCGAGAGTTTGGGCACGGGACAACGGCAGCTCATCGAAATCGCCAAGGCCTTGCGCCGCCGCGCGCGCGTGTTGATTCTCGACGAGCCCACGGCGGCCTTGTCCAAGACGGAGGTCGGCAAGCTTTTCGCTTTGATCAAATCGCTGCGGCAAGAAGGAATCGCCGTTGTTTACGTGTCCCACCGTCTCGAGGATATTTTCGAGCTGGCCGACCGCGTCACCGTTTTGCGCGACGGCGCGACCGTGTCTACCCGAGACATCAAGGACACGACTCGCGAGGGTCTGATACGGGACATGGTTGGCCGTGAACTGGGCGAACTCTACCCCCGAAGAGCGCCGCGGCCGGGGGAGGTGGTCCTCGAGCTTCGCGGAGTGTGCGCCCGCGCCGACGCGGAACATGAGCTGCGCGACATCTCTTTTTCGGTCCGCGCGGGCGAGGTCGTGGGCCTGGGCGGCCTCATGGGAGCGGGGCGCACGGAACTGCTGATGCATCTCTTCGGGGCTTGGGGACGGCGCACGGCGGGCGAAGCCCTTTTGGGCGGCCGGCCCCTCGCGGCGAAAACCCCCGCGCAGGCGATCGCGGCGGGAGTGGCGCTCGTCAGCGAGGACCGCCGGCGTCACGGACTGATTCTCGAGCAGTCGGTCGGGTTCAATCTCTCCCTGTCGACGCTGGACTCGCTGGCCCGGAAATGGATTTTGGACTTTCGTCTTGAAGAGAGCCTGGGCGAGCGCGACCGCGCGGACTTGCGCATCAAAACCCGAGGGCTTTCGTCCAGCGTGGCCGAGTTGTCCGGTGGCAACCAGCAAAAAGTCCTGTGCGGGCGGGCCCGCCGCTGCCAGCCGCGCGTTCTGTTTCTCGACGAGCCGACCAAGGGAGTGGACGTCGGAGCCAAGATTGAAATCTACGAGTTGATCAACGCGCTCACCGAGCGCGGCGTCGCCGTGGTTTTGGTCTCCAGCGAGCTTCCCGAGCTCATCGGCGTCTCCGACCGGATCCTGATCATGCGTCAGGGCCGGATCGTCAACGAATTTGTCCGCGCCGCGGCGACGCAGGAGCGTTTGATCGCGGCCGCGTTGGGACAGGAGGTCTCATGAGTGGATCAACCACAGGCTCCGCGCGCGACGCGGCGGCGCTGGCGGCCTTGGCGTTGGCCGCGGGAGTGTTTGCCGCTTTGTCGTCGGATTTTCTCGGCGCGAGGAATCTTTCGATGCTCGCCATCGAGCTGTCGACCACGGCGATTTTAGCTTTGGGAATGTTCATGGTGATTTTGCCCGGCCACATTGATTTGTCGGCGGGAAGCGGGGTGGGGCTTGTCGGCGCGGCCACGGCGGTGCTGATCACCATTTATGGTTGGCCGGCTTGGGCGGCGATGGCCGTTTCCCTGGTTCTGGCCGTCCTGATCTGGCGCACGATGGGCTCGTTGATCGTGACGCAGCGCATGCCCTCGTTCATCATCACGCTGGGAGGTCTGCTCGTTTTTAAAGGCCTGTTTTGGCTCATCATCCGCAGCGCCACCGTCCCGGTGTCCTCCGGAGGCCGGATGAATCTCTTGGCGCGCCTGACGACGACGTATCTGCCGCCGGCCGCGGGCTGGGCCTTGGCCGCCGCCGCGTGCGCGGGCCTATTTGGACTTTGGTTTCGGCGAGCGCGGGCAAGACGAGCCGGCGCAGACGTGGAGGAAGGATTCCTCAAGACGGTGATTTCCGCCCAGTTGGTGATTTTGTTCGTGCTCACGATGAACCATTTTCGCGGAGTGCCCGTTCCCGCGCTCTTGCTTGCGATCAGCGCGGCTTTCGTCGTGATCGTGACGGAACGCACGGCCTTCGGACGCCGGCTCTATGCGATCGGAGGCAACGAGGAGGCCGCGCTTCTGGCCGGCATCAACGTCAAAGGGACCATCATCTCGGCCTACGCCTTGATGGGAGGCGCCGTGGCGCTGACGGGCTTCATGCAGACGGCCTACACGGGAGCCGCCACGACCACGGTGGGAGATCTCATGGAGCTCGACGCCGTCGCGGCCTGCGTGATCGGCGGCACGAGTCTCAAGGGGGGCCGGGGAGACGCTCGCGGCGTGTTGTTTGGCGCGCTCATCATGGCCACGCTTCTCAACGGGATGACGCTGCTCGCCGTGTCCCCGGAAATCAAGTATATCGCCCGCGGGCTGGTGCTTTCCTTGGCCGTTTGGCTCGACGCGCGCTTGTCCCGCGCCTAGAGCTCCATGATGTAACAAAAACGCCGTTGACGCGCCCGGCGCCGCTGTTACACTAAGAGGAATGCCCCCGGTCAGGGCCCTTTTGCTCGCGGCGCTATTTTGCGCCGCCGGTGCCGCTCGCGCAGCCGTTCTGCGCGAAGCCGCAGGCCTCGTTCAGGTTCGCCCCGGGGGTTCCCAGACCTGGGCGCCGGCGGGCTCCTTGCCGCGCCAGCTGAGCGAGGGCGATGGGGTGCGCACGGGCTTCAACGCTCAGGTGCGCGTCGAACTGCGGGGCGGGTCCGTCTTGGAAGCCTCCGGAAATTCGAGCTTCACAATCGAGGCCGACAATGACGGCCAAACGAGCGTGGCCGCCTCCTTGGGATTTCTGCGATTGACGGCCCTGGCTTCGGGCGGGCGGGCGGTGACGGTGCGTTCGCCCGTCTGCCTGGCGAAGGTGCGCGGCGAGCGAGCCGCGCTGAGCGTCGTCGTGTCGGGAGGAGGCAACGTCGTTCTGGAAGTGGACAGCGGCCTGGTCGGAGTGGAGGATATCCGCGGCCGGCAGATGCTGCTCAACGCGGGCCGCAGAATCGAGGTCGATTTGGCCGGCCTGCGCGAACCGACCCCGGTGCCGACTCCCGCTCAGCGCCGCGCTCAGGATTTTATGTCGTCGATGCGCCGGGAATTGGGTTTCGAGCTCGGACGAGAGGCCGATTTTGCCGCGGCGGCCAAAGAAAGCCGTCGAGAGGAGCACCGCCTGGGGCGGGTCCTGACAGATTTGGACGGCCGGCGCGTGCGCGTCGAGGAGTTCGTGGTGCGTCCGTCGGCGGATCGCCTCGCCCTGGTCGTGCTCAACGGGCGCGCCGACGGTTTGTCATTTTATTCCTGGGACGGCGTTTTCGACCGGGCCTTGCCTCGGGACTTGGCGCCGGTGTTCTCCGGTTTGGCCGCCTCGCGCGACGCGCCGACGGACTGGACGCTGCTCTCTTACTCGGCGACCCGTTCCAACGGCGTCGCTTCCTTGGTGGAGCGGGCCTCCGGCGGTCATCAAGTCGACGTCAACTCCAACGGCGATCCCTCCGACGACGTCGCGGCGGTGTTTGACGCCGAGCGCGACGTCTACCGCGCGACCGGGGGTCCCGTCTACAAAACCGTGTTCGATCGTTGGGGGCTTTACGCCGACGGAACGTTGCGGCGGGGGTGGACCGGGAGCAATCTGCAGTCTTATTTGGACGCCGTGCCCAGCACGACCCATGATCCGCTGAGCGGCGCGGCGCTGGCGGCGGCCTTGCCGGGGACCGTCGTCAATACGACGTTCCCCGATGCCGCGTCCGCGCGCCGTTCGCGCTTGGAGTCCTACGGCGACGGCACGTCGGTGGGGGTCGAAGATTTTGGGTTGGAGTTCGCAGGCGGAGTCGCCGGGCGCGGCGCGTGGGGCGGATCGTCTTCGGGCGACGGCCTTCACCGCGCCATGCTGGATTGGGGCTTCGAGCAGCGGGTCACGTTCAACGGCCGGACGATCCGTTTGACGATGCCCGCGCGCGATTTCCTGGTCACGGGGCAGCTGCCGTGAGATTGTCCGCGGCCGTCCTTGTTGCGCTGATCGGGGTTCCGGCCCGCGCCTTGGAGTGGACGCCGATGGCGACCGTCACGGCTTTGGGCGGCGTGCATTCCTTCCGCGGCGAGCGCGGTTCCTTGTCGGGGAACGTGGACGCGGTGTTTTCTCCGGCTCTGAGGCTGGGCGAGAGCTGGTCGCTTCTGGCCAGCGCGCGATCCAGCTACGAGGGAACGCGCCGGGTCGTAGACGTCTTGGGCGCCGCCACGCCCGCCCAGGAACGCATGGAATACCGGGGGGCCGTGCGCGCCGTTTGGGCGGATTCCTCCTCGCGCTGGAGGCTCAAGCCGGGGACGTCCTACAAGGTTTCGTTTCTCAAGGAGACGCGGGATGAATCGTGGGGGGGCGGTCTTTTCGATGAGCGTCTGTGGACGATCGGCGCGGAGGCGGAAATGGTCACCCGCGAGCCGCACGCGGTTCGGGCGTCTTTGGATTGGTTCGAGGCCTCCTACCCCAACTACACGAGCCTGGAGTCGCAAGCGGCCCTTCAATTCTCGGGTCAATTGATCGCGCGAGAACTCGTCGGCGACAAGCTTCTTGACCGCGACGGCGTCCGTCTCGGGCTCTCGTTCGACGCGCCCGTGGGGAAGAGAGTTCGCTTGGACGCGGCGTTGTCGAGCCTGTGGTCGCGTTATCCAAAGCAAAAAGTCGTCAACGACGCGGGACTCTTCGACTCAAGGCTCCGGGAAGACATCCTGACCTCCCTGACTTTCGCCGCGCGCATGCCCCGGGAGTGGAACGCGGATCTTCGGACCTTGGGGTCCGTGACGTTTGGCGCGTCGTTTCTGAGTTCGGGACAAAACGGCTACGACGCCTCGCGGGGTCGTTACATGGCGGGGTTTTACGATTATCGCGAGCTGTTCATCGTTCCCGCGGTTAAAATCCTCGCGGGATCGCAGCACGCTCCGGTGCAGATCGACGCGAGCGCGGGCTGGAGGCGGCGCGGCTATCTTCACCGTCTGGCCCAGGACGGGACCGGGGTGTACGGCGGCCACGCGTTGGTGACGACGGAATGGACTTTGACGTCGACGTTGACCACTCCGATCGCCGGGCGTCTGAGCCTTATGTTCACCGTGGAGAGGGCCAGCGCGTCGTCGAACCAGAGATTCGAGAGATATTACCGCTATGCCTATGAGTCGACGAACGCCCTTGCGGGCGTGAGGTGGGATTGGTGACACCCCTGTGGGCGCTCGTCTTGGCGGCGGCGGTCTGCTCCGCGCCGCGGGCCCAGGCCGCGGCGACGGCGTGGAGCGGCGGCGCCGTCGGAGACTGGAACGTCGCGGCCAACTGGTCTTTGTCCTCCGTTCCCGGACCGGCCGACGCCGTCAGCATCGCCTCGGGCACGGTGCTCGTTTACTCCACGAACGCAGCGCCGTCGATCGCCTCTTTGACGCTGGGCTCGCCGGGCGTCTCTCCCGCAGCGGTCCTTCGTCTGTCGACGGGTTTGGTCGTGACGGGGACGGTATTACTGAGCAACGCGGCGGCGCTTCAGGTCGCCTCGACTCAAGCCATTCGCGCGGCGGATATGACCCTGCTGGGGGGGGCCAGCGTCACGTTGACGGTCGACCCGGCGGCCTCGGCCCCGGGGGCGGTCCTGCGGATTACGGCCTCGGGTTCGCTGACTCTTGCGGGCGGCTCGACGGTCACGGTTCGGGGTCGGGGTTACGTTCAGGGCGTGGGCGCGGCCGCAGGAGCCGGAGCGGGGGGAGGCGGCGCGGGTTCGGCCGCCTCCGGAGGAGGGGGCGCAGGCCATGGCGGAGCGGGCGGAGCGGGAGGGTCGGCCGCCAATGGAGGAGGGACGTTCGACTCCCTGGAACCCAGCGACGCCGGCGGCGGAGGCGGCGGAACGCCGTCGTCCGACGGGGGCGCGGGCGGAGGGGTGATCATTTTGATCGCGTCGACGGCGACCATTGACGGGCGTGTGGACGCCGACGGAGCCGACGGTCAAACCGTCGGATTGGAGGGCGGCGGCGGAGGGGCGGGGGGATCGATCGTCATCGACGTCGACGTGTTGCGAGGCACGGGAACCGTTTCGGCTCGCGGGGGCGCGGGCGGCGGCGCCGTGAATTTCGGCGGCGGCGGCGGCGGCGGCGGGCGACTGTGGATTCGGGAGCGCTCCTATGCCCAGGTGAGCTCGACGTTGACGTATCTCATGACCGGAGGTTCGTTGGGAGCGGGCGGGACGGCCAGCGGAAGCGTGGGCGCTTCCGGAAGCGGGGTCTTGAGCCCGCTGCATTGGAACGGCGCCGGAGCCGACGCGCTGGCCTCTAACGCGCTCAACTGGACCGGAGGGATTTTGCCCTCGGACGGCGTCCAGGTGGTTTTGGGATCCTCGGCGACGGCTAAAGCCTGCATTTGGAATCTCGCCGTCTCGCTCGGCAGCATGACGGTCCTGCCGCAGTTCTCGAGCTCGGTGGTGTTGGCCTCGTCGTTGACCGTGTCCGGGTCATTCGAGATGGCGGCAGGAACCCTGACCGCGGCGCCCGGACTCGTCTTGAGGCTCGACGGGGCCGTGCGGCAGACGGGAGGACGCCTGAATCTGTCCGCCTCGACGATGACTTTGGCCGGCCTCGGAGGATCGATCGCCGTGTCCCTGTTCGACGCCTCGGCCCAACGGGTGGTGGTTGGAGGGGTGGCGGCCGCGACGGCGACGCTTTCGGGATCGCTCGCGGTCTCATCGGCAGTGCATCTGTCGGCGGGAGCCCGGCTGGACCTATCGACCGGCACTTTACGACTGAGCGGCGACGGACCGTTTGCGGGACCTGGCGGTGTGTCGGCCTCCACCGGCCATTGGACGCAGGCCGCGGGAGCGTCGACCCAGACCTGGACGAAATTCAACGGCTTTTTGGGCGGCTTGCGCGTCTCCAACGCGAGCGCGGGAGGCTTGACGCTTTCCACGGCGGCGGGATCGTCGTTTACCCTGACCGGGGGTTTGACGGTCGATTCCGCCGCCGTGCTTAAAGCCACGGCCGCGGCACTCGGCGTGGGGGGAGATTGGTCCGTTTCGGGAACGGCCTATTTGGCGCGCTCGACGGTGACGTTCTCATCGGCTGGAACAAGCACGGCGGCGATCGTTTCCGGCGGGACGTTCGACTTTCTCGTCGTCGATATGCAGTCGGCGACGCTGCTTCTCTCGACTCGCGTGACCGTCGCCTCCACGGTCACGATCGTGTCCGGGACCCTGGATTTATCCGCCGCCAGCGTGACGGTTCGCGGATATTGGACGGAAAACGGCGGCCTGGTCGTGGGCGGGACCAGCCGAGTTCTCTTCGACGGGACGGGTGCGCAGACCGTGCTCCAGCGGCCGAGCAGTTCCTTCGGCGCGTTCATTTCCTCTCCCGCCGCGTCCATGACACTCGCCGGTCCTCTGTCGACCACGCGCGAGTTGGAGTGGCATCGCGGGTCTCTCAATATCGCGGGTCGCGCCCTGAGCATCCGCGGCGATATGCTCAACAAAAGCGGCGGCGCGCTCACGGCGGCCGGATCGACGACGACCTTGGTGGGGGGTTCGACGCAGACCGTGACCTTCACCGGGCTGGATGGCGTCGTCGTCGACAACTCCAACGCGGCGGGCGTGCGTTTGGGCGTCAACGCCACGTGGGGGAATTTCACGATCCATCCGGGACGGACCTTCGATGGAGGCACCCGCAGCCTGACGGTGATCGGAGACTCGTGGAACACGGCGGGCGCCAACTATCTGTCGACGCCGCAGCAGCACTCGGTCACCTGGTCTCCTCCCGCGGCGATCGCCGTCGCCTCGGGCTCCGTGGTGAACGCCAAGCTCTCGCTTTCGCTCAATAAGACGGCGAGACTGCTGGGGGGACTGTTCATCGACGGGGCGGGGAACTCGTTCGATCCCAAGCAGGGCTCGAGCGTGATCAACGCCGCGGGCGGATCGACGATCACGTTTCGGGCAAGCGCGGATTTGATCCCCTCATCGGGAAGCAATTGGTTCTACGGCGGCGACGTGGACAACTCCTGGTTGGTGTTCCAAGGCACGGGAGGGGCGCGCGGCTCGGCGCTGTCTACGACCACCTTCGGCAGCGTTCTTATTTCCTTGAATTCGACGGCCGACGTCTTCCAGGCCCCCGATCTCAACCTTCTCGGCTCGATGCGGGTCTCGGGAGGCACTCTGCGTCCGCAGGGTTCCCGCACGATTTCCTTGGGAGGCGATTTTATTCAAACCGGCGGCGCCGTCGACTTCGCCACGCCCGCTACGGGAACCGTGCGAATGACCGGCGTTTCCAGCCAGACCGTCAGCCTGTTGCCGGGCGCGACTTTGTGGCACCTTGTGACCGTCGGGACGGGAACGGTTCGGGCGGGGTCCTCCCTGCTGATTCGAGGGGATTTAAGCGTCGCGGCGGGGCAGTTTTCGGCGGGCGCTTCGACGCACGCGGTTCAGGGTCGCATATTCAT
>ERZ1292633.4508-Hain-H41-02um-R1-4508-length-12878-cov-5_pt1 | contig 12878 bp, 9 predicted proteins | sample MGYA00564406_ERZ1292633 | MGnify/ENA primary metagenome ERZ1292633 (study PRJEB36523, sample SAMEA6512639) | groundwater metagenome | collected 2019-01-08 | study: AquaDiva: Metagenomics assemblies of 32 groundwater samples
TTGCGGTAGAGATGCGTGCGTTCCATGCCGGACATGCGTGCCACTTCGGCGACGTTGCCGCCGGTGCGCTTGAGATGGTGCTCGAGATAAGCCTTCTCGAACTGATCGCGCGCGTCGCGCAGCGGCATTTCCATGAGCGTCGGCGGATAGACCTCGGCCGACACCGGCGCCGGCGTGCCGAGTGTCTGTTCGACCTCGGCCTCGGTTACTTCCTCCCCGCGATTCAGGATCAGCAGCCGCTGCACCATGTTGCGCAGCTCGCGCACGTTCCCCGGCCACGAGTAGTTGCGCAGCAGGTTGAGCGCGCCGGTGGTGAACTTGCGGTAGGGCAGATGTTCGTTGTCCGCCATCCAGTTGACATAGAAATTGATCAGCTCCGGCACGTCCTCGTGGTGCTCACGCAGGCTCGGCACGCGCAGCGGCACGACGTTCAGGCGGTAGTAAAGATCCTCGCGGAAGCGTTTTTCCTCCACCGCTTTCTGCAAATCCTGATCGCTGGCGGCGATGATGCGCACGTCCATCTCGACCGTTTCATGACCACTCACACGGATGAAGTGTTTCTGCTCGAGCGCATCGAGCAATCGCGCCTGCGTGGCGCTGTCGAGGTCGTTGATCTCGTTGAGCAGCAGGGTGCCGCCGCCGGCCTGCTCGAAACTGCCGGGCTTGATCGCGCCCTTTTGTTCCTGCCCGAAGAGCTGCGCGGCCACGTGTTGCGGCGAGATGGCGGCCAGGCTCACCTCGACAAAAGGCGCGTCCTTGCGCCCGCTGTGCGCGTGCAGGTAACGCGCCGCGACCGCTTTGCCGCTGCCCGCCTCGCCGGAGATCAGCACCCAGGCGTCGGCGGCGGCGATGCGCTCGATGCTCTCACGCAGTTGCTGCATTAATGGACTCTTGCCGATCAGCGTGGTGGCCGGTTCGGCCTGGCGACGCAGGCGCAGATTTTCCCGCCGCAGCTTGTCGTTCTCGAGCGCGCGTTCCACGGTGACCAGCAGCTTGCCCATGGACAGGGGCTTTTCGATGAAGTCATAGGCGCCGAGACGCGTGGCTTCAACCGCGGTTTCGACCGTGCCGTGCCCCGAGATCATGATCACCGGCATTTCGAGATTGCCGGATTGTGACCACTCGCGCAGCAGGCTGATGCCGTCGGTGTCCGGCATCCAGATGTCGAGCAGTACCAGATCGGGACGCTGCTTGCGCACCGCTTCGCGCGCGGCCTTGGCATTTTCCGCCGTCACCACCTTGTAGTGCTCGTCCTCGAGAATTTCCTGCACCAGCCGGCGGATGTCCGGCTCGTCGTCCACCACCAGGATGTAACCGGGGTTCATGCCTTCGTCTCCGCGCGCACGGGTTTAAGGGCCGGGGATTTTTCGGCGGACACCGCCACGGCGTCACCGATCGGCAGGCGGATGATGACACAGGCGCCGCCGTCCTTGAGGTTCTCCGCGAGAATGGCGCCGCCGTGCTCCTCGACGATGCGCTTGACGATGGCCAACCCCAGTCCCGTGCCCTTTTCCTTGCTGGTGACATAGGGCTCGTACAGCCGCACCAGTTGCGCCTCCGGGAAGCCGGGCCCGTTGTCTTGTATCTTCAATTCGGCAAAACGGTGCATGTTCTCCGTGAGCACGCGAGTGCTCACGCTGATCATCGGCTTGGGCGTGGCGGTGAGCGCCTCGCGCGCATTGAGCAGCAGGTTATGCAGTACCTGCCGCAGCCGGCCGGGATCGGCCGAGATCACAGGCAGGTCGGCATCGAGATCGAGTCTGGTCGACACGGCGCGAGGCGCTTTTCCCTTGCCCGGTTTGTCGTTGGCGCGGTGCAGCGGCACCACGCTGGCGGTGCTGAGGCCGCGCTCGTTCTTGTACAGCTCGATGACATCGCGAATCAAGTCGTTCAGGTCCACCGGCCGCGACTGCATCTGCGCGGAGCGCGCGTATTCGGAGAAATCGTTGACCATGGATTTGAGCGCTTCGACTTGTTCGATGATCGTGCGCGTGGCGCGTTCGAGCGCCGCGCGTTCTTCTTCCGGCACCTGGCGCAGGTACTTGTGGCGGATGCGCTCGGCCGAGAGCTGGATGGGAGTGAGCGGATTCTTGATTTCGTGCGCCATGCGCCGCGCGACCTCGCCCCACGCGGCGTCGCGTTGCGCCTGGATGAGCGTGGTGATGTCGTCGAACACCACCACGTACCCGCCGCGCTTGCCGCGCCACGAGGGCAGCGACGTGCCGCGCAGCATCAGCGTGCGACGACGACCGTTCACTGCCAGCTGTATCTGTGTCTGCCATTCGGTCTGGCCGGCGGCCGCGGCCTGTTCGACCGCCTCGGTGAACGGGTGCAGGGTCGGATAGTGCTCCGTGAGCCACGCCAGCGATTTGCGCCCGCTTGTCTTGAGCTCGGCGCCGAGAATCTGGCTCGCCGCCGGGTTGTGCGTGCGCAGCAGCAGGCGCTGGTTGAAGGTGAGCACGCCGGAGGACAGGCGCCCCATGACGGTTTCAAGATAGGCGCGCTGGATCTCGGCTTCCTGTTGGCTGCGTTTGCTCTGCGTTTGCGCGCGATGAATGCGGCGCGTCATGTCGTTGAAGGACTCGACGAGGATTCCGATCTCATCGCGACTCGTGACCGGAATCTGCTTCTGATAATCGCCTTGCGCCACGGCATTCGTGGCTTCAGCCAACTCGCGGATCGGCGCGGCCAGCCGCCGCGCCGAGAAGATCGCGGCCCAGACCGCGATCAGCAGCGTGAGCAGCGCGATCAGCGACAGCGTGAGCGTGAAACCGAATTTGAGCGGGCCGCGCAGGTACACGAGTTTTTCGTACTCGGCGAAGGCCGATTGCACCGACTCGCCCAGTTTCGCATAGCGCGGCGGCAGCGCCTGGAGCACCTGCAGCACGCGCGTCGGCGCACCGACGTCACGCGAGCGCACCGGCACCACCACGCGCAGCCGCAGGCCGGATTTGCCGATGGCGTCGAGATTGGCGTAGGTCAGGCCCTGGCGCGCCTGCGTGAGCACGGTGTCGCTCGGCCGGTCCGGCACCAGCGTGCCCGGCTCGAAGCTCGCCTCGCTCACCGAGGCGATGATCTTGCCGTCCTGGGTGAACAGCGTCAGTTCGGTGATGTTGTACTGTTCGCGCAGTGCGTTGAGCAGCGACAGTTCCGAGCGCAGCCCGCCGGTTTTTGGCTTTACCGGCAGGGTTTCCAGTTCCACGGCTATCTCCTGGGTGTTTTTGACCAAGTCCTGCTTGAGCGCATCGAGCGCGGTGCGCCCGAGCAGCAACGCATCGTCGAGCGCGCGTTCGATGCGCACGTCGAACCAGTTGTCGATGCCGCGATTGAGCGTCTGGATGGAGAAGAAGAACACCACCGACACCGGCAGCACCGCGAGCATGACGAACATCACCAGCAGCCGCAGCGTCAGCCGCGTGCCCATCACGCGCGCGCGGTACTGCTCCACGAAATGAAACAGGTTGAGCAGGATCAGCGCGATCAGCAGCACCACGCCGAGAATGTTGACCAGCAGCAGCACCGAATACATCCGCCCGAACAGCGCCGAGTTCTGGGCGGCGGCGTTCATCATGATGAACGCCGCGATCAGCAGCACCGACAGCACCGCCAGCGGCGTGAAGCCGGTGACGTAGCGGGTGACGTAGCGGTTCCATCCTTCGGTCCGTTGACGGGGCGTCCCTGCCCCACTTCTCAGCGCGCTACTTTCCATGAGGTCCATCCGCTGTTGAGATGCCAGGCGAACGAGGTGTAGGCCACCGGCCGCAGCGGCGTGGGCAGGGCCTCGATGTCGAGGCTCACGCGGATGTCGGCGGAATAAGCGCCTTCGGACGGCGATTCCGGAAGCGCGAGCTTGAGGTCGCTCAGGGAGCCGAGTTGCTTCAGAGCTTCCTGCTGGGTGAGCAGGCTTTCCCGCGTTTCTGCCTCGCCTTCACCCGCGCTGACCAGGTACTGGCCCGAGAGCGCGTGATACTGGATGCGGCGGCGCAGCGTCCAGGAAGCGATTTTCTTGTCCCACAGGTAACGGCGCTGGTGATACAGGCGGACGTCGATGACCACCTCGAGCGGAATGCCCTTGGCCAGCGCTTCTTCCACCTTGGCACTCAGGCCCAGATCGAGGTTGCCGGCGAAGGTCAGCGACTGCTCGGTGAATTTCGGCTGTACATCCGCGATCTTGAAGTCCGCCGCGGCCTCGCCGGGCAATGCCAGCGCGAGCGCCGCCAGCACGAATCGCCGCCAGTCAACTTTTACGGATACACGCATAATAGAAACCGTCCATGCCCGCTTCCCCCGGCAGAATCTGCCTGCCCGCCGCCCGCGCCCGGCCGGCGCTCATCGGCAGCATGACCTCCCGCGCCTCGGGATGACGCACGAGAAACGCCGACACCTGATTTTCGTTCTCCACCGCAAGGATCGAGCAGGTCACGTACAGAAGCTTACCTCCGGGCTTGAGCAAGGGCCACAGTCCCTCGAGGAGACTCGCCTGCGTCGTGACGAGCTTGGGCAGGTCCTCGGGGCGCCGCCGCCGCTTGATGTCGGGATGACGGCGAATCACCCCGGTCGCCGAGCACGGAACATCTGCGAGTATCCGGTCGAATGGACGCCCGTCCCACCAGTTCGCCGGGTTCGCCGCATCGCCGGTGATGAGCTTCGCACTGAGGCCCAGACGTACGAGATTATCTTCAATCAAGGCCACGCGCCCCGGTTCCTTGTCGAGTGCCACCAGTTCAGCGAGCCCCGGCGTGTGTTCGAGCAGATGGCCGGTTTTGCCGCCCGGCGCGGCGCAGGCGTCGAGCACGCGTTCGCCGGGTTGGGCGTCGAGCAGAACCGCCGCGAATTGCGCGGCCGCATCCTGCACCGAGACATCGCCCTGGGTGAATCCGGGCAGCTCGCTCACGGCCACGGGCGTGTCCAATAACACCGCGGTATCTGTCACTGGCATTGCCTTGGCGGCGATGCCGGCTTGCGCGAGGCGCGCGAGATATTGATCGCGTGTCTGCCGGCGCCGGTTGACCCGCAGCACCATCGGCGGGCGTTCGTTGTTGGCGGCCAATATGGTTTCCCAGTCGTCCGGCCAGTCACGGCGGATTTCGCCGATGAGCCAGTCCGGATGGCTGAATCTGGCCGAAGGACTGGCGGTGACAGTTGTCTGAGCACGCGCCTCCTCTCGCAGGTAGGAACGCAGGCAGGCGTTGAGAAAATTTTTCGCCCAGATTTTTTTCAGTGCCGCCGCCGCTTCCACCGTTTCTTTCACCGCCGCGTGCCGGGCCACGCGCATGTGTCGCAGTTGATACAGTCCGATCAACAGCAACATGTGGATGTCGCTGTCTTTTGCCTTGAGCGGTTTATCGAGGAAAAGCGCTGCGACAGCCTCCAGCTGATGGAACCAGCGCAGTACGCCGTAGGCCATCTCCTGGATGAGCGCTGCGTCGTTTTTTTGGTTATCCGGCAGTGTCGCCAGGGATTGTGCCAGGGCGGTATCGAGGTAGCGCGAATGGACGACCACCTCCTCCAAGACTTTTGCCGCCACGGCGCGCGGATGGCTCCGCGCCGGACCGGCGTGCCTAGCCGGCCGGGGTGTTGTGCGCTTCATCGCCCATCCGGTCGCCGGCCGCGAGCGGATGGCCGTTCAGAAAGTCGCCCGCCGCAAGAATTTTTCCGCCTTCCGCCTGTAATCGCGTGATAGTGAGCACGCCCTCGCCGGTCAGTACGCACACGCCGCCGGCATCGGCCTGCACGACCGTGCCCGGCACGCCGGGTGTATTTTTTTGCACCAGCGGTCCTGCCTCCCTCAGGCGCAAGGTTTTGCCGCGCCAGGTCGTGCTCGCCACCGGCCAGGGAACCAGCGCGCGGATCTTGCGATGCAGCACCGCCGCGGGCTGTGCCCAGTCGAGAGCGCTTTCCTCCTTGCGCAGTTTTTTGGCATAACACGCGCGCGCAGCGTCCTGGGGTTGCGGCCTTATTTCGCCGCGCGTGCGGCGTTCCAGCGCGCTGACCAGCGTGTCGGCGCCGAGTGGCGCCAGGCGGTCGTGCAGGGTCTGCGCCGTGTCGTTGTCGTGTATCGGCAGGCGTGCTTCCGTCAGCACCGGCCCGGTGTCGAGCCCGGCTTCCATCTGCATGATGCTAACGCCGGTGTCAGCGTCTCCGGCCTCGATCGCGCGCGGGATCGGCGCGGCACCGCGCCAGCGCGGCAGCAGCGAGGCGTGAACATTGATGCAACCGTAACGGGGAATGGCAAGAATGGATTCCGGAAGCAACAAACCGTAGGCGATGACAATCATCGCATCGGGGGCGTCGGCGCGAAGCCGGCCTTCCTCGCCGGCGATTTTTTCCGGCTGGCGGATTTCAATGCCGTGCTTCTCCGCGCACTGTTTAACCGCGCTCGCCATCAGCTTGCGTCCGCGCCCGGCGGGGCGGTCCGGTTGGGTATACACGGCGCGAATGACATGGCCGGCGCGTAGCAGTGCCTCGAGCGCGGGAACGGCGAAGGCGGGAGTTGCGGCGAAGATCAGATTCATAAGAGAAAAATAGACGGGATTTACAGGACTAAACAGGATTTACAGGATTAGAAATCAAACTTTTCATTTTTGGATTTATCCTGTCAGTCCTGTGAATTACATTGCTATGCGTTGCTGCTTTTCCAGCTTTTTGCGGATACGCGTTTGTTTCAGGCGCGAGAGATAATCGACAAAGACCTTGCCGTCGAGGTGATCAATTTCGTGCTGGAGGCAGGTGGCGAGCAAACCTTCGGCTTCGAATTCGACCGGTCTGCCATCGCGGTCGAGCGCCCGCAAGCGGATGCGGTTGGCGCGTATGACCGGTTCGTAGATTCCGGGCACGGACAGGCAGCCCTCTTCGCGTTCCTGCTCGCCGTCCCGGGACAGGATTTCCGGATTGATGAAAACCTGGAGTTGGTCGCGGGTCTCGGAGATGTCGATGACTATAATGCGCCAGGCCTCGTTGACCTGGATGGCGGCAAGGCCGATCCCCGGCGCCTGGTACATGGTCTCGGCCATGTCATCCACCAGCCGGCGGATGTCGTCGGTCACCTCCGGTACCGGGTTGGCCTTGCGGCGCAGGCGCGGATCGGGATAGTGCAGAATGGTGCGTACGGTCATGGAGTTCGGTGATAAAAGCTGGCGCCCCGTGCCCGTTTGGCTCGGGATCCGGAGGTTAGTTTACTTCCTGCCAAGTCGGTTTATTATCTGTCTGGATACTACTGAATAACAAGATAATTTCGCCATAGTGCCGCCTTGGCTTTGCGCCCCGGCATGGACTACACTAAAAAACGTCATCAGATTACACGGAATGTGGACGAATGTCGCCTAAGCACCTACCGGTATCCGGCTTTTTCCTTCTTGTTGTTGGATTGTTTCTGACCTCCGCGAATTTCTCACGCGCGGATGAGGTGCAGCTCAAGCCCGATCATCCCGAACGCTATACCGTGGTCAAGGGCGATACCTTGTGGGACATCTCGACCCGCTTTCTGAAGAGCCCGTGGCACTGGCCGAAAATCTGGAAGATCAACGACCAGATCAAAAATCCCCACCTCATATATCCCGGCGACGTCGTGGTGCTGCGCATGGTGGACGGCAAACCGGAACTGATGGTGTTACGCAAGGAAACGGTTACCGCCCCGGGATTGCCTTCGTTGTCTGAAACCGCCAAGGCGCAGGAGCCGGCTGCCGGCCCCACACCCACCGATGGGCGCACAGTTAAATTGAGACCGCAAGTACATAGCGAGGCACTCGATGCGGCCATTCCCACGATTCCGCCCGATGCCATTCTGCCGTTTCTCACGCGCCCGCTGGTGGTTGGTGAAAATGAGCTTGAGCAGGCGGGTTACATCACCACCGGGCTCGATGATCGGATTGCACTCGGCAACGGCAGCCAGTTCTATGCCCGCCGCCTGAAGGACGAAGACCCGGAGTATTACCAGATCGTGCGTCGTGGCAATCCCATTCGCCATCCCGATACCGGGGAGCTGCTGGCGTACGAGGCCGTGTATCTGGGCAATGCGCATCGGCTCGAAACCGGCGACCCGAGCAAGCTCGTGGTCACCGAGGTGAAGCAGGAAATTATTCCGACCGACCGGCTGGTGGAAGCGCCCAAGAAGGCATCCCTGCCTTACTATTACCCTCACGCCCCCAAGACCCAGGTCGAGGGGCGAATCGTTTCGGCCCTGAACGCCGTGGCCGAGATCGGCCCCTTGACGGTGGTCGGCATTACGCTGGGCACCCGCGAAGGCATCGAGGAAGGCCATGTGCTGCGCGTCATGCGTCATGCCGGTAAGCACAAGGATCCGGTCACACGCAAGCGTTACAAATTGCCGGATGAAGAATCGGCGCTGGTGATGGTCTTCCGTACCTACGAGAAAATGAGCTACGCACTCGTCATGACCGCCACCCGGCCGGTGCACATGCTGGACGCGGTTATCACGCCCTGAGGTAATTCACATTTGATGGAGTAGACTGCGCGCCATGACCGGCGCGTCGACGCAGATTTCCGCTCTCGATACCCTTGTGCCGTGGCTCGCGCTGCGGCGTCTGCGCGGCGTCGGCACCCGCACCCAGCTCGAGCTGCTCGAACACTTCGGATCGATCGAGGCTATTTTTTCCGCCAGCCGCGGCCAACTCGAAAAAACGCTCGTCGGAAAGAACGAGGCGATCGACGCTCTTCTTGCCGGTCCCGATGAGAAAGTACTCAAATCCGAGCTCGAATGGCTGAGTGAACCCGGCCATCACCTGCTGACCTGGTCAGACCCCGATTACCCTGTGCTGCTGCGCGAAATCCCCGACCCGCCGCTGGTGCTTTATATCTCCGGGGAGCGTCAGCTGCTGTCGGCCCGGCAACTGGCGATCGTGGGCAGCCGCAATCCCACGCCCATGGGCCGCGAGAATGCGCGCGCGTTCGCCAAAAGCCTGGCCGGGGCGGGGCTGGCGATCACCAGCGGCATGGCGCTGGGTGTGGACAGTGCCGCGCATCGCGGTGCGCTCGAGGCCGGCGGGAAAACCATCGCGGTGGCCGGCACCGGGCTCGATCGGGTGTATCCGGCGCGGCATCGCGACCTGGCGCATGAGATCGTCAAACACGGCGCGCTCGTGTCCGAATTTCCGCTCGGTACGCCGCCGTTGCCGGAAAATTTCCCGGTGCGTAACCGCATTATCAGCGGTCTTTCCCTGGGCACGCTCGTGGTCGAGGCGGCACTGCAAAGCGGCTCGCTCATCACCGCGCGCATGGCGAATGAACAGGGACGCGAGGTATTCGCCATTCCCGGCTCGATCCACGCCCCGCAGGCGCGCGGCTGTCATGCGCTCATCCGCCAAGGCGCCAAGCTCGTGGAAACCGCGCAGGATATTCTCGAGGAGCTCGGTCCGCTGGCCGGCGTGGCGCTTCAGGCCGCGCATGAAACCACGCCGTCGGCGCCGCAGTTGGAGGCAACGATGGTAACCTTGCTGGAACATATCGGTCATGATCCGGTCAGTGTTGACGTACTGATCGAACGCAGCGGATTGACGGCGGAAGCTGTTTCCTCCATGCTCTTGCAAATGGAGCTGAACGGACTCGTGTCGAATTGTCCGGGCGGCAAGGTTCAAAGGATTACCCGATAACGCGAGTTAAAGAGAGAGCGCAGCCCGCTGATGAAAGAAAATGTTTTCGATGTGCTGATGTATTTGTTCGAAAACTACATGGATGAAGGCACTGAATTCCAACCCGATCAGGAAGCGCTTACCCACGAACTGACCCAGGCCGGTTTCCGCCGCGGCGAAATCCGCAAGGCCTTTTCCTGGCTGGACGGTCTGTCCATGCTGCGCGAGATCAGTCACGGTCAGCCGCGCGCGGGAAGGTCCGCATCGATACGCCACTACACGCCGAAGGAGCAGGAAAAGCTCGACGAGGAATGCCGCGGCTATCTTCAGTTCATGGAAACCAGTGGTGTGATCGATCCGGCCACACGCGAGGTGGTGATCGACCGGCTGATGGCGCTGGAAGTCGATGAGATCGCGCTGGATCAGCTCAAGTGGGTGATGCTGCTGGTGCTGTTCAATCAGCCCGGACAGGAATACGCCTATCACATGCTCGAGGACATGGTGTTTGATGAAATGCAGGGTCATCTGCATTGATTTCCATCATCATTCGCGCTTCGATCCGGCTGTTGCCCATTCGCTGTTTACGGCTCCCGACTTGACAAGCCCCGCCTGTTATCGACAACAATTCAGGTCTGACGCAATCCAGGCGCCCGAAAATGTACCGGGATGAAATCGGCGCGGCATTCATGCCGTGTCATTTTTTCCGGAAAACAGCGCGGGCAGCAATTAATTTTACTGACGTAAATTGAGTTAACTGAATGCCAAAACATCTGATCGTGGTGGAATCGCCGGCCAAGGCCAAAACCATGTCCAAGTATCTGGGCAAGGATTTTACCTGCCTGGCTTCTTACGGCCATGTGCGTGACCTGCTCCCGAAACAGGGCGCGGTGGACACGGAGAACAACTTCGGCATGAAGTACGTGTTGATCGAGAAAAACAAAAAGCACGTGGATGCCATCGTCAAGGCAATGAAAAAGGCCGACTCGCTGTATCTGGCGACCGACCCGGATCGCGAGGGCGAAGCCATCTCCTGGCACCTGCATGAAATTCTGAAAGCGGAAGACGTCTTGGACGACAAGCCGGTACATCGCGTGGAGTTTCACGAGATCACCAAGAGCGCGATCCAGCATGCGATCGAGCAACCGCGCCAGTTGTCCGAGAACCTCATCAACGCGCAGCAGGCGCGTCGTGCGCTCGACTACCTGGTGGGCTTCAACCTCTCGCCGCTGCTGTGGAAAAAGGTGCGCCGCGGCCTGTCGGCCGGGCGCGTGCAAAGTCCGGCGCTGCGGCTGATCGTCGAGCGCGAGCTGGAGATCGAAGCCTTTAAGGCGCGCGAGTACTGGACCATCGAATCCGATCTGGCTACCAAGGGCAAAGACTTCGCCGCCCGGCTCACCCATTTCAACGGCGAAAAGCTCGAGCAGTTTTCCATCGACAATGGCGCGCGCGCCGCGGAAATCGACACTGCCCTGCAGGCCAAGGCGCAGGGCCGTCTGGAAGTGCTTTCGGTCGAGAAGAAGCAGCGCCGCCGCAACCCGGCGCCGCCCTTCACCACCTCCACCCTGCAGCAGGAGGCTTCGCGCAAGCTGGGCTTCACGGCACAACGCACCATGCGCACGGCGCAACAGCTTTACGAAGGCATGGATCTCGGCCACGGCGAAGTCGTCGGTCTCATCAGCTACATGCGTACCGACGCGGTGAATCTGGCGAACGAAGCCGTCGCCGAAATCCGCGATGTGATCAAGGACCGTTTCGGTGCCGACAACCTGCCGGACGAACCGATTGCGTACAAGAACAAGTCGAAGAACGCGCAGGAAGCGCATGAGGCCATCCGTCCAACCTCGGCCGCCCGTGCGCCGGATGCGGTCAAGGATCATCTGAAGCCGGACCAGTTGCGGTTATACGAACTTATCTGGAAGCGCACGCTGGCCTGCCAGATGGTGCCGGCGGTGCTCGACACCGTCACGGTGGATCTCGCCGCGGGCGAAGGCAACGTGTTCCGCGCCAACGGCTCGACCGTGGTGAAACCCGGTTTCATGGCGGTGTATCAGGAAGACATCGACGACAAGCCGGCGGACGCGCCCGAGGGCGCCGCCGAAGACGAGAAGCTTCTGCCGCCGATGGAAAAGGGCGAGTCCATCGAACTCAAGGTCTTGCGCCAGGAGCAGCATTTCACCGAACCGCCGCCGCGCTTCTCCGAGGCGAGCCTGGTGAAGGCGCTCGAATCCTACGGCATCGGCCGGCCCTCGACCTATGCCTCCATCATTTATACCCTTGAGAGCCGCGAATACGTGACGCTCGACAACCGCCGCTTCAAACCCACCGACGTCGGACGCGTGGTCAACAAATTCCTGTCAGAGCATTTTTTCCACTACGTGGATTACGATTTCACCGCGCGCATGGAAGACGACCTCGATGCCATCTCGCGCGGCGAGAAGGAGTGGCAGCCGGTACTGCGGGAATTCTGGACCGATTTCAAGAATCAGGTGAAGGAGAAGGAGTCCGCGGATCGACCCGGTGTCGAGATGATGGAAGAGGAATGCCCCAAGTGCGGCAAGAAACTGGCCAAGCGCCTCGGGCGCAACGGCTACTTCATCGGCTGCACTGGTTACCCCGACTGTAATTACACACGCAACGTGGACGACGCCGTGGGCGCCTCGAACGAACCCGAGATCGTGCCCGACCGCAAGTGTCCCAAGTGCGAATCCAACCTCGTCATCAAGCGCGGCCGTTACGGCCGGTTCATCGGCTGCAGCAACTATCCCAACTGCAAACACATGGAGCCGCTGGAGAAACCCGCCGACACCGGCGTGGAATGCCCGGAGTGCAAGCAGGCGACCATGCTCAAGCGCAAGTCGCGCTACGGGAAAGTTTTTTATTCCTGCGCGCGTTATCCCGACTGCAAGTACGCCGTGTGGAATCCGCCGATCAAGGAACCTTGCCCCAAGTGCGGTTGGCCGTTTCTTTCCGTCAAGACCACCAAGCGCCGCGGCGTGGAAAAGGTCTGTCCGCAGAAGGAATGCGGTTACGCCGAGCCGTACGAAGGGGAGGTGCCATTTGCCGAGCCGCCCAAAGTAGCTGCCGGAGTCTGAGACGGCTCAAGCGGTGATGAACATTTTTATCGCCGCGATCACCAGCACCACGCCGAGCAGCTGACGCAGCCGCACCGGCGCCAGCCGTCGCACGGCCAGTTCCGATCCCACGAGCGCGCCCCCCAGCGCGGCGAGCATCATCCAGGGCAGGCCGCGCGGCAGCGTCACGCCGACGCTGAGCAGGCCAGCCAAGCCGGCG
>ERZ1292633.4509-Hain-H41-02um-R1-4509-length-12878-cov-4_pt1 | contig 12878 bp, 14 predicted proteins | sample MGYA00564406_ERZ1292633 | MGnify/ENA primary metagenome ERZ1292633 (study PRJEB36523, sample SAMEA6512639) | groundwater metagenome | collected 2019-01-08 | study: AquaDiva: Metagenomics assemblies of 32 groundwater samples
GAAGGCGAGCTCGGCAAAGCGGCGGTCCCAGGACGATATGGTCATTGGCCGTTCCGTTTTTCGGGCCGCACTGGTATCGCCAGCACGTTAAGCGCGACCGAAACTCTTGCGCGAGGTCCCTCGTGCGGTTTGACGCCGTGCATCAGCCATGACGGAAACGCGACGAGCTTGCCGGGCGAAGGCGCGATTTCATATTTCATTTCTTCGGCTTCGCCGCCGGCGGCGAACACAAGATCGGGCGCCGCCATGCGATTCATCGGGTATCGCGGATCATGCAGAACGAGCTTGCCGCTCTCAAGATCGCCGCCGTCATCGACATAATAAACGGCCGACCAGACGCAGCCGGGATGGGCGTGAACCTGGTTGGAGGCGCCGGCGGGCGACACATTCGCCCACATTTCAAGACCCATCTCATATCGCGGGCGCCCGGTTCCGCCCAATCCGCGGTCATGCGTGTGCGCGCCGCAGAGCTGGAGCGTCGCGAGCCCGAGCGCGCGCGCCGGCTCGCCGCCCCAACGCAGCATTTCCGTATCGGAGTGCCAGCCGAGAATGTTCGAGCGCGCGATGCCGGGATCGGCCGCTTTTCTGGCGAGGATCGCGCTCAGCAACGCCGCATTCAGGCGTTCCGCGTCGCGAAGGCGCGTTTCGAGAATGTTGGTCGGAAATAGCGCCCGGATTTCAGGCGATTCAAACGGCGCCCCGTCGACGGCCATACAGGCTTCCTTCTGTTGCCCCTCAGATGATACTAAACCCCGCTTGCTCTCGCCATCGCAACCACGCAGTCTGCATCACTATGACACTGACCATCGTCTCTCACCCGCTCGTCCAGCACAAACTCACCTTGATGCGCGAGAAATCGACCGACAATGCGCTGTTCCGGCGCACCTTGCGGGAGATTTCATTTCTCCTCGCCTATGAAGTCACCAAGGACCTCGCCCTCACCTCTCGCGAGATCGAAACGCCGCTCGAAAAAGGCGCTTTTCCCTGGCTTGAAGGGCGGCGCATTTGTTTCGTGTCGATCCTGCGCGCCGGCAATGGGTTGCTTGAAGGCATGCTCGATCTTATCCCCGACGCCCGCGTCGGACATATCGGGCTTTATCGCGACCACGAAACGCTGAAACCCGTTCAATATTACCTGAAATTGCCCGAAGCGATCGGCGAGCGCGAGGTGATCGTCGTCGATCCGATGCTGGCGACCGGCAATTCCTCGGTCGCAGCGTTGACGCTGTTGAAGACCGCCGGCGCAAAGCGCCTCAAATTCATGTGCCTCCTCGCCGCGCCGGAAGGCGTCCGCACGCTCGAAAAAGCCCATCCCGATGTGCCGGTTTTCACCGCCGCCATCGACCGCCAGCTGAACGAGATCGGCTATATCCTCCCCGGCCTCGGCGACGCCGGCGACCGGATATACGGAACAGCCTAGAAGGCTTTAGCGCCCGCAAACTTCCCCGGCGGCGCCCCTATTCCGCCGCGATCTCCGCCTTTAGTCTCCTCCGGGCCGGGACGATTTGCGCCGGGGAGGCGATAGCTGGCGAACGAGAAAATATCCAGGGCGCATGTCGCGCCGACAGGGGCGGCTCTGCCCGATCCGCGCTGGTTTCAGATCGCGGCGCTAGCTGGCTTACTTGCGTTCGGATTGACGCAGCGGGCGTTTGACATCGCGCCGCTCGATTTCCTCGCGATCGTTGCAACCGCGCTCTCGACCCAATGGGCGATGTCGACGGTCTTTGCGATCAGGTTCGAGGCAAAGAGCGCGCTGATCACCGCGTTGTCGCTGACATTGCTGCTGCGCGCGAATGAGGTGTGGCCGCTGATCCTTGCGGCGTTTATCGCGATCGCCGCGAAGTTCCTGATCCGCGCGCGCGGCAAGCATGTCTTCAATCCCGCCAATATCGGGATTGTCGCGGTGACGCTGCTCTCGGGCGCCGCGTGGACGACGCCCGGCCAATGGGGAACCGCCGTCTGGCTCGCGGCGGTGATCGCGGGGGCCGGTTTCTTTGTCGCCTATCGCGCGTCGCGCCTCGATGTGCCGTTGATTTTTCTTGGCGTCTTTGCGGCGATGATTTTCGCGCGCGCGGTGTGGCTTGGCGATCCCTTGTCGATCCCGATGCACCGTCTGCAGAACGGCGCGCTCATTCTCTTTGCGTTTTTCATGATCTCCGATCCGAAAACGACGCCGGACAGCGCTTTGCTCCGCGCGCTCTTTGCCGCGGGAACCGCAGCGCTCAGTTATATTTTCATCTATCACTTCTACCGCGCCGACGGCGTCTTTTATGCTCTGGCTCTCGCCTGCCTCGTCCGCCCGCTGATTGAACTGACGGACCATGCGCGGCGCTATCAATGGGGCGATCCGCCGGCCCGAAACTTTCAACCTTCAACATCTGCAACGCCTGCCGAGTAACCGCCAAGGGAGACGCACCTCATGAAACTATCGCTGAAGAAGACGCTCTTTGCCGCCGCATCCGGGCTAGCCGCTGTCGCCATGACGGGCGGCGCCGTCGCCTTTTGCGGCTTTTACGTCGCGAAAGCCGACACCAAACTGTTCAACAAGGCGTCGAAAGTCGCGATCATGCGCGACGGCGATCGAACCGTCCTCACCATGTCGAACGACTATCAAGGCGAGCTCAAGGAATTCGCCATGGTCGTGCCGGTGCCGGTTGTGCTCGAAGAAGGTCAGATCCACGTCACCGATAACGCGATCATCGATCATCTCGACGCCTACACCTCGCCGCGTCTTGTCGAATATTTCGATGAAGACCCGTGCACAATGGCAGACGAGATCATGGTGACGGCATCCCGGGCGCCGAAGGCGGCGATGGAAGCAAAGCGCGAGCGCGGCGACGACGCGCTCGGCGTCACGGTCGAGGCTGAATACACCGTCGGCGAATATGACATCCAGATTTTGTCCGCGAAGGAATCTGGCGGGCTCGCTGCGTGGCTGCGGATGAACGGCTACAAATTGCCGGACGGCGCCGATCAAACGCTCGGCAGCTATATCAAACAGGGCACAAAATTCTTCGTCGCCAAGATCAATATCGATGAACAGGCGAAGACCGGCCTTAAATATCTGCGCCCTCTGCAGATCGCCTTTGAATCGCGCAAATTCATGTTGCCGATCCGGCTTGGCACCTTGAACGCTGACGGCAAGCAGGAACTCTTCGTCTTCGCGCTGACCCGCAACGGACGCGTTGAAACCACCAATTACCGCACCGTCAAACTGCCGACGGGATCGACCGTTCCGACCTATGTGAAGGACGAATTCGGCGAGTTCTACAAAGCGATGTTCGCCGAACAGGTGGACCGGGAGTCGCAGAACGCCGTGTTCCTCGAATACGCGTGGGACATGAACTGGTGCGATCCGTGCGCGGCAGATCCGATGTCCTCCGATGAACTTCGCGAGCTTGGCGTTTACTGGACCGATGGCGGCGACAGCGTCATGCCGATGACGCGCCGGCGCCCCATTCCCCCCGGCGGCGCGCAGGACGTCTTTGTGACGCGCCTTCATGTCAGTTACGACGCCGCGCATTTCCCGGAAGATCTGATGTTCAAGACAACGGGCGAGCGCGAAAACTTTCAGGGCCGCTATGTGATGCGCCACCCCTACAAGGGCGAGGCGAAATGCGACGCGGCGAAGGAATACCGCGCCGGCCTTCCCAAGCGCTACGAAGAGGAAGCCCAATCGCTCGCCAACCTCACCGGCTGGGACATCGACGATATCCGCGTCAAAATGAAAGAGAGCGGTCAATCGTTCCCGCCGCCCGCGAAAGACAAATGGTGGGAGAATATCTGGGGGAAGAAGGACAAGAAGGGGTAGGCTCGAAGGGCTCTCTATTCCACGTCCCGACTAGCGCAATCCTACTCTGTCACCCCGGGGCGCGAGCAAAGCTCGCGAACACGGGGTCCACGGCTCAACGTTTCCCCTGCCGATAGGTGGATTCCGGGTTCAGCGCGCCGCGCCGCCCCGGAATGACTGGCCAGCCTGGCGCGACGTCTCCCTAAGAAGCTGAAGAGGGTTTTAGCCCGGCCCGACACAGCTATACTGCGTCATGGCCAATCTCCTGACCCTCTCCCGGATCGCCCTTATCGTTCCCTTCGCGGCGATGTTTTTCCTCAACGCGCCGTGGGCGCTGACGGCCGCGTTCGCGATCTTTGCGGTCGCCGCCGCGACGGATTTCCTCGATGGCCGCATAGCAAGAGCGCGCGGCGAGACCTCGGCGCTTGGCGCGGCGCTCGATCCGCTTGCGGATAAACTTCTGGTCGCCGCCGCTTTGCTGCTCTTGGTGCGCAACGGGGTCATTCGGGATTTAGGGGTGGTCGCCGCGCTCGCGATCCTGCTTCGGGAAATTCTGGTCGGGGGTCTGCGCGAGCAACTCGGCAAACAGGGCGCGGCGCTTCCCGTCACCGGCCTCGCCAAGATCAAGACGTCGGCGCAGCTCCTCGCGATCGGCCTCCTCATTGCGTCGGCCCCCGGCGGCCTTGCGGGCGCGGGGATCGCGCCAGCCGCGATGGGGCTGTTCTGGATCGCCGCGATCCTCACCATTGCAACCGGCGCCGACTATGCCGCCCGCGCGGTCAAGCTCTTGCGAAACTCCCCCGGCTGACGCCAAAGACGAACGCTATGTCAAAATCGATCGATGAACAGACGCCCCACATCCTCGTCGTCGATGACGATGACAGGATCCGCTCGCTGTTGAAGCGGTATCTGTCGGAAAACGGGCTGCGCGTCTCGGCCGCCAAGGACGCCTCCGACGCCCGCGAGTTGCTGGGCGGCGTCGAATTCGACCTCCTCATTCTCGACGTGATGATGCCGGGAATGTCGGGGTTCGACCTGACCGAGAAAATCCGCGCCGCGTCGAACGTGCCGATCCTCCTTCTGACCGCGCGCGGCATGCCGGAAGACCGCATCGAGGGCCTTGAACGCGGCGCTGACGATTATCTCTCCAAGCCGTTTGAACCGCGCGAGCTTCTCTTGCGCATCAGCGCGCTGTTGCGCCGCTCGCGCCCGATCGCGCGCGACCGGAAAATGCTCGTCTTCGGCGAGACGACGTTTGAGCCGGGGCGCGGGGAGCTGCGTCGCGGCGGTGAATTGATCAAGCTGACCGCCGGCGAGCTCGCGTTGTTGCGCGTCCTTGCGGCAAAACCTGGCGAAGCGATTTCGCGCCTTGCCCTCGCCGAACAGACATCGACGCCGATGGAGCGCTCGATCGACGTTCAGATCACGCGCATCCGCAAGAAAATCGAAAACGATCCCCGGACGCCGATCTATCTCCAGACCGCGCGCGGCGTCGGCTACATGCTGATCCCCGACTGATGCTGAAACGCTTTCTGCCCAAGAGCCTTTACGGCCGTGTCGCGCTGATCGTCATCTTGCCGATCTTCCTGATGCAGTCGGTCATCACCTATGTCTTCTTCGACCGGCACTGGGACACGGTGACGGCGAACCAGTCCGCCAATATCGCGGGGCAGATCACGCTTCTGACGCGGCTCTTTGAAGATGCGCGGACCGATGAAGAGCGCGCGCACATTCAGCAGATCGCGTTTGAAGACCTCGACATTTCGACGCGCTTTGAGCCGGGAAACTCCATACCGGCGCGCAACAAGCTGTCGCCGTTCAATCTCTACAACAAGACGCTCGACCGCCAGCTCGCGGAGGAGCTTAATCGCCCGTTCTGGTTCGACACCAAAAGCTGGCCGGTTTATGTCGAAATCCGCGTCCAGACGGATGAGGGCGCGCTGGTCTTCCTGCCGTTTCGCGACCGCGTGTTCGCAACGACAGGTCCGGTATTCGTTTTCTGGCTGATCGGCACGTCCTTGCTGCTCGGCTCGATCGCGATCGTCTTTTTGCGCAATCAGGTGCGCTCGATCCTGCGTCTCGCGTCCGCCGCTGAAGCCTTCGGGCGCGGGCGCGACATGCCGGAATTTCGTCCCTCCGGCGCGACCGAAGTGCGGCGCGCAGGGAGAGCCTTCATCGCCATGCGCGAGCGCTTGAAACGCCAGATCGACCAGCGAACGACGATGCTCGCCGGCGTCAGTCATGACCTTCGAACCCCGCTGACGCGCATGAAGCTCGCGCTCGCGATGCTCCCCGATAACGCTGACGCTGAGGAGTTGAAACGCGACGTCGCCGAGATGGAAAAGATGATCGACTCCTATCTCGAATTTGCGTCCGATATTTCCTCGACCGGCGAGCCTGAGCCATTCGACCTTGGCGAGCTTGTGCGCGAGGTCGCGGAAGACGCCGACGATACGGAGCGCCTCGCGATCCGCGAAATTCCTGCCCTTGCTTTTGAAGGCCGGCGGGCGGCGATGAAGCGGGCGATCGCCAATCTCGTCGGCAATGGACTGAAATACGCGGGCAAAGTCGAGATCGGCGTGGAGAGGCGCGGGCCTTATGTTGAAATCATCGTCGACGATGATGGGCCCGGCATACCGGACGCCAGACGCCGCGACGTCTTCAAGCCGTTTTACCGTCTCGACGAAGCGCGCAGCCGACACGAAGGCGTCGGCCTCGGCCTCTCCATCGTTCGCGAAGTCGCGCGCAGTCACGGCGGCGACGTAACGCTCGGCGACGCGCCGATGGGCGGACTTCGCGCGACGATTAAGCTGCCAGCGTGAAAGGAATGTTCCAGATGGGGCGCGCAGTGGGCTGCCGATCCTTCGAGACGGTTCGATCATCTGACGATGATCGAACCTCCTCAGGATGAGGAAGGATTTGTCGATAAAAAATATTTCCTCATCCTGAGGAGCGCATCGAAGATGCGCGTCTCGAAGGATGGGGCGCACGAATCTCACGCCCCCATTTCTTCTCTCTACTCCGTCAATTCACCCGCGCGCCGTTTCGCAGCGGCGACGGCCTTCAACATCAGGGCGCGCACCGCTTTGTCATCGCCGTCGAGAATATCGAGTGCGGCCTGCGTCGTGCCGCCGGGCGATGTCACCGCGCGGCGTAACTCCGCGAGTGCGCGATCGTCAGCCGCGACATAGGCGCCGGCGCCGGCGAGCGTCGCCCTCGCGAGTTTTTGCGCGGCGGCGGCGTCAAGCCCCGCAGCTGTCGCAGCGTCCGCGAGCGCTTCGGCGAGCAGGAAGAAATACGCGGGGCCGCTGCCAGAGACGGCCGTCACCGCGTTGATCGCTTCTTCGCTGTCAACGAGCACCACTTCGCCAACGGCGCGCATCAGCGTTTCGGCGAGCGCGCGATCTTCAGCGCCGAGCGTTGACGGCGCAAAGATCGCGGTGGCGCCGGCGCCGACCGACGCCGGCAGGTTCGGCATCGCGCGAATGATTTTATCTGCGGCGGGAAGCGCCGCTGAAATCGCCGCGAGGCTCTTGCCGGCCATGACGGAAATCGTCACGGCGCCGGCGGCGAGCTTTGAAAATTCCGGCAAAACGCCGGCGGCGATTTGCGGCTTCACCGCGATCACCACCGCCTCAAAGCGGGCGCCGGCGAGCGGCGGATTGACCGCTAGTCCTTGCGCTTTCGCGATGTCGATGATCGCGGGGGACGGCGCGGGGTCAAAGATCGCAGAAGCGCCCGTATTGATGACGCTCTTTGCGATCCAGCCGCGCAGCAATGCGCCGCCCATTGATCCGGCGCCGATGAGCGCGACTGAGATTTTTTTTGTCATGCCCTGCTACTATCAGACAGCCGTTCGCGTTGGCCATCCTTCGAAACGCCGCGCTGCGCGCGGCTCTCCTCTTTCTTCCCACCCCCGCTTGCGGGGGACGCAGCCCGAAGGGCCGGAGGGGGGGAGTCACGAGCGGAGGCGCTCGCGGATAGAGCGCGCCCCCTCAGTCATGCTGCGCGTGACAGCTCCCCCGTAAACGGGGGAGCAGAAGAGCCGCACGCTTCCGATTTGCCGACCAGACTTCGAGTCGCGTTTCTAATGAGGACCCCGCGTGCTACGCGTTCCCCGCCGTCTCGAACAGCGACGCTTCAAGCGCGGCTTCCGGCGACTTGCCGCCCCAGATCAGGAAGTTGAAGGCGGGGAGAAAGCGGTCGATCGCTTCGCGAGCGCCCTTGATGAGACATTCCGCCTGCACGCGGTCGAGCGCGCCGCTCGCCGGCAACACGGCCGCATTCCTGAAGACGATCGAATTATCGTCCGACCAGAGATCGAAATGGCCGATCCACAGCCGCTCGTTCACCATGGCGACGAGACGCGCGACCTCGGCGAGGCGGCCTTGAGGCGCCTTCAGATCGAGAGGCGCGCCCATCTGCAAGGTCGAGAGTTCCGGGCGCCAGGTGAACCAGAAACCCGCGTCGCGCCACATGCCGGGGATCGCGAGATGAAGCTCATCCGAATCGACGCGCTCGACGCTGATATCCATATCGTCGGCGACAGATTCGAGCGCCTCCAGCGGATCGGCTGCCCGTGTCGGCGCTTTCAGGAGTTCAATCGACATAAGGCTCCCACCAGAACTGCGTGGGGCCGATAGCGCGGCGATTCCTCGGGAGCGGCAATGATTCGCTCCTGTGGGAATCCTAACTGGTTTTGCCCAGCCGGGCCTCAAGCTCGGCGATCCTGGCGGCGAGCCGCTCGTTTTCCGCCCGCGCCGCGACCGCCATGTCGCGAACCGCCTCAAACTCGTCCCGGGCGACGAGGTCCATATCGGATAAAAGCCGCTGCAACTGGCCCCTCGCGACCGTTTCCGCCTCGCGCCGGACGCCGTCGACGGCCCCGGCCGCTTCCGACATCATCTTGGCGATCTCATCGAAAATGGGGCTCTGGGTTTGCATGGGCGGCCGGCCTTTTTCCTTACACGCGCCGCATCCTTCGAGACGGCCCTTCGGGCCTCCTCAGGATGAGGGCGAATGAACCCTCGCCTCATCCTGAGGAGCGGCGACGCCGCGTCTCGAAGGATTGGCGAGATTTTGCGCTCCCTTCCTAGCAGTTGCCAGGCAAAGGCGACAGCGGCGAAAAAGCGCGCTAAGAACGCCGCGCCGAAGCCGATGAGTTCGAATGACCATTCCCTACCCCGCCATTGACCCGGTTGCGATCCACCTTGGGCCTTTGCCCATCCGCTGGTATTCGCTCGCCTATATCGCCGGGATCGGCATCGGGTGGTGGTACTGTCTATCGCTCATCAAGCTTCCGAAACTCTGGCCAGCCGCCGGAGCGCCGGTGACGAAGGTGCAGCTCGACGACGTCATCTTCTGGGTGGCGATCGGCGTCATGGCGGGCGGCAGGCTCGGCTACGTGCTCTTTTATGAGCCGGCGCTTCTCGTCGGCGCGTGGCAGCCGCTGGGCGCCGGCATGGATGCGGGTCTCATCAAGACGCTGGTCGGCTGGATTCCGATCCCGCCGTTTTTGATGCTCTGGAAAGGCGGCATGTCGTTTCACGGCGGGCTCATCGGCGTCACCATCGCCGGGCTCTGGTACGCGCGCCGTTACAAGGTGAATGCGCTCTCGCTTGGCGATCTCTTCGCCTGCGCCGCGCCGATCGGTCTCTTTTTCGGACGCCTCGCCAATTTCATCAATGGAGAACTCTATGGCCGGCCGTGGGACGGAAAATGGTCGATGATTTTCCCCGCCGACCCCTTGCAGCTCCCCCGCCATCCGAGCCAGCTTTATGAGGCGGCTCTGGAAGGGATCGCCTTGTTCATCATCGTCACCATCGCCTCGCGCGTCTTCGGGTTTTTGAAGCGGCCGGGCGCCACGATGGGCCTCTTCCTCGCCGGTTATGCGGCGTCAAGGATCATTGTCGAGAACTTCCGCGAACCCGATGCTTTCCTTCCGGATTTCCCGATTGGCCTCACCATGGGGATGATGCTCTCGGCGCCGATGCTGGCGCTCGGGCTCTGGCTCGTCTGGCGGGCGTATAAAAAACCCGCCGCGACCGGGGCGCCATGACCAAAGGCGCGCCAATTCGCGAGACGACGCCGCTCGAAGAACGCCTGATCGCCCTCATCAAATCGCGCGGAGCGATTACGGTCGCCGACTATATGGAGGACGCGCTCCTCCACCCCCATGACGGCTATTACACGTCTCAGGCGCCCATCGGCGCCAAGGGCGATTTCACCACGGCGCCGGAGATCAGCCAGATCTTCGGCGAGCTGATCGGGCTGTGGCTGGTGCAGTCATGGATCGACATGGGATCGCCCGCCGCGTTCAATCTCGTCGAGCTTGGGCCGGGACGCGGCGTCCTGATGCACGACGTCTTGCGCGCGGCGAAACTGCGCCCGGCGTTTCTCGACGCGGCACGGGTGTGGCTCGTCGAGACCAGCGGACGGCTGCGCCACGAACAGCAGCGACGCTTGCGCGACGCCGGTATCGCGACCGACTGGGCGGACAGCTTCGCCGATGTTCCGCCGGCGCCGATGCTGATCGTCGCCAATGAATTTTTCGATTGCCTGCCGATCCGCCAATTCGTGCGCGTTGACGCCAGCTGGCGCGAGCGTCTTGTCGGTCTCGATGAAACCGGCGGCGCGCTCGCCTTCACGCTCGCCGATACGCCGCCTTTGCCGAGCGTTGATCTTCCTGACGCGGCTGCCATGGCGCCGGGCTCCATCTTTGAAATCGGCGCCGCAGCTGAAGAGATGACGGACGAAATCGCACGCAGCCTTGCGCTTTATGGCGGCCGCGCGCTCATTGTCGATTACGGGCATCTTCACAGCGGCGCCGGCGACACTTTGCAGGCGGTTCGCCGTCACGCCTATTGGCCCGTGCTCGCCTCGCCGGGGCGCGCCGACATTACGGCGCATGTCAATTTCGAACGGATGGCGCGCGCCGCTTTCGCCGCCGGCGCGGCTGCGCACGGTCCGCTCTCGCAAGGCGATTTCCTGCAGCGGCTCGGCCTTGCGATGCGCCTCGAACGATTGAGTTTCGGCAAGACGGCCGAGGAATCTGCTCACCTTTTCGCAGGCGCGCACCGGATCTCCTCGCCGGCGCAGATGGGTGAGCTGTTCAAGGTCTTGTGCGTCAGCGCGCCGGGGCTTCCCGATCCTGAAGGGTTCAAGGAATGAGCGCGCCGCATCTTCAATCAAAGGCGCTGCGCGATGAGGGCGCCCCTCACGGGTTTTTCGGACGCGCGGGCGGCGTCTCCAGCGGGATATTTTCCTCGCTGAACACAGGCCTTGGATCGAGCGACGATCCCGCCAATACGGCGGAAAACCGGATGCGGTGCCGCGAAGCTCTTGGCGCCGATCATCTGCTGACGCTCTATCAGGTTCACTCAGCCGACGTCGTCATCGTGACGGAGCCGTGGAGCGGACAGGGACCGAAGGCCGACGGCATGGCGACGCGCTTGAAAGGCGTCGCGCTCGGCGTTCTCGCCGCCGACTGCATGCCGTTTCTTTTTATCGACCGTGAGGCCGAAATCATCGGCGCCGCGCACGCCGGCTGGCGCGGCGCGCTCGCCGGCGTTCTCGAAGCGACAATCCAGGCGATGGTCTCGATCGGCGCGAGGGCCGATCGCATCGCCGCCGCGCTCGGGCCTTGTCTCCGGCAGGAAAATTTCGAGGTCGGCCCCGACCTCGTCGAGGCGTTCGCCGCGAAATATCCGCAGGCGGAGCAATTCTTCGCCCCCGGCTTGTCGGCGGAAAAACGCCAGCTCGATCTTGCCGGATTTGGGCGGTCGCGCCTTGCGGCCGCCGGCGTCCCGACGCTCGACGATATTGGCGTCTGCACGCTCGGCGATTCGGGCGATTATTTCTCCTACCGGGCGAGCCGGCGGGCGTCGGAGCCCGATTACGGGCGCAATCTGTCGGCGATCGCCCTCAGCGTAAAATAGCGCGTCATCCCGGACGCCGCGCAGCGGCGATCCGGGATTCCCCATGCGAAATGAGGCGCACACGCCATGCGGGATCCCGGATAAACGGCGTCGCCGTTTTCCGGGATGACACGCCATTTTCGAGCACTTGAAAAGCAGTCAAGAAACCGTCACAAGGCGGCCCGGGCAGATGAGGGCCGACGCATGAAGCTGATCTCGGGAAATTCGAACCGCCTCCTCAGCGAGAATATCGCCAAACGATTGTCCAATCCGCTCGCCGAGGCCGAGATCCGGACTTTCAAGGACGGCGAGGTCTTCGTCGAGATCAAGGAAAATGTCCGCGGCGAGGATGTCTTCGTCATCCAGTCGACGTCGAACCCGGCGAACGACAATCTGATGGAGCTCTTGATCACCATCGACGCGCTGACCCGCGCATCGGCGAGCCGCATCACCGCCGTCATCCCCTATTTCGGTTACGCCCGGCAGGATCGCAAAGCCGGCCCAAGAACGCCGATTTCGGCAAAGCTCGTCGCGAACCTCATCACCACGGCCGGCGCCGATCGCGTGTTGACCGTCGATCTTCACGCGGGACAAATTCAGGGCTTCTTCGACATTCCGACCGACAATCTTTTCGCGGTCAATGTCTTCGCCGACAAGATCCGTTTCATGCACAAAGGCGACGTCAATGACGTGACAGTCGTCTCGCCGGACACCGGCGGCGTCGTTCGCGCCCGCTCCCTCTCAAAGCGGCTCGACAACCGCCCGCTCGCGATCGTCGACAAACGCCGCGAACAGGCCGGCGTTTCCGAAGTCATGCACATCATCGGCGACGTCAAGGATCGCCATTGCATCCTCTTCGACGACATCGTCGACAGCGGCGGCACGCTCTGCAATGCGGCGCAAGCGATCATGGATAAGGGCGCCAAAAGCGTTTCCGCCTATGTGACGCACGGCGTCCTCTCCGACGGCGCGCACGAGCGCATCGCCAAGGCGACGGCCCTGACGCGCATCGTCACCTCGGATTCGATCCTCTCGACGCCCGAAGTCGAGGCCTGCAAAAAGATCGAGAAAGTCGAAATCGGCGGCCTCCTCGCCGAAGCGATCCGGCGCATCGCGAATGAGGAATCGGTTTCGAGTTTGTTTGATTAGGGGATTTAGATAATCCCCTCACC
>ERZ1292633.4511-Hain-H41-02um-R1-4511-length-12873-cov-4_pt1 | contig 12873 bp, 14 predicted proteins | sample MGYA00564406_ERZ1292633 | MGnify/ENA primary metagenome ERZ1292633 (study PRJEB36523, sample SAMEA6512639) | groundwater metagenome | collected 2019-01-08 | study: AquaDiva: Metagenomics assemblies of 32 groundwater samples
TCGATAATCAAGATATTTTCCTTTGAGCGGATGATTATGGAGCTGAGAATCATTGATGTTTTTTAAAAAAAGCTTGAGCCGTTCCTGTACCTGTCGTTGAAGCTTTTTACCGAGCTTTTGATAGTCTTTTTCAAAACTTTTATGAAACTCAAGGATCATAGACCGGCGAAGTATGCCTCAAGTTCTTTTATATTTTTTATTTTTTTTGAAAGATTTTTTCCTTTTGTAATATCTTTTTCAACTGCCCCGAGAAGCGATTCAAGTTCAGGGGTCATGTGGGGAACCAACGAAAATTGAACCGTTTTTGTACGAATAAATTGCTTAAGATATGCATTAACAACGGCACTTAGGGAAAGTCCGAGATTGTTTGCCAGTTGTTTTGCCTGATCTTTTACTCCTGCATCCGTTTTAATGTTCATCATGATTTTCATATATCCAGAGTATATACAATGGATATTTTACGTCAATCCACTGATTTTTCGTGCGAGACGATACAGTTTGTATACAAAGGGCTTTGTGGGAACGTCGAAGGTGCCGGGCATGGAAAGGCGCTCGCCACCAAAGCCGGATTTGAAACGCGTAATACCTGCCCAAGTGTGGGATTCGTTAGCATTTTCTGGTGCGACACCCCAGAAGTCGTATTTTGTCATGCCTTTTGTTGCGGCATCTTCCATGAGGGCTGCGTGAAGGGCATACGGTGCCATGACGTCACGATCGGTGCTTGATGAAGCGCCGTGCAGATAGGTGCGTGTGTCGCTGGCGTCGATCATCATGTTTGCTGCAAGATCTTTTTCTTCGTATGTCGCGAATGCGAAAAAGGCAGCGCAGGTTGGACCTTGGAATTTTTCGATGATGGCGCGGTAACGCTCGGGGCTGTGTGCCGAGAACCCATCTCTGGTTGCGGTTTGGCGCATGAGCGCCATGAAACGAGAAAGGCCATCAACGCCCGCGTATTCAATTTTGACACCTTTTTTTTGTGCCAAGCGAATGTTATAGCGCGTCTTTGGCTTCATCCGGGCGTATATTTCTTCGATGTTTTGTGAAAGTGATACGACAATAGTGTGCGCTGGATGCCGTTCGGTTGAAAAAGTGCTTTCTTCGGGAACCGTTTCTGATTCTATTTTCACAAAGGCACTGCCTTCGCAGTGTTCGCGGAGAATTCGCATGCGCGTTTTTATGGGAGCATCGCCCAGAGGAGCTTTTGGAAAAAGCCAGTACGAGGCGCCAAGCGGCAACGGCTGCCAGATGCCTTGTGCAAGCACCGTTCCCTCGGGGGTTTTTTCATAAATACGTTTTACCGGCGCGCCAAGAGACATTTGCACTTCGCCCCACTCGTACATCTGCAAAAAAGCACCAAACGGCGGAGCGTATTTCTGTACTTGTTCGTTCCATTCGCGTGCGTCCATAGACTAGTCATCGATTATGTCACCACGTCTGTATGCCTCTTTATATTCTTCTTCGGAAGCGCCTCCGTTCCAGATTGATCCTGCTCTCGTTCCCCCAAATAAGCGTTCTATTTCTTTTAATGGAAAGAAGAAACCGAGCGTCATACTGCCCTTCATGATACGGGTAATGGTTTTGAGATGTGTTGATGGGCTTTTTTGGAGATCCCGTATAGAGGCGACGTGCTCTTTGGTAAGTACCCTGAGAGTTCCGTGCATATGTATATACTTTTGTATGTATAAATGTATATACAATTCTACATACATTATGAGAAAGGTTTTTTAGATACCCCCAGCCATTAAAAGATTCACCTCACTTTCTCCCCAACATTCTCAATGCTGACTTGATGCGCTCCTCAGGAGACGACCCCTGCACATGCGGGAGTACTGCAGCGATGTCATCTTTTGAATATCCCAGAGATTCCAGTGCATCTACGGCATCGTCTTGTACCTTTGCTCCTGTTGCGTCGACCAGAACGCCTTTGAGATCGAGAATGATTTTTTGTGAAGTCTTCTTTCCAACGCCGGAGATTCCTATGAAGAATGAGAGGTCGCCCGCAAGAATAACCCGACGAATAGTATCCGGACTTCCGGCGGACATGATTTTCATACCCACTTTTGGACCAACTCCCTGAACGCCAATCAACGCCTCAAAAAGCACCAATGCGTCGAGCGAAGTGAAGCCATAGAGATCGTGACGATCTTCTCTGATTACCTCCGAAAGATGTAGGGTCACGGTTGCGCCCACTAGCCCAACATCTTCTGCTATTCCAACTCGATATCCAACACCATGCACGTCGAGAATAACGGCATCTGCGGTTTTTGTAGCAATAGTCCCGGTTAAATATGCGAGCATAGACTATATTTTCTTCTCTCGCATGCGTGCACTCCTCATACGCAACTCTTGCGCGTTTTCTGCTCCAACATAGCGTATATCTTCATCATCCTCAACTCCTGCAATAAAATGCTCTACTACTTGAACAACCCTTCCCCGCTCTTTTCCATAGGGAGTGTTCAGACGTAAGAACCATTCCTCGGGTCCTAGTCCATATTCTGCAACCATTGCCTTCTTTTCTGTCTTTTCTTGTCGATGTTTTCTCAAAAGATCATCTTCTTTTTTATGAGGGAAGGTTGCATATTCTTGCTCGGCATAATTTGCGAGGAGCGACGCCTTCTCGAAGCCCGAAAGTCGTTCTTCAAAACTCCCCCCTACGGCGTCTAAAAGAAATGCTGCAGGAAGCAACGAAAGAAATCGCTCGACGTTAATTCCTTGGCGCTCCGCAACATCTCTGGCAACATGCAAAACAGCAGTCTCCCTTTTTTGCGACATCTCCCAGTTGATGTCCATATGGATACGAACAAGCTCACGCAAGAGCTTGCCTTCGGAAGATGCGCACCCTGTAAACGCTAAACACGCCTCGCGAAAACCTGAATACCCCGCTTCTGCACCTTTGTGTGCATGCCCATGATAGTGCCAGCCTTTTTCATCTCCTGTTGCCGTATCTTTCTTTCCGATGTCGTGCGCAAGGATATACGCGATCAGAAACTTTTGTTCTTTGGTTATCGTCTCTTGGAGCCTTTGAAAGAAGCCGTGTGTGTGTTTTGCCGAGTTCCATTCATCAACATGCTGGAGATTACATTCGGGCTTTTGCATTGCAAAAAGAAATGTTAACGCGCGGAGAATGTGGTCACGCACAAAAGGGCCTTCGCAGTGATATGGCCCACTTTGTCTTGTGGTACACAGCTCCGCGAATGCCGGCTCTTGCTGCGCAAATGTCTCAAACGTTTTTTGCGCTTGCTCCTTTGCCTCACTATTTTGCAAGCATCGTTCTTGCCAAAGTGAGAAATACTCGGACATAGAAATTATGCTGACGCTACTTCAATCGGAGTAGAACATCGCCATGCAAGCATAAACATTACCCGCATGGTTTCTGCAAATACATGATGATCAATAACCACAATTTCAATATTCTGCTGATAGTTTAAAAATACTACTCGATTCGCATAAATCCAAAAGTTTCCGCGAAAAGATTCGGATTCCGTTATTTTTCTATGCGTTACGTGTGAAAACTTCGGAATAAACGCTTCGCCTTTGTATAAAAACTTTACTCGAGTTCGTTCGTAATTCACCACTTTTCTTGCCTTGTGAACCCTTTCTTTATCAACAGACGTCTGCATGTGATCCGCGTCCATAAACTCTAAAATCTCTGCAGGTGCGACACGCTCTACATCTTCAAACAATGTTGTGAGTCCTTCGTATCCACTCAAGAAACGAACGCGTGGTCTTGTATCTTGTTCGCCTTGAAGCACCCGCAATTCCGGAGCCATGCGCTTCAGCGTTCCGAGCTCTGTTTCAAATAAGGTGAGGCGTTGAGAAAAATATGCCTCGAGCTTTTCTGGATCCTCAGCTAAGAATGTCCATTTTGTTCCATCTGTTTTCTTTACCACCAATCCTCGTTTTTGAAGCGACTCCAATACTTCGTACGCTGCAGTACGGGAAATCTTGGATTCACGAGCAAGTACTTGCACGGACTGAGCGCCACAGGCAAGCATAGTGAGGTACATGGCGGATTCGCATTCTGTTAACCCGAGACGAGTAAGTGTCCCCTGTGGATCTGTCGGCATATGTTCGACACATCTTACCCTATTGGCGAATGTTGGCCATGATTTCGTCCACGGTTGGCGGACGGTTTTTTGCGGTCACCCCCCAACATCGTTTCTTCCCAAATAAAAATCCGCCAAACTTCACAAATAACTCTTCTGCCTTGTTGGTTTCTTGTACCGAAACCCGACCGTCGCCCTCGACGATAATGCTTGTGGGGGGAGCTTCTGGGAAGGCGTCTGCAATAAGAAAAGAGACTGCCTCCCGAACATGATGTGGGCTCGCCGAGCGGATAATTACCACATCGTCCTTTATTTCTTTTGTTTGCCATGCTGCGAGAGCTGCTTCTTCCGTATCGCTGTAGTTGGAATCGATATCGCGTTTACATGACAAATAGTATGCACGCGCTGCACGCTGTTTTTCTAGTGATAATTCGCTTCCTGTAAGCTCCCACAAAAATCCTTGGTCAATGAGCGCAACACCACGAATTACTTCTGGATCAAATCCTGCGAAACGAAGATCTTCGTCGGCGATTTCAAAGAGCTCTCGAAATTGCGTGAGCGATGCTTCGTTTTGCATACGGTCAAGGTCCGCATACGTGTGGTGATCGATAATGTGAACCTCAATGCCAAGATCAGCGATGCGCTTCTCTTCTTCAATTCCTGGAATTTCTACAATTACTACATGTTTTATGCCCTGTATCTGCTCAATACGGTCAAACAGGCGAGGCTCTTTAGCGAGAGTCGCTCCGTGGACCTGCTCAGACTTAAGAAGAGGAATGCGAAGCTCCTGCGCAATACGAACAATCGTTAACGATTCCGGATCGTTTGTTGTGCAGAGAAGCGCCCAATTGGTGATGTCGCGCATAGGGTTTTCGTCATGCCGGACACCGATCCGGCATCCAGAGTTTTTTTTGTTTTTCTTTATGCGCTGGGTCCCGGGTCTCCGCCAGAGGCGGATCCGCCTTTGGAGGAAAGCCCGGGATGACGATTTACTCCTTCTTAAATCCCACAACCATGTCTCGCTCGTGAACGCGTAATGACTGCTCTTTTAAGAGATTATCTCCTCTTCCGAGCATTACCGAAGCTGCAAGTGTATCGGATTCCAGAGACCTCCCGTGTTCTTCAAGCATGAGTGCAACATCTGGGTGCTCGGAGGAAACAAAGAGCGCGATACGGTCCTGAATGGTAAGTCCCGCCTCCTTGCGAAGTGCGTTTACTTTGCGTGTTACCTCGCGAGCCATACCTTCACGAATAAGATCTGGCGTGAGATCGACGTTGAGATTTACTGCGCGTTCGCCCTTTGTGACTGCGACGCGTTTTACATTTACTTCGTCGGCAAACACATCACAATATTCTTGCGACAATTCTCCGGAAGGAACCGCGACAGTGGCTTCTCCAAGAACTTGTTTTACCGCAATGCCAACCTGTTCACGCACTTCGAGCGCACGAGAAACGAGGGCGCGGACGTCGGACATTTTCTCAAGCACATCTGTGTGCTCAGAGACGGCCCCGCGGGCCGTCTTTACGACCTCGGGCCAAAGCTCAAGATGCACCGAAGGACGCTTTGCATCTCCCGTAAATGATCCTGCAAGTTCTTGATAGACTACTTCCGCAAGGAACGGCATGAACGGGGCAAGCATTTTCGCGAAGGTACCCAAAACTGTTCGGAGCGTTGCGAGTGCATCTTTTTGTGCTTCAGCCCCTTCTTTCCCGGACATACGGTCACGAGAACGACGTACGTACCACGTGGAAAGATCGGTCACAAAAGGCTGAAGTATGCGGGCAGCGCGATCGAGCTCGTAAGCCTCCATGGCAGCTGTTTCTTCAGTGAGAGTTTCTGCAAGACGTGCAAAGATCCACGCATCGAGGACGTGTAGGATAGGCGCGGTTGGGAAGTTTGATTCTGAGCTTGGCGAAGAATCTTTCGTTGAGTCTGAGAGGGTATCGTACTCACGATAAAGCGAATAAAAGGCAAGAACATTTCTCAAGATCGTGATGAACTTTTTCGATATTTCATCCACTTCTTTTTCTGCAAATCGCAAATTTTCTGCAGCGACAACCGGAGTCGACATGAGGTAATAACGCACGGCGTCTGCACCGTACTTCTCCATGACTTCCATGGGATCAGGATAGTTTTTGAGCTTTTTACTCATTTTCTTTCCGTCTTCTGCAAGAACAATTCCGTTTACGATGACGTTTTTGAATGCAGGCTTATCGAAAAGCGCATCGGCAAGCACGTGTAGCGTGTAGAACCAACCCCGTGTTTGGTCTTGTCCTTCTGCAATAAAGTCTGCCGGGAAACCAATTGGTGATTCGTTGTTCCCCTGCGCAAACGGATAATGTGACTGCGCGTATGGCATCGATCCTGACTCAAACCAACAGTCGAGCACCTCGGGAATGCGACGGAAAGACTTGCCATCTTTTATAATCTCAAACGAATCAACGACGTGTTTGTGCAAATTATCGACCTTGTGACCAACATATTGTTCGAGCTCTGCAACACTTCCTATTACCAGAATTTCTCCATCTTCCGCTTTCCACACCGGAAGCGGCGTACCCCAATACCGCGAACGGGAAATTGCCCAATCGCGTGCACCTTCAAGCCACTTTCCAAAACGACCCTCTTTCATGTTTTCTGGCACCCAACGAATTTGCTGATTGTTTGCAAGAAGACGATCGGTCATTGAAGAAACACGCACGAACCATGAGGTTGTTGCGTAGTTCAACAGTGGAGTGTCACAACGCCAACAGTGCGGATAGTTGTGCACGAGTTTCTCTTTTGAAAAAAGCTTGCTCTGATGCGCTAGCCACTTGATGATCTGGATATCAACTGCGCTGTATTCGCCCTTTGCTTTCACCGGTATGCCAGATACCTCATAGCCTTCTGCGGTGAGCGGATCAACAACCTCGGAAACAAATTGTCCATTTGTTTTTACGTGCATGAGTGGCTTTACTTTTTCTGCCTCGCCAAGCGCCATATCGTCTGCGCCATAACCTGGGGCAATGTGCACGATACCCGTTCCTTCCTCATCTGATACAAAATCTGCCGTGACAACGCGGAAAGCGTTTGCATGTGTACGGAAATAGGGGAAAAGAGGGTCGTAGGTTGATTGCGCAAGTGTTGAACCTGCGAATTTTTCTCCTGTCGTGTATGTCTTTCCCTTGAAAACGCGTTCGACGCAAGACGATGCGAGAATGTATCGCTTTTCTTCGCATGTTACCTCCACATATTCCATGTCTGCACCTACCGCGAGAAGAACATTTCCGGGGAGCGTCCATGGAGTCGTTGTCCAGGCAAGAACCGATGCTCCTTTACGTTCACCGCTCGTGAGTTCAAAAGCAGCAGTTACAGAAATATCGGTGACGTCGAGATAACCTTGTGCGACTTCAAAGTTTGAGAGTGTTGTTTCGCAACGAGGACACAAGTGCATCGACTTGTAGCCTTCGTAGATGTAACCCTTTTTATAGAGCGTCTGAAACACCCACCAAATAGACTCCATGAACGGCTTGTCCATGGTTTTGTACGCGTTATCCATATCGACCCAACGACCGAGGCGCGTAATGACTTTTTTCCATTCAGCTGCGTATTCCATCACCTTTCCTTCACAGCGATCGTTAAATGCACCGACGCCGTAGGCCTCAATGTCTTTTTTACTTTTCAAATCAAACTCTTTCTCAACAATGTTTTCAATAGGGAGACCGTGGCAATCCCATCCCCAAACGCGATCGACCCGATAGCCACGCATGGTCCAAAAACGAGGAATGACATCCTTCATAACACTTCCAACCAAGTGCCCGTAGTGCGGCAATCCGGTTGCAAAAGGAGGGCCGTCGTAAAAGGTGTACGGCTTACTTTCTGGGCGCTCTTGCACAGAACGCTTGAAAATATCTTGTTTTTCCCAATAGGAAAGAACTTCTTTTTCGTTTTGTGTGTGCAGGTTATGCATATCAGGCATATGGGAGAAGGGTAGCAGGGACGGGGACGAGAGACAACAGACGGTGGAAAACGACGGACGGCAGATAAAAGATGCGGGACGGGAATATGACCGCGCTACACCCCCGCCACTAGCAAAAATCCCATAAAGAAGATGGCGAGGTCAACGCAGATGTGCGAGATCCATGACGCCGTAAGAAAAGATGTCTTTTTGAGCAAAAGTGACCAGATTACGCCTCCGCAAAACACTCCGAATGAGCCGAGCGCAACAATGTGCCAAGGAAACATTTGGGAAAGTACGATGACGTGGTGGCCGGTAAACGCGAGCGCGCCGAGAATAATTGCAGAGCTTGGACGAACGTATATCCCAAGCGTGCGTGCAACATATCCTCGCCAGTACCATTCTTCAAACAACGTATGGAAAATGCTGAAGACTATTGCAACAACCCCATACCATGCGAGCGGCACCAGCGAGGTAATCTTTTCTAATATTTCTGCACGCGAAAGGAGGAGGGTGTCCCAAAAAAGAAAGGCTGCTGCAAAGATACTTAGCGCAAGTAACGCGCCAACAAGCAGGCCGCGCGCTATTTCTTTTCTTGCTACGGGCAGTGCATTTTTAAAACGTAGCACACCCGAACGCCATCCCACTACGCCAAGCACAACCATTGCAACCTTTGCGGCAAGATAAAGTTCATTCGCCCACGCACTCTGTGAGAAGAGTACGAAATACATGAGCGCGCCAAGAGACGGGAGGAGCATCGCACAAACAAGAAGGGCTCGAGGGAATTTCATATTTCCTCAATATACCTCCGCTCTTAAAGAAACGAAAACTATGTACGCTATACTTTTCTTATGTCTACTGTTTTTCTTGGTGCTGACCATGCCGGATTCCTGTTCAAGAACGCCCTTAAAGATGCGCTGCATGTTTTTGGCTATGTTATTGAGGATTTGGGGGCACATGAGCTTGTTTCTGATGATGATTACCCGGAATACGCTTCAAAAGTTGCCCATGCGGTCATGACGCATCCGGGAAGCAAAGGTGTTCTTTTGTGTGGAAGTGCAGAGGGTATGTGCATGGCGGCAAATAAATTTGAAGGGATTCGGGCAGGAGTTGGGTTTTCGAAAGAGGCGGCTCGGCTTATGCGAACAGACGATGATGCGAATATTATTTGTATTCCCACGCGTATTGCGCTTGTTGATGATAAGGTTGAGATTGTGAAAACGTTTTTGGAGACGCCGTTTTCGGGAGAGGAGCGACATAAAAGGAGGGTTGGTGAGCTTGATGCGTTGGATGCCGGATCCCTCCGGGCCTACGGCCCGATAGGGCCGGGGGCGGTGTCCGGCATGACGAGCATCCTATGATTATTACCCCCGCTATACTCGCCAAAGACGAAAATGAATTCCGCGATTACCTTTCTTTTGCGCACCAACTACCTGATGGACGCTGGCACGTTGATATTCTCGATGGCTCGATGCACGATACGACGTGCTGGCATGATGCGAATGTTGTTGGCGATATTCCCGATCTTCCCGACATTGAATTGCATTTCATGGTGCTCGATCCTTTTCCTCATATTCTTGCATGGCATCGGGCCGTAAAAAGCGTGCGCCGGGTTCTTTTGAATGCTGATACTTTTCAGCTCGCAAAAGTTATTCAGCAGACTCAAGCATTGCGGCTTGATATTTCGCTCACACTCAACCCCGACGTTGTACCCGATATTTGTACCCCGTATATTTCTTCTATAGATGAGATTCTTATTATGGGAATACGCCCTGGAGCATCGGGTCAAAAGTTCTTAGGAGAGGAAGTTCTTGCGCAGATTTTGCGGACTCGAGCGCTCTTTCCGGAGGTTGACATTGCAGTTGATGGTGGTATACAGAAAGAGATTGTTGGCAAACTCGCAAAATCGGGGGTAACACGTATCATTACTTCATCAGCGCTCTTTAAAGCGGCGTCACCCATTGATGCACACCACGCGTTGCAAGAAGCGGCAAAGATTGTGCTATAATATTTTTGAATATTTCTCTCTATGATGAAGGCCTTCTTTGGTTCAGCGGTTATGTCCGTATTGCTCGCAGGTACCTTTGGTGCGTTTGTTTCCTCTGCTCACGCCGTAACCGTCTCTTCGGGAGACCTTATCCGTGGAACAACGTTCTCCGCCGTGTATTACATGGGAGCAGATGGCTTCCGTTACGTGTTTCCTAATGAAAAAACCTATAAGACTTGGTATTCAGACGCAAGTGGTAACGCAGACTTTTCTGACGTTGTCATGATTTCTGATGCCGAACTTGCTGACATCCAAATGGGCGGCAATGTTACCTACCGTCCTGGCGTAAAAATGATCAAAATCGATACTGATCCTAAAGTATACGTTGTTACCGAGGGCGGCACTCTTTACCATGTAGATAGTGAATCTGTCGCCTCTTCTCTTTACGGATCAACGTGGAATACCCAAATTGATGACGTTCCAGATGGCTATTTTGGTAACTATGACTTCTCTGGCCTTGCAATTTCAACACTGAGCGGATGGACTGCTTCAGGGGAAACGAGCGATATTACCACTATCAACGAAGATAAGGGTCTCATGACTCCTGAAGAAATCAGCATTACTGATAATGGATATGACCCTATCGATGTAACAGTCTGCGTTGGTCAGAAGGTAAAGTTTACGATCGATGGTGATGACACACATACGGCAACCGCCGATGACCTCACGTGGGGATCGGGTACGCTCCAATCTGGCGAAACCTTCATCCGTAAGTTCACCACCGAAGGAACAGATACTTTCTACGATGGGTACGACAGCACAAACACTGGAGCGATTTACATCGAAAACTGCGACTAGTGCGTACATAAAAATTCCCCTTCGGTCTAACGGCCTCGGGGGAATTTTTTATTTTAAACTCTGTTATAATTTTAACGCTATGTCGCGCCAATCTCTTGCACTCCCCACCGAACGAAAGCTCCGCGACCTAGAATTGCGCGCCATGGAATTGCGCAAGGATACACTCAGCATGCTTACCAAAGCAGGAAGTGGGCATAGCGCTGGGCCTCTTGGCATGGCTGACATTTTTTCTGCACTCTATTTTCATGTTCTTACCCATAATCCCAAAAAGCCTTTTTGGGATGAGCGCGATCGTCTTTTCCTCTCAAATGGTCACATTGTCCCTATCCGTTATGCCGCAATGGCACATGCGGGATACTTTTCAAAAGATGAGCTCGGAACGCTGAGAAAATTTGGTTCGCGCCTGCAGGGGCACCCCGAATATCGTTTTCTTCCTGGTCTTGAGCATACCTCTGGTCCGCTTGGAGATGGCTCTTCTCAGGCAGTAGGCACCGCGTATGCAGGCAAGTTAGATAAAACCGATTGGCATACGTACTGTGTTATGAGTGATGGTGAGCTCGCTGCAGGAATTACCTGGGAGGCTGCGCTTTTTGCAGGCAAATATCGTCTCGATAATCTCACATGGATTATTGATCGCAACAATATTCAGATTGACGGCAACACCGAAGACATCATGCCGCTTGAGCCACTGCATGATAAGTTTGCGGCGTTTAACTGGAACGTCTTAGAGATTGATGGGCACAATATTCGAGAATTTATTACCGCGTGCGATCAAGCAAAGGCAACGCACGAAAAGCCTACGGTGATTATCGCGCATACCATTCCCGGAAAGGGCGTTGATTTTATGGAAAATGACTACCACTGGCACGGGATGCCCCCAAAGCCTGACGAACTTAAAAAAGCACTCAAGGAATTGCGAACGCTTGAGGGGAAGATTGCATCGGAAAGTGAGTAGGAATAAATCCCTTCAATCCCCTTCTCCATATGGCTCTCAATAAAAAATACCCTACTCTTTCGCCTCATCTTTTTAGCGAAAAGATTCCCGTTCTTCCTACGAGAAACGGTTTTGGCGATGGACTTGTGCTTGCCGCAGAGCAGGATGAACGTATCGTGGTTCTTTGTGCCGATCTTACGGAATCTACCCGCGTAGAGGCGTTTAAGAAAAAATTTCCCGAGCGTTTTATACAAATGGGCGTATCTGAGCAATCGCTCGCAGCCATTGCAGCTGGGCTTGCGCTTGCAGGAAAGATTCCGGTAATCGCAAGTTATGCCGCATTTTCTCCTGGAAGAAACTGGGAGCAAATCCGCACCACTATTTGTTTGCAGGAAATGCCTGTAAAAATTGCAGGCGCACATTCTGGAGTTTCGGTAGGACCCGATGGTGCAACACATCAAATGACTGAGGACATCGCCATTATGCGCGTGCTCCCTAACATGACCGTCCTTGCACCGTGTGACGCCATTGAGACACGCAAGGCAACGGTTGCCGCACTTCAGCATCCAGGCCCGGTATATATTCGCTTTGCCCGAGAAGGAAGCCCTGTATTTACCTCAGAAAAAACGCCGTTTGAAATTGGAAAGGCGCAAATTTTTAGAGCAGGTGATGATATTGCGCTTATCGCATGCGGTCCGCTTGTGTACGAAGCGCTTCTTGCCGCAAAAATGCTTGAGGAGAAAGGTATCGAGGCGCGCGTTATTAACGCAGGCAGCATTAAGCCGCTTGATGAACACGCTATTCTTGATGCTGCAAAAGCTTGTGGAGCCATTGTTACCGTTGAAGAGGCGCAGTCTGCAGGAGGCCTTGGGGGCGCGGTTACCGAGCTTGTGTGCAGGCACTTCCCTGTTCCGGTTGAGCGCGTGGGGCTTGAAGACGTTTTTGGACAGTCGGGAACGCCTGGGGAGCTTTTGGAGCACTACAAGCTTACCGCGCCCTCAATCGTAAAAGCTGCATTACAAACACTTAAACTCAAAAAGCAACGACGTATAATTTAAAATGCACCCGTGCGGAGGCAGGCGCGTCTGGGCGGGTTCTTCTCGAACTCGCCCA
>ERZ1292633.4512-Hain-H41-02um-R1-4512-length-12870-cov-6_pt1 | contig 12870 bp, 11 predicted proteins | sample MGYA00564406_ERZ1292633 | MGnify/ENA primary metagenome ERZ1292633 (study PRJEB36523, sample SAMEA6512639) | groundwater metagenome | collected 2019-01-08 | study: AquaDiva: Metagenomics assemblies of 32 groundwater samples
TCGAGCCGTGCCCAACTCATGACGGGCGATTGTCCCACGAGCGCTTGGAGCGCGCGGCGCTTAGAATGGCGCCCGCCATGTCCGCGACTTCGGAGCTCGGCCGGCTCAAAGCGGAGCTCGTCGCGACGCTCCTCGAGCGACGCGGTTCGACCGGCGGCTTTCGCGCTCTCGCGGTCGACGCACCGGAAGCTGAAACGGCTGAAGCGACCGCGTGGTCCGCGGTGGCGCTCTCCCTCGCCGTTCCAGCGGCAGCGGCGAGGCGCGCCGCCGCCGACTCCCTGGCTCGCATGCAATCCCCCGACGGCCGACTGTCGACGCACCCGCTGCACCCCGGAGCGTACTCGCCGACTTCGGTGGCCGTGCTCGCCTGGAGCGCCGACCTCCGGAGAGACGCCGAACGAAAGCGTGCCGTCGACTTTCTGCTGGCGCACGCCGGCACGACTTTCGTTCGCGATCCCGAGAGTCCGCTCGAAATGGACACCGAGATCGCCGGCTGGCCCTGGATCGACCGCACGTTTTCCTGGGTCGAGCCCACCGCGATGGCACTCCTCGCTCTCGCCGCGGCGGGCCTCGCGCAGCACCCGCGGGCGCGCGCCGGACGCGCCCTGCTCTTCGATCGCCAGCTCGCGTCAGGCGGCTGGAACTACGGCAACGCCCGCGCCTTCGGCGCCGAGCTTCGTCCGGCGCCCGAGTCGACCGGCTTGGTGCTGGCGGCGCTTGCCGGGGCGGCGCCGGAGTCGCGGGTGGAGCGTTCGCTGGCGCGCCTCCGCGTCGACCTTCCCCGCCTGCGCACGCCGCTCGCCTTTGCCTGGTCGCTGCTCGCGGCGTCGGCCTGGGGGCGGCGACCCGCGCCGGCGGAGACGCAGAGCGCGATCCGCGAGATCCTGGGGCGCGCAGCGCGTTACGGCGGCTACGAGACCGCGGAGCTCGCGCTCCTTCTGCTCGCGCTGGTCGCCGAGCGCGGGCTTCTCCCGGCGGTATCGGAGATGGCGGAGATCGCGGAGATCCCGGCGAGCACCGAGATCGCGGCGCTCAAGTCTGCGGCCACGGACCGACCATGAAGAGCTGGCCGTCGCGACGCGAGTTTCTGGAGCTCGGCGGAATGCTCGGCGCCGGAGCGCTCTTCGGCTGCCGACCGGACGGACGGCCGCGCGTCTGCGTCGCCAGGGCGGCCTCCTACGAGGTCGATCTTGAACCGATCGTGCGCGCGGCGCTCGCGGAGATCGGCGTCGGCCGCGGACAGATCGCCGGTCGCCGCTTCCTGCTCAAGCCGAATCTCGTCGAGACCGCGCTCGGCGCGGGCCACATCAACACGCATCCCCAGGTGGTGCGCGCTGTCGCTCTCGCGCTCTCCGCGCTCGGTGCTTCGACGGTCGTGGTCGGCGAAGGGCCCGGGCATCGCCGTGACACGCTGCTGGTGCTCGAGGAGTCAGGGCTCGCGGAGGTTCTCGTTCAGGAGCGCCTGCGCTTCGTCGACCTCAACCGCCAGCCCGGCTTCGCGGTCGAGAACGCCGGCCGCCGCTCAGGACTCCTGCGTCTGACGCTCCCGACGCTTCTCCACGAGATCGACGGCGTGGTTTCGATCGCCAAGCTCAAGACTCACCACTGGACCGGCGCGACCCTGGCGATGAAGAACCTGTTCGGCCTCATGCCCGGGAGCTACTACGGCTGGCCCAAGAACGTCCTCCACCACGCCGGGCTCCAGGAGTCGATTCTCGACATCAACGCCACGGTGAGAGTCGAGCTCGCGATCATTGACGGCATCGTCGGGATGGAGGGCGACGGTCCCATACTCGGTCCGCCGCGGACAGCCGGCGTGCTCGTCGTCGGCGCCAACCCGGTCGCCGTCGACGCCACCGCGGCGCGGGTCATGGGACTCGCGCCGGAAGGGGTGCGCCACCTGGCGCTCGCCGATGGCTGGCTCGGACCGATCGCCGAGCCGGGGATCCGCCAGGTGGGAGAGCGGATCGCCGACGTGCGCACGCCGTTCGCGCTCGTCGAATCCATTCCCGCGCAGAAAGCGCTCCTCGACCGCAACTCGGGCGCCGGGTACTGACGGCAGCACGCCGGGCTCTACAGCTCGAGCCGAAATATGGCGCCGTTCGGCCGCGCCTCGACGGTGAGCTTCAGCCGCCGTCCCGCCTTGGTCCAGACGCCGCCCTCGGCCGAGCGCCAGCCGTGCGCGCGCAGCCGGCTCGTGAAGGACGATGCCACCGCGGCGCGCGGCGCGGGCGTCTCGAAAACGAGCACGGACACTCCGCCCGGAACGATGGTCTGATCGACCAGGCTCGCCGGTCGGAAGACCGGAACATCGGCTGGAAAACCGTCGGGGAGCGCGCCGGCGAGAGCTGAGCTGACGCGCCGCTCCTGGCCGTCCTCGCCGGTCGAGAGCGCCGCGTCGGGCGCCGCGGTAACCTCGACCGTCGCGAGCTCCGAGGGAGAGGCCATAGCGCCTGGCGGCTCGCCGCAGGCCGCGACGAAAAGTCCGAGAGCTACGCCGCCAACGGCGAGCCGCAGAAAGTGGAAACTGCCCGGCGCGGCGAACATCCGCTATCCCGCCGCGGCGGCGAGCTCGAGCCGCGCCGGGAGCTCGCGCAGGCTCGTCAAGTCGCCACCGCCGCCGGGCGCGAAATGGAGCGCACAGAGGCCGGCGGCCTCGGCTCCTTCGACATCGTCCTTGCGGCTGTCGCCGACATGCAGCGTTCGAAACGAGGCCACGCCGAGCGCGGTGAGCGCGGTCTCGAAGATCCGCGGATGCGGCTTCTCGACTCCCACGAGCGCCGAGACGATCACGGCATCGAAATGCCGTGCCAGGTCGAGGCGCTCGAGGAGCACCGGCAATCGTTCATCCCAGTTCGAGATCACCGCGAGCTTCAGGCCTCGCGCACGCAGCTCGCTCAAGACTTCGTCGGCGCCGTCGGTCACCCGCCAGGCGTCGGCGCGCGAAAAGCGATCGTAAAGCTCGGCGGCGGCGAAATGACTCGGCCGCGCCGCGCCGAGCAGCTCGCAGGTGCGCTCGACGAAGTGCTGCCAGAACCCACGCGCCCCGCGCGGATGCGCGACGAAACGGTCGCGCCCCGGCGGCGCCCGGGAGGACAGCTCCTGCCAGACCAGCGGAATGGCGGTGGTGATGTCGCTCGCTTCGACATGCACGCCGTGGCGGGCGAGCACCGTCGCGTACTGGAGCCCGAGCTCCGGACATTCGAGCAGCGTGTGCGTGACGTCGAACGTCACCGCCTCGAGCCGCACCTCGTGCCGCATTCGCGAGCGCACGAAGAGCAGAATACCCGATCCTCGCGCCACGCAAAATACGATCCCGACTACAATGGGGCCGTGCGAGACGAGATCCGGCTGCTTGGCGGGGCCGCCCTCCTTGGCGGCTGGCTGGCGCTCTTCTTTCTCGGCCTCACGGCCGGCGGTCTCATCCACTTCCTGCCGGTCGCCGCGTTGATCCTCGTGCCCTGGCGCGGAAAGCGCGATCGCCAGGCGGTTCCGGCCACGACCCCAAAGGAGAATCCATGAACGGTCGCAAGATCTTCGCCCTCCTGCTGCTCGCCGCGGGCATCTTTGTCCTGGTGCGGGGCGGGTTCAGCTTCACCAAGCAGAAGGACTCGACGAAGCTCGGCCCCCTGGAGTTTTCGTACTCGCAGAAGGAGCGTGTCGCGCTGCCGCCCTGGGTCGGCATCGCCGCGATCGTCGGCGGCGCCGCGTTGCTCCTGGTGCCCGGAAAGAAGTAGCTCAGCGCGACGATTCCACCGGGTTGACGAGAATCCCGACCCCGGGGATCTCGACCTCGACCTGGTCGCCATCCGAGAGCGGCCCGACGCCGGCCGGGGTTCCCGTGAGGACGAGGTCGCCGGGCTCCAGGGTCAGGCGGCGCGATGCATGCGCCAGGATCTCGGCGAAGGTGAAAATCATCTCTCCGGCGCGGCCGCGCTGCCGTTCCACTCCGGAAACGCGGGTCACGACGCTGAGCGACGCCAGCATTTCCGGATCGTCGATGAGCCGGATCACCGGTCCTAGCGGACAGAAACTGTCGAACGACTTCGCCCCCGAGAACGAGCCGTCCTTCTTCTGCAGGTCGCGCGCCGTGACGTCGCAGGCGCAGGTGACGCCAAGCACGGCGCGAATGCACTCCGCGAGCGAAGCGCGGCGCAGCCGTCCGCGCAACACGAGCGCGATCTCGCCTTCGAAGTCGACGCGCGAGCTCTCGGGCGGCAGCACGATCGGCGCCCCGGGACCGACGATCGACGACGGCGATTTCAAGAAGAGGAGCGGCTCCGCTGGAACCGGATTGCCGAGCTCGGACGCGTGGTCGCGGAAGTTCCGGCCGACGCAGACAATCTTGCCGGGTTCGAGCGGCGCCCGCAGCGCCTCGCCGGAAGCGACAACGACCGGGCGGCCGAGCTCCCACTGCGACACCGGCGCTTCGAACGGATCCGAGAACAGCACATGGAGATCGTCCATTGACTCCCCGGCGGCGAAGAAGCCTTCGGGCCCGAAGCGGCAGAGAATCATCCCGGAATCCTATCGAGACCGGGGCGGATTCATCGCGGCCAGCCGGGCGCGCGCCCGGCTCGAGAGCGGCGTCACCACCAGGCGGCCGGTGAGGTCGTTGACGTCGACATAGATCTCCGTGCCGTAGACCGCGGTCAGGTGGGACCAGGTCAGGACTTCGCTCGCCGGACCCGCGGCCGCGACCCGTCCCCCGGACAGGAGCACCACGCGGTCGCAGTACTCGGCGGCGAGGTTCAGGTCGTGCATCACGGCGACGATCGCGCGGCGGCCGTCGGCGAGCTCGCGCAGCCGGTCGAAGAGCTCGACCTGATGCTTGAGATCGAGGAAGCTCGCGGGCTCGTCGAGCAGGAGCACGGGTGAGTCCTGCGCGAGCGCGCGGGCGAACACGACGCGCTGCCGCTCGCCGGCCGAAAGCTCGTCGATCGCGCGATCCGCGAGCCCTTCGGCGCCGACCCGCGCCAGGGCTTCGCGCGCCAGCTCGACATCGCGCGCCGATTCGAAGGCGAGCCCGGCGAGATGCGGGTGCCTCCCCATGAGCACGATCTCGAGCGCCGTGAAGGAGAACTCGAAGCGCGGCTCCTGCGGCACCACCGCGACGCGTCGCGCGAGCTCCTTCGGTGGCAGATCGCGCACTTCGGCGCCCTGCACGCGGGCGCTGCCGTCGTAACGCCGCAGCACCCCGGAGAGGGCGCGGACGAGCGTGCTCTTGCCGGCGCCGTTGGGGCCGAGAAGCCCGACGATCTCGCCCGCCGCGACCTCGAACGACACCTGATCGAGCACGCGTCGCCGGCCGTAGCTCGCGCCGAGCGCGGCGAGCTCGATCGCCGGCGCTTCTCGAGCGCTCGCTTCAGGAACGCTCGGAGGCATTCGAATCCCGGTGGCGACGACGCAGAAGCAACAGGAAGAGCGGGCCGCCCACGAGCGCCGTCACGACCCCGACCGGAAGCTCCGAGGGCGCCGCGGCGGTGCGCCCGACCAGATCGGCGAGCACCAGGAAGGCGCCGCCGGCGAGAAACGACGCCGGCAACAGGAGCCGGTGATCGGGCCCGAAAAGGCGGCGCAGGACGTGCGGTACGACGAGACCGACGAAGCCGATCATCCCGGCCGTGGCGACCGCGAGCCCGGTGGCGAGCGAGCCGAGAATGAACGTTCGCCGCTTCAAGCGCTCGACGTCGACGCCGAGCTGCCGTGCACCCTCCTCGCCGAGCGCGAGCGCATTGAAGTCGCGCCCGCTGGCGAAGAAAAGCAACGTCAGCGCCACCCCAGCGAACGCGAGACCGCCGAGCGTTGAGAGGCTCGGAGCCGGCACCCGCCCCATCAGGTAGAAGACGATCGCCTGCAACTCCGCACGCGAAGCGATGCTCTGCAGAAAATAGATCAGCGCCGCGCTCGCGGCATTGAAGATCGCTCCGGTGAGGAGCAGGGTCAACACCGTGAGCCGTCCGCCGACCGTCGCCAGTCTTTCGATGGTCACCAGTGCGACGAGTGCCCCGGCGAACGCCGCGGCGGGCACGAACAGTCCGCCGGCCCCGAGAATGAGCGCCACCACGCCGCCGAGGCTCGCTCCGCCGGAGACGCCCAAGACATAAGGGTCGGCCAGGGGATTCCTGAGCAGGGCCTGGAACGCCACGCCGGCGAGCCCAAGCAGGCCGCCGACCGCCGCCGCGGCCAGCACGCGCGGCAGCCGCAGGGTGAGCAGAATGGCGCGCTCGGCGTCGCCCCAGACGCCGCCGACGAGGCGATGCCAGAGCCGCACGTCGCTGGCGCCGAAGGTCACCGCGAGCACCACCGCGAGCGCCAGGAGAAGGAGCATCGCGCCGAGCGCGCCGAGGATGCGGCCGCGCAGTCGCGTGGCGCCCGCCTCGCCCCGCCGGCTCACGGCGAGCCCTCCCCACGCCCCTCCGGCGAGGGATGGAAATCATCGGCGCGCGGTTCGCCGAAGATCTCCGGGTGGACGAGGCGCCCCATCCGTTCCGCCATCTCCCCGAGCCGCGGCCCCGGCACCAGGAGGCGCGACGGCTCGATCGAGTAGACGCGCCCCTCCGCCACCGCGGGCAGAAACGGAAAAGCGCTCCACGTGCCGAGCACGGCACCGAACGGTCCGGCGTTCCGGTTGTCGGCGCTGTCGACGATCACCTCCGGCCGGCGTTCGAGCAGCGCCTCGAGCGAGGCCTGCTGGTAAGCGCCCAAAGCGTCGTGAGCGACGTTCTCACCGCCCGCGATCGCGATGAGCTCGTCCAGGTGCGACCCCGGTCCGGCGACGAACAGTGGATCGTGCCCGACCGCGATCAGCACCCGCGGCCGCGGCGCGCCGGCCACTCTCCGGCGCACCTCCGCGACGCGACTTTCGATCTCCACGAGCACGGCGCGGGCCGCGCTCTCCCGGCCGGTACGCTCCCCGATCTCGCGAATCGCGTCGAGGGCGCCCGCGAAGGTCGAACTGTCGAGCGCCGCCACCCGCACGCCGAGCGCCGCGAGGCGCGCGTGCTCGCCGCGGCCGGCCTCGCTCGCGGCGGTCAGCAGGAGGTCGACGCGCAGCTCCACCAGGCGCTCGGCGTTCGGTAGGTCGTAAGCGCCGAGGCGCGGCAGCGGCCCGCGACCCGGCACCTCGACGAAGTCGCCGACCGCGACGATCCGGTCGGCGGCCCCGAGGAGCTCGAGAGTCTCCGCCGCGGCCGGGGCCATGACCGCGATGCGCCGCGCCGGGGCGGCTGTGGTCGACTCGCGCGCCTCCGGCGGCGTGGGACGGGAGCAGCCCGCCGCGAGCGCGAAAAGCAGCGCGACTCGCGCGACCCGGCTTGCCGCGCACGCGCACGCGCCCGCGCCCTCAGAACCGGACATCGACTCCGACGGCGAAGCTGGCGCCGGGAGCGGGGTAGCCGGCCGCCTCCTCGTACTCTTCATCGAAGAGATTCTCCACCCGAACGAACGGTTCAAAGCGCCCGCGCCGCGTCGCCACCGTCAGATCGACGGCGGTGTACGCCGCGAGCGCGATGTCGCCGAAGTCGGTGCGCTCCCCGACGTGGCGAACCACCGTGCCGATCGTCCAGTCGGCGGGGCGCGCGAAAAAGGACAGGCTCGCCTTCTCGCGCGGCCGCCGCAGCAGCGGGCCCCCCGTTTCGAGGTTTTCGCCATCCAGGTAGGTGGCGGCGAGCTGCGCCTCGAAGAGCTCGCCCCTGGCCGCCGCCGAGAGCTCGATGCCGCGCGCGCGCGCCCGGCCGATGTTCTTCGGCAGGAAGGTCGCGAAGTCGAACTCGATCAGATTGTCGAGGTCGTTCTCGAACAGCGCCACTGAATACGAAAACGAGCCTGCTTCGCCGTCGAGGCCGAGCTCAAGGCTCTCGCTTCGCTCCGGCTGAAGATCCGGATTGCCGAAGCCGGGATAGTAGAGATCGGCGAGCGACGGAGCGCGAAACGCTTCGCCGTACCCGGCGCGCAGGCGAATCGCGGCCGCCGGGGCCCAGGCCACCGCGGCGCGGGCGCTGGTCTCGCCGCCGAAGGCGTCGTTCTCGTCGCGGCGGATGCCGAGATCGACGCGCAGCGCCGTCGACGTGGGCTTCCACGAGAGCTGTCCGAACGCTGCCCACTCGTCCTGGCGCTGGGCGTCGAGTCCCGGTCCGAAGGCGTCGCCGGAGGTCACCTCCTGGCGATCCCAGTCGCCACCCGCGGCGAAGTCCACTGTTTCGCCGATCCGGAAGCGCGTCGCCAGGCGAGCCTGATCGCGCGATGCCTCGGCTCGGCCGCCCGCGAACGGATCGCCCGGATCGGCAAGCACGAGGTCGGTGTCGGTCCGCGCCACCAGCGCCTCGAGGCCCCCACGCTCGCGCTGGAACGAGTACGGAATCGCGAGCGATCGCGAGTCGAACTCCTGCTCGCTCTCGGGAGTGGGATTGCCGAGATAGTTGAACGGCACGCCGATCGTGCTGTGGCCGAGACGCGCCATCGCGCTCAGGCGCGACGATTCGCCGAGGTCGGCGTCCGCCGTGAGATCCAGCCCCTCTCCATCGTAGAAATCGTTGTCGACTTCGCCGTCGCCGCGACGCACGTGTCCCGCGAGATCGATGGAGACCGCTCCGAGCGCCAATCCACCCGCGCCGCCGGCGCGCAGGAAGTCGTTCGAGCCCGCCTCGGCGCGTGCGCTTCCTCCCGCTTCGCCCTCGCGACGGCGCGTCACGAGCTGGACAACTCCGCCCAGGGCGCTCGAGCCATAGAGCGCCGAGTACGGACCACGCACCACTTCGACGCGCTCGACGCCGTCGACCGCGAGATTCGACCAGTCGAAGCCGCCCAGGAACGGATCGTTGAGCTCGATGCCGTTCCACAACACCAGCGTATGGCTCGAGTTGGTGCCGCGGGTAAAAAGCGACGTCACCTTGCCGCGCGAGCCGCTCTGCACGAGGTCGAGTCCAGGCACCGTGCGCAGGAGATCGATCGCCTGATCGACTCTGCGGTCCTCGATTTCGGCGGCGTTGATCACGTCGACCGTGGTCGGAACTTCGCGCACGGGCTCCGCGACGGCGGTGGCGGTGACGGTGATCCGTTCTTCGACGACCGCCGGGGACTGCGCAAGAGTCGCGCTCGTTCCCCCGAGGAGCGCGACGAGAAACAGGTGAGAGCGGCGCATGGCCGTCCTCCTTTCCCGGAAAGCACGACGCCCCGTCTCCTCCGGGAAGCGGAGTGGAGAGCGGGGCGTCGAGGCGATCCGGTCGAACGACGGAGCGCGGCCGCGGCCCTCCCCGCACCCCGGGGGATTGATGGCGTCGGACGTGTCGGCAGGTCTCCTGGCTTCCGGATCGCTCTACTCCCGGACCTTCCCGCGCGATCGACCCTCTCTTCGTTCTCGAAGAGACGATCTCGATTCCTCTGGAATCGCGCAGTGGTGTCTCCGGTTTCGTACCCGGTTACAGTGGCGGGGGCCGCGCCGGCTTCGTGGACCGGCTTCCCTCTTTCGGACCGCGCGGGCTTCGCTTCAGCCCGGCAGTCACCGCAGCGTCTGAATTGTCAAAAGGCGCCGCACACGCGGAGCTTCCGCGTGTACTCTACCGCCAAGCGCGACGATTTCGACTACTGCGACTACTGATTGGGCGGCGGCTGCGCCGCGACTGGCTGAAACGCCTGCGGCTGCTGCCCCACCTGCGGCACCGCGTTGACTCCGGTCATCCAGACAGGCATGCCCGTGGTCGCCGACGGCTCGACGAACTGCAGCTGGTTGTAGACCGGGGCGAGCCCCTGCGCCTGCGCCGCGGCCTGCTCGGCGGCGGCGGCCGCCTGACCCTCCGGGGAGGCCGGATCGGTCGCATCGTTCGGCGCCCAGCCCATGGCGATCGTGGTGTTGTCGAGCTGATGTCCGAAGCCGCGGGTCTCGGTATCGACCGCAACGCTCACGACATCGGCCGCGGCGAGCGAGATCTGGTTGCCGAACTCGGTCATCAAGACGATCTTGCCGGCATCCCAACTGGCACGCTGCGGCTGGTAGCGTGTCTCGACCGTTCCTCCGTTCGAGAGCGTCACGGTGTAGATCGCGGCGTTCGCGGCCAAGGAAAAGACCAGCATCGCGAAAGCGAGGACGGCGAAGCTCAGACTGGCTCGGCGCATGGCGCTGTCTCCCGGAAAATGCTGTCGCAGTATAACACGCTACCCCCACCCCCCGCCCGCCGCTGTGAACTGCTTCGCGGCGACGTCCGATCGAGGCTGACAGGAACTATCTCCCAGCCAGAAAGGTCGACATCGCTACCTTGGCGGATGGCGTACTGGCTCAAATCGCGGCGAGCTCCTCGCACAGGTCGGGAAGAGAGACGGCCTCCACGCCGTCGGCGAGCGGGAAGCGCTCGACGCCTCCGTACACCACGCGCCGCCGCCGCGGTCGAACGGCCTCGCACGCGAGATGGAAACCGCGCTGCATGCAATTATGGATCGCCATTCCGTAATTGCAAGGTTGAACTGCCGTGTCGCGGATCGATCACGGAAATGACCCGGCTGGAAGCGGCTGAGGTGGCAAGTGGCTGAAAGTGCCCGGAATAGTGTGGTGCGCCCGGCAGGAGTCGAACCTGCGACCTACAGCTCCGGAGGCTGTCGCTCTATCCAGCTGAGCTACGGGCGCCTGCGATCGAGACCGTCCTGCATGCAGTCGAGAAGGCAAATGGGGTGAGCGAGGGGACTCGAACCCCCAACGGCTGGAACCACAATCCAGGGCTCTACCATTGAGCTACGCTCACCATCGAAGCCATCGAAGCTGTCAAAACCCCCTCTTGACGCCTTCATTCCTGGGCGAAACTGGCCTGCCTGGAGGGATTCGAACCCCCGACCCGCGGCTTAGAAGGCCGCTGCTCTGTCCATCTGAGCTACAGGCAGCCTTGAAGCGATCGACGCCTGGGCTCGCGAGTCGGGAAGAGCCGGCCTAAGGTTTCAGATGGTCGGGGCGCCCAGATTTGAACTGGGGACCCCCTGCACCCAAGGCAGGTGCGCTACCAGGCTGCGCTACGCCCCGTCCGACGCGGCAGTTTACGGCCCTGCGCGGAAGGGTGTCAACGCGCCGGGCAGAACCGCCGACGAAACGGGCGCCCTCTTTCGACAAGGGCGCCCGCGAACATCTGACCCGCCTGGTTGACCGCGTCGTCGAGAGGACCGAGACCGACGGCGCCAAGAGCTAGGACGGCTTCTGGCTCACCAGCGGAAGGCCACGCTGCCGAGCGCGCGGCGGCTGAGGAGATCGCCGCCGAACGACTCCCAGTGCTCCTCATCGAGCGCGTTGGCGATGTTCAGGTTGAGCGACCAGTTGTCGGTGAGATCCCAGTTGGCGGTGATGTCGACCGTGGTGTACGACTCGACGTCGCCCTGGAACGGACCCACGACCCAGCGAAACTCATCCACCCAGCGACCTGAGACTCCGACATCCCAGCTTGCCCCGGAGTAGCTCACCCCGGCCGACAGCTTGTACTCCGGCGTGTTGGGCAGCAGCAGCCGGTCGAGGCCGGGGCTCGAGTCCTGAATCTCGAAGTCGAACCAGGAGGCGGTGGCCGCGATCGACCAGGAGTCGCTCAAGCCCCAGTCGATGCCGACGTCGATGCCCTGCGTGTCGACGGTGCCGAAGTTGGTGTACGAGACCGCGGCGAGAATCGGCGTGCCGTCGAGGTTGTTGGACAGCAGCGCGAAGCTCGGCCCGAGGGCTCCCCGCAGAGTCGCCAGAAGCGCGGCGGCGGCCGGCGCTGGCAGGGTGGACGGCGGCGCGTAGGGACCGAAGTCCGGGTTCACCCGGCCGAACGCCGTGCCGAGCTGCGGAATCAGGTCGGTGATGAAGTTATTGCTCTCGCTCATGTAGTAGTCCACCGTGAGCAGGCTCCGGCCTCCGAGAATCGCCGTGTAACCGAGCTCGACGGTCTTGATCTCCTCGACCTCGAGGTCGTCGTTGCCGAGGCCCAGCACCCGCGTCGGTCCCGGCGCGAAACCGCACGAAACGCCGAACGGCCGGCAGAACGCTTCGAAGGGTTGCAGGTTGAGCGGCCGCGCGACGTTGGCCTGGAGATAGAACTCGGAGTAGTTCGCCACCTGGAACGCCTCGTTGTAAGTCAGACGCAGGCCGTGGTTCGGCGTCACCTGCCAGACGATGCCCGCCTTGGGTGAGAACTGCGAGTCGTGGAGGTCGCTCTCGTCGTAGCGCCCGGCGACCACGATCTTCCAGGCGTCGGAAAGGTTCCAGTCGAGCTGCGCATAGGCCGCCAGCGACTCGCTCTGGACCGGCGCGAACATGAGCGTCTGGCGTCCGGTGGCCGGGTCGAGCGTGTCGATGTCCTCGTCGGTGTAGTTGCCACCGAAGACCAGCCGGCCACGATCATCGCCGAAATCCCACCAGCTCTGCAGGTCGAAGTTCAGGTTCTTGTCGTCGAGAGAGACGTTCGTGCCGGCGCTGAGCGCGGTCTGCTTTTCGGCGTTCCGGCGGTTCCAGGAGCTGCCGAAGTTCCAGTGATGGAGCGAGAAGTTGGCGCGCACCCACTCGCGCACCACGTTGACGAGCTGCACACGGCCGATGCCGGTCTGGAAGGCCGGGCCCTCGACCTCGGCGTAGCCGCCTTCGACGGTGAGGAGATTCTCCTCGCCGAAATACTGGTCGAAGCGCAGACCGCCGAACCAGATCGAGTCGTCATTCTCGGGATTGAGGGGGACCACTTCCTGCGGCAGGCAGTCGGCGCGGATCGTCGCGGTGCAGGGGCGCGAGTACTCGGCTGCGCCGACCCGCGAAACGGTGAAGTCGCCGCTGTCGCGGATGCCGCCCAGGAGCTTCCAGTAGGTCGAATCGGTGATGCTGCCCGCGAAGCGCAGATCGCCGTTCAGGGTCGAGAGCTCGCCGCCGGTCAG
>ERZ1292633.4516-Hain-H41-02um-R1-4516-length-12867-cov-7_pt1 | contig 12867 bp, 7 predicted proteins | sample MGYA00564406_ERZ1292633 | MGnify/ENA primary metagenome ERZ1292633 (study PRJEB36523, sample SAMEA6512639) | groundwater metagenome | collected 2019-01-08 | study: AquaDiva: Metagenomics assemblies of 32 groundwater samples
CAGGGCGACGGCCCAGAGCCCGAAGCCGTGCTGCGCGTAACTGGCGCGCGGCCCGCACTCGATGTACGCCGTCGCATCATCGAGTGTGCGCACGCCGCGGTCGCCGACGTTTGCCAGGAAGTCGGCATCGTTGAGCACGGCGTGAATGAAGCCGGCATCGGCCGGTTCCAGTTCACGGAGGATGACGCGGTCAGTCTGGGTGATCTGCATGAAAGTCGATAGTCGATAGTCGATGGTCGATAGTCGCCGGGGGGCCGAGTTCCGTCCCATGCCGGCAATCACTCACCCTCCACGCTAGCGCGCGGCGGTCACCGAGGTAATATCCGCCTCCATGAACCTTCACGCCGCCGCCGTGGCAGGCCTGTGCGCCGCCCTCTGCACCGTGGCCGGTGGCGCTCAGGTCGTCACGCCCTTCGACACGTTGAAGGCGCGCGCCCTGCTCGAGCGCTCCCTCCCCTGCCTGGGCTGCCACACGCTCGGCGCCTCGGGCGGTCGCGTCGGGCCCGACCTGGCTACCGTGCGGCAGCGCCGCACCGCGCGGGTGACGCCGCGCCGTCGTGGCACCGCCTATGAGTTCGTCGTCAGCCGCGACGGCGAGGCCGACGAGGTGCTGCGCGTGGACGGCGTGGTGGGAGGCGGCCACATGGAAGGTGGCGGCACGCAGGGCTTCGTCACGCGCCGCGACGACGGCACGGTGCGGTTCCTGCCTTTCGATTGGTCGCGGCACGACCGCCGTTGGTTCTGCAACACCAACTCGCGCGCGCAACGTGGATGGGTGCCAATTACTCCCGAACTGCGACTGGCGGACTGCGGCGACTGGCCGCCGGTGCGCGTGCTCGGCGATCTCGCACGATACGGCAACTGCCAGGGGTGCCACGCCAGCCAGCTGTCGGTTGCGCTTGATACCACGTCGCACCGCCACGAGACGAAGTTCACGTCGCTGGCCATCAACTGCGAGTCGTGCCATGGCGCCGGGCGGCGCCACGTGGAGCTCGCCGAGCGTGGTGAGATTGCCCGCGACGCCGACATCGGCTTTGCGCCGTTGGCCGTCGCCGGCAAGGACGCGTCGTTGAAGGTCTGCTTCCAGTGCCACGCGGTGAAGGACCAGCTGCGCGAGGGGTTCCTGAACGGCGCGCCGCTCGAGGTGTTCTACTCCCTCGGGCTTCCGGCACTCGGTGATCGTCCGTTGCACGCCGATGGACGCGTGCGCACGTTCGCCTACCAGGAGGGTCACCGCTTCAGCGGCTGCTACCTGAATGGCGGCATGACGTGCACGTCGTGCCACGAACCGCACGGCCAGGGCTACCAGGACATCGCGGGCACGCCGCTCCCCGGGCGGTTCGACGACCGGCAGTGCACGAGCTGTCATCCGAGCAAGGCGGCCGACGTCACGGCGCATACTCACCACGCCCCGAACAGCGCGGGGAGCCGGTGCACCTCGTGCCATATGCCGTACCTGCACCAGCCGGAGACCGGCGCGGGTGACGGAACGGCGGGCACCGGCGTACGGTATGCGCGCTCCGATCACACCATTCCTGTCCCGCGTCCCGGGCTGGACAGCGCCATGGGCATCCGCGGCGCCTGCGTGTCGTGCCACGCAGGGTGGAACTCACGAGAGATGGAGCACCTGGTGCATGCGTGGTACGGCGAACCCAAGCCGATGCCCGAGGCAGTGCGCGCGCAGCTCGCGTTCCGCACCGGGATGCCGGTGGACTCCGCCTGGCCATTGCTGCTCGGAGCCGGCGCCGACAGCGCCGCCGACGAGCGTGCCGCCGCCCGCGGAGCGGGCCTGGCGCGGATCTTCGAGGAGTACGTCAGCCCCGATGAGCCGCTGCCGTCCGGCGCCATTGCCAGGCTTCGCGCGCTTTCGGCGCATCGTGACGCCGACGTGCGGGCGCTGGCGCTCGCCGCGTGGCACCTGAGCGCAGGTGCCGATCGCGAACCGAGACGGCAACTGCGACGCACACTGGCTTCGTCGGATGCTGCGCATGACGGAGTCCGCGCACGCTGGACGGTGGCGCTCGGCTTCGCCGCCGACCGACTGGCGGCAACTGGCGAGGGAGCGGCGGCGGACGTCGCCTACCGCCGGACGCTGGAACTTGCACCACGCGACGCGCGCGTCTGGCTGAACCGCGCCAACGCCCAGCGCGCTGCGGGGCATCTGGATGGCGCGATTGCGTCGTATCGCCGGTCGCTCGCGCTCGATGCACAGCGCCCTCTCGCCTGGCTGAACTACGGAATCGCACTCACCGACGCCGCCGACACCAGTGCCGGGATCGAGGCGCTTCGGCGCGCGGTGGCGCTGGAGCCGGGCGATGCGCTGGGCTACTTCAACCTCGGCAACATCGCGTTCTTGCGCGGGGACGGTGTAGCGGCGCGCGCCCTGTACGAGCAGGCGCTGCAGCGCGACCTTTCGCTGACGCTCGCGCATTTCCAGGTGGCCCGAATTCAGTTGATGACGCGCGACGCCGCAGGGGCGTTGCGCTCCCTGCGACGAGGCCTGGCCTTTGATTCGTCCGATGCCTCGGCGCGCGAAACTGCGCAACGGCTGGCGGCGGCGCTGGAGCGGCGGTGACGCCAGCCGAAGTCGCGGGGTAGACAGTGCAGGCAACGGGGGGAAGCGTCAACAACGCGTGGGAGCTCCCCTTGACGCCGGTTCCACTTTATGGCATTTAAATCATTAGGTACGCGATTGTCCTGTTTCCGCAGCCAGGCGACTGATCGAGTACCACCCTGCAATCGTGGGTCAGGACCGGCTACCTGCCATGGTGCCGAGCTGAAGTTGCTCCATTCCCCCCGGCGTTGTTCGAGCGCGCACATCGCGCCCACGAGTCGTAACGCCATAGCTCCACGGCTCGATTTCGAGCTCCCCACCCCACCCCGTTGGAGGAAGGCATGAGTATGATCAGTTCGGCCAAGGCCAAGCTGGCGCGACGTGCGTTTGTGGCATCGTTGATGCCCATGGCGCTCGCCGCCCAGCAGGCAACCGGCACGATCGAAGGAACGGTGATTGACGCCGGAAGCCGCCGCCCGCTCGCCAGTGTGCAGGTCACGATCACCGGCACCAGCCAGACGATTGGCAACATCACGAATGCGGCCGGCAAGTTCCGCATCAACAACGTCTCCGCCGGCGAGCGCAACGTGCGCGCGCGCCTCATCGGATACGCGCCGCAGGTCAAGGTGGTGAACGTGCTGCCGGGCCGCACCGCGACCGTGGCCTACGAGCTTCGGCAGTCGGCCGTCGAGCTGAGCGCGGTGGTGACCACCGGCACGGGCGGTTCGCAGGTGGAAGCGCGCAAGCTCGGCAACACGGTGGCGGCCGTCGAGGCGCCCACCAATGCGCCCATTTCGTCGCTTTCCGACATCCTGCAGGGACGTGAACCCGGGCTCATGACGATGCCATCGTCGGGCACGACGGGCGAAGGAGCCCGCATCCGCGTACGCGGCAACGCCTCGCTGTCGCAGTCCAACGAGCCGATCGTCTACATCGACGGCGTGCGACTCGACAACGGCGGCGGCTTCGGCAACGGTTTCGTCGGCACCGGTGGCGGCGGCCGTCCGTCGCGCCTCGACGACATCGATCCCAAGTCCATCGAGAAGGTGGAAGTGCTGAAGGGCGCGGCCGCAGCCACGCTGTACGGCACCGAGGCCTCCAACGGCGTCATCCTGATCACCACGAAGAAGGGCGCGCTGGGCGCTCCCAAGTGGTCGATCGACGCCGAACAGGCGTTCACGACGTACCCGACCGACCGCATCGCGCCGCAGTGGGGTGTTGCCCGGTCGGACTCGCAGGCCACCCGTCTGGCCGCGCACTACGGCACGCCCGTCAAGGCGTTCCAGCCGTTCAGCAAGTCCTTCGCCACCAAGCTGTTCGAGACCGGCATGTCGCGCACGTTTGCGGGCCAGGTGTCGGGCGGCACGCCGCTGGTCACGTACTTCGCCGCGCTACGCGCGCTCAACGAAGACGGGCCGTTCACTGCCGACAATTACAACTGGCAGGATCGCGGCGTCTACATGAAGGACATCAACAACAAGTACCAGGGAACGGTGAACCTGGGCATCTCGCCGACGACGAACACCAAGCTGCAGGCCAACGTCCTGTACGCCACGACGCACAACGAGATTCCCGAGAACAACAACAGCATTTACGCGCCGTACACGATCGCGCTCTTCTCCAAGCCGGAGAACGCGCAGTGCGACGCGTCCAAGACGAGCGCCAGCGATCCCACCAATGGCTCGCTGGGCAACGGCCTCTGCCTGGGCGCAGGCAACCCGACGGGCGCCAGCTCGTTCGGCACGATGCGCGAACTGCTGCAGTATGCCATCAAGCAGGACGCCCGGCACTTCAACGGCCGCCTGCGGGCCAGCTACATCCCGTCGTCGAGCCTGAACTTCGACGGCACGTTCGGCGTCGACTTCACGGCGCAACGCTCGACGTCGTTCCTGCCGTTCGGCAACAACCTCGACCGCCGCGTCAACCGGGCCAATGCCGGTCTCGCCAGCGTCGATGACCGGACGCACCAGGAAGTCACGATGAGCGTCAACGGCGGGTGGACGACGGACCTCATGAAGAACCTGTCCTCCAACCTCATCTTCGGCGCGCAGGGCTTCCTGACGCACGACAACGACGAGTCGGGGAGCAATCAGGGCTTCCCCGGTCCGGGCATCGAGGTCGTGGGCGGCGGCTCCTCGCCGCGGGTGTTCGAGTCGTTCAGCTCCGTCGTGAACGCCGGTTTCTTTGCCCAGGAGCAGATGGGTTACCGCGACTGGATCTTCACCACGTTCGGCGGGCGGTACGACTACAACAGCGCCTTCGGCAAGACCGAGGGCGGCGTGTTCTATCCGCAGGCATCGCTGTCCGTCATTCCCTCAGATCGCGCGGGTTGGCGCGAGAGCTTTCTCGCCAAGTACCTGTCGACGTTCCGCCTCCGCGCCGCCGTCGGCCGGGCCGGTCGTCAGCCGGGCGCGTTCGACAAGCTCACCACGTACGGCCCACTCACCTCCACGGCGGGCGGCGGCCTGGTGCCGGCCAACCTCGGCAACCCGGAGCTGAAGCCGGAGATCAGCACCGAGTGGGAGCTGGGCACGGAGTTTGGGTTCTTCGACAACACCTGGTCGGTGGACTTCACCCGCTGGGGGCGTGAACTGAAGGACGCCCTGGTGGCGCGCCAGTTCCCGGTGACGGGCGGCTTTTCCGCCCTGCAGCTCGACAACATCGGCGGCATGAAGGCGTGGGGCTGGGATCTGAAGGTCAAGGCCTTCCTCATCAACAAGCCGGACCTCTCGGTCGACGTCTACGGCAGCACGGCTTTCCTCAGCCAGCTCGTCACCAGTCTCGGCGGCGCCCCGCCGCTGAAGGTCGGCGGCAGCTACCCGCGTTACCGCAATTTCATCAAGGAAGGCTACGCCCCCGGCTCGTTCTTCGGCGCCAAGCTGCCCGACGCCTGCGCCAGTGGCCAGACCAAGACGGCGAAGGGCGGCCTCTGCCTGCAGTCCGGACAGTTGCCGTTCGACACCGACAAGAACGGCGTTCCCGACACCGAGGCGCAGTTGCTTGCCTATCTCGCCACGCCACGCCAGTTGTCGGCCGTCTCTCCGATGCTCGCCGACGACGACAACAACAAGGACTTCCTCGACCACTTCGACGGCAAGCCGTTGCCGGACTTCCAGGGCTCGTTCGGCGGCTCCATGACGTTCCGCAAGAACTGGCGCCTCTCGACAAACCTCGAGTACCGCTTCGGCAACTACACCATCTCCAACCTCACCGACGCGTTCCGCACCTCGAGTCCCTCGAACGGCGGCAACACGCAGTTGCGCGCGGAAACCGAGGCGGCCATCCTGAACCCGGCGAGCACCCCGCAGCAGCGCCTCACTGCCGCCAACGTGTACGTCAACAAGCTCGCTGCTCTCTCGCCGTTCGATGGGCTGAACCAGCAGTTCAGCGGCGACTTCCTGCGGTGGCGCGAGCTGTCGCTCACCTACACGGCGCCGGAGAAGTGGGCCAACTACGTGGGGGGCTCGGACATGGCCGTCACCTTCTCGGCGCGCAATTTCGCGCTCTGGACCAAGTACCCGGGCGTGGACCCCGAGATCAACGTCTTCGGCCGCAGCAGCGGTGGCGGCACCAACAACAACTTCGGTGAGTCCATCGACGCCTTCGGCTTCCCGATCCCGCGCCGCTTCGGCATCAACGTGCGGGTGGGTTTCTAATGAGGAACTACATGCACAACATCATCTCTCCCCGCAGCTGGTCGCGCGGGTTCACGGCCGGCGCGCTGGCCCTGGCGCTCGGCGCGTGCTCCAGCATTCTCGACGTGAAGAACCCGAACAATGTCCCGGAGTCGGCGCTGGAGAACCCGGCTTCGGCTGACGCCCAGGCCAACGGGTCGCTGGCTTCGCTCGTGCGCATGCTATCGGGAACCACGGTGCCGTACGCCGTGGCTACTGACGAGCTCGACTGGATCGGCTCGCGCGACGCGTGGCTCGACCTCGAGACCGGCGGCCTCGGGAACTTCCTCAACGAGTTCACCGACGGCGCCTTCCCGAACGTGGGAACGGCGCGCTACCTCGGGGACCAGGCGATCGCCAACCTCGAAGCGTTCGACAAGGCGGGAACGCTGGTCAACCGTCAGTCGCTCGCTCGAGCGTACCTCTACGGCGCCGTCGTGTACGCGTCGATCGCCGACATGTACGACGACTTCGCCTTCTCCAGCAAGACGGTGCCGGCCGCGCCCGTCGGCCGCGCCAACATGAACAAGCTCTACGATACCGCCATCGGGTACCTGGGTAAGTCGCTGGCCATCGCCACCGCCACGGCGGATCGGTACAACATTACCGCCTACCGCGCCCGGGTGAAGCACGCCAAGGCCGTCTGGGGCAAGATCTCGCCCAAGGGCGCGGTGAACACGGCCAACCCGCTGGTGAACGATGCCGGCGCGGTCAGCGATGCCAATGCCGCCATCGCCATCAGCGGCGGTGACGCGAAGTTCAACATGGTCAACAACCTCGAAGCCACCGCCGGCATCAACATCTGGTTCGAGGTCAACGGCCGCAACGAGCATCGCGTGGGCGCCGCCTACACGAACCTCAAGGATCCGATCTCCGGCGCCACCGATCCGACCGCGACCGCCTCGCTGGCGGCGTTCAAGGCCTTCGGTACGCAATCCGGGACGCTCTGGATGACCAGCAATCGCGAACTGCACCTGATCCTCGCCGAGGCCTCGCTGGCCGCCGGCAACACGGCCGAGTTCACGACGCACGTGAACACGGTGCGCGCGCTCGACGGCAAGCCGGCCTACGCAGCGCAGATTCCCGCGCAGCAGATGCTGGCCTACGAGCGGCAGGCGCAGCTCTGGCTGATGCGCCGCCGCCTGGCGGACATGTACCGGTTCGGCCTGACCGACCCGAAGTGGGCCAACAACCCGAATTTCGAGTCGGCCTTCACCAACAAGGGCCTGCTCTTTCCCATTCCGAACGTGGAACGGCTGGGCAACCCCTGCATTGCCAACGCGGCGCTCTGCAAGTAACAGGGCACGCGTGACGCCGTAACCTTGGGGCGGGTTCGCTACTGGCGAGCCCGCCCCATCGGCATTATTCGATGTAGTACAGTCGCACCACTCTTTCCGGGATTCCGCGTCATGCAGCGCTTTCGTCGTCCGGCTCTCATTCTCGGCCTGTTCGCCGTGCTCACCAACACCGCGTGCTATGCATACCAGCCAGCGGCGGGCACGCCGCGCCCGGGCAATGGGGTGCGCCTTCAGTTGACGGCGGCCGGTACCACTGAACTGGCGACGCACCTCGGACCGAACGTCCAGGAGATCACCGGCCGGCTCAATGATGTGCTCCCGTCGGGCGTGCTCGTAGTCGCGCCGGAGTGGGTGAAGACGTCCAACGGCGTCTCGCAGCCGTGGAGCGGCGAGGGCTCCGTCAACGTCCCCCGTGATTTCGTTCGCTCGCTGGACGAGCGGGCTTTCAGCCGACGGAAGACGACCCTCGCGTCGGTGGCGCTGGCAGGTGGGCTCATTGCGATCGCCGTGATCGCCCTGAAGGCCGGTGGCTCCCATGGGAGCGGCGGACCGGACGGGGGCACTCCCACACGCTGAACCTGCTGCGCGCACGACGCGCGGTGACGATAACGCCAGCGGGCGCGTAATATCCTGATGATGCGCGCCCGCGCCGCCCTTCGATCAGCGCTCGTGGTCAGCCTGCAGGCCGGCCTCCTGGCCTGCCTGCTGCCGCCGTGCACCACCAGGCGACTGGACGCGCAGGCCAGCCGGCCGCTCCCACCCGCCACCGACTCCCTGTATCGCGAGTCGCAGCGACTGCTCAGCGTCGGCGACACGTCGAGCGCCCTCGATCTGCTCAAGCAGGTCGAGCAGCGCGCTCCGCGTTTTGCCCAGGCCATCTTCGACCACGGCGTGATCCTGTCGCGCCGGTCGGAGATGGGACTCGCGCCCGACGACATCTTCCGCCGCCGGCTGGCGGGCCAGCAGCTCGAGAAGGCCCTCGACCTCGACCGCGGAAACCCGCTCTACCTGCTCGAGTTGGGGCGCCTGCGGCTCAAGACGCCTTTCCTGCGTATCGAGGCCGAACGTCTCTTCGCGCGCGCGCAGCGCAGCGCGCGCGACCGGGGCGATGCGCGCGTGCTGGCCGCCGTCGAGCATGAGCTGGGACTCATCTCGTCGCGACGCTTCAATGCCATGCGCAACCGGCGCATCCTGACCGGGAGCACCATCTCGTTCGACATCGACGCCGCCGCCAATGACTGGCACTACGTCCGGGACTTCCTCGACCAGCGCACGGCGGCGGTCGCGGACGCCGGCGCCATCGACGCACTGAAGGCCGACGATCACTTTCGCGCCGTTCTGGCCGCCGACTCCTCGCACGCGCCAGCGGCCGCCGACCTGCTGGGGCTGCTCTATGAAACCGGGCGAGTGGACGAGATGCTGCCGCTCGCCCAGGCGCTCGCCCGGCGCCAGTCGCGCGAACCCCGCACGTGGATGGCGCTCGGCCTCGCGCTGCACCGGCTCGACCGCCTCGAGGAAGCGTCCATTGCCTTTGACTCCGCACTCATCCTCTTCCCCGACTCCACACGCCGCGAGCTGCTGGACATCACGCAGTGGCTGCGCCCTGACGACGCCGCGCACCTGGCCACGGTGCCGGCCGCGGAGCGGAGGGACATCGAGAACGCGTGGTGGCGCACGGCCGATCCGCTGGCCCTCACGCCGGTGAACGAGGCGCGCGTGGGACTGCTCGCCCGCGTCGCGTACGTGGACCTGCGCTTCACCTCGGACGAGGCGCGCATCCCCGGGTGGCGCACCGACCGCGGACAGGTCTGGATCCGCTACGGCGCGCCCGGTGAGATCGCGTCGCTGGCGCCGGAGACTCAGGAGGTCCATTCCGCCGAGAGCCTGGCGCGCGTGATCACCATCTGGTGGTATCCCCGGACGTCCATGCGCTTCGTCTTTCGCGGGCCTCCGGCCATGAACGTGGCGGGCTTCGCCGGCAACTTCCGCGCCTACACCGACAATGCCCGGCGCATCATCCCGATGCAGCTCGACGATGTCAACTCCGCGATGCGCCTCGACACGGTCCCCGTGCAGGTCGCGCGCTTCCGGGGTGATTCGCTGGTGCGCGTGGAGCTCTTCGCATCGTTCCCCACCAATCGCATGCTGGCCGACGTCGACCTCTCGCCGGCGCTGGTCGAGACCGGATTCGCCTTCGATGCCGGCGCCGCGCGCGTGGCGCCGCGCATGCTGCGCGACACCCTGCGCGTGCGATCGGGGCGCGCGGCGGTTGCCAGCCGGGTTTCGTGGGTGCGCAACGTGACCCCGGGCAGCGAGTACGCATTCCGCATCGAGGCGCGCCAGCCCGATACGGGGCGCGGCGCGCGTGGCGAGGGCACGCTGGGCGTCGTACCGATGGGCCGTGGCGGGGCATTCGACATCTCGGACATGATCGTGGCCGACCGCATTGCCGCTCCCGCCGAGGCAATGACGCGCGCCGCGTACCGCATCGACGCCAACCCGGCACTGCTCTTCTCGCAGCGCGACACCGTGGCGCTGTACTGGGAGACGTACAATGCCACCGCGCGTCCCGACGGCGCCGCCCGCCTGCTCGTGCAGGTCACGGTAAAGGTCCTTTCGCTCGACCGCGGACCCTCGTTCACCGCCCGCATACTCGGCGGCATCGCCGACGCCGTGGGACTGAGCGCCGTCGGCAACGAGCAGGTGTCGCTGACGTTCGAGCGATCGGTGGGCGGCGCCAGCAGCACCGTGCCGCATCAGCTGGCGCTCGGCATGGGCGATGCGCCGGCCGGTCGTTACCTGCTGGCGCTCGACGTCACCGACCTCGCCTCGGGGCGCCGCGCCCGCACCGAACGCACCATCACCCTGGAGCGTCCTTCGCCGTGAGTTCACTCTTTCGCGTGCGCCTGCGAGCGGCGGTCCTGGGCGTCGCGCTGGCGGCCCAGCAGGCGGCCGCCCAGACCGTTACCGAGACGCGGCCCGCCGAGCCCCAGGCCGCCGAGCGGCGCATCCCGCGGCGCATCCTGCTGCCGATCATCATGGCCACGGCGGCCGCTGTGGCGGCCAGCGTCTACTTCGTCAGCGATGCCGACGAGGCGGTGGGATCGTACGTGAGTCCCGGGTGCGTGCTTCCCTTCACCATCGGCGCCGGCCTGGCCGTAGGCTACCTGATGGGACGCGAAGTCGACCAGGCGCATGCGCTCCGGTATCGCCAGGGTGCGCCGGTGTTCACCCCCAGCGAGCAACTGCGCCTCGAGGGCGAGCCGCAGTGGATGTCCATCGGTGACCGCCTCGGAGCCGCCGGCGGGGCAGGCGGCGTGCACCTGTTCAGCACCGGCGGCGCCCCCCGGGTGCTCGCCCGGCGCGCCACCAGCATTCGTGGGCTGCGAGCCGTGGAAATCGGTGATGGCGTCGTCGCCGTGGCCTCGGCAACCGGACTGTACGAGTTCGCGGTGGACTCGGCGGTGGGCGAACGCCGACGGGACGGAGACATCAGCGCCATGACATCGGTGCGCGGACGGCGCGTCGTGGGCATCGGCGACCGCGTGGAACTGGAGCCCGGCGCCGGCGCGCGCGACACGGCGTGGACGCAGCGCGCGCTCGGGGCGCCGGTGCGGGCCATGACCACGGACGCGCGCAGCGGCGTGCTGTGGGTGGCCACCGACAGTGCGCTCGTCGCCCTCTCCGTCGTCGGCGACTCGCTGGTGCTGCGTTCATCGACCCGGCTGCGCGGCGGGGCACGATCGGTGCGCACCGACGGCACGCGAGTGGTCGTGGCCGCGGGGGAGCGCGGGCTCTGGCTGTTCGACCTCGACGGAACCACGGCGCGCGAGCGGTTCGTCTGGACCGGTGCGCGCTTTGCCTATGACGCGCTGATCACGCGCGAGCGAGTGTACGTGGCGGGCGGCGGCGAAGGGTTGTACGTGCTCGACGCGCGCGCGCAGCGCGGGCTGGTGCTCGGGCTCGCCCGCCAAGTGGGGTTTGCCGTCGCGCTGGGCGAACGGGGAGACTACACTTATGTGCTGGACCGCACGGCGCCCGCCGTGCACCGCATCCGATCCGACTTCCCCCTCCGATAATGTCCCGACTCTCAGTCCGCCCGTTGTTCGCGCTCGTCCTGTTCGGCTGCTCGGGGAGCGAGGGGAGCGCCGCGGCGAGGGCCGCGGATGCCGCGACCCTCCAGCCGGCGGCCGCGACCGCGCTTGCCGCGAAGGGCGATACGGTGCTCGCCAAGGCCGACGCGGGGCGTATCCTCGGGAGCGCCAAGGCCGGCGTCTGGATGATCATCATCAGCGACTTCCAGTGTCCTTTCTGCAAGCGCTGGCACGACGAAACGTGGGCCGCCGTCAGGAAGGACTACGTGGACACCGGCAAGCTGCGCGTCGCCTACGTGAACCTCCCGCTCAGCATGCACCGCAACGCGCTGCCGGCGGCGCAGGTGGCGATGTGCGCGAGCGTGCAGGACAAGTTCTGGCCCGTGCAGGACGCGCTGTTTCGCGCGCAGAGGGAGTGGGCGGATGCGGCTGACCCGCAGCCGGTCTTCGAGACCTACGCGCGCGCCGCCGGCGTCGACATGGATGCGCTGCGCTCTTGCGTGCAGTCGGGGGCAACGCGTCCGCTGATTCAGGCCGATGTCGACCGGGCGACGAATGCCGGTGCGAGTTCGACGCCGATGTTCTTCATCGGCGGACGTCCGCTGCTCGGCGCGCAGCCGCTCTCGGCATTCCGCGGGGCTATCGACGCGGCGCTCGCGGCGCTGCCCACCGGCAAGTAGCCGGACCCCGGCGGTGCATCCCGCCCTGCGCGTCCCGTACGCCGCAGCCGGCACGATCGCCGAGTGGGCGGCGGCGCGCGCCAGCCAGGGCGGCGGCAAGATCATGGAGTCGCTGGCCGGCCGTCACGGCGTCGTCGATCGCTTCGTCGCCTGGGGTGCGGCGCATCGTGACCCGTCACGCCCGCTGGTGTGGCTGCACGCGCCGTCCGTCGGCGAAGGGCTGCAGGCGCGGCCGGTGCTGGAGCTCCTGCGCACGCGTCGTCCCGACGTCCAGCTCGTGTATACGCACTACTCGAGCAGCGCCCGAGCGTTCGCGTCGGGGGCGGGCGCCGATTTCTCCGACTTCCTGCCGTTCGACACGCGCCGGGCGACGCGTGCCGTGCTCCGCGCCATCCGTCCCTCGGCGCTGGTGTTCAGCAAGCTGGATGTCTGGCCGGTGCTCGTGGACGAGGCCGTCCGTCAGGGGGTGGGCGTGGCGCTGATTGCCGCGACACTCGCCGAGCACTCCGGGCGTCAGGGGCCGCTGGGGCGGGCGCTGCTCCGCGATGCGTACCGGGCGCTGCGCGT
>ERZ1292633.4517-Hain-H41-02um-R1-4517-length-12867-cov-6_pt1 | contig 12867 bp, 7 predicted proteins | sample MGYA00564406_ERZ1292633 | MGnify/ENA primary metagenome ERZ1292633 (study PRJEB36523, sample SAMEA6512639) | groundwater metagenome | collected 2019-01-08 | study: AquaDiva: Metagenomics assemblies of 32 groundwater samples
TTCATTTCGTCTTCTTCTTGCTGGGTCATGTCAACGTATCCATTCCCCCCTTCGTCGGTGCGGGCCCCCTCCCTCTTTCTCGCTCCAAACACGTTGCCCCTCCGGAACGCGCGTTGTTATTATTGATGTTGTTGGACTCTTCCGGTGGTCGTTGCCCTTGTTTGGCCCTGGGAAGAAACCACTCATCTTTTCTTTGTTGTACGAACGCTCTCTCTCTCTCGCCGCTCTCTTTCTCCGCACCTTTCGTTCGTTCGCCGATTCTGGACTTTGTTTTCTGTCCCTCTCTCTGGTTTGGTGAGCATCACACTCCTCCACCCTCTCCTTCTTCTTTCTCCCCGCGTTGCAATTTCCTCTCTCTCTCGGTCTTTTATTATTATTTGCTGTTCCTCCCTACGCCCCCATTTCCCTCCGGCGGTCATCCGCACATCGCAACGACAACACCACAAATGGTACCGCGTGGCGAGAGAGGGGGTGGTCGAGTGATGGGAAAGGTGGTAATGCGGATCGAGGTGGTGGTGGGAATGTGAACGACACCGTCCACGCCCAAACCCCCTGTCGTCATTCTCCGCATTCTCGCAGCAGCCGTCCACGCCCCCCACTTGCAGTGTCGTCACCATCGATTGATAACCCAATTTCGCGATTGGAAATTTTCCCTTGTCCCTCTTTAGAATTACTGTCCGCAACAGCGAGAGGACGCATTCTGAGTCCACAATCAACACACGCACCATTCACACGGCAGGACGGAAAATGTCGAACGTCGCCCCGCGCGCATTGAACGCCGCCGCCGCTGGGAAGCATTCATCCGACGCGGTCGTCACTGCCGCCGCAGGTACTACGGGTGGCGTAGTGAAGGCCACCTCCTCCGCGGCGGCACGTCGAATGGCCGAAGAGCTGTCGGCCATCGGTCTCGCGGGCGTGCCGATGCCCGCCTCGCTTCTGAAGACCAAAAAGGCCAAGGAGGAAGAGCGGCGGTTGGCGAAGAAGGCGCGGGACGGGCGTGTGCGTGACGCCATCGCGTCCTTGGCGAGTCACCAGGAGGTGCTGCAACGGCACCGGGAGTTCGTGAAGCAGGAGGCGGCCACTGCGGCTCGCGAAAAGAAAATAGCCAAGGCGCTTCGTGCCACGGAGCATCGCAACGCGAGAAGCGAGCGCGATGCCAGGAACACGCAGGACGAGGTCAAGCTTCTGGAAGTGCAAGCACGAATGAACGCGGCGGCGGTCGTGAGGCAGAAGGAGCAAGCAGAGGCCGCCCGTCAGGTGCAACGCGTGATCCAGGAGGACGTGGCGCGCCGTGCCGCGTTGGCGCCAGGTGCGGTTCACGTGCCTATCAACCGCACGCCGGAGATGCTGGAAAGCCGGCTCGGCCTTCCGGTGCTCCGAGAGGAACAAGCCATCATGGAAGCGGTCCTCGAGGGCAGTCAGGGGACCGCGGTTCTCATTTGCGGTGAGACCGGGTCTGGCAAGACGACGCAGGTGCCTCAGTTTTTGTGGGAGGCGGGGTTCGGACAGCCAGAAGGCGTCGCCGCCCACCGCGGCGGTCTCATCGCCGTGACGGAGCCGCGTCGCGTCGCAGCGACGGCGATGGCGAAGCGTGTGGCCGCGGAACTCAACGAGCCTTTCGGTGGCACAGTGTGCTATCAAGTGCGGTACGATAACAACCTCAGCCCCCGCTGCCGCCTCAAGTTCATGACCGAAGGTATCTTGCTGAAAGAGGCGCAGTCGGACTTCCTACTCTCCCGATACAGCGCCATCGTGATCGACGAGGCCCACGAACGCAGCGTCTCCTGTGACTTGCTCATCGGACTTCTTAGTCGCGTCGTGCCCCTGCGTCAATCCCTCTACGAGGAGGACCGCCTTGCCCTCGACGCGTGGCACGACGAGCAGCAGCGGCATCGGGCGCTCGGGGGCGACGGCCTCCCCCTTCCTACGCGGCTACCTCCTCCCGCGATCCGCTGCACACCGCTCAGGCTCGTCATTATGTCCGCCACGATGCGCATTGCGGACTTCCGGGACAATGCGGTGCTCTTTCGTTCGCCGCCGCCCGTGATCAACGTCGAGGCGAGGCGCTTCGAGGTGACGCCTCATTTCGCTCGCACCACGGAACGCGACAACTATGTGAAGGCGGCGATCAGCAAAGTTCGACAGATCCACAAAAAGCTTCCCGCGGGGGGTATTTTAGTCTTCCTGGCCACCCAGCGGGACATTGAACAGATGTGTGAAGCTCTGGCCCGCCATTACGCGCGTGTCCGGATCCGCTACGACGATTCGAAGCAGACTGCCGCGACCGCCCCCCAGAAGCGGCTAAACCTGCACGAGGACGAAGAGGAAGCCGAGGCGGCAGCTGCTGCAGCGGGGGTGACGGCGACGACGCGGCAGCAGCAGCCTCCTCCGCCGATGACGTCACCGGTGCGGCGCATGCTTGGAAAGGACGCTCCTCCGCGTCTTGCAAAGCGCGTCGCCGTGCCGCCGGTGGAACGGGGGACGCACGATGAGAAGGGCGGAGACGAGGATGAGGAGCGTTTCGTTCTTCCGGGCGACGAAGACGACGCCGCTGCGGCGGACGGTCGCGAGGACGACTTATTCCTCGATGATGCCGTCCCGGCCTTTAAGGTCTCCGTGGGCCCCCCGCCGCCTTCAGACGATGTGGCGAGCAAGAAAAGAAAGGGGCGGAAACAGCACCGTTTAACGAGTCGCGGTGCCCATCAGTCCGCACCGCGGTCCGATTCGTCTGATAGTTCGGAAGGTAGCGTGCCGGAGGAGGAGGAGGAGCCGGTGGAGGTTGACGACTCCGATGGCGCAGGGGTGAGCCGAGGCGGTGACGCACAGAACACCTTCGCCGTCACCAATGACTGGGGCGATGGTGGGACGACAACGCCGGCCCAGGCCCCCCCTTCTGCCGCCGAGAGGCGGACGACGAAGCCCCCGGGGCGTCCTCATGCGCCACAACGAGAAGAAAAGGTTCCCTCGACGCAATCAAAGGCGTCCGGAAAGGGCCGCCCCCGCCGCGGCAGTGACGCGCAGCATGATGACGACGACGTCGATACCACCCAACCGCGGTTGCTGGAAGAGGCGCCGAAGGCGGACGACGACCCCATCGCCCGCCTCCTCGATGCCAGCAAGCGGGACTTGTTTCTCTCTGCCGACGCACAACAAGATCAAGACGGCGACGGCGACGGAGATGACGACCCGGAGGACGACGAGGAATTCGGCGCCCTCGACACCTTGCACATTCTGCCCTTGTACTCCCTTCTCGCGCCGGAACTTCAACGCCTCGTCTTCGAACCACCGCCGGCGGGAAAACGCCTCTGCGTGGTCGCGACCAACATCGCCGAAACATCCATCACGATCCCAAACATTCGGTATGTCGTCGACAGCGGCCGAGCGAAGCAGAAGCGGCTCGACCCGGTCACCCAAGCCACGTCTTTTTCCGTCTCCTTTATTAGCCAAGCCGCGGCCGAGCAGCGTTGCGGGCGCGCGGGCCGCGTGGGCCCTGGGCACTGCTACCGACTCTACAGCACGGCTGCCTTCACCAACGCGATGGTGAAGCACTCCCCGCCCGAGATCGAGGACACGCCGTTGGACTCTGTCGTGCTCCTCATGAAGTCCATGCGCATCGGGCACGTCGCCAATTTCCCCTTCCCGTCGCCGCCTCCCAAGGCAAGTCTCAGCAAGTCGCTCCAGCACCTTCAGCACATTGGCGCGCTCGACGCCAAGTTCGCCATCACCGAGATGGGGCACTATCTCGTCCACCTGCCCGTCTCGCCGCGGCTGGCGAAGATGATATGGTCCGCGCGCAAGGACGTTGTCGCGGGCCGCTGCGGCTTGGCGCTGTGGGACGCGATGCTGGCGGCCGTCGCGGTTTGCAACTCGACCATCGACGTGTTCCGCGATGGCATCGCTGTGGACGTCGCCATCCGGAGGCGTGTGATGCACGGCGGAAGCGATGTGGTTGCCAACTGGCGGACGTTGATGCTGTGTTGTCAGTGCGGCTTGCTGCCCTTCCGGGGGCGACGGGGAAACCCGATACCGACCGCCTCGGCCGCTTGGGCATTGCGCGAGCAGCTGAGGGCCGTCCTCAACGTGAAGAACCTCGGCGAGGCGCTCATGTTGTGGCACCAGCTACGGGAGGTTGTCGAGGGAGCGGATCGCAGCACGACGCTCTTCAAAGAGCGTCGGGACAGCGACGACGACAGGCGCCATCATGGGCCATCGCGCCGCGCACACCTGCCTGGGAGCGACCTTCCAGAGGTCAAGGGTATTTACTACGCTGAGGATTACGACGGCGTCGAGACAGCTGGCGCCGAGGCCGCGGGGATCGATGCCGCTAAGCATCGGGCGGCGCATACCGCCGGTTTCAGCAACTCCCTTCCCGCCATGGACTTATCCGTGGGCGTCGTCATGCCCCCAGCAGAGGAAACCGCGGTCCGTCGGTGGGTCGTCTCTGGGCTCATCGATCAAGTGGCCCGCCGCGCGTCTCCGCTCGAGTGCCGCGCCCATGGCGTCGAGTTCACCGACGGTCGGCGAACGACGAAAACGCCCTACTACGACGCACAGCGGCGGATGATCCTCTACATTCACCCGAAGAGCTCCGTGTCGCGCGTTGTGCCGCCCCCTGAGTGGGTCGTCTACACCGCGGTTCAAGTCTCTCAATTCGGTGCTGATGGATCCGACGCAGCGGGGGGCGGCGCTAAGCGCAAAGCGGCGTGCATGCGCGGCGTCACCGTCGCCCTCCGGCAATGGCTCGATGAGGCAGGCTATCGGGATCCCACAGATGAGGACCTTCAGGGGGATCGCAGCGTCGACGACAATGACGGGGGTCCTTCCTAAGCCGCTCACCTCAGCCACGAGGAGACGACGAGGAAGTATTCGTGATCATAAACATGCAGCTTTCACACAGTTCGGTTAACATCCTCCTAATTACGACTCTCCCTCTCCTCCAATCTCAAAGTTGCTTTGTAATGCGGGTGACCCGGAAAAAACGTGTATTGTTTTTGTTGTTCTTTGTGCCCCTCTCTCTCTCTCTCAGATGGCCCGGCGGGAATCTGTCTTTATTACCCTTCTGGATCGCGAAATCCATGTCACAGAGTGGCTGTCCAATGCCGCTCCGCCGGTGAGCACGAAGGTGCTCATCGCGTGGCATGGGCTGCTGCGCACCGGCCGGGACTTCGACGAGGTGGCCGAGCGCTTCGCCGCGAACCACGGCTATCGCGTGCTGTGCCCCGACACAATAGGGCGTGGCTTGTCACAATGGTCACCGAAGCCGAATGTGGAATACACCGTGCCGTTCTACGTGCAACTGCTGGAAGCCCTCGTCGAACAGCTCGTGGATCGCCAGCACGGTGTGGCTGCCGCAGTGCCAGGGACACCCAACAGCCGCGAGGATCCATCGCTCACGGCCCTTGCCGTGACACGAGGACGACGCGATATCGACTTCCTGGGCACGTCGATGGGAGGCATCATCGGGTACTGCGCCGCAGGGGGCAGCCTTCGTCTGAGGGGTCGCATTCGCCGGCTGGTGTTGAACGATGTGGGGCCGGAGCTCAACCCGGTCGCCATCGAGCGCATCAAACAGTACGGCAACATCGCGGTGTCCTTTGATCGGCTGAGTGAATTGGAAGGGTTCTTCAAAACCGTCTACGCCCCTTTCGGACCGGTGACGCCCGCGTGGCTGCGGCGGATCGTCGAGGTCGGCTACCGCCGCCTGCCGAATGGCAAAGTCGCGCCGCACTATGACCCCAATGTCATGGTCGTTGCCACGGGGGGAGCAGCCGCCACAACCGACGTCGTCGCCTCGTCGAGCGCGACGGGCGTGGCGGCCGCGGTGGAGCCCAAGGGGGAGGAGGAAGCCCTCAGCCATCAGCACAGCAGCGGCAGCCTCGTGCCCGCCGACCCCTGGGCACTGTTCGACGCCATCGATTGCGAGGCGATCCTTATCACGCGAGGCCAGAACTCCGACCTGCTCCTGCCGTCCGGCGTGGAGGCGATGCTGGCCCGTCCCGTCGCTCAACGCTGCGGCATGCGGTCGGTGACCATCGACGGGTGCGGCCACGCCCCTACGTTCGTCCCTCTCGCGCAGCAGCAAATTTTGGAGACGTTCTTTCTGGACGGCAATGCCAGCGACACGGTGAAGTAACGCCCGGAATAGTCGATGTTTTTCCCCCTCCGTTGTAGACGGTACGAACGGGAGGGGAAAACAAAATCGGCCTTTGTTTTGTTGTTTGACGGAGGACAGTTCCCTGCAGCACACAGCGACACCGACCACTGTATCCATTCCCTCTTCCCATTGACATGTCTTCCCACTTCCGCTCGACGAGGCGGCGGGATGGCCACCTCTGGGACGAACCGGAGGAAGTCGACCACGTCGTTTCACGGCGCGGAAAGCCGTCAGGGGGTTCTGCGGATGTGCCATCGTCGAGCAGGATCAAGGCGCAGCGCGGCGGTGCGTTACCTGGCAGGATCGCCCCTGAAGACCTACTGCGAGGGCGCAGCACGACAGGGGATCCACGACGCGGGGTTGCGGCTGCTTACGACCCATCGCGGCGCCCATCGCATTCCTTTGTCAACGGGAGGGGCGAGGAGGCTGTCGATGACTCTTTCGACAAGAAGCTCCACGACCGTCATCCGCGGCATCTCGTGGATCGAATCGAGCAGCTCCCTTCGACAATCTCCGCGGCTGGCGCACGTCAACCTCAACCTCGCGGCCTCCCTCGGAATGACGAACACGACCTGCTGATGGATCGCGGCGACACCCTTCCGCGGCGATACGACGTCCCCCGCAAGCAATCCACTTCTGGCCATGACGACGACATGGAGGGAAGGCGAGGTCTCCTTCTCAGTCGCGACGGGAAGGCGGTGGCTTCCTCCTCTCGCGCCATGGCGCATGATCGTTTCGACGACGACGATGTTTGGACACGTCGTCGCGGCGCCGCGGGCAGCCGCAGGGAGCATCATGATGATGACGACGGCGACGACGACGGTCACGTCGGTGAACAGAGGAGGCAACGAGGCGATGAGGAGCGTCAAGGAGATCGGCAAGAAGATCGTTTTTTCGGGAGTCGTCACCCTTCTTCTCGAAGCGTCGACGCCAAAAGGGCGGAGGCCCGCCGACCCTCCTCATCCTCTGGGGGCAAACAGTCGCTCTGGGAGATACCGTCGCCACACCCCTCGCATCCACCTCCTGCATCTGGCAGCGCGCGGCATGGTGACGGCCGCGTTGCCCCCTCAACGAAAAGTCACGGCACTGGCACCCATCATCATCCGGTCCCAAGGTCCGTCGATACTTCCAGAGACTCGAAAGGGTGGGACGTGCCGCACTCGGCAGGGGCCCCCCCTTTAGATTTCTCCTCAACGCGCTCCGCGGCCAACCACACACTGCTGCCCAGCGACACGCGGGATACGCTACGTGCCACCATGGACCACGTGCAAGCGTGCCTGAGATCCGTCATCCACCATGTCGGGCCGAGCGTCGGAGGGGGTTCCTCCTTGAACGAACGTGGCCTTCGCGACGAACGCCACGTTCGCGATGTGCGAGGAGGTCTAGATCAAGCGCGGCGCAGCGGCGAGGCTACCTTGTCGACGTTGTTCCGCCCAGCAGATCGATTCGATGCCGCGGAATCCAATGAGCCGTTGCCCACCACCGCGCATGTGGGACGACGGACGCCCGCCGCATCCACGTCGCGTCCTATGCCGACCACGGAGCGGCCAGGGCGCTGGGTTGAAATGGCCGCGGCGGCATCCGCAGTTCTGGAACCTCCGCATCCCTCCGCAACAACCACCCTCCACCGAACCAAACTGCCTCCGCAGCATGAAGCGACCCTTTCCTCGGTGAATTCTTCGTACGGGGCAGCGGCTGGCGACGAAGCGGTCGGAAGGAGACCGACGAGTGATGGCGGGCACCCGCACGGGCCTCTCCATCAGCGGCTGGGTTCCCCAACGCGGCGGTTGCCTCCGCCGCAACCTGCGTCTGCTGCCTCTCATGCGGCTGTGCCCCCACCCCCATCTTCTCGACCTTTGGGTGCCAGCGACGAAGGTCCTTCCGCCAGCGGGGACTCCTTCACGCCCACGTTGCAACAACTCAACGCCGAGCTCGCGCTCGCGCATCGAAAGATCTCCGAGCTTCAGGGGCAGCTGAACGACCGCGACTCGCTCATTGACAAGCTTCGCACAGACAACAGCGAGGCGCAGGCTGACAGCGCCAAAAGTCGCCACGAGCTCTACGAGGCGACCTCCGCGCACCTGAAGCGTTGTTCGCAAATGTCGGCCGAGTCGCTCCGCCTGGCGTCGGAGCGCGACGTGGCGTTAGCAGAGATGCAAGAGGTCGTCGAGAAAAAGCGTTACGTCGAGGACACGCTTCGCCGCGTGGATAGTGACCTGCAGGCGACGCGCGCCAAATACATGGATTGCCCTACGAATCAGCAGCTGCGCGAGGCAAACGACGCGGCCGCGGCGGCGACGGCTGCGCGGCAAGCCGCGGAGGCTGAATCGCAAAGGGCACACACTATGCTGGCGCAAGTCAAAGCCGACAACGACTCCGCGGCCGCACTCTCACAGGCTAAGTCAGCGTCCATCGAACGGCTGGAGGCGAAGTCTGGGGCGCTGCAGACACGCCTAGGCGCCGCCGACGACCGCGTTCGGTCGCTGGAATCTCAACTGGCATTGGCGAACGCTGCGCTGGCTGAGGCGATGAAGCGAAACGCCGACGTCACTGCGGCCGAAGCCCGTGCCGCGACCGAGGCCGGTGAGCATCACCGTGCACAACGCAGCCGCATTACGGAGTTAGAAGAAGCCCTCGCCGAGCAGCACCGCGCCATCGACGTGTCCACCGCGGCGCATCGCGAGCTGCAAACCCTCGTCGACTCGCTGCATGAGCGGATCAGCCTGCGCGAGGAGCAGCGCGCCCGTGACAACGCGTCGATCGAAGCGTTACGCGAGGACGTCGCGTCTGCCCGACGGGCGGCCGAAGACGCCACGTCCGTGCACGCGGAGCAAAGCAAAGCCGGCGACTCCCGGATGCACAGCTTAGAGTCGAGAGTGGGAAAGCTTCTGGCGGAGAAGCACCTCTTGGAGAAACAGAGCGAAGAAGCCGACTCACGGCTGTCTAAACTTCAAATTGATTGCGACCGATGGGCACAGCAAAGCCGCGAAGCAGCGACGCAACGCGACGCGTTGAAACGTAAGGTGGAGGTGCTGGAGGAGCAAGCTCGCGCCGCCGAGGAGGACAACGACACCTTGCGAGCCGAGCTGAGCCACGTGCGGTCCGATCGTTCTCAACTCATCGTCGAGGTCGACCGACTGCGCCACACAGTGAAGGAGCGGAGCGCGGAAACACGCGTGATTTTAGATCAAATGGACCGTGCGGGGGATATCGTCCGGCGCAACGACGCTCTCCGTGGCAGTACCTCGAGCGTCACGACGGCAGCAGTGCGTCCCAACGACAACAGGGGGACGACCAAGAGAGCGGACCGTGAGGCAGGGGGCGCGGGCATGCCCCTTGATCACCCTGTGCGTTTACCTCCCATGGGACCCTCGGCGCGGCAGGACGTGACCTCTTTGCACGACGGACTGCGAAGCCAGCTGTGGCAAAGACGAGACGCGACGGAGTTTTCGCCCGGATCGTCGCCTGAGTTCTCCGAACACAGCCCTAGTCAGCAGCCGCCGCATCCAACGGTTCGAGCAGGCGGCAGCCGTTTTCGAGGGTCAATGTCCTCGTCCTCCTCGGACACCGAAGACGCGTCACACGGGCCACAGCCACGAACGGGCCACGACCGCAGCGCAGCCGTTTACGCCAGGGGGGTCGAGGTTCCAAATAGTGTGGCTGTCACCGCGCCGGAGCATCGTCCTAGTAGTCCATCAGGTGCCTCCGGACGGGAGACGCCGACGGGAACGACGGCGCTCACGTCCTTGGCGCGCATGCTGCTCCGAAATCACGTGCAAGGCATGACTGTGTCGGACTCTGTGAGGGCCGTACGCTGAGAGGATGTGTGTGGGGGGGAAAACGAAACGCTTCGATTGAGCGGGCGACTACGGTGACTCCTGGCCACCTCTCTTCCGCTGGGGGGAACCCCCAAATAAAAGAAAATGTGTGAAGATCGTGTGCTTTTCACGAGCGCCCCCCACTCATCCCCAGTTCGGTTCGCCCCTTTTTCTGGCTCCCCAACCTCTCGAGTTCAAAACAAACAAAAACACAAAAGTGGGGACGACAACGAGGCCCTACACCATGCCAGTCCATGCCGAGGCGGCGCAATTATCCCACGTCGTGACCGCAAGAAGCCTGTATGGCTCGTCCGCGATTCTGACCGGTGGTGTGCAGTCGGCGACGAGCTTTCTGGAAGCCGCTAACATCGCCAACCAGTTTCGCCGCGAAATCGACTTTCTTTGCATGGAGCACAACGTGGACCCCTTCGGGACGTCGCAGCGCCGCAGCGCCATGGCTGCGATCAACGCCGCGCGCCTCGCCCGACGCCGGAAGAAGCACCTGTCGCTCCGAGATGCAGCGGGTGGCGGCGGGGGAGGACCCCATTCACCTAACGACGAGGAGATAGCCAGCGGCGGGGAGGGGGGATATCGAGCGGCGCGCGTCGGCGAGATCCAAGCCGGCGCGGGTCGGTCACAGCCAAGATCGCCGCAAGCAGCGGCGGCAGAGAGCGGATTAACCGTTCACGGAGAGGACGATGGATACCGCCAATGGAGAGCCAACACCGTTGAGCAGTTGGCACACTCGGTCGCCACTGCGCACCGAGGCGATCATGGTGATGCCGATATGGCCCAACAACAACGCGTGCCGTCGACCCCAACGTCCCAGGATGGCGCCAGGGGCCGCCACCCACACCTTTATGTGACGGAGCACGAACGGCGTCGGCGAACGGCAAAAGTGGCGTCGCGCACGTGGGGTGTGTCGCCTCATGACGTCGAGTCCACGCGGGAGGTCGTCCGTCGCGCGGCGGTGGACATGTGGAGTCGTGAGGTGACCACGTCGCGCCGCTTGTATGAGGAGGCTGCGGTCCCTGCGATGGAGGAGGCCGATGCCCCCGATGTCCATTCTGCTCCATGGCCACGCAGCTCGAACGCATCCTTGGGTCGCACGGCGTCGGCGGCCACGCTGCATCGTGGCTCCTCAAGGCCGCCATGGCGTGGGATCTACGCTCGCGCACCCACCGAGCTGCGTACCGTTGCCACAGCCGCCGGTGCGGTCGCCATTCGGCGCGTGTACGGAGACGCAGCGCAGACGTTTGCGAACGCAGCGGCGGACGGTTCAGCGGCGATCTACGCCGCGGACCCTCCCCCGTTGGACTCTCTGGCGCCCCGTGGTCTTGCCGCCGGTCTCACGTTGTCTCCGTCGCCGGTCTCGCGGTGGGTCGCGGCCGGCTTCGACGGGCAGCTGCCCTTGGAGGAGGCGTGGGCCTCCACGGCGCGCGTCGTCGAACGCAATGGCGGAGCGTTGAATGACGCGGCGTGGGTGGCCGACCGGCCGCTGGATGCCCTCTCCTCGCTTCCGAGGCGCCAAGTCGAGTGGAATCGGGTCGTCGAGGCGCCTGTGTTTTCGCACGAGGGACGCACGGCGGACACCCCCTTCCACGCGTCGCAACTGGCGTCCTCGCGGTTGATGGTGCCCCCCTCCTCTGCCGGCGGCGGCGGCGCGGCGGCGACCTCCTCCTCGTACAGTTTTGCGTCTCAGTTGCCGATGCTGTCGCTGCTGTCTCCGGGAACGTCCCACAAATAGTTGATCTCGCCCGGTTTTCCAACAGGACAGGCACGCGGTCCGTGTGCAATACAGTCTGTAGTTCCGGTGCACTTTTTTTTTGTACACATACGTCCTTTTTTAAAAGACGTGTCCACAGTGCACGGCGGCGGGGGGGAAACTTTAAAACGCGTTCATTGCTCGTGTTTGGCATAAAAAGGCATTATTCGGAAGGAAAAAAATCCCCCTAAGCGAGTAACGAACTCTCAAAACGGTGTGTGTGGAGGCACATCTCTCTGTCTCGAACCGTGGCCATCCATCGACAAGAATCGTCAATGGCTTCGGAAATCGACGACTACTTAGAGTCGCTGACGACGACGGTGGGCGTTCTAGGGGTGGTCGTGAACGACGCGGCCACGGGCAACCCGATCCGCGACACGTTCGCCGAGGTCGATCGCACCATCGCCATGCGCTACGGCCAAATAGGCACTCAGCTGTTGCGCGATGCGCGCGAGATAGGCACGTTGGATAAGTATCACGGTGGTGGGGAGGAGGCCGGCGTGGCCGCGCTGCGGATCCGCACGAAGACCGTTGAGCTGTTCATCAAAGCGAACAGCCGCTACCAGATCGTGGTCGTGCAGGACCCCACGATGTCGATGGTGTGACAGGGAACCCTTCCTCCGTCGGCTCTGCCCTTTCCCGGAAGGGTGGGGGGGCGGGGCTGCCGTTTTGGGGACCGTCGAGTTGTGGCGTCACCGTCCGATGCTCAACAAACAAAGGCGTCGAGGCCCGGGAAACAACACGGGAGCTATAGGAAACGACAGAGAACGGAACGCAGGAAGGGATAATTTTTTTGCTTCCTACGTGGTAGAGACGATCGCGGTCGCCATGGAAGCCGCCTTTTTCGCAGTGTAGTAGTTATCACTTCTCAACTCTCCCCACCCACTCTCAAATACACCACAGCGCACACCCCCTTCGCTCCCGCTTTCTGCTCCGTGGCTACTCCCCTCTTGTTCTGTGCGGCTTTGCCTCCTCTTCCAGTTCATCGATGCGATGCGGACGAAGCCTTTCTTCGCTCATAGAGTGAGTGACATCGGTTCGCGTGACCCCGACCTCTCCGTTTCCGCCGGCGTGTGGGTTCGGTAGCGACACCTACTTCCGATCCTCGCGCGGAGGGGGGGGGGGGGGGG
>ERZ1292633.4519-Hain-H41-02um-R1-4519-length-12864-cov-6_pt1 | contig 12864 bp, 11 predicted proteins | sample MGYA00564406_ERZ1292633 | MGnify/ENA primary metagenome ERZ1292633 (study PRJEB36523, sample SAMEA6512639) | groundwater metagenome | collected 2019-01-08 | study: AquaDiva: Metagenomics assemblies of 32 groundwater samples
GCGCCTCGCCGGTCGAGAAGCCGATGAACTTCATCGACGACACCGCCGTGCCGGTCGAGGCGCTCGGGCCCTACATCGCGGGCCTCCGGGCGATCTTCGCTCGCGACGGCACGCGCTACGTCATCTTCGGGCACGCGGGAAACGGAAACGTCCACGTCGCGCCGCTCATGGATCCGCACGACGCGACGTTCAACGCGCGGATGGCGGCGATGACGGAGGAGGCGTACGAGCTGACGTGGCGCCTGGGCGGGACCATGAGCGGCGAGCATGGCGACGGCATCCTCCGCGCGCCCTATCTCCGGCGTCAGTATCCGGGCTCGTACGAGACCATGGTGGGTTTGAAGCGGCTCATGGATCCCGTTGGGATTCTGAATCCGGGAAACGTGATATCCGACTCCGGCGTTTTTCCCGAGGAGCATCTCCGCTTCACCAACACCTTCATCCAAACCGGCACCATCTTCGACGAGCCCGACTACCGGACGATGGTGGAGCACTGCCATGGCTGCGGCACCTGCCGCGACTACTGCCCCGTGGGGAGCACGACGCTCCGCGAGCCGCACACGGCGCGCGCCAAGTCGGTCCTCCTCCTAGAGATCATGCGCGGCGAGATTCCCGCCGAGGCGCTGACGTCGAAGCCGGTGAAGGAAGTCATGGATTCGTGCTTCAACTGCAAGCTCTGCCTCTCCGAGTGTCCCAGCCAGGTCGACATTCCCGGGCTGGCCATTGCGGCCCGCCGCGTTTTCGTGGAAGCGCATGGAATGCCGCTCCGGAACTGGATTCTCGGGAAGAGCGAGATGGTCTCGAAGGTGGCGACCGTGGCGCCCGCGCTCGCGAATCTCGCCGTCGGACTCCCGGTGGAGCGGGCGGCGCGCGAGGGAATCGGGAAGATCGCCGGGCGGCTCGACCTGCCGCGCTTCCGCCGCGCGTTCCATACGGGCGGCGCGGAGTCGAAGCGGGCGCTGGCGCTTCCGCTCGTGGCGGCGGCCGTGCGGCATGGGACCCCCGCTGGCGCCGCATCCGCGCCGGCGCCGCATCCGCGCCTTGGCGCCATTCCGCCCCGCGCGGTAGCCATCACGAAGCGAGTGGCCTATTTCGCCGGCTGCTTCGCCCGTTTCCACGATCCCGAGGGAGAGGCGGAAGCAACCGTCAAAGTGCTGGAGGCGAACGGCGTGGAGGTCGTGGTGCCGGAGCAGCGCTGCTGCGGCATCGCGCTGATCACGATGGGCGCCGAGCGATCGGTCGTGGACGACGCGCGCCGGAACGTGGCCACGCTCCTGCCGCTCGTGGAACGCGGCTTCACGATCGTCGCCAGCGCTCCCTCGTGCGGCCTGGCCTTGATCGAGGACTACCCGCGAATCCTGGGCGACGATGCGGCGCGCCGAGTCGCCGACGCGACGCTCGACGTGCATCAATTTCTCTGGCGACTTCACGAGCGGGGAGAACTTCGGACCGACTTCCGTCCGACGCCGATGTCGGTCGTCTACCACCAGGCGTGCCACTCGGTGGCGCAGGGAATCGGCGAAGATCCGATTCGCTTGCTCCGGCTGATTCCTGGCGTGGAAGTGCGGCCGATCGACGATTCCTGCTGCGGCATCGCGGGAACCTATGGTATGCGCGCGGAGAACTACGAAAGGGCACAGGAGATCGGCGACCCGCTATTCGCGGAAATCCGCCGCGCCGCCCCCGAGGTCGTCTTGACGGGGTGCGGCACCTGCAACATCCAGATCGCGAACGGGCTGAAGCGGCCCGTCGTCCATCCGATGGCGATTCTAAGGCGAGCGTACGGACTCTAGCGGCCGGACGTCGCCAGAAGGAGAAACATGTTCGGACTCGAACTGCATCCAGCGGTGGTTCATTTCCCGATCGCGCTCGGCGTGGTGGGGGCTCTCTTCGCGCTTCTCTACCTGTTCCTCCGGAAGGAGTGGCTCCGCTGGTTCGCGCCAATCCTTCTTACGATCGCGCTCCTCGGCGCCGTGGCCGCTTATTTCAGCGGACAGAGCGGCGAGGATCGGGCCGAGGCGCTGAAGGTCCCGGAGGCGGCGATCCACGAGCACGAAGAGGGGAGCCTCTACGCCATGGGAGCCCTTGCACTCGCCGCGCTTCTCTCCTGGGCCACGCATGCCAAGCGGCGCGGGGAGTGGATCGCGGCCCTCCTCGCCGTCATCGCCGCGGCCGCGGTTCTCCGGACGGCTCACCTGGGAGGCGTGCTGGTATTCGTTCATGGAGCCGGGCGGGTGAGCGCTGCCGCGGCGGGGAAGGCGCCAGGCGCGGCGGAAGCGCCAGCGGCGGATGAAGCGCCGGGCCGTGCCGAGGAGTCGGGCGAGAAAGTCGGAGACCGCGATTAGCACTACCACGCTGCCGCGCCACGTCGTCGTCGTCGGATCGGGTGTGGTGGGACTTTCCTGCGCGCAGGCATTGCTCGAGCGCGGCTGCCGCGTCACGGTCGTAGAGCGAGGCGGCCCCGATCGCGACTCCTGCTCTCTGGGTAATGCCGGCTACATCTCGCCCAGCCACGTTTTTCCCCTCGCCTCGCCGGGGATCGTGAAGAAGGCCCTCGGCTGGATGGGCGACCCCGAGAGTCCCTTCTACGTTCGCCCCCGCCTCGATCCCGACTTCCTCGCCTGGTCGTGGCGCTTCTGGCGCGCCGCCACGCCGGCCCGTGCCCGCGCGGCGGGTCCGATCATCCAGTCGCTCACGATGCAGAGCCGTGAACTCTTCGTCCGGATGGCGGAGCGGGCCGGGAACGAGTTCGAGCTCGTCACGGACGGCTGCCTGAATCTGACACAGACCGAGCGAGGTTTGGCCGAGGAGGTGAAGGTCGCGGAGCGGGTGCGGGAACTCGGACAGCCGGCGGAAATCCTCGACGCGAGGGGAGTCGCCGCGCTTGAGCCCGATCTCACCCTGAACGTCATCGGCGGAGTCTACTATCCGCTCGACGCACACCTCACCCCGCAACGATTCGTGGCCACGCTGGAACGCTGGGTGCGTGAAGCAGGGGCCGCATTCGTCTGGAACGCCGAGATCCACGGCTGGCGTCGCGAGGGGCGCGTGGTCCGCGCCGCGCGGACGCCGCAGGGAGAAATAGAGGCCGATGCCTTCGTTCTCGCCGCCGGATCGTGGACGGGGCTCCTGGCGAATGGCCTTGGCGTCTCACTTCCCATGCAGCCCGGGAAAGGGTACAGCATGACGATCCCGCGCCCGCGAGAACGAATGCGCCGGTCGGTCCTTCTCCATGAGGCGCGCGTAGCTCTCACGCCGATGGGGAGCGCGCTCCGCGTTGGCGGAACCATGGAACTGACGGGACACGATCTTTCCATCAATCCACCGCGGCTCCGCGGAATCCAGAAGTCGCTGCGGTCGTACCTCCCCGCGTTTTCGGAGGCCGAGTTCGCGTCGGTGGAGCCGTGGTGCGGACTTCGCCCCTGCACGCCCGACGGGCTCCCGTACGTGGGACCGCTCGCGCGATACGATAATCTCAGCGTGGCGGCGGGCCACGCGATGATGGGCCTCAGCATGGCCCCGGCAACCGGGCGCCTCCTCGCTCAGTTGATGGTCGGCGAGCCGCCCACCATCGACCCGGCTCTGCTTCGCCCCGACCGCTACGCATAGCCACGCCGGCTAGTCTTGGGCTGACGGGGGCTGGTTGCGCCGCGGCGGCTTGTCCTCTATAATCACAGGCTTCCACGAAGACGCTAACCGAGGAGATTCTTGTCGTGATTCCAGCCACGCAAATGAAAGTCGGAATGGTCATCCTGCACAATGGCAACCCGTGCCGGGTGACGAACGTCATCCACGTCACGCCGGGCAACTGGCGCGGCATGGTCCAGACGAAGATGGTGAACCTCGTGACGGGCTCCCAGGCGGAGCATCGGTTCCGGTCGGAAGACAAGGTGGACCGCGCCGACCTGGATCACCATCCGCTCCAGTATCTCTACCGGAGCGGCGAGGACTTCACCTTCATGAACACCGAGAGCTACGAAATGGTCAACCTGACCGCGGAGGAGATCGGCGAGGCCGTCTCGTTCATGGTGGAGGGGATGACGGTCGAGATGTCGTACTACGAGGGTCGCCCGGTCGCGGTCGATCTCCCCATGTTCGTGGAGCTCGAGATCATCGAGACCGACCCGGTCATGAAGGGCGCCACCGTCTCCTCGTCGCCGAAGCCGGCGAAGCTGAACACCGGGCACATGGTGAAAGTCCCGCAGCACATGTCTGTCGGCGATCGGGTCAAGATCGATACGCGCGATGGATCGTTCGTCGAGCGCGTCTAGCGCCTCTCGAATTGCATGGAAACCGTACTCGCGATGCTAATCACGGTTTCCGGCGCCTCCGTCTGGGCGGAGTCCGCGGGCAGCGGACCGCCCATCGTCTTCCTCCACGCCGGCGTCGCCGACTCCCGCATGTGGGACGCCGAATTCTCGGCATTCAAGGCGACGCACCGCGTCGTCCGCCTCGATCTCCGGGGATTCGGCAAGACCCAGCTTGTCGCCGAGAAGTTCTCCTATCACGGAGACGTCATCGCCGTGATGGACTCGCTCCACATCGACCGTGCGACGCTGGTCGGCTGCTCCTTCGGCTCCAACGTGGCGCTCGACGTCGCGCTGGCGCATCCCGAGCGGGTGGAGCGGCTGGTGCTCATCTCGCCTAGCATTGGCGACGGCGGAGATTCCCCCGACATTCGAGCGTTCGTAGAGCGAGAGGAGGCGGCGCTGGGCCGCGGCGATCTGGACGCAGCAACGGAAGAGAATCTCCGATTCTGGGTCGACGGTCCTCACCGTGCTCCGGGGGCCGTGAATCAGGCGGCGCGAAACCTCGTCGGCGTCATGCAGCGGCTCGCCTTCGAGAATCCCACGCCAGACGGCGTCAAACTCGATCGGCTGGTTCCTCCGGCGCGCGTGCGGCTCGGTGAGATCAAGGTGCCGACCCTCATCGTCGCCGGGTCCATCGACGTGCCGCACGTGCTGGCCGTGGCGGGACGGCTGAAGGAAGGAATCGCGGGATCGCGCCTGGAGATGATCGAGGGGACGGCCCACCTCCCGACGCTGGAAGTACCGACGAAGTGGCAGGCCCTGCTCGCGGAATTCCTGAAATCCAAGTAGTAGCGCCCGCGGTTCGCGGTGCTAGGAGATGTCTACTAGGCTCCGCCTATCCCCGCACGCGCCCTAGCCGCCGGGCGATTTCCCACGCCACGGCCGCTCCCTGTCCCACCGCGTTGGCGATCGAGGGGCAGCCCGGCGCGCAGACGTCGCCGGCCGCGAAGACCCATGGAGCGCTGGTCGCGCCCGCGGCGCCGGCGCGGATGAAGCCGGCGCGGTCGCATCGGAGTTGCTTTCGCACCAGCTCCGCCCTTGGCTCCCAGCCGATCCGAATGAAGACACCGGCGCAGGGAATTCGGTTCAGCGCGATCCGGCGCGATCGGCTTACGCGGGCTCGATAGGTTACCGCTTCCACACCCTCGGTCCCCTCGATTCCCGTCACGGCAGCGTCCGCCACGAAGCGAATGCGCGGATTCGAGCGTGCGCGCTCCAGGAAGTCCTCACGCGCCCGAAAGCGCGCCGAACGGTGGAGTAGCGTGACGTCGGAGCCGACCTCCGCGCAGAGGAGCGCGTCCTCGACGGCGGCCGTGCCTCCGCCCACGATCACGACCGGCTTTCCGGCATAACGATCGCGATCCCGATTGGCGGAGTGCGACACGCCGCGCCCCAGGAATTCAGCCTCTCCCGACACGGCGAGTGTCCGTCGCCGTAGCCCAGTCGCGAGAACCAGGGCGCGCGCGGAGATTCGCACCGACCCCCCGGCGTCATCTCCCGCTCGTTCCACCCAGCGACCGCTCGTGGAGATCCGCGTGACGCGCGCTCCCACCAAAATCGTCAGCCCCGTCGCGCGTGCGTCGGAGAGCGCCGCGCCGGCAAGTCGCTCCCCGGTCCAGCCGAATGTGGCGAGATAGTTGGGAATGGCGGCGTGAATTTCATGGAGTTGCCCGCCGGGTCGGGACGATTCCTCGATCAGGAGCGCGTCGAGGCCAAAATCGCGAAGCCAGAGCGCGGTGGAGAGCCCCGCCACGCCGGCCCCTACCACGACAGCGTCGAGGCGAGCCGCGGGTCGAGCGGAGCGCGCGGCCCGAGTCATACGGCTGCCGCGATCTCCCAAAATGTCTTCGGCTCGATCGGTCCCAGCCCGTGCCGCTCGGAGAGCAGGGCGAGGCAGCGGCGCCGCTCCTCCAGTCGTTCGGGCGTCAGCGCGGATAGCCCGCCCGCGTGGATGCGAACGGTGACCGTCTCACCGCGCACGCGCTTCAGCTTGCCGCCGCCGCGAAGCACGCGAACCAGCCACTCCCAGTCCTCGGAGTAGGTGAACTCGGGGTCGAACGTGCCGAAGCGCTCGAAGACGCCGCGCCGGGCAGCCATGCAGCTCGGAGGAATGAACCCGTCGCGCGTGAAGAGTCCGGCGTCGAAATCGCGGCCGATACGACGCACCTGGCCGGTCTCTTCCCGAACGACGCGAGCATCAGCATAGACGACGTCAAATTCCGGACCGAGGTCGAGGGCGCGGGAGAGCGCGGCGGCGTGACCCGGCTCCCAGAGATCGTCATCGTCCAGAAAGGCGATAGCGTCACCGCGAGCCCGTTCCACGCCATGGTTTCGGCTTCGGGCAGCCCCCTCGGAGTCGCCGTCATGTTCCACGATCGACACAGGAAACTCGATCGCGGCGATCGCGTCGCGCGCGGAGTCCACGAGCGGCGCTCCGCCGTCCCGCACGAGGATCAGTTCCAGCTCGGGGTGAGTCTGGCGCTGGACCGACCGAAGCGCCTCGAGGAGAAACTCGGGGCGCTCGCGTGTCGGAAGAACGATCGAGACTGAAGCCACGCGGCTACCGGCGCCGCCGGGCCGATCCGCCGTCGCCGGCCGCGACGATCGGGTCGCCCCTCCGCGCTTCCGTGACGAGGCGGGCGCGGCCTTCCGCGCCGCGAAGCTCCATGCAGAGATGCCTCGCGGCGGCGTGGACGTAGACTCCGCGAGGCTGGAGCGAACGCTCCACGAGGTCGGCGATCTCCTGAGTCAGATCCTCCTGGAGCCGAGGCACCGTGGCGAGCGCCCGCACCGCGCGGACCAGCGCTCCCGCGCCGCAGAGGCGCTGGCGCGGCACGTAGCGGACGCTGACTTCGCCGAAGTAAGGCACGAGGTGATGTGGGCAGAGCCCGTAGAAGTACATCGCCTCGATCGCCACCGTCTCGCCCGACCGTCCCCGGTAGGGAAGCGGGCGAAGCGTCGGCGGTTCCTCGCGCAGCCCCGCGGTCCGCTCCGCCAGGAGATCGGCCAGGAGCGGCGCTGTCAGGGAGTACTCCTCGTCGTGCTCGGTGTCGACGCCGATCGAATGAAGAAATCGCGTCAACGCCGCGACGTCGGGCGTACCGGGGCGGAGCTGGCGGCGGCTCGCCCGCTTGGCTGGCTTCTTGCGCGCCGGACTCATAGGCCCAACCGCTCGGCGGCGCCCTGTAGGGCGGTCAGAACAATGCTCACGTGTTCCTCCAGTGGGACGCCCAGTTCGGTGGCGCCATTGCCGATGTCTTCACGATTCACGGACCTCGCGAATCCCTTCGTCTTCATTTTCCGTAACACCGATTCGGCCGTCACGTCGGCGAGGCGCTTGCTTGGCATCACCAGCGCCGTGGCCGTGATCAACCCACAGAGTTCGTCCACCGCGAAGAGTGTCTTGGCCATGGGACTGACGCGTGGCACGCCGGTGTAGGACGCGTGCCCGAGGATGGCCTCGATCAGGGCCGGCGGATAGCCCTGGGCTTCCAGAATGCGGCACCCCACGCGAGGGTGCTCGTCCGGAGTCGGGTGCTTCTCGTAGTCCATGTCGTGGAGGAGCCCCGCCGCGCCCCAGAGCGCTTCGTCGTGGCTTCCACGAAGGGCGTAGGCCCGCATGGCGGCTTCTACCGCGACTGCGTGCTTGCGGAGGGCCGCCCCCTCGGTGTACTCGTGGAGGAGCGCCAGCACCCGGTCCCGGTCGAGCAGCCCGCTCTCCGTGACGGCGGGCGGCGTTTTCATGACGTCACTCATCGACTCCTGATCCTAGGGGAGTCTCGAAAGAACCGCAACGCGGGAGGTTTCGTGCGTCGTCCGTGGAGTGCTGTCGTCTGTGGAGGGTTGGTGACCGCGCTGATGCTGCTCGGCGCCTGTTCGCGGGGGCCCGCGTCCCTCAAGGAACTCGCGACAGAGCGGGCGCTCGCCGACTCGTTGGTTCGCGGATTCACCCCCAGCGACCCCGAGTCGCTGGCGCGCCTGGTGACCGCCGCGCGGGAGAGGACGAAGAAGTTCCTGACGAATCACAAGGACGACGTTCCGGCGGTCATGATCTACGTGAAGCTCCGCCTGGCGGAGGAGGCGCTTTCGCCGCAGGAAATGCCGCCCGATTCGACCGGAGCGCCGCTAGATCACTTCTCTCGATCCGCCGCTTCCAAGGCCAAGGTTGCTGATTGCCTGGAGCGTCTCGACCACGCCATCAAGCGGGAGCCGAAGAACGCCGACCTTTATTACTGGAAGTCGCTCGTTCACGGCCTCTTCGAACCCATTTTCGACAAGCAGGTACTGGACCCGAAACGCTCCCAGCTTCCGCAGGCCGTGAAGGCGGCCACGACGGCGGTCGCGCTGGCCCCCGATTCGGCTTCCCACCGGACCGCGCTCGCCACCTACCAGATGCTGAGCGGCGATGACGCCGCGGCGCTGAAGACGTTGCGGGGGGGGAAGGAGAAGGAGAGTCCGCTCCTCCGCCTCTTGGCCGAGTGGGAGCGGTTCCCGGTTCCGCCGGGCGCGGTGCTCTCGATGCGTGAGTCGGCGGGGATCGCGGAGTGGATGTCGGCGGGCGGACTGGACGATGCGAACGCACGCGTGCGCGCCTACTGGGTGCCCGGATCGCAGGACTCCATTCGCGCCTTCTACGCCCGCAGCTGGAAGAATCTCTTCTGGATGACCCAGAAGCAGACTCAGCCGAACGGCGAGGAGTGGGCGTTCGGCTCCGCGGCCATTCTCTTCGAAGGGGATGGATACCGGCCGGTGGGCGCCGCGGAGATCAAGAACTCGGGCCTGGCTCAGGCGCAGGGGATCTCGGTGCAGATCCGGGAAATCAAGAAGCCGCAGGCCCCGTCGCGGGAGGCGATTCCATTCGATCCGGGCTCGGTCGTCTGCGAGATGCTTCTGACGAATCACCGCCGCGTCCGCTAGACCGCGCGCGGAAGGCGTTTCCGTCGCCGAGACGGCGAGGCTAGATCTTCTTCTTCGTGACGACCGTAGCGAGGAGCTGCGTGATCGTCTCGGTCCCCTGGACATTCTGGCCGAGCGGCGTGGCCGACGTGTCGAGGGAGAGCCGAATGCCGACCCGGGCCTGGTCGCTGACCAGCGCTTCGGCGAGCGCGTCCGACGTGACGCGCGTGCTCACGTTCGTGATGGTCCCGGGCGTGAGTGAGATCGGAATCGATGCGATGGGGATCGACGTGAAGAGCGAGGCCGTGTCGCTAGGCACGGCGTAAAAGAGAAGCGTGCCCGTCGCCGTCCCGGTCTGATTGTCGAGGGTGGCGGCGAAGTCGAGCGTGGCCGACGCCACGTCCGTGGCGTCATTCAGCCCCTGCAACAAATTGACGCTCCGATCGGCGATGTCGACGGTCCCCGAAGGGAAGCCGCCCGGCGCGCTGTACGTGGCCGAAGTCTCCGACGGATCGAGAAACGAGAGGACATTGACCGTGAGGATCAGGCTCCGGTCCCCGCATCCCGCGATTCCTGTACCCAGGATGGCGAGCAGGGCGACCACCGGCATGAGACGTCGCATCGGAGCCTCCTAGTAGAGCGTCAGGGAAGCGGCCATCTCCACGGCGCGCTTCTCTTCGATGTATCGCTGGTGGGACGCGACCGCCAGGTCGATCCCGATCTTTCCGAACCGCACGCCGCCTCCACCCGTCACCTGCCACGCGTCGTTCGCGTCGCGGTAGGTCCCCGCGCGGACGGCGATCAGTCCCATCCACATCTCGGCGCCGAGATGAACGGAAGTCGATAGTGGCGCGTCGACCACGGTGGCGGCCAGCGTCGTTACTCCGAAGCGGCGTGCCACGTTGATCGTGGTCGTCACGGGGATCCGGCTGGTGAAATCGCGATCGATCGCGATCGGCGTGGTGGTGAACTCGTCAAGGGAGTCATCGTAGACGTGCATCCGCTCGGTCACCTTCCAGTCGATCTCGCTGGCGAGGTCGTTCATGCCGACGCCGATCTCGAGATTCCTCCAGTAGAGGACCGCCCCGACGTCCGCGCCAAAGCCGTGGCCCGAGCCGCCGTCTCCGCCGGCGATCGCGTGTCGCGTGCGCGCCGCCACGTCGAGCGACACGGGATCGCCGCTTCCGAGTAGCGTGTCGCCGGTGGTGGCGCCGCCAAGGCTTCGAAGATCTCCGTATGCGACTCCGTAGAGAATTTTCGGCGCCGCGCCGACGTAGAGTGCCGTCGCTCCGCTTCTCCGCGGATCGCCGTCGCCCTTCTCTTCGTCCTTCTCCTGCCCGGGCACCGGAGCGTGAAAGGCGCGGAACGCCAGCCCCGCCTGGAACGCGAAGGCTCCCTGCGCCACGCCTACGTCGCCGAGTCCGTATCGGGTGCGCGTGGTGAATGGTGCCGCGTCACGGAGGACCGCGCGAAGGGCCGGCTCCAGGTCGAGCTGGTTTTGCACGTGGACAAGCGGCGAAATCCCGACGAACGCCTTCCGGAACCCGACCGCGAATCCCGGCAGATGCGTCACGCCGCCGTTTCGAAGGGAAGATTCCGGAATGATGCGGCGCAGGTCCTCCAGATCAACGCTCAGGGAGTCCTGCGCGACATAGATACGGACGTCGCTCGAAACGGGATCGGGGCGGCTGAGCGAGAGCGTGAGCGGCGGATTCGTGATGAGGTCGGCGATCTCGAAGACGTTGAAGTCTGGTGAATCGCTATCGAATTCGGGCGGGTCGCTTGCAAGCTGAATGAGTCCGAGCGGAAGCGGGATGGAATGGTGCCCGCGCCCCTTCGGAACCGCGCGGAAGGCGATGTTCGCCGCGCTGGCGGCGCCCATGTCGCTGGTGATGACACCGCCCATGCCAAGGCGGCGGGCATCGATCGTCTGCGCCGGTGCGTTGGGAATGGCGATACCGGTCAGGAGCGTGACCACGGCGAGGAGTACCATTGCGCCGCGCACCGTGCGTGGTCCTGGAACTGTTGTCGCCACGATCGTTACCTCGGACCGAGAGGGGAGGTCTTGACGCCCGGAGCTGACGGCGTCGAGTGCTTCCAAGTTATCGGCCCTACCGGCGGTGGCTTTAGCCCTTTCGGCGGTTGGGGGGCCGGTTTGACCCCTCCAAACCGCTGTGCTACCATCCCTCATTCTCTTGGAACGGCGGAACTTAGCGCCAAGGTAGTGGGCCCCCGCCGGACCCGACCACGATCCCGCGCCGAGGGACGATGAGCCGCACCGAACTACCCAAGAACTACGATCCGAACGAGGTGGAGCGCCGGTGGTACGCCCACTGGCAGGAGCGCGGCTACTTCGCGCCGAAGGATGCTCCGGGTCCGCCGTTCGTCATCATGATTCCGCCTCCGAACGTGACGGGGAGCCTCCACTTCGGGCACACGTTCGATCACACCATTCAGGACCTCCTGATTCGCTGGCACCGGATGATGGGGGAGCCGACGCTCTGGCTGCCGGGCACCGATCATGCCGGCATCGCGACGCAAAACGTGGTGGAGAAGCGGCTGGCCGAGCGCGGGCAGACGCGCCACGACCTGGGGCGCGAAGCCTTCGTGGAGGAGGTCTGGCGCTGGAAGGCGACCTACCACGAGCGAATCACCGAGCAGATGAAGCGTCTCGGCGACTCGGTCGACTGGTCGCGCGAACGATTCACGATGGACGAGGGGCTGTCGCGCGCCGTCCGCGAGGTATTCGTCCGCCTCTACAAGAAGGGCCTGATCTACCGCGGGAATCGAATCATCAACTGGTGCCCGCGCTGCAGGACCGCGCTCTCTGACGAGGAAGTGAATCACGTCGACCAGGACGGCAATCTCTACCACGTCCAGTATCCGATCAAGGACTCGAAGAAGAGCGTGACGGTCGCGACCACGCGTCCGGAGACGATGCTTGGCGACGTGGCCGTGGCGGTCCATCCGGGCGATCAGCGCTATGCGCCGCTCCATGGAAAGACGCTCGTGCTGCCGTTTCTGGGCCGCGAGATCCCGATCATCCTGGACGATTCGGTCGATCCCAAGTTCGGCACCGGCGCGGTGAAGGTGACGCCGTCGCACGACCCGAACGACTTCGAGATGGCGAAGCGGCACGACCTCCCGTTCGTGACGGTGATGGACGAGGGAGCCGTGATGAACGAGAACGCCGGCGGCTTCCAGGGCCTCTCCCGCGAGGAGGCGCGCCAGCGGATCGTCGATGCGTTGAAGGACCGCGGCCTCCTGGTCCGCGTGGAGCCGCACCGCCACGCCGTGGGGCACTGCGATCGCTGCGACACGGTGGTGGAACCCTATCTCTCGCTCCAGTGGTTCGTAAAGATGAAGCCGCTGGCCGAGCCGGCGTACGCCGCCATCGAGAACGGCGAGCTGACGATCCTGCCGCGCCGCTGGGAGAAGGTCTATCTCCGGTGGCTGGAGGGGATCCGCGATTGGTGCATCTCGCGGCAGCTCTGGTGGGGCCACCGCGTGCCGGTCTGGACCTGCGCCGGATGCCAGACGGAGATCGTGGAAGTGGAGACGCCGCGCGCCTGCCCGAAGTGCGGCGGGAGCGACCTTACGCAAGACCCCGACGTGCTCGACACCTGGTTCTCCTCCTGGCTCTGGCCCTTCTCCACGC
>ERZ1292633.4520-Hain-H41-02um-R1-4520-length-12863-cov-10_pt1 | contig 12863 bp, 15 predicted proteins | sample MGYA00564406_ERZ1292633 | MGnify/ENA primary metagenome ERZ1292633 (study PRJEB36523, sample SAMEA6512639) | groundwater metagenome | collected 2019-01-08 | study: AquaDiva: Metagenomics assemblies of 32 groundwater samples
CCTGATTTATTCAATAGCCACAATTGGGCTTGCTTTAATTGGATTATTGATGATACAGAGAATGGAAGATAAGAAATAAAGATAGTATAGATAAAGAAAGCCAGCCTGCCGGCGTGGATTACGTTAGTTCCATTATTATGCAATAAGCACTGACTTGGGATTATGAATATTCTGTATCAGCATTGCTAGGTAGGAAACAAGCTTTGCCTCATTTCCGCCTTTTGAAGACAGCGCTTCGCATTCCTGCAAAAGCTTTCGCCTGTTGTCCATAATAAAAAGGAGATATTCCCTGTCTTTTTTCTTCATCATTATCAGCGCGTTTCTAAAGTAGTCATGCACTTTCCCATAGAGCTTCATAAACTGCGGAGACACATGCTTCATTTTGTTTTCAATAAAGCTTTCTATCATCCAGTTAAGGTATGTTGAATTCTGCTCGTATATGTGAATTATGAAAGCGTCCCCGAATGCCTTCTCTATTGTTTCTTTCTTGAGCATTGCATAAGAAGCATCCCTGAATTTCCAACCTTCATCCCTGATTAAATGAACTTTGTCCAATGTATGCCCTGTATGCCCTTCCAGCACTTCTTTTGTAAGGTTGAACATGGTGTCTGTTATTTGTATAATCTTCTTGAAAACAGTGTCCCTGTCAAAGTCAAATTCTCTTACAAGATTGTGTATTACGCAAAGCCCTTTTTTGCTTTCTGTAATCTCATAGCCAAATATTGATGCAACAACCTTGTGGACAGCGGAAAATACTTCCTCGTTGTCATATTTTACAACTATTTCACTTGCCCCTTCCCTATATGCCTTGCAAAGCATTGCCCTTATCTCATCATAATCCGGCTTTTCAAAGAATATCTCCAGCTTCAGCTGTGCTTTCTTACTGCCTTTTTTTAATATTACAAGGCATTCCCCTTCATCAAGCATGTCAACAGCGTCCCCTTTATCGAGATGATGGCGCTTAACCCATGCCGCAGGCACGCTGACCATGAGCGTGCTTTCCCCGTGCTTTACCAGGCTTCTTTCCATGCATTTTGTGAAACAAAACCCCTATTTAAACTTTATGGTGGTGTTTACATATGTAAATAGATGTTTACATTTTACACGGAATATATAAAAGGCACTAAGGCGGGAAGATGGTATCCCTGAGGGGATGGAGGAAATAATGACAAAAATAGACTTGGTATTCAATGACATAGACGGGTGCTTTGGAAATTTCAAAAAGCCCAAAGCATATCCTGAAAAGCAGAGCCTTGCAGGGCACGAGGATTTGCTTGCAAAGATAAAGACGTTTGTTGAAGCGCATCCAGAAGTGAAGTTCTCGGCATGCACAGGCCGCTCGCTGTATTTATGCGACAACATAATCGAGGCAACAGGCATGAACGAGATTTCCGCTGTTGAGATGGGGCAGGAGATATATAATCCCCTAACAAAAGAATGTTATGGGCTTTTGAGAAGGCTATATGGAGAAAGAAGGGCAAAAAGCGGATTAACGCTCTTAAGGCACTGGACGGAGGTTGCAGATGGTCTAAGGGAGTTTATGCAAACAAGTGCCCAGTATTACGATTACCCTTTAAAGCTATTCTTCCGCGGCTCTAACATCAGGAGAATGCAGGACAACAGGAATATGCTCACATATGAGTTTGATGATGTAATAACAGGAGAAGCAGTCTTCCAGTTTATGGAACCGCATCTTTATGAAAGCGTAAGAAATGGGATAAAAGAAGGAATCATAAAAGTGGTGCCTTCAAAAAAAGCAGTTGATGTGCGCACTTTTATAAACAAAGGGCATGCAATAGACCACATACTTGAAAAATTAAAAAGAACCGGAGAAGCCTGCCTCGGCATCGGCGACTCTTACCATTCGGACATTGACATGCTTAACTGCTGCGAGCACGTAGCGTGCCCTGCAAACTCCGATGATAAGCTTAAGGATTATGTGAGCGGAAGAAAGGGGCATATAGCCAGACAGACATTCGGGGAAGGCGTGCTTGAAATCTATGGGACTTTGATATGAACCAAGCCAAATATCCGTTATATGTAATCATTGCAATGCTCATATTTGGCAGCATGGGTATTTTTGCAAGGCTCTCAGGGCAGAGTGGGCTTGTGATTGCAGCAGCAGCTTCTTTTGTTTCTGCAGTTTTTATGTTTTTTATACTGCTGAAAAAGAAAGAGCTTAAGCCTATTTTGACAAAAAAGATATGGATACTGCTGCTTATAGGATTGTTCGGAGCTGCCAACAACAGCATGTATTTTTATGCATTCAGCATGACAAAAATATCAAATGCAGTTTTCCTCCATTACCTTGCCCCTGTTTTTGTAATAGTGCTTTCATGGCTTATACTTAAAGAAAAGGCAGAAGCAAGAAAGATTTTTGCTGTAATCTTGGCTATGGCAGGGCTTTTATTTGTCACAGGAATGCCCAGCTTTGACGCATCTTCAATTGGCAGTCTGCTTGCCGTAAGCTCTGCAGTTTTTTATGCAGCATCGCTTATTACATACAAAAAAGCAATGAAGCATTTCAGCCTTATGCAGATAATATTTGCGCAAATGCTCTTCACTGCAATTGTTTTCATGCCGTTTCTCCTGAAGGCAATGCCGGCAATCACGGGAACAGAGTGGCTCTATCTGGGAGTAATTGGAATTGTGCACCAGTTCATTGCAGTAATTTTTCATCTTAAAGGGCTGAAACAGCTTAAAGCAACAACAGTTGCAATATTAGGCTATACAGAGCCGGTATTTGCCGGCATCCTTGCATGGATTTTCCTGTCAGAATCAATAGAGATTTCAGCGCTAGTGGGCGGCATGCTTATCCTCGCATCATCATATCTTACAATTGCACAAGGTTTAAAAACAAAACAAATAGGGGGAAACTAACAATGGTCTGCGAGCAAAAGCGAAGTGGACCTTTGAACGAAGTGAAAATGGAAACAACCAGAATCTACATATCTGCAAACACTGCAGCCGTTGACGCGGCAATGGTTACAAAAGATAATGCAGTCAGGGGGCTTGCAGAATACCACAAAATACCGCTTGAGCAGCTTGCTGTAATCGGAGATGAGGTAATTGACATTCCAATGCTTACAATTGAAGGCATCGGGCTTGCAGGAGCGCCGGCAAATGCGCAGGACAAAGTAAAGGAAGCAGTAAAAGCAAGAAACGGCTTTCTTGCGCAAAGCAAAGTGCTTGACGGATTCCTTGAATTCTATGAAGAAGCAAGAAGTAGAGGAATAACTCATATTGTCTCAGACAGGGATGGGGTGCTTGTTAAAAAAGGAGATTTGAGCAGGGGAAATGAATTCCAGTATCTTGCACTGCAGATGGGCGCTGATAGAAATCCCTACGTCAGCATTCTTACAGGCTCAGGATTGGAGCAAAACATTGAGTTTATGGAAAAGTACGGGCTTAATGCAAATCTCGCTAAAAACCAAGATGTGCAAAGTTTTCCTTATCTGCTTCTTGTTGAAAACGGGACAATACATGTCAATGTGCTGACAGGAGAAACAATCAACTATTGCGAAGCGCTTGATCCTGACTTACTTGCAAAACTAAAGGGAGAATTTGAAGATACAGTAAAGAAAAGAATTGAACAGGAAGTTTTTCCAATGCTTAATCTGGCTTGGAGCGCTGATTACAATGACCAGGCAGAGAAAATCTACATAGCGCCAAAGCAAAGCATGACAACATTCAATATTCCAAGAAAGTTCAGGGGCGGCTCTGATTACAGGGGTTCGGAAAATGCAGCAATTCTTAGAAAAACAATAGCAGGCATAATGGCAGAAACAGCTGAAAAGCTCAGCATGCCTTATCAAATGCTGTAAGCACTAGTTACCGCTAACTACCTGCTACCAACCACAATTCAGTTCCAACGTACCCCGCTTACATAAGCTTTTTAAATCTTATTTCAGCCTTTTCTCTCGATGAACAACAAGAAAAAGGCCGCCTTTCTGGACAGGGACGGCGTTATAATTGAAGAGACAAAATTCATAACAGATCCCGATAAAGTAAGGCTTCTGGACAGGGCAGCTGACGCAATCGCAAGGCTGAACAAGGAATATCTTGTTATAATCATCTCAAACCAGCCTGCAGTGGGAAGAGGCATGTGCACTGAAGAGCAGGCAAAAAAAGTTAATGACAAGGTTCTTGAGCTTCTTGCAGAGGAAGGCGCAAAAATAGACGCAACTTACATGTGCTTCCATCATCCTATTCACGGAATTGGCAACTATAAAGTTGAATGCGAATGCAGAAAGCCAAAGCCGGGCATGATTCTGAAAGCTGCAAAAGAGCACGGAATTGATTTGAAAAATAGTTTTACAGTCGGCGACAAGACAGGTGACATAAAATCAGGCTATCTTGCAGGCACTAAAACAATTTTAGTATCAACAGGCTACGGCGGAGATGACGGATTCAAGGATGCAACTCCGGACTATACTGCAAAAGATTTATATGAAGCAGCAGAGATAATATTAGGTGATAAGAAATGAAATGCTTTATTACAGGCGCAGGCGGATTCATGGGCCCCCATCTTGCAAGATTTTTGCATGAAAAAGGCGCGGAAATCATGTCAACTTATTATGAGCCTATTTCTGATATAAAAGAATTAAAAAAATTAGGCAAAGCAATTGAGCTTGACGTAAGGGACAAGGAAAAATTCAAGAAACTGCTTAAAGACTTCAAGCCGGACGTTATTTACCATCTTGCTGCGCAAAGCTATCCGACTGTATCATGGGAAAAGCCAAACTTCACAGTGCAGTCAAACATCGAAGGCACAATAAACTTATTTGAGTCATTGAAAGAACTGAAAATGAATCCTGTTGTGATTGTTGCATGCTCATCAGCAGAGTACGGCTTTGTAAATCCTGAAGAGATTCCGATAAAAGAAGAGCATTCTCTGCTTCCGCTGCACCCTTACGGAGTCAGCAAAATAGGGCAGGATTTCCTCACATACCAGTATTTCAAGAATTTTGGCATGAAAGGAATAAGAGTAAGAATATTCAACACAACAGGCCCCGGAAAAGTCAATGATGTTTGCTCTGACTTCACAAAGCAGGCAGTCATGATAGAGAAGGGTTTGCAAAAGCCTGTCTTTAAAGTCGGAAACCTTAATGCAAAAAGGGCAATCACTGATGTGAGAGACATGATAAATGCGTTTTATCTTCTTGCAGAAAAAGGCGAAGCAGGAGAAGTGTACAATGCTTCCGGAGAAAAAGCATACCTGATTAAAGATATACTTGACGAGATTATAAAAATCACAGGCATAAAAGTAAAAATAGAAATTGATCCCAAGCTGATAAGGCCGACAGACGAGCCGATTATCTTCGGAGACTCCACAAAGCTTAAAAACAGCACAGGCTGGAAGCAGTCTATACCCATTGACAAGACTCTCAGGGATATGATTGAGTTTTGGAGAGAAAAATTATGATCTGCGAACGAAGTTCGTGGATCTTTGAACGACGCGGAGCGAAGTGAAAATGATAAATACAATCACAAAAAGCCTGAATGAATCGCTTGAATCAAAGCAAAAGCTTGTTTCAATGTCAAATGAGATTGAGCAGATGTGCAGGATTATAGTCAATTGCTACAAAAATAAGGGCAAGATGGTTATTCTTGGCAATGGCGGCTCTGCAGCAGATGCCCAGCATATTGCGGCAGAATTAGTCTGTTTGCTTGACAGGGAAAACAAAAGGCCGAGCATTCCTGCAATAGCTCTTACTGTAAACACTTCAATCCTTACTGCAATAGGCAATGACATGGGATATGAGCACTTGTTTTCAAGGCAGGTAATGGACTTGGTAAATGAAAATGATGCTGTTATAGGAATTTCAACATCAGGCAATTCTGACAATGTAATCAATGCGCTTAAGGCTGCAAAAGAGAAAGGCGCAAAGGCAATTGCATGGACAGGCTCTGACGGCGGAAAAATGAACAGCATGGGCTTGGATTATGTTCTCAAGGTTCCTTCCGAGAGATGCGCAAGAATACAGGAAATGCACATCACAGTGGGGCACATCATGTGCGAAGTTATTGAAAACGAGCTTTACGGAAGAAAATGAAATTAGTCCTGATGGCTGGCGGGAAAGGAGAAAGGCTTTATCCGCTTACAAAAGAAGTTCCCAAGCCAATGCTTCCCTTTAATGGCAAGCCCTTATTGGAGCATACGATTGAATGGGCAAAAAAACAAGGGCTAAAAGACATAATCATATGCTCAGGCTATCTTGCTCATATAATTGAGGAATATTTCAGAGACGGCTCGAGGTTTGGAGTTAATATCAAATATTCAATAGAAAAAGAGCCGCTTGGGACAGCAGGCCCGCTAAGGTTAGCAAAAGAACTGATAGGAAATGATAATTTCATAATGCTTCATGCAGACATCGTTTGCAGAATAAACGCAAAGCCCCTAATGGATTTCCATTTGAAGAACAATGCGCTTTGCACACTTGTCATACATAAGTCATCGCATCCGCAGGACAGCGACTTGATTGAAACAAACAAAACAGGAAGAGTTGTAAAATTCTGGAAAAAGCCGCATGCAGAACAGCCTCCAACAGAGCTTGGAAACTCAGGCATGCATGTGTTCAGCCCAAGGATTATGGATTTCATCCCCGAAGGCAAATACTCAATGGAAAAAGATCTCTTGCCTAAGATTGTTGAGCTTCAGGAACAGGTATACGGGCATCATACTGAAGAGTTTCTCAAAGACATGGGAACTCCTGAAAGAATGAAGCAGATAGAAGAAATGATGAAATCAGGAAAAATCTAAATCTTGGTTGTTTCGCTTCTTTCCCAGCCGTCAACATACCCTTTTCTCTTGAATTTCAGGTCATAAAACAATGAAAGCCACATGTACAGCCTTGCAAACACAAGAAGTATTGTCCAGAAGAATTCCTTTACGTTTTTTGGATAGCCCCAAATCCATCTTATTCCTTTTGAAGCCTCATTCTTGAAAGATTTTACCTTAGGGAAATCAGGGGCATATTTTGTAAGCTTTGTATGCGCATCAGCAGTCCTCTTTCTCTGCTTCAGCCAGTCGTGCAGGTTTGTAGGATTCTTCACAAAGACTCTTGCATTCTCAGCATAGCCAATTGTATATCCTTTTTTCCAGAAAAAATAAGGTATTATTGAATCCTCGGCAACATCAACAGGAATGCTTGTAATCACTTCATTGTTCCTGAAGCCGAACAAATAGCCTGAGCATTCAAGAAACTGCTTTTGCTTGAACAATTCCTTTCTGATTCTATGCGCTCCAACATCAGCAAGCAATTTGCCCCAATAGCCAAACATTGTATATCTTGGGTTTTCACACATTACCCTGCCGCAGACGCAGCCTATTTTTTCATCCTTGAACAAGTCAAGCATAGCATTTATTGCGCCGTTGTCCAAAAATACATCGCCGTCAGTGAAAATCCATATTTTTCCTTTTAATTCCTTAAACAACAGGTTCAATGCAAAGCTCTTTCCCTTGCCAGGGTCCTTGAAGAATCTTATCTGCTTGTATTTCTTATGGTATTCCTTTACAAGCTCTTCTGTTTCCTTGTCAGGCGCAGCAATAACAAGCTCAAAATCTTCTTTTATTTTCTGGAAAAGAATTGCTTCAATAGCCCTGTATACCAAAGGCTCCTTGAATGCAGTTATGACAATTGAAATCATATATCTTGAAATCTTTCCTTAACTTATAAGCATTATGGAATCAGTGTTTAGAAACGGACACCGTAGGAAGTTAGCTTTTGTGTAAGCTGCTCAAAACCTTTGTATAAAATCGAATCAATTCCTGCATTCCTTGCACCCTGAATATAATCCGGATTATCATCAATGAAGATTGCATCTGCATGCCTGCACCCCAATTCCTTGATTACAGCCCGATAGATTCCAACGTCGGGCTTTTTCATTCCCATGTCAGTTGATATGAATGCTTTATGGAAAAAAGCAAAAAGCCCATGCTGCTTGTTATATTCTGCAATCTCTTTCTCAGTGTTTGTTAGGCATGGAACATTATAATCCAATTTCAGCTTTTCAACAAGATTCAATATGCGCGCGTCCCTTGCTGTCTGATGCTGCTTGTACAGCTCAAAATGCTGGTTTAGCATATCGTCAGCAGTCAAAGAAAGCCCTCTGCTTTTTGCAAGAGAATCATATAATTCATGCAATGTTATTTCACCTGTTGTAAGCCTTGCTTTTAATGGTGATGTAAATGCAGCAAGCTCTGTTTGAGGTATTGCCAAATACATTGCCATTCCTTGTTGTATTGAATTGCCTGCCTCAGGCACAAGAATTCCGCCCAAGTCAAAGATTATTGTGGTTATCATTCAGCCTCTGAATTGTATTTCTTTCAACGCAGAAATATCTTTGTCAAGATAAGGCCATGCATTCTCTTTTGTAAGCAAGTCAGCCTTTACAGAAGCATTGTATTCAGGTATTAGCATTAACCCTTTCCTATCCTTGGAGTAATCATATCCTGCTCTTATTGCATTCCTTCTTTCTATTTCAGAAGCAACAGTGCCTTCCCTCGCAACATTTCCATTATGGAATACTTTCACACAGCCGGTTACAGGGCTTATTTCATGTATTTCCCTTCCGCAAACCTTGCCAGGCATAAATTCCTCGCTGTCATATACCTCTAAATTGGTAAATTGGCATCTTGGAGGATAATAATAGTCTATGTGCATAATACCATAAGCCATAAGCTCCAATCCGGAATATTTTGCTTCAATGCCCCATCCTGCCTTTTCAGTAATTTCTCCTGAATCAGTTATATGGTGTACAACCGCGGCATTTCTAGGAGGCAGATACTGCAGCATAACATTTGCCTCTTTTCTTGGCTTCAGATTAAGTATTTCTGCGTTTCTTCTCACAATCTTCTTCGCTTGTTCATCAGTAATGCCTGCAGACTCTGCTCCATTTAAATAAGGCATTATAAGACAGCCGTTAAGCATAAATGTTATTTCTTCCAGCCCTTCTGTAATCATCCTGTGGAACCAGTTAGGGGATTCGTCCTTTGTCATTGTCCTGCCTGCGCAGGTGTCCCATACAAGCCTGTCTCCTGGTGCCCCTAAGTCTCTTTGTGGAAGATAAAGCAAAGGCGCCCTGTCAAAAAATCGTCCGACAATCGCAAGCCCCGCACCATATCCCCTTAATCTTGAATTCGAATCAGCAAGCCTTACCTTGCAATTAGTTACTGAATCATCCATTCTTGCTTTCTGCAATTCAGCTAATCTTGCTGTAAGCAAATCATAATCAGCAACCTTGTTTGCCCTTGCAATATCTGCAACATCCGGGCTGTCTGCCTTGCCGTAAAAGTCACAAGGCTTGTCTATCCACAAGTGTTCGCCATTTTTCGTTTTTTCCCATACTACGTTGTCAAATATGTACATTTTTCATTCCTCCAATCATGATTTGTTACTTTTCGAATTGATAAATGATTTAAAAGCTTTACGCACTCATAACTCCAATTTCTTTCTTCTGCAATATCTCTCTTCCCACTGCTTTAGCGCTTCAAAATAAGGGCTGTTTCCCATCAATTTCTCTGCCTGCTCAAATTCATCATTCTCAATAAGTGCAGCCGCTTTCACATCAGCTGTTTTCAACAGCATTTCTTTTGCCTTATTGTAAAGCATTACTTCCCTGCCGCGTGACGCAAGCGAGGCTATATTGCCTGTTTTAATACCCATCTGCACCGCCGTAACAATTGCCAAAAATTCCACCTTCTGCCTAATGCTGTAAATATTTGCAGTATTTCCTATCAAAGGCACTTCAAGAGAATTTCCTGAAAACTTATCAACAGGATCTTCGCAAAAATCTGAGCAGAACCATTTTTCGCAGACATCGTCTGTGCAGTTCCTGCCTGCAAGTTTTGTAATGCAATAATTTCCGACTTCAGTCAGGTATTCGCAATATCTTCTCGTAACCCTGTTCCTGTAAGCCGGCTTGTCGCAGCATTCAGGACAATTAACCTTGCATCCGTGGTTTCCTGCAATAATAACATCAGGCTGTAAAGCAACAACTGATTCTAAGTCATTTTTTAAATCTCTTCCAACTGCAATCACATTGTCTTGCCCGATAAAGCATTTATTCTCAAGCTTCAAGGCACTTTCTATCCTGCTAAGCCAGATTGCGTGGAAGAAGTTTCCGAGAGCGCCGAGCTGTATCATTTAGTTACTTCCTATTTTACCAAAAATTGATTTTAAAAACTTAATCTCTTCCTGCATAACTTCTGCATTTTGAGGCGTTTCCAGCACAACTATGCTGTCTGCAGGTACGCACCCTATAAAAAACGGAATGTCAAAATCCCCTTCAAAGATACTCTTATGCATTATAAACTCCCTAGTGTAGCCCCCATTGATGTGAAAATAATCAGGATTGAGCTTTAGAAATTCTCCTATTATTGGCTTATATCCTGTTCCAAGAACATAGCCTGTCTGGGTGGCATGCTCAAAATCCAAGCAAAGCCCGCAGCCCAATGCTTCAATAAATTGCTTTGCTTCTTCAGCCGTGGAGCAGATATACTTTCTTTCATTCGGAACTTCTGCAGGCAGGTTTTCTATAAGAAATCTGCTGTCATTAAAACGCGTAAGGCAGTTTATTGCATTTGCTATGGACTCCGTGCCATGATAAATCCCGGGATGCACGATAATTGTCGGAGAATGGAAAAAATCAGCTGCCTCTTTAGCGAGTCTTATACACTGCTCTGTCCTTGTCCATAAACTTCTATCAGCAGGATCCATGCCAAAGTCCTGATGAGGCGCATGCACCCTGAATTCCAGATTAAAATTACCAAACTGCTTGTATTCTTTGCCCGGCACTGGCATGATTTCTACAAAATCCGCATACCCGCCCACCTTGCTCACAATTTCATATCCAATTTCATCCGCAAATGTTTTTATGCCTATCTTCATTTTTTTCAACATCTCTTATTTGTTCTTTTTTTCCAGTGCGTTTCCAATGCAGGAATCAAATTCTCCAGCTGTTTAAATCTCTTCAGATGAAAACTTAAATCATGCTCTTCAAAAGCAGTCTGTTCTGCAGGATGAGTATAATCCACTGCGACACCTTTAACAATTTTTCCATCGGCTATTGCATCCATAACCGGTATAAATATTGAATCCCATTTTCCGCCATATTCGTCATTATAATCTAGAAAATAAGCGCCAATATCCCTTTTAAAAGTCCTCGGCCCAAACCACACATCTAAATCATTCCCTGTTAGCTCTTTCCAAAATGCATTTCCCATCATTTCAGCATACTGCTGCGCAATAGGATAAGATAATAATGAGTTTCGTCTTGGCACAACCAAGTCAGCAAAGCCAGCAACAATGGGATTAACTGTTTCTGAAATATTGTGAATATAATCCACTTTCTCTGGCTCTGTCGTTGCAATAATAGATTTGCCAAGATCCATAGCAAGCTTGATAGCATGCCTTCTGCTTTCTCCCAGGCCCATTGCAGGTTTCAGATGAACAAAAACATTTTGCCCATAGCTTTCAAACTCTTTTAAGAGCTTATCAGAAGAGCCGCAGTCAACAATGACTAGGTTATATCCCAAGCCAACTGCTTCTTGTATGCTGCGTTTTGCAATCTCAGCCCTCATTGCATCATTCTCAGAGCCCGGCTTGTAAAAAGTCGTTGTCGCGATTGCTGTTATTTGTTCAAGATTTGCCATGTTACCCCCGAATACTCTAGAGTTACCCCGAAGAAGTAATATATAAACCTTCCGAATTACAGTTTCTTCAAGAGAATTCCCGGCTCATAGCTTCTCTGAAACCTGTAATTCATCTCAATCGCGCCTGAATTATCCATTGCCTGCTTGAATTGCGATTGCTTTTCCTCAGGCACGTAAAAGAACATGCACCCGCCAGAACCGGCTCCTGAAATCTTCCCGCCGATTGCGCCATTGGAGTAAGCAGTTTCCATCAGAGAATCAATAAATTCATTTGATGCCTTTGGAGACAATTTATTCTTCAGCTCTCCGTCAATTTTTAAAAGAGAAGCGAATTGTGATAAATCCCCTGAAAGTAAAGCCGCCTTTATTTTTACGGCATTTTCTCTTTTTTGAATAAGCAAGGATTTAACCTGCTCCCATTCCAAAGCCGCTTTCTGCTCCTGCGCCTTGTGAACCTCGGTTCCTGAAACGCTTCTTTTTGAGATATAATACAAAACCAGGTTTTTCTCAAGCTTTTCAATAACTTCATCAGAAAGATTAAGATTCTCAACAGAAACCCCGTCATTCCTGAATTCCATGTAATTAAATCCTGCTCCGAATGCGGCAGCATACTGGTCCTGGTATCCGCCGGGCACATTTAATCTATTCCTTTCAATAGAGTAAGCCATTGAGGCAATCTCGTGAGGGCTTATCTGCTCATTCCTGTAATGCTTTATTGCGGAAAGTATTGCAACGCAAACCGAGGACGAGCCGCCCAAGCCTGACTGCATCGGCACATTTGTCCTTGACACAAAAGAATTTCTTCCGTTGAATCCTGTCTCCTTTAATGATGCTTTAAGCAAGTCCAGCTCTGAAAAATCAGAATCAAGCTTGTATGTCCTGTTCATGTTATGCGCATAGTCAAAATAGTCAACAATGTCCATCTTGAAATTATTGTCCTCATTAAGCTCAACTTCATAAAAATGCGAAGAAAGAGTTGCATTTACAACGCATCCCCAGCCGGCTTCCTTAATATAGTAATCAGTGTCCCCGCCATTGGCAAGATTGATTCTTACCGGCACCCTGCATATTACTTTCATTTATTTCGCCTTTGTCAGTTCTTTATACAGCCTTTCAAGCTCGTCAGTTATTGTTTCAATCTTGAACCTGTGCGATTTTTTCAGATTATTGCTTATTATAAGCTTTCTGGATTTTTCATCATCCAGCA
>ERZ1292633.4523-Hain-H41-02um-R1-4523-length-12855-cov-5_pt1 | contig 12855 bp, 15 predicted proteins | sample MGYA00564406_ERZ1292633 | MGnify/ENA primary metagenome ERZ1292633 (study PRJEB36523, sample SAMEA6512639) | groundwater metagenome | collected 2019-01-08 | study: AquaDiva: Metagenomics assemblies of 32 groundwater samples
CTGCCGGATTTGCGTCCGCACGACTTGCGCCGGCTGGTGGACGAGCTCTTGGTGCTGTTGCGGCCGCAGCTCCAGGAGCGGCGGATCGAGGTCGCGTGGACGTCGGCGCCGGACCTCGCGCCGGTCGCGATCGACCGCAACCAGATCGAGCAGGCATTGGTGAACGTGCTGCAGAACGCCATGGAATCCATCTGCCGTGACGGCCGCATCGAGATCACGCTCGCGAGCGAGAACGGCGGCCCCCCAACCCTCCGCATCCACGACAGCGGCCCCGGCATCCCACCCGAAGCGCGCCCGCTCCTCTTCACCCCCTTCTACAGCAGCAAACGCGACGGCCGCGGCATCGGCCTCACCCTCGTCCGCGAGATCCTCGCCCAGCACCGTTTTCCGTTCGGCCTCGACAACGATCCCACCGGCGGTGCGACCTTCAGTATCGGACTTCAGCCGCAGGCATGACGGCGATTCATACAATCCAATAGTCTCGGCAGCCTTAGAGCTCTCGAGAGTTCTGAGCGTGCAGCGGCTTGAGGAGAGCGTTTGATGACGAAAAGATTGGGAATCGGATGGCGGCTGGATGCCGCGCTCATGCCGCCTTGCGACGTGCGGCCTGAGGAAATGCCTTCGTCGACGAAGCGCTCCTTCCTCAAGACGCATTTGTACTCGCTCGAGCCGTCGCAGATGATGACCCACAGTCTAGTCGTGGCTCAATCGCGATCTGGAAAGAGCTTCTTTCTCGGTAGAGTCGTCGAAGAACTTGTTCTTGCGACAAGAGGTCGCGCGTTGGTACTGGATCCGAATGGCGACTTTCTTCGGATCACGGATGTCAACGACGACATTTGGTCCGATTCTGGCTACGACTCTGGAGCGCAGCGGGGGTTTATTCACACTGAGCGACAAGCTTCTTTTTCGACACAGTGGAAGAGAATCTCCAAGGATGTTCGTACTCCGCGAATAGCGTCCAGCGGGGGCGGGGAAAGCCCCTTGGAGGTTCCATGGTTTGGAGTTTCTCCAGGGCTTCTAGGGCCGAAGGACGATTCCGAAAGGGAACTAAGGATTCAACAATCCCATCGCGCGGCGACTATTCATGCGGTGATCGAGGCAATAGCTTCGCCGACAGATGGCCGAAACCAGTTGGACGCGTTCAGACAGTTTATCGACGGATTGGCAGGACGCCAAGAGATCGAGCGAGAGCTTGCGACCAGGTTTCCGCCGGATTCCCTGGCAAAGAATTTGGCAAGCCAGAAGATGAAGGCCAGGAGCATCAAGGCGAAATATTCGGGTGTCTACGAAGGCCTGGCTCAGGTCGAAGCAAGAAATCTTCTCCGGGAACTAGGTCTCCTACTTCGGCACTTGGGACCCTTGGAAGTCCGGGAGTATCTGGTGCTTGCGACTAGATACTTGACGTCCGGAATCTTCACTACAGCTAGCCCGAAGGCGTCGAGCAGCGCAAGCTCACGGCAACTAGAGGTAATTGACCTTCTAACTATTCGTGATGCCGAAGAAAGACTCTTAGTCGCTGCAGCGACAATCGATGCGGAATTTCAGAGGCTTCGTGCAGAGAAGAACGAAGCAATGTTTCTAGCTGAGAGTGATGACTTGCGAACACCCACTTTTCTTGTGATCGATGAAGCGCACAACCTGATTCCGCGCGATTGTGAGGGATCTAGGTCCCTTGTTATTAGAGACCTGATTCGATCCATTGCGGCCGAAGGGCGGAAGTTCGGCCTGTTCCTGCTGCTGGTGACTCAACGCCCGGACAAGATTGACGGCCAAGTGGCGTCAGAATGCGAGAATCTTGCGGTGATGCGCATGAAGTCTAACGAGAGCCTCAACGATGCCGCAGGCCTCTTCGGACTGGACGCGGCTGGGAGAAACGCGATCGAGGCCTGTCGAGGTTTTCCGAAGGGCCGGGCGTTGCTATTCGGCCCGTGGGGAGGAGCTACCCCTATTACCATTCTCGCGGCACCAAGGAGAACAGTTCAGGGCGGGAGAGACTTTCCGGCAAACTGGTACTAGCTTTCCGGGATCCGATCTACTTCTTGTACTTTACGGCAGAACAATCAAAAGAGGTCAGTAGATCCTCTAATGCTGCTTGGACGATCGGCGTGAAGCGCCCTGGTGTACCCGCCAGTATCCGCTCAATCTTGTTCACGTGCGGAACTGGGAGCCCCGGATTGTTCGTGCGAAGTACAGTGCAAATCTCTGGAGTCGACAAGTTGCTTTTCTTCTTCAACTTCCTGAAAGTGGACGGCCAATCGATCTCGTTCATCGCCACCTCTGATCACAAGGAAACAGACAAGTATTCAGATACAGAAGCCTCGGGGAGCCTTGATTGCGGTAGAAATCAATCAGCGAAGGCTTTCATTATAGCCACCTACCGAGCGATAAGCCAAACCTGAGGGCTTGAGCCCCTTTCCAATACTCCTCCAGAACTTGCTGACAGTCTCGGTTTGGTGGCAGACAAAGGGAAAGGGCTCGCTAAGCCCACCCTCTCTTGAGCAGCGCCGATCTCAATTGGGGGCTAGTTAGAGCTTTCTTGAACTGCGGTAGATAGGCATTTGCGAAGTCCTGCGCTTTCATCTCTGATGCGATAAACGGATACATCGAATCGACTTGCGCGAGCGTGATCTTCCCGTCTGCAAATAGGTACGTGACGCGGGCACGCTCGTCAACATATTGGTCATCAGAGTTGAGTTCAAGTCTATTGATCGTCGCGTTGATGCTCTGTTGATCGCTCAGAGCCAAGGACAAATCTGGATGCAAGTAGAAACTGATGAAGTCCAGCTGAAACCACCGCTGCCCGATCGTGCAGGGGTCAAGTACGTCACGATACGAATTCTTTCGGCGATTTAGGCGCGCGCGGCATAGCCTCAGATTCGACCAGTCGTATGCCTGCTCGTGGTTTCCGACTGCTTTCGGTACGAAGTGGTCCACTGAAGTGTGATCTGGTTGCCCTCCCGCTGCCCTCCGCGGCGTATAGCTGGCGCAATATGAACAAATTCCACTGAGGCTGCGATACAAGTACTTGTGAATGCGTTGCCAATAGGCATGACGCGCCCAGTCCCGCCTGGTGGGGTGTGGCTGCCTCGCAAGGAAACCTAGGCCAGGTGCCTTGACCCGTGAACCAAAGTTGGCCGGCTGTGCAGCGTGCACTACGGGTATCAAACGTCAATCCCATGCTTGCCTGCGAAGATGACCCATCGCAACCAAAACGGATCTTCAGCCGCGAGAGATTCCGAAAGCTCAAGGTGCGCGGCACGAACTTCGGCAGGGCTGGGGCGTTTCTGCGTTAGCAATCGTTTCGCCTTCACGAGTGCGCTCTCTGCTTCCGCCGAACCGGGATGAGCGACGCCAAAGGCTTCCGATTGAAGCCAAGCATCAGCCGTCCCGTATAGAACAAAGGGAATCTGATCGAAGGTAACCTTTCCATCGGCCCTCATAGTTAGGTGGAAGAGGCTGTCCTTTTCATCCTTCCAGTCAGGTTCAGCCGAGGCAAGCACCAGTGGGGAATGCGATGCTAGGAAGAATTGGATCGAAAGTTCCTTGGCGAGGTCATTGGCAATGCCCAACAGCGCAGGTAGGAGGACTCTTTGCCAGCGAGGGTGTAGGTGCGCTTCAGCCTCGTCCACGATTAGGACCATCTGTCGTTCTTCAGGTCGGCCCAGTTGGGCGGCAATAGTTTTGTGATTCTCCCAAGCCCAGACGATCAAATAGACCAGCATCAGAATTCGTTGAATGCCGGCAGATTCGAAGACAACTGGAACTTCGCCATACGAATGAACGAGAGTTGGAATTTCCATGCTCCAACCAAGCACACGCGTAGGTTTCCCAAACTTGAGCGTTCCGAGGTCAGGCGGCATCACGCGATGCACGAGTCGGTGGAAGGCTTCGTACGCCGGAAATTCGCTCCGACGGGTTTGCCAGCGAACCCAATCGCGAAGTAGGCCTTCGATCCCACTTTCGTGCTCGCCATGCCAAACTTCTCCGCGGGAGAACCTTCGCGCACCTACACCTGAAGTGGGAAGCCCCCCCGTGCCAGCGGGGTCCCATACTGCGAACGAACCGTCAACTCGCGCATAAACGACAAGACCCGACACAGCCTTTCGCTTCGCTTCGCCCCAGCGCCCCATCCGTGTACTGAACTCCACAGACGTGGTCTGTTGATCAGTCCGGGTTGACACGGAGAAGGATATTTGCGGGGCTGTTGGCTGAGGGCCAATTGGCGTTGCTGGATGCCCAGCCCACTCGCGCGTGAGGGCCCACCAGATAATGTCTAACAGGAATGTTTTCCCGAGGCCGTTGTCGCCCGTGATGACGTTCAGGCGACTAGATGCAGGTAGCTGAATGTGCCGGGCGGGGCCAATTCCAGTCACACCTAGGAACTGGAGAATCGCACCGGACTCTGGCGGAACATCAGGCGGGTCAGGAAATCCCTCGAGCAGCTGGTTCCATCGAGCAGGCGAACCCTTGAACACACGATTCTCAGGAACGCTGGACTTGAGGCTCACGTCGAAAAGCCGCCGAAGTTCCTGCTCACCGAGGTGGAACTCCCTGATGAATCGAGCCGCGACGAACTTCTTGGTCGTCCTGGGCTCCCAAGTTCGATCTCTATAGAGCCACACTGCGAGATCAAATAGCGGCAACCTTCTCCCGGATGGGAGCTTGTCCTGAAGGAAATCTAGGTAGGCTCTGCTCCAACCCCAGAGCTTCTCTTTCGCCGGGTGTATGAGTGCCGGCGCAAATGCTTGAGTGTTCACCGCTTGAAGACTGGTAGACGCGTACTTTGGTTTTCGCCACGGCCCTTCATCCCTTGCTGCCTTGAAAGGAAGAAAATAGTGGGCAGACTTTGGGTGCGTACGAAAGTACTTGTCGAGGTGAGCCTTGTTTTCGGCGTCCAGAGATAGCCTGGATGTCGATCCGATGGGGACTTCGTTCCTCTTAAGAACAAGAAAGGTCGTGCCGAAGAACACATGGAAGGCTGAAAGCCTTCGCGCGGATTCGCGAACTTGCTCGAGCGACAAGTACGTTGAGGCGCTCACTCGGTCAGTGTCCTAACAGAATGCTCGCAGAATGACTTGTTAAGATCAATTCCAATTGCAGGATGTCCTTGGGCCCTCGCGACCCGCAAAGTAGTCCCGCTCCCGCAGAACGGGTCCAACACGATTCCCCCGGGTTTGCATCCCACCGTCAGGCAGCGCTCAACAAGCTCGTCGGGAAAGGGCGCAGTGTCGAGGCCGGCGCTTCGGCCAGTTCGAACGGGAATGTTCCAAACATCCTCTGCCCAATTGTCATCGGGGAGGTTCTTCCTGTTGAAGTAGTACTTCTTTGCTTTTACCAGCATGAAGACGAACTCATAGCTTCTGCTCGGACGATCCTTTGCGCTGGGTTCAGGAAGGCAATTTTCTTTGTACCAAATGATCGGCGAACGTAGTACCCAGTTGTCGAGACACAAGTCGATTGCGACACGCCAGGGAATGCCGATCGTAGATTTCCTTTGGAGTCCGATACCAAGCCCGCCGCTTCGGTCAACAGCTCGGAGGCCCATCCGCCGTTTCGAACTTTTTCGATCCTTTCCGTGCGGCTCGCCCTTTCCCGAATAGAAGGTGTCTCCGAGGTTGAGAAACACGACACCATCGGGCGCAAGTTTCGCCTGGACCTTCCGCATGATGGCTCGAATGGCGGAAACATAGCCATCTACACTCTCTTCAAGGCCAATTTGCCCAACCACCTTGTAGTCGCGGAGCCAGAAGTATGGAGGCGAAGTAACCACGCAACTGATGCTTGAATCTGCGACAAGATCCAGGCACTCGAGCGCTGACCCGTTCAGCACGCGCCAGTTGGGCTCAAGCGCGCCCGTCCACTCCTGAATGGATCGCTTTGACTCGGGGTGGCGAATCTGCTGAGTCTCAAAGCCAAGGTGCATCTGGCGCGGGCGCTTCGATTGAGGCATGTCGTCTCGGAGCCTATCCTTTCAGAGGAAGGCGAAATGCCGGGGACGTAGAAGGGATGCCCACCTCGTTTCTCCAGCCGAAGTTCCTCTACTCGGGTGCCGGGCCCTTGGCTAGAGTACGAGCAGGGCAATGTAACGGCCTGCTGTGTCGGCGACTCGACGCTGCCTTCATTGCTCCTCTGTAGGATCGCTATCCTGAGCGACGCCAACGGATGGTCCAGCGGTTGAGAGGTGGTGGCCGCGGTGTTCGTGGCGGAGTGGATTCGGAAAGCGGTCGCGGCCGCCACAGCGCAGCGCTGGCGCTTTCGCCGGGCTCGAGTGTGCTCGACCTCGGTTGTGGCTCCGGCGTGCCAATCGCGCGGGCCCTTGTCGGCGCGGGGGACAAGGTGGTCGGGATTGATGCTTCGCCGACGATGATCGCGGCGCTTCGCGAGCGCTTTCCGGGGCCCGGAGCGGCTTGCGAGCCACTCAAGAGTTCTATGTTCTTCGGGCGGGCGATCGAGGCTGTCGTCGCCTGGGGACTGCTGTTTCTTCTGCGAGGAGAAGCACGGCGCCGCTTCTTCCCGCGCGTCGCCGCTGCGCTCCGGACCGGCGGACGTCTCTTCTTCACCGCGCCCGTCGAGCGCTGCAGCTGGAAAGACCTTTCCACCGGGCGAACCTCGCGCTCGCTCGGGGGCGAGGCGTGCCGCGACCTCCTCCGTGCGAGCGGCTTCGAGCTCGTGGGGGAGGAGGACGACGAGGGCGAAAACCACTCGTTCGCGGCGATTCGCCGGGAGGCGCGAGAGGTGCCGGCGAGCGGGCGCGCGACTCCGCTCGCGGGGCGGATTCTCCTGCTCGCACTTGCCGCGGCGGCTGGCCTGTCCTGCGCTCCGCCTTCGGGATGGACGGAGCCGGCGAGCGGAATCCGGCTCGTGCTCGTTTAGGCCGGGAGCTTCGACATGGGGAGTCCGGAGGGGGAGGCTGGGCGCGAGGAGCAGGAGCGGCTGCATCGGGTGCGGATCTCGCGGGCGCTTTACCTCGGGGTGACCGAAGTGACGCAGGAGCAGTGGCGGCGGGTGATGGGGGAGAGTCCTGCCGCTTTCGAAGCGTGCGGCTCGGACTGCCCGGTCGAGAGCGTGAGCTGGATCGACGTCCAGGAGTTCCTGCGCCGGCTGACGCTCTCGACGGGACGCGCGTTCCGACTGCCGACCGAGGCCGAGTGGGAGTACGCCTGCCGCGCCGGGACGTCGACCGCTTTTCATGTGGGCAGCGAGCTAAGACCAGAAGACGCCAACTTCGACGGCGCGCCGGGAGGCGTCGCGCGGCGCTCGCCGGTTCCGGTCGCGAGCTTCGCGCCGAATCCGTTCGGACTCCATGACCTGCACGGCGACGTCTGGGAGTGGACGGCGGATCGATGCTGTCCCTACGAAACGGGGCCGGTTACGGGCGAAGCCCGGTGTCCGGCGTGATCGCGCGCGGGCCGGCGACGATCTCGCCGATCCGGCGTTGCGGGACGCCGATCTCCTTGGCGAGACGGTACTGCGTGATGCCCATCGGCTTCAGGAACTCCTCGAGGAGAATCTCGCCGGGAGCGGGCTAGGGGACCTTTCGCATCGTTCGCTCCTTCAGTGGGGCGCGGCGCCGCAGCAGCTCAGGACCGCCGCGAAATAACCATCGACGCCGAACAGGTCCATCGCCGATTCCGACAGCGGAGACTTGGAAGGTCACCAGGTTTCCCGCCCGGGAGTCGCAGCTCAGCCGAGAACTTGAAAGCCGGCGGAGGCGAAGTGGTGGTCGAAAGCGAACGCGCGACGGATCTTGAGCCGCCGCATGACGGCGAAGCTGGTGGCATCGACGGCGGACAGCTTGTGCAGGTCGCGCCTCTCGAGCCAGGGCCAGGCCGCGGCGAGATCGGCGTTCGTGACCGGAAGAGTCGAGAACCGAGGGAGCCCCCGCAGCGAATCGCGCCAGGCCTGGGCGGTAGCGACGCCGTAGTTCCGCTCGAGAAAGGTGTACGTCTCCAGCACGATCGGGATCGACGACCTGAGCCTGGCGCCCTGAGCTTCGAGTTGCCGCCAGACCTCGACCGCGGCGGCATGAAAAGGATCGGCGGCGAGGGCGAGAGCGATCCAGGCGCTGGTGTCGACGAAGACCGGCTCGCCGATGCGCATCAGGGCTCGTCGTAGATGCGGTCGTGCTCGACCGAGCTGACCCTGAGCGGCCCCCTCCAGAGCGCGATCGGGCCGGACGGCGGCCGCTCGAGCCAGCGGACCTGGATCGCCTCGCGAACCAGACCGGCCACGCTTCGGCCCGAACGCCGTGCCTCCTCGTGGAGCCGTGCGAGCTCCTCGTCGCGCAGGTATACCTGAGTCTTCACCATAGGTGTCATTCTTGGCGAGGGAGTGACACCTGTCAAGTGGGACCGCCGCTTCGTCGCGCAGACCGCTGGCCCAGCCTCCGCACCACGAGGGGTCGAATCTCGGCGACTCGCTTCGCCAGCATCTCGAGATACCTTCGTTGCGCCTCTCCGACCGCCTGGAAGAAGAGCTCGCTGCCGTGGGGGACGGTCGCCTTGTCCGCCGTGCCCTGTGCGATGAACACCGGCAGCGTGATGCGAAATCGTGGGCGAGCGCTGCCGCGACGTCGGGCGAGATCTTCACGCCGCGGCTCTCCCAGGAGGGCTTGCCGGCGATCTCGATCGCGCCGAGCACGAGGTCATAGGTGCCCGCCGGCACCTCCGCCTTCGCCTTCCACGATGACTTTTCGAGCATGGACACTCGCCTTTGCGGCGCTCTCGTTCGCCCGCGCGAGCGCTCGGCCGGTGGCGGCGGTCGAGCCCGAGCCGGCGCCGATGATTCACAAGCTCGGTGTTCGTCGGCATCTACGTGGCGGCTCCCGAAGGCGCCGCGAACGTGCGCTCCTTCGGCCCGCGCAGCGCCAGCGCCTTGTGATGAAGGTCGCCGCGTCTGTGTAGAATGGCGCACAAGGGGCTACACATGGCGACCAACCTGGCGATCGATCCGGAGCTGCTCGAGAAGGCCCTCGCGGTCAGCGGGGAGAGCACGAAGAAGGCGGCCGTGACGCGGGCGCTCGAGGAGTTCATCGCGCGGCGCGAGCAGCGGCGCGTGGCCGAGCTGTTCGGCAAGCTCGATTGGGACGCGTCGTTCGACTACAAGGCCGAGCGCACGCGCCGCAAGTGAGACTCCTGGTTGACACCAGCGTCTGGTCGCTGGCGCTGCGCCGCGACGCCGAAGGAAAGGAGCCCGAAGTCGTGGCGCTCCGGGAGGCGCTGCTGGGTTCGGAACAAGTTTTCACTACCGGGCTCGTCCTGCAGGAACTCCTCCAGGGATTCGCTCGCCCGAAGGCGCGAGCGCGGATTCTCGAGCGCTTCGCCGCCCTCGCCCTCTTGCAGCCCGACCGCGAGGACCACATCGCCGCCGCGGAGCTACGCAACCGCTGCCGCAGAGCCGACCTCCAGCTCGGAACGATCGACGCGCTCCTCGCGCGTCTCTGCATCCGCTACGACGTCACACTGCTCACGACCGACAAGAACTTTCTCCTCGCCGCCGGGAAGATTCCGCTGCGGGTCTGGCCGGCAGGGCGTCGCCGATAGCGGGGTAGGGGACCTTTCGCATCGTTCGCTCCTTCAGGGAGCCGCTCAGCGCAGCAGGCCGACGGGGGAGGAGCTGGCGAAGAGCCACTTCCCTGCGACGCGCTTCATCTCGACGAGATAGAGCATCTTGCCGCTCCCGTAGGGATCGCCTTCGACTTCGAGGAGCACGCGGTCGTCGGCGAGAGACTCGCCGCCGGTGATCTTCGGCTTCTTGGGCACGTGAATGTCGAGCAGCTCGTTGGCCGACGCGAGGTTCTCCTCCGGCGAGCGCCAATCCTCCTGGTACCCCTTCGCCTCCTCGGGGGTGAGGTGCGCGAGGATCTTGCCGAGATCCTTGCCGCCGATCGCCGCGCGGAGCGCGAGGAGCGCCTTGCCGGGGTCGCCGCCGCCGGCGGGAAGCGGCTTGCCCGCCGGACGCGAGATCACGTCGGACTCGAAGGCGAGATCCACCGACCAGGCCGGGCCGTCCATCGACTTCACCGGCTTCGCGGTCTTGACGGTGCAGGCGACGCGCGTCGCCGTGTTCTCCTTGCAGCTCGCGACGAGCGAGCCGCGCTCGCCCATCATGACCCCCGAGGTGTCGATGTACTGCACTTCGCCGACGTGCGCGTTCATCGCGACCTCGCCGTTCGAGCGGACCGAGAAGGCGAGGTGGTCGGCCTCCATCACCGCCGGGTCGTTGATCGCGACCACGTAGGGGTCGAGTGCTTCGCCGATCGCCGCCTTGTCGACCGGCGTCGCCGAGAGCACCACGTAGGTTTCGAACTGGCGCGGGTTGAACCCGTCGCGCTTGCGGAAGGCGGCGACCTCACGCACCGCGACCGCCTTGCCGTCGAGGACGAACTTGCCGGTGATCGGGGCGGCGTTCGCCGGGTTGGCGGGGGCGACCGCTGGGAGCGCGAGCGTGAGGGCGAGAGTCCAGGGGCGGGCGGGAAACGAGACCTTCATGGTGACCTCCGGGAGTGGGATCGGTAAGCCGGGAGGATATCGGATGGCGGTCCAGCGGACGACTTGGTGCGGGGTTGCGCAGGCGCGGGGCGGACAGCCGGCGAAGGCGAGCTGGATGCAGCTTGGCCGCCGGACTCGAGTATCGTGGACGCCGCAGGCACACGATCTCCGCGATCTCCGCGACCAGCGGGAAGGAGGAAAGATGAGTCCAGTCGGGAAACTGCGAAAGAAACCCCTCTTGCTTGGATTGGTTCTCGTCGCCCTTGGGCGAGCCGGCTCCGCCAGCGACGCGGCGGCGGGAGCGCTGCCCAAGGATCCTTGTGCGCTTCTCAATCCCGCCGAGATTCAGGCGCTCGCGCCGAGCGCCACCATCGGCAGTGGGGTCGCTGACAGCAGCATGGCCCCCATCGGCACCGGCTGCACGTTTCGCTGGGGGCCCAAGACCCCCGAGTGGGGCGAGTCTTCGCTGACGTTCGCCGTGATCGATGCGTCGAAAGGCTGGCCGGGTATGAGCCCGGAACTGCTCAAGCAGGGACTCCGCACCAAGGTCAAGATGGGCGCGCCCCATGCTTCGCTGGTCTCCGGCCTGGGCGATGTGGCGGTGTTCACGTTCGAAGAGCGCTCGTCCAATGCGACCGTCGAGGCGTATTTCCAGGCCAGGAGCGTCCACCTCTCGGTGACACTCCATGCCGGCGATTCTCTATCCAGCAAAGGCAAGCTGGCCGCGCTTCTGAAGGGTGCCGCGGCGAGATTGTGAACCGCCGGAGCGGCATCCACGATCTCCACGGCAATCGCTGGGACCTGGTGGAATACGGTGCAGGCGGGCAGGACCGGCAGGATTGAAGCCGGTCTACGGGAAGGGGGGAGACGCAATGCATCCAGACACGGTCAAGTACAACCAGGCGCTGGCCGCCGAGGATCGGAAGATCTGCGATCTTCTGGCGCGAGAGATCGATCGCGGACTGCCGGAGGCGGAGAACAAGATCTGGCATGCCCATCCCGTCTGGTTCCTCGATGGGAACCCCGTCGCTGGGTACAGCAAGCTGAAGGGCTCCGTCCGCCTTCTCTTCTGGAGCGGCCAGTCGTTCGAGGAGGAAGGACTGAATAAGGAAGGCTCCTTCAAGGCCGCCGAAGCGCGTTACACCGCCGTGGACCAGGTCGATACCAAGAGCTTGAGTCGCTGGCTGAAGAAGGCGCGCGAGATCCAGTGGGACTACAAGAACATCGTCAAACGCAGAGGCCGGCTGGAGCGGCTCAAGTGAGCGCGACCTGGCAAGGAGGAGCGAGCGTGGACGAACGATCCCTTTTCATCGACTTCTGGACGAACGAGTCGAAGACCACCCGCAACGTGCTGGCGAGAATTCCCGAAGGCTCGGACTACCGTCCGGACCCCAAGTCGCGCACGGCGCGACTCGCGCCCGCCGCCGTCTGCGCACTGTTCGCTTTCGCCGCTCCCATGTTCGCCGGGGAGACCGTGGCCACACCCGACCCCTGGGCGCCGGTCCGTTTTCTGGTCGGCGAGTGGAACGGATCGGCGGAGGGCGAGCCCGGCTCGGGAGTGGTGACGCGGCGCTACGACTTCGTCCTGTCGGAGCGCTACATCGAGGAGAGGAACGTGAGCAGCTACGCGCCGCGCGAGGCGGACAAGCCCGGCGAGGTTCACGAGCACCGGAGCTTTCTCTCTTACGACCGAACCCGCGCGGTGCTCATACTGCGGCAGTTCCACGAGGAGGGGTTCGTGAATCTCTACGCGCTCTCGGCCGTGGCGAGCACGCCGACGAAGCTGGTCTTCGAGAGCGTTGGGTTCGAGAATTTCGACAACGCCTGGAAGGCGCGCGAGACCTACGAGATCGTCTCGGCGGACGAATTCACCGAGACCTTCGAGCTCGCGCCGCCCGGGAAGCCTTTCGAGGTCTACAGCCGCAACCGCTTCCGCCGCTCGGCGGCGGCGCCCGGCTCCCCGGCCATCTTCGACGAGGTGCTCGCGAAATCGGTCGGCGCCGACGAGCACGGCATGCGGAAGTACGTGCTGGTGATCCTCAAGTCGAGCGCGACACCGGTGCCCGCCGGACCGGAGCGCGACGAGATGTTCCGCGGCCATTTCGCCAACATGGAGCGCCTCTCCGCGGAGGGCAAGCTCGTCCTCGCCGGCCCGCTCGATGGCGTCGACGGCTGGCGCGGACTGTTCGTCCTCGCGGTTGCGACCATCGACGAGGCGAAGCCGCTCGTCGCGACCGACCCCGTGGTGCTGAAGGGCGAGATGGTCCCCGAATTCCGCACCTTCTTCAGCTCCGCCGCGATCCAGCTGATTCCGGAAATGCACAAGAAAGTCGCCAAGAAGAGCTTATGATCCGGCCGCCCTTCG
>ERZ1292633.266-Hain-H41-02um-R1-266-length-66231-cov-9_pt1 | contig 12854 bp, 7 predicted proteins | sample MGYA00564406_ERZ1292633 | MGnify/ENA primary metagenome ERZ1292633 (study PRJEB36523, sample SAMEA6512639) | groundwater metagenome | collected 2019-01-08 | study: AquaDiva: Metagenomics assemblies of 32 groundwater samples
CTCACCGGCAGCGAGGTGCTGGTCGAAAACAAACTCTTCGCCACGCTCGACACCACCGTGCGTGCCCTCCAGCCAGAGAGCATGCCGCGCGTGCTGGTCAGCGACACCGTCGGCTTCATCAAGAACCTGCCACACGGGCTTGTCGCGTCGTTCAAATCGACGCTTGACGAGGCGCTCGATGCCTCGCTGTTGCTCCACGTCATCGACGCGAGCGATCCCGGCTATGAACGGCAGCGCGAGGTAACCGACACGGTGCTCAAGGAGATCGGCGCAGAGGCCGTGCCGCGCATCCGCGTCTTCAACAAAATCGACCACGTCGGCGATACAGTAGCAGAAGCCGAACGCGAAGCGGCGCTGCGTGCGCAGTATCCCGATTGCATCGTGATGAGCGCGCGCCGCAGCGGCGATGTCGCGAAATTACGCGAGGCGATCATCGCGTTTTTCCAGCGCGATCGCATCGAGGGCGAACTTTTCCTGCCCTGGTCGGCACAGCAACTGCGCGGGGAAATCTTTGCGAGTTGCGAAGTGCTGGAAGAGCGCGCCGACAACGAAGGCGCGTTCATGCGCATTCGTGGCGAGCGCGAGGCGGTGAAGAGTTTGTGTGAGCGGTTTGGGCAGGCGGGGTGAATTTCGATTAGGGAAGCTCTGAAAAAGTCCGTCGTCCCCGCGTAGGCGGGGACCCAGGTTTTAAATATCCTCGACAAATCAAAACATTCACTGGATCGCCTTCGCGGAGATGTTTTCAGGGTTGGCCATGGGCTTGAATGGCTTGATTACAGCGCTGCTCGTGCCGCTGATGATGCGGTGGATGGGGTAGGGGCTGGGCATATATGGCTCGTTCCTCCTTCGTGTTAGCATCCCCCGATAACTAAAACATGCTGATAGAGAACACGAATGCATTGGATCGCCCCCTCCGAACGAGATACCGCCAGCGATACTCTTGAAAAGCGCCTGTGGAATGCCGCAGACCAGTTCCGAGCCAACTCCGGGCTGACTGCGGCACAGTATTCCGCGCCGGTGCTCGGCCTCATCTTCCTGCTGTTTGCCGAAACTCGTTTTGCTCAGCGCCGCACTGCCTTACTCCCCTCTCCCCCCGTGGGAGAGGGGCAGGGGGAGAGGGGGAATCGCCGTGCAAGCAACCGTGCCGACGATCCCGCCGCCTACCACGCCGAAGGCGTGATCTACCTACCAGACGCCGCGCGCTTTGACCACCTGCTCAACCTGCCAGAAGGCGCAAACGTCGGGCAGGTGATCAACGATGCGATGACGGAAATCGAAAAGCACAATCCGCAACTGGCGGGCGTGCTGCCGCGCACTTATCAAATCTTCACCAGCACCCTGCTAAAAGAACTGCTGAAGAAAGTCTCCGAGATTCCCGTCAGCCTCGACTACGATGCCTTCGGCCGCATCTACGAATACTTCCTCGGCCAGTTCGCCCGCACCGAAGGGCAAAAGGGCGGCGAGTTCTACACCCCCAGTTCCATCGTGCGCCTACTGGTCGAAGTGATCGAGCCGTTCCACGGGCGCATCCTCGATCCCGCCTGCGGCTCCGGCGGCATGTTCGTGCAGAGCGCGCGCTTCGTGTCCGAGCACCAACGCAAACTCCCCTCGCCCGCAAGCGGGAGAGGGGCTGGGGGAGAGGGGAAGCAAGTTAGTCACAACCCTGCCGATGAGCTTCTCATCCACGGCGTGGAAAAAACCGACGACACCGGACGCCTGGCGCGCATGAACCTCGCCATCCACGGTCTCGAAGGCGACATCCGCCACGGCGGGCACATCAACAGTTACTACGACGACCCGCACGAAGCCGTCGGCAAATTCGATTTCGTCCTCGCCAATCCGCCGTTCAACGTCAACGCCGTGGACAAGGATAGGCTGGCCTCGGACGTGGGCGCAGGACGCCGCTTTCCCTTCGGCCTGCCGCGCACCGACAACGCCAACTACCTGTGGATTCAGTTGTTCTACTCGGCGCTGAATGCGAAAGGCCGCGCCGGCTTCGTCATGGCCAACTCGGCCTCCGATGCCCGCACCTCCGAGCAGGAACTGCGGCAAAAGCTGATCGAAGCACGGGCAGTGGACGTCATAGTCGCAGCAGGCACCAATATGTTCTACACCGTCACGCTGCCCTGCACACTGTGGTTCTTCGACAAGGGCAAGGGCAAAGCCAAGACCAAGCGCGCCGACACCGTGCTCTTCATCGACGCCCGCCACATCTACCGGCAGGTGGGTCGCGCCCACCGCGACTGGACAGCCGCGCAGATCGGCTTCATCGCCAACCTGGTGCGGCTCTATCGCGGGGAGCAGCTCGACACCACCATGGGCGGCGATGAGGCCGCAGCCAAGATCAAGGAAGTCTTCGGCAAGAAGCCCGCCTACTCGGATGTGCCGGGTCTGTGCAAGGCGGCGACCATTCAGGAGATAGAGGCCCAAGGCTGGTCGCTCAACCCCGGCCGCTACGTGGGCGTCGCACCGGGCGAGGCGGTCAACGACGAGGGCTTCAAGGAACAACTAGAAACACTGAACGAGGAACTGGAATCACTGAACGTCCAGGCGCGGGAACTGGAGCAGACCATTGCTTGTAACGTATCCTTACTTCTTGATGCCTGAGTATGTGGAAACTAACGAAACTCAAAGATCTCGGTAAAGTCACAACAGGATCTACGCCGTCGACGCTCAAGCCTGAAAATTTTGGTAGGGGTTATCCTTTTATCAAACCTCCCGATCTTCACGAAGGCCGGCGCAAGGTTTTCGAGACTGAGACGGAGATTTCAGTTATTGGTGCCCAGACACAATATAGCCGTCTACTTCCGGCAAACACACCATGCGTGGTTTGCATCGGGACGATTGGCAAGCTCGGGCTTACAACACGTCCCAGCTTTACGAATCAACAAATTAATAGCGTAATAGTAGACCAAGAACAGCACGACCCAGTTTTCGTTTACTACCTTCTCAAGTATTCGATACCCGAGGTCAAGCAGTTAAATGGCGGCTCAGCTTCTGGCCGGGAGAACGTCAACAAATCGACGTTCGAGAACATTGAGGTGCGTGTTCCCCCGCTCCCCGTCCAGCAACGTATCGCGGGCATCCTGTCGGCCTACGACGAACTCATCGAGAACAGCCAGCGGCGCATTCGCATTCTGGAAGAGATGGCGCGCAACCTCTACCGCGAGTGGTTCGTCCACTTCCGCTTCCCCGGCCACGAAAATCACCCCCGAGTCGCATCCCCCCTCGGTGAGATTCCGCAGGGGTGGGAGGTGACCAACCTAGGTAACGTGGTGGAGATCAAGAAGGGGAAGAACATCACTAAGAAGACGATCCGCCCCGGTGACGTTCCTGTAGTCGCGGGCGGAGTAGCCCCAGCCTATTTCCACGACACGCCTAATACCAAGCGGCCCGTCATCACGATTAGCGCATCAGGCGCTAATGCAGGATACGTAAACCTGTACCACATCGACGTGTGGGCTTCCGACTGCTCCTATATCGATTCGTCAACCACCCCGCACATCTACTACATCTACTTGTGGCTAGATCATCGTCGATCAGAAGTCACACACCTGCAAAGAGGATCGGCACAGCCTCATGTGTACCCCAAAGATTTGGCACAGCTTGAAGCGATATACGTGCCTGAGCAGGTTCTGAATATCTTCACGGCACAGGTGACTCCAATCTTTGAAATGATGGAAAGTCTGACCGCGAGGATGGAAAACCTCCGCCGCACCCGCGACCTGCTTCTGCCGCGTTTGCTGTCGGGGCAGGTCTCACTATCTGATGCAGTTTCGGAGGCCATTTAATGAGTGCTACTGATAAGAGCAAAAAGCACAAGTTAACCGTTTTCCTGATAAAGGAAGGGTATGCGGAACCAAAGGACTTTCTGAAGTTTAATGAGTTCAAGGTCGTTGAAGTTAAAACAGACGGGGGAAAGCTTGGTCAGCTAATTTATAAAGGAGGCTTTCAGAGCACCCCATCTTGGGTATCCATCTTTCAACACGTCCAAGGGTTTGATGCGGCCACGATCAAGAATCAAAGCTCAAAGGGACTATTTGTTTTGAAGCTAGACGGTAGGTGGTTTTGTTTCACCTTCGGTTATGCGCGTCATCTCATAGATGAACACGCATATGAGAGAAACTTCGGACTAATTGTTACATTGAATCTTGGTGATCCATTGGCAATAAAGTCCATAGACAAAACCAATATCAGTCATATTTCTCTGCATTCGAAAGAACAGGCCACACGAGATATAGAGTTGGCCAGCTTCGAGTTTGATAACGATATTGACTTGCTCCGCTCTGCCACCGCAAAGGCAACAACAGCAGATGGCGAAGAACAGGAAACATTATCTGGGCGTGATTCGGTAACGATCCATACCAAAGTGTCAATTGACGTATTCTGGGATGTGGCAAAACGTCTTTACACGGCTTTTGCCGATACGAAGTATAAGGAGCGGTATCCTTGGCTGGAAAAAATCAGGGAAGAAAGAGATAAAGACGTTACCGAGAAGCTGGATCAAGAACTTGCGCGCAGGATACTCGACAACGATTTCCAGAAATTATGGTTAGCTATCCCGGAAGTGGTTTCGTGGGAGGAAATTGAGGGTTTTGCATTCAAGCATAAAGAGGAGCAGCCAGATAAGTCAGGGCCAGTCTTTTATCAGGATTTGGATATTCACGAGTGGGTCACGGTCACTAAAATTTCGAAAGATCTTTCCGCCACTCAACTAAAGAACAAAAATATATTCATCTATTGGCAAGACGGCAGGCCAGTTTCGCATTGGAGCGTATACCGGTGCTTAAATGCGGAAATAGATTTGGATCAAAAGAAATTCATCTTGAATGACGGGGACTGGTACCACATTGAAGCGAATTATGTGACTGAAGTGGATCAGTTCTATAAATCCATTCCAGACTCGAAAGTCGCATTGCCACCACATGGGTTGAAAAAGGAGCCAGAGTACTTGGAAGCGGTCGCGGCGGCTTCATCGGATTTTGCTTTGATGGATCGAAAATTGGTCATGATTGGAGGCAGGCGAAGTAGTGTGGAATTTTGTGATCTCTATTCCAAAAATAAGGAGATTATTCACGTCAAGAAATATGGTGGTTCGAGCGTGCTGAGCCATCTTTTTTCGCAGGCTTTAGTTTCGGGTGATTGCTTTCTTCATGAGGCAGAATTTCGCGAAGATGTTAATAAATTGTTGCCCCACGAATTTAAATTCGCGGACACTGTGGCGCAACCACAGCCCAAAGACTTTGAGATTTGCATTGCGGTTATGAGCAAAGAGAAAGGTGCTTTGGAACTGCCCTTTTTCAGCAAGGTCAGCTTTAAGCATGCAGTTAAGGCGCTGCACAATTTGGGCTATATCGTTACGAAGTTAAAGATAGAGCGATGAACGAAGAGAATATTAGCAGCGTTGAGTTATTGAAGGCGATGTTGATTTCTCGCGCGACAGGCGGGCTCGGCGATGATAAGGATTACAAACGTTTGCGCCGCGAACTTACTGCGTTTCCACGCATCGAGAAAATGTTGCCTCAATGTGTTCGTGTGTGCCGTGATCTTTCTGAGTTCTGGGGATTTATAAAACCCAAGTTTAATAGTTATGCAGATCGGCGCGAGTATCTACGGGTCGAATTCGATCCGCTTCTGACGAAGCTTGAAACGGAATTCCGCACGCCCAGCGATGCGGCAATTTCAGCCACAGTACAGGCCGTCAGCTCGGCATTCGTTCAGGAGGCTTGGCACAAGGCATTGGAGCGCAGGAGTTCCGACCCTGAAGGTGCGATTACTGCGGCCCGCACGCTCCTTGAATCGGTGTGCAAACACATTCTAGACGTGGCGGATGCGACGTATGACGACAGCGCTGATTTGCCCAAGCTATACACGCTGACAGCCAAGCAGCTTAACCTTTCGCCAAGCCAACACACGGAGCAGTTGTTCAAGCAGATACTCGGCGGTTGCCAGACAGTCGTTGAGGGTTTGGGCTCTTTGAGGAATCGGCATAGCGACGCGCATGGTAAAGGGAGCTCTGGAACGAAGCCCTTGCCGCGTCATGCGGAACTCGCTGTAAATCTTTCGGGCACAATGGCCACGTTCCTGCTGCAAACTTGGGAATCGAGAAAGAAAATATGAGGACAGCGAACAAGTGCGGCAATGATGCGGCTCTGTCCTCGCCGCTGGAAATACAGCGCCTGAGGTAAGGCTGGCTTTATTTATGATCGAAACGCACCATAATGCTAACTGGTCGATTTATTAAACATTCTTATTTAAGTTGAAAACGTCAAAATGAAGAATTGGTTAAATCGTGCTCTTGCTTTGTTGATGGGAAGCCTTGAGGCGCCTCGGCACGAATTAAATGAGTTGGATTGGAAAGCTGCTCTGTCATCTGACAAGAAGCGCTTGGCAGAGCATCTGTCTGCCTTGTCCAACTGCAGAGGCAGGTAGAGCCGAACTCTCTGGAATTCACGCTATGAAAGAACATCAGCTGCTGGATAAAAAGTCGATTCGCTACACGCTTGGTAAGCATAAAGATGCACGCTCACTGGCGGCGGATTGTGTGGGTTTTGCCAATGCAGCAGGCGGGTTGATTGCGTTAGGTATTGAAGATGCTGACCTGCTGCCGCCCGCTGATCAGCGCGTGCCGGATGATATGCCAGAGTCACTACGTAAACGCATCGGGCAATTGACGGTGAATGTGGCGGTGATTGCCAGCAAGGTGAAAGCTGACAATGGCGGGGAATATGTCGAATTGCGGGTATTGCCGAGTCAGCAAACGATTGCCGCCACGAGCGACGGGAGCTACTTCATCCGTGTATCAGATGAAACAAAACGCTTGATGCCGGATGACCTGGGGCGTCTGTTTGCAGACAAGAGTGCATTTACCTGGGAATTACAATTGACGCGGCAGGATGCAGAGGCCGATTGCGATGAAAACAAACTGACCGATTTTGTGCGACAGATGCGGCAATCTGATCGCGTCTCGGATTTCGTCAAACAAAAATCAATGGCTGAATTGATGGAGCATTATTTGTTTGCCCGTGAAGGCAAGCTGACCAATCTTGGGGTGCTGTGGCTGGGGACGCGCCAGAGCCGGGCCGCATTGCATTACAGTCCGCAGATTCAGTACATCAAGTATGACGAGTTGGGCAATAAGGTACAGAAGCATGTATGGGACGACTTTAACCTGAATCCGTTGGAGTTGATCGAGGCGGTGTGGCGTGAGGTACCGGATTGGCGCGAATTTTACGAGTTGCCTAATGGGCTATTCCGCAAGAGCGTGCCACATTACGACGAGCGAGTGGTGCGAGAGCTGCTGGCGAATGCATTGGTTCATCGACCCTATACGATGCGAGGGGACATTTTTATTTTGTTGTACCCGGATCGGATGGAAATCCATAACCCCGGTACTTTGCCGGTGGGCGTAACGCCGAGCAATATTTTGCACACGTCGTCGCAACGCAACCCTCATCTCGCCAAAGTTTTTTATGACCTGAAACTGATGGAGCGCGAGGGGTCTGGTTATGACTTGATTTTCCAGTCGTTGCTGGCAAGCGGTCGACCGGCTCCGATTGTGGAGGAAGGTGACGATCGGGTGAAGGTGATTGTCCATAAGCGCATCCTAAGGCCTGAGGTAATCGATTTTGTTGCCAAGGCTGACCAAGACCAGGCATTTAAATTAACTACGAAAGAAATTATTGCGCTGGGCATGATTGCTCAGCATGAGGCGCTATCTGCTCTTGAGTTGCAAAAACTGTTGGCCTTGCATCGTGAAGACGATGTACAAGCTTGGATAGGTCGACTGCGGGAATGGGGTATTTTAGTTGCCAGCGGCAAGACCAAGGCTACGCAGTATTCAGTGGCTCCCGATGTTCTGCGGAAATTTGAATACAAGGGCAACACGACACTACGCCCTATTGAGCAGCACCGCTTGCGCGAATTGATTTTAAGCGACTTGAAAAAATATGGTCGCGCCAAGGGCCCAGAGATACATCAGCGCATCGGATCGGAAATTCCTTATCGCACTGTCCGCGCCGAGATAGAAAAAATGTTGTCCGATAATTTGATCGAGAAAGAGGGAGAGAAGCGGCACCGTTTCTATCTCTGGAAAGAGCAGGAATCAAGCTGAAATTGTCGTTAGAAATGAAGTTTGGCTGCACCTTGTTTTCATAGGCCATTGATATTTATGGTAATTCCTAATGCCAAGACTGCTTGGAATCACGCACGATTAAGGCTTGTATAGAAATTTAATCTGATGGGCATTTAATGTAATGAGCGTTCATACCTACACCGAGGATTTGCTCGTCGAGCAACCCGCCATCCAGCTTTTTGCTGAGTTGGGCTGGGAGACGCTATCGGCTTCGGATGAGGTGATGGGCAATATGCCCTCTCCTCCGGCCCCTTCACCCGCAAGGAGTACGCCGGTGGGTTCCCCGCTGCTGCGCAGCGACCCTTCCGCAGTCCCGCAAGCGGGCGAGGGGAGCCACTTAGGGCGCGAGACGAAATCCGAGGTGGTGCTGGGTGCGCGTTTGCGCAGTGCATTGGCGCGACTAAACCCATCCCTGCCACCCGAAGCAATCACCGCCGCCGTGGATGAGTTGTCACGCGACCGTTCGGCGATGACACCTGCCGCCGCGAACCGCGAGCTGTGGCAATTGATGCGCGATGGGGTGAAGGTATCTGTACCAGACGCGATCAAGGGCGGACTAAAGACCGAACGAGTGCGGGTCGTGGATTGGGATAGCCCCTCTGCCAACGATTTCTTGCTGGTGAGCCAAATGACTATCGTTGGCCAGCTCTACACCTGCCGCCCGGACTTGATCGGTTTCGTGAACGGCCTGCCGTGGGTGGTGATCGAGCTGAAGAAGCCGGGCGTGCCCGCCAAGCAAGCCTTTGACGGCAATCTCACCAGCTATAAACATGCGCAAAATGGCATCCCGGCATTGTTCTGGTCGAATGCCTTGCTGATTGCTTCCAACGGCACGGATAGCCGCGTTGGCTCTCTCACCGCCGACTGGGAACGCTTCTTCGACTGGAAGCGTATCGAGCGTGAAGATGAGCCGCGCCGCGTATCGCTGGAGGTGATGCTGCGTGGGTTGTGCGAGCCTTCGCGCCTGCTGGATATGGTGGAGAACTACACGCTGTTCTCCGCGCATAAGAGTGGCCTAACCAAGATCATCGGGCAGAACCATCAATTCATCGGCGTGAACAATGCCATTCGCGCCATGCTCAAAGCGCGCGAAGAGGGACACGGGCGCGGCGGTGTATTTTGGCAGACGCAGGGCTCCGGCAAGAGCTTTTCCATGGTGTTCTTCGCGCAGAAGGTGCTGCGCAAAGTGCCGGGTAATTGGACGTTCGTGGTTGTCACCGACCGGGTGGAGCTGGACGAGCAAATCGCCAAGACATTCGCCGCCTGCGGCGCAGTGAGCGATGCGCAGGTCAGCCACGCGCAAAGCGGCGCGCAATTGCGCGAGCTATTGGGCGGCAATAACCGCTATGTGTTCACACTAATCCACAAGTTTCAAACGCCCGAGATGCTGTGCGACCGGCGCGATGTGATCGTCCTGACCGACGAAGCGCACCGCAGCCAGTACGACACGCTGGCGCTGAACATGCGCGCCGCGCTGCCAAATGCAATGTTCGTAGCGTTCACCGGTACGCCCTTGATCGCGGGGGAGGAGCGCACGCGCGAGGTGTTTGGCGATTACGTTTCTATTTATGACTTCCAGCAATCCGTCGAGGACGGTGCGACCGTGCCGCTGTTTTACGAGAATCGCACACCGGAGCTGCATCTCGATAATCCCGACTTGAACGACGACATCTATGAATTGATCGAAAACGCCGATCTTTCCGAAGAGGCGGAGAAGAAACTGGAGCGCGAGTTGGGGCGGCAGTATCACCTCATCACCCGCGATGACCGGTTGGATACGGTGGCAAAGGACATCGTGAGGCATTTCCTCGGGCGTGGTTTTCAGGGCAAGGCGATGGTGGTATCCATCGACAAAGTGACCGCCCTGCGCATGTATGACAAGGTGCGTAAATACTGGCCGAAGGACGATAAGACCGATATCGCAGTGGTGGTGTCGCCGGGGCAGAACGAGATTGAGCAGATGGCGACGCTGGGTATCGACATCGTGCCGCACCGCAAGCGCATGAACGAGGAGGCGCTGGACGAGAAGTTCAAGGACCCCAACGATCCACTGCGCTTGGTGTTTGTGTGTGCGATGTGGCTAACTGGTTTCGATGCGCCGAGCTGCTCGACTATCTATCTCGACAAACCGATGCGCAACCACACGCTGATGCAAACCATCGCCCGCGCCAACCGTGTGTACCCTGGCAAACATAGTGGCTTGATTGTGGACTACGCCAACGTTTTTGCCTCGTTGGAGAAGGCGCTGGCGATTTATGGCAAGGGCGCGGGCGGGGCCATGCCGGTGCGCGACAAGAAGGCATTGGCGGATGAGCTGCGCTATGCGGTGAATGACGCGAACATGTTTTGCTTGGAGCATGGTGTCGGCTTGGCAGAGATCGAGAACATGCCAACGGCTAATTTTGCCCAAGCCGGTGCGATTCAGGTCGCCGCCGATTGCCTGATGGCGCCGGAGACGATCAAGCGCGACTTCCTCGCACTGGAGGCATTGGTAAGCAGCTTATATCGTGCCGTGAAGCCAGACCCGGTAGCGATCGAGTTTGCGCAACGTTGCGGTTGCTTGGCCGCGATTGCCAATTGCATCCGCACCGTGACCGAGCCGCCGGATATTTCGCACATCATGCAGGGCATTCAGGACTTGCTGGATGAATCTATCGCCGCCGAACCATTCAAGATTCGGCAACCTACACAAGATTACAACCAGATTGATTTATCCAAGATTGACTTCGCGGCATTGCGCAAGCGCTTCGAAAACAAGAAACCGAGCAATACCGATCTCGAGCGGCTGAAGGCGGCGGTGCGCGCGCAGCTGGAACGCATGGTACGCCTCAACCCGACACGCGCTGATTATCTGGAAAAATTCCAAGAGCTGATCGAGAGCTACAACTCGGGCAGTCGCAATATCGAGGAAATTTTTAAGGAGCTGCTGGCACTGTCCAGTGTCCTGACAGAAGAGCAGACGCGCCATGTACGCGAGAACCTGAGCGAAGAAGAGCTTACGATCTTGGATATTCTCACCCGGCCTGCACCGGAACTATCCACCGAAGAACGTGAAGAGGTGAAGAAAGTCGCGCACTATTTGTTGGAGAAACTGCGCAAGTTGCTGGTGCTGGGCTGGCGGCAAAAGGTTTCTACTCGTGCTCGCGTGAAAATCGAGATCGAGAATGCGCTTGATGAAGGCTTGCCGCGCGCCTATTCCAAGGAAATTTACGAAGCCAAATGCGCTGCTGTTTTCGAGCATGTGTATCAGAGCTACCAGGGCGAGGGCCAGAGCGTCTATTCTCCGTGACCGGATGCGGTTATAAGCGACCGTTTTGGGGCGCAGGTTGCTGATCGTTATTGGTCTTTCACAACAACGCGCCTTTGATCCGTGTTATTCACCCTGCAAGCAACTTCCCATCAAGGATTTTAAGAACCCCCCATCAAGCTACCAGCTCTTCCGCCGCGATGCGATAGATAAATTGATCGGGCACGAGGTGTTCACGCGGGGTGCCTTCTAATTCCGCGTAAGGGTACATAAGGAAATTGATCGGGTTGGATGCCGCTTGGGGTTTGAGCGAAAAATCGCGGGCGTGGTTGAATGCCACCCAATTCATTTCCCAGTATCCAAATAGTTTCGCGCGCAGCGCGGCGATCTTGGGGTCGTTCAACGCGAGCTTTTCTTCCAGCACGGCTTTTCTGACATCCGCCGGGTCTACCGGCACCCAGCCATGACCGGCCAGGTAGAATTCGGCGCGGCAGTGTTGGGCGCGAGTGATATCACCGCCGCCTTTACCCAAGCTTTTAAAGAGCTTCGATTCCGCTGCGCGAATGCCGAACACTTCGCGTGCGGGTATGCCCGATGCCCGCGCCAGGCCGACGAATAGCGAGCTGATGTCGGCGCATTTACCACCGAGGTTGCCCATCTCCAGCATGCTTTTGATGTCGCCCAGGCCACAGCCTTGGGTTTTGGGGTCGCGAAAGCTGTTTTCCACCACCCATTCGTATATGGCGCGGGCTTTTTCCAAAGGCGTATGCGCGCCTTGGGTCGCTTCGCGCGCGGTGTCGAGCACGATGCCGTCCACGGGGATGTGCTGACTAGGTTGGAGGAATATTTGCACATCCTGCGGTAAGGATGTTTTGGAACTGTTTGCAAGTGAGCTGACCGCGACGCTACGATCTGTGGTGCGCACCAGGCAGGAGACGACGCATTGCCGGGTTTTGCCGTCTTGCCATGATGCGTGGTAATAACTGGCATCGGTGTCGTCAATGGTGTGATTGATGTCGGCCTCACCGATGTATTCAACCTTGCTTGCCTGTTGCCACCCGCTCGCCGTTTTCGGCAGGGGGAGCCAAAGCTGAGCAGTCGCGCCCTTGGCGGGCAAGTTGATGTGGTAGCTTAGGCGATACGTGCGCCATGGCTGCGCCGATTCGGCAGCGCTTAAGCGGGGGCTAATGCAGGATAGGGTGCTACCGGCGGCGGTGAATTTAATAAAATCGCGGCGTTTCATAAGCGTCTCCCGATGGGCGTTGAGGTAGGTATAAAGATAGTACAAAATGGCAGCATCAAGCTAAACGTCATAAGCCCGATTGTGCGGGGCGAAAGCATTCTGGTCAAAGCGTCTTTGGATTTTATTCAACCCAGTTCAACTTATTTTTTAAATCAACCCTAAAACACTGCTCATGCAAACCCTCCTGCTACCGTATAAACGTTTGATCGCAGCATCGTGACGCCGCAATT
>ERZ1292633.4524-Hain-H41-02um-R1-4524-length-12854-cov-6_pt1 | contig 12854 bp, 7 predicted proteins | sample MGYA00564406_ERZ1292633 | MGnify/ENA primary metagenome ERZ1292633 (study PRJEB36523, sample SAMEA6512639) | groundwater metagenome | collected 2019-01-08 | study: AquaDiva: Metagenomics assemblies of 32 groundwater samples
CTTGTGTAGGCCCCCCCGTGATTTGATTCTCCGAAAACGTTCGAAAAAGCTCCCTACCCCCGGGCCGGATCTATTTGTCTCCCCCTTCTGCCAGATGTCCGGGCTGCCTCGCGTGTACCGAGCACTACAGTTGAGCGTCCCTGGGCCGGTTTCGCACTTCCAGCTGCGACATGACGTGCCCCTACGGCCGCCGGCGCCGCATCAAGTCGTGGTGCGTGTGGCGGCGTGCGGAATCGCCTTCCGGGATATCGTCGATCGCCGGGGCGGATTTAAATTTATTTCTCGGCCCGCCATTTTGGGCCATGAGTTCGCAGGCACGGTGGTGTCCTGCGGCGACCAGGTCACGAAGTACCGCGTGGGCGACCGCGTCTTGTCCTTGCATTGGGACCAGAGCGAGATGTGGCCTTCACCGCTGCCAACAGCCAAAGGAACCAGTCCGGCTCAGAGCTTTTTTGGCCTCACCACTCCGGGCGGCTACGGCGAGTTTGTGACGTGCGGACAGGGTGCCTTTGTGCGGTGTCCGAAGGGTTGGAGTTCCGTCGAGGCGTGCAGCGTCGTGTCCACCTATGGCACCATGCATATGGCTGGCGTCGTGCGAGCCGGCATCAAGGCGGGCGAGTCGGTGCTCGTGACGGGGGCCGGTGGGGGTCTCGGCACCGCGAGCATCCACTTATTTCTGGCGCTCGGGTGCCGCGTCACGGCGGCTACGTCGACGCCCTCCAAGGCCGCGTGGCTGAGGTCGCGATTCCCTCAGCTGCGCAACGTTGTCTTGTTCGATGCTTCACCCGAGCGCAGTGGCAGGCTCGTTAGCGTCGACGACCCGACCCAACCCTACAACGAGCAGCACGATGCCGTGCTTGAGTGCGTTGGCGGTCCCACCTTCGCCACATCGTTGCGCCACGCCAAGGGCGGTGGCCGCGTCGTCCTCGTGGGCAACGTGGGCGACAACGCCACCCCGCCGCTGCCGCTGGGTATGCTGATCCTCAACTCGATATCGGTCATCGGCAGCGATTCCATCGCGGCGGCGGAGTTTGACGACAACTTGGCCCCCTTCATGGAGAAGCACGGGCTGCGGGCGGCCGTGGACCGCGTCGTGGAGCTCGAGGACGTTCCCAAGATTCACGAGGAGTTGGAGTCAAAGCGCACAACGGGACGCGTGGTGGCAAAGCTGACTCGCAAGGGGGATGCGTTTGATTGGTAGGAGGCGAGGTCGGATAGTCTAGCGCCCCTTGCGTCCTGGGGGCTAGCTGTGACACGATGGAGGCTTCAGGGCTTGAGTTTGTTGCCTTTCTCCCACGATAACAACTTCCCCGAAGGCATCGCCCGATTTTTTCTTCTCTCTCTATCTTCCGTCTCTCTAACACACGTATACTCTCTCGCACATCGTCCCTTTCTCAGTTTTTAAAAAATGGACGCAGAACTGAAGTCGCTGATGGACCAGTTCCGGAAGGTGCAGGAGGCGTCGGCGTCGGCCAACCGTAAGCTGAACGACCGCAATACGGTCGAGATCATTGGCCACCTGTGCCGCCGCCAAGGCCTCGAACTGATTTATACTACGGACGGACGCGAGGTGCTGACACCGGCGCAACTGGAGCGCGAAATTCTCGACGAGGTCGACGTTCAAGGGGGCCGCGTGAACGTCTGCGATCTGCCCGGTCTGCTGTGCGTCGACATATCGCACGTCGAGCGTGCCCTACCGCGCCTTGTCTCAAGTCCTTCGGCCGCGTCGTCCGTGACGACTACGGGCGGGACACCTGGCACCGTGCAGCTCATCGATGGGGAGTTAATGTCGCCGCGGTTCTTGGCGTCCACGTTGGAGGACGTTCTTTCCGAGCTGGAGCTACGCGGCACCGTGTCGGTGACCGACATCGCCCGCAGCGCACGGCTGACGTCGACCCACGTCGCTGCCTTGATGGCGGGTTGGATGCAGACGGGGCGCCTACGAGGCGCGCAGTTCTTCGAGGACGACCAGTCGACGATCTTTACGGCTGATTACCTTGCCTCGACGCAACGACAAGTGCTGGCGATTCTGTCGGCCATTAGCCGACCCACGGACCTCAGTCGCCTCGCAACTCGTCTCGCGAAGGAGATCGCCATCACTGCAACCTCCTCTGCGCCACCAAACAGCGGCCCCCCCCCTCCTCCTCGCGGTAGCGGTGGGAGTGGGGTATCCACTGCGACGACGACGACGACGACGACGGCTACAGCAACGACGGCGACGCGTTCGCCGTTGGTGCCCTCTCCTGAGAAGATGGTCCAAATGGCGGCGCAGCTCTGCCAATTCGGCATGGCGCCAGGTCGACTCGACGGTTGTATGTACACGCCCTACGTTTTCGAAGCCGCGCGAGACGATATGATCGTGCACGCGTATCAGTCAAACGCGATCCTCCCATACAAGTTCGTGCAGACCCAAGCGGGTGTCTCCGCGCCGAAAACGTTTCTCGCATCACGATATGGACTGGGCCCCCCCACTGGCGCGGCAACCCCAACAACCACAACGGCGACGTCCTCCTCCGCCAAGTCTCGCGGATCAGCCTCGAAAGGCGGCAAGGGGTCGAGCGGCACGGCCAAGCCAACCAGCACGCTGGAGACTCCCTCCCCGGAGGAGCTGCCCGCGACGGCAAGGCGGCCTGCCCCGAGGTTGACAGGCCATCTGCTCCAAACGGTGCTCCTCGCCGATTCCGTCGTCGACCACCTCGTCTCCGTACTTGGCACGTGTATGCGCGCGGTAGGCGAGGTGGACCCATCTGCCAATGGTGGTGACATGACGTCCCTTCCCAGTGGTGGTGCGAGCGATGGGGCACCATCTCCCTCGTCACCGGGGAAGCACCGCCTTTGCGTCATCGACTTGACACGGCCCTTCCGCTCCGAGGCGTCCACCGTCGACGCATCGCGGCAGATGGCCGCAGCGGCCAAATCATCGCAGCTGCGCAAGACCCCGTCAGGAGGCGGTAGCAGCGACGGCGTTGGCGGTCGGCAGCCGAGCGATGGCTCGGACGAAGGGCAGGATGAGTATGACACCAGTGGCGCCGCGAGCGCCTTGTTGCTTCCGGAGGCGGTGACGGAGGCGGATGTGGAGGTGCTGTTTGAGACCATTGTCATCCCGCGCACGGCGAGCATGCGTCAAGATGGAGCCGGAGGTGGAGGAGGCCCAGAGGTGATGCTCCTCGGCTCGCGGTTCGTTGTGCACCTGCGAAGACTATGGCAGTATGTGTCGCCGATGATTCTCACTCTTTTGGAAGAGGCTACCATCGCCGGGAAGAAGCTGGGAGGCACCTCCACAGCAGCGGACTCTACGACGGTGGACAAGAAGAGCAGCAAGCACGGGACGGCGGCTGGGGGGGGCGGGAAAGGAGGAGCAGGAGGGGGCAAAAAAGGGGCCGCCGCCAGCAGGACGGCGCCTGGCGGCCGTCGGGAGGACAATGAGGACGACGACGGCGGGGACATCATCGACGCCGATGGTTCGCCGCGGACGCCGTGGCACGTGGCCACGAGTGGACTGTCCACCCTGGCCGTCACGGGTGTGGCGACCAAGGTCGAGCTGGTCACTGCGAAAGCGCTGCTGTTGAGCGGGAACACCGACGCGGCATCGGCCGCCGTGCTCGCCCCGCGTGTACTCCGGCAGCTGTCTGGTCGCATTGCTGAGTTGCTGGAGCAAACGAGGCTCCACGCGCAGGCGCAAGGGTCCGTCGAGGAGAAGAAGTCGCAAGTCGACCGGCAAACTCGCGTTCTCGACGCCGTGTCGCTCCTCCGTCAGTATGCGCAAGGCATCGCCTGGATCGCGACTGAGCCATCGTTGTCGGCAGGCGGCGATCTCCCTGCCGCACTGCACAAGCAACTCTTAACCACGGCTGCCTTGGACGTGACCCGGCAATTGGTACTCGATGTGCTTCCACCCGAACTGGCGGCCAAGTTCACCGGATACGGTAAGTCGAGCGGTTGTGCGGCGCCGTCCGCGTCGACGGGAATCGACACTGCCCATCCGAAGGACATTGTGTCGGAGCTAGTCCCCAAGCCACAGTTGCCCAACTTTCAACCCATTTTGGAAGCGCTGTCGCTCAGCCGAAAGATCGACGACTTCTTGAAGTCGCTGGAGGAGCTTTGGGGTGGCAACATCATCTCCATTCCGATCCGACCGGTAAACAAAAAGACGGACCGTGAGGCTACGCGCACCGCACTTCTGAAATTTGTGGCCGACGAAAAGACCGCGTTACGTTCTGTGTTGTCGATCGGGGCAGACGCCACGTCCAAATCCGCGACGACGATGACGTTACAGCAACTTGCCTCCGTCGCGTATCCACGGCTGCTGATCGCCGTCATGGCTCGCTGCTTCGCGATAGTATTGCCGCCGACGTTTCCGCCGAAGTATTTCCACGGGCTCGTCACCTACGTCGCTTCCTGTTCGCGGTCGTCGGAGGATGCCTCGTTGGCAGTGTCAGCGGGGGGTGAGGCTGCTCCTAACCCGCCTTCGGGGTTAGACGCGCTGTTACCCCCGGCGCGCGTGGCCGCTCTACTGGGGACCGCGCATGCTGCCGCCACTGCCGCGGTGGCCGCCATGCGAGCCGATGGTGCGGGGGGCCACGACGCGAGTACCCCCGCGGACCCTGCCGCTTCTGGCGGTGCGCTCCATCGGGCACTGTGTGACGTCTTCACAGCCGCATTCTAACCCGCACCAATACACAGGGCTGTGGTCCGATTTCCGCCGATGTCGCTGTTTGGCACACTCAGGAGGAGCTGAGGGTGTTTTCCCCTTGTCCAAAAACACCGTGTCAGGTGTGATGTTGGCCCAATTGTGTGTGTTGGGTTGGCCAAAAAAAAGGAGAGACGGAGGGCTATTGTAGAGAGAGAGGGGCGTTGCCTCCACCTCACAGGATGTGGCAGCAGGATCCGGAGGATTCCTCGAGGAGCGTCATGCGGTCCGCACTACATGCCGTGGCGTGGATCGCGTGCGGCCTGGGCTTGTCAGGCTTGTCACCGCCGAAACTTCTCCTCGCTGCCGGGCGTCCCTTTCTTGCGCGGCTCGAAGCCCATTCGGTCGTCGGTCCGGCCATTCAATCCATCGCGAGAGACATCGCCAGTCTGACGCAGAGTGTGTCCACGGCGGCAACGCTCCAAGGTCGTCTGGCTGCCTCGTGGTGGCTGCTGATCAGCGTTGCCCTTCCCGCGCTGACGCAGTTTCGAGGAGGCCCTTGGGTGTGGCTCTCGAAGAACGTCGTCTTCGGCATCCGGGTCATTGACCACCCGGGGACGAAGGAGCCGCGACGGCAACGCGGCCAACGCCCCTCGGCGTACCCGCCCCCGTATCCCAACGGGTGGTTCCGCATCGGGGGCTCGTGGCAATTGGCGATCAAGGGCGTGCAGCCGCTGCGGGTGCTAGGTCACGATCTCGTTCTCTACCGCACGGAGTCGGGCGTCGCCCGCGTGATGGACGCCTACTGCCCCCATCGCGGGGGCCATCTGGGGATGGTGGGGGTCGTGGAAGGGGAGAACATTCATTGTACCAACCACGGCTGGCAGTTTGGCCCGCAGGGCCATTGCGTGCACATACCCGGACGCAAACCTGAGTCGCTTCCCGCCGTCGCGGCGCGAACGTGGCACGTCACGGAGGCGTGGGATAGCATTTTCCTTTGGCACCACTCGGAAGCGCTGCCGCCACAATGGGACGTGCTTCGGCTGGACGGCTTCCGCACCGCCGCAGCCCCCGCCGCGCAGCGCTCCACGCCCAGTGCTCCAGGAATGGAAACACCCTTCCTTTACTTCGCTGGTCATACGTCCGCCAGCGTCGGGCATACCCACATCCAAGAGATCCCCGAAAACTGTACGGACATCGCCCGATGGGACGTGGTCAGGTTTCTCCCGAAATGGAGTTGGCACAACGAAACGCCAAGCAGCACGAACCGCAAAACGGCGGCCATATTGCTTCCTTCGCAACAAGGGCTTTGCAACCGCGTCGCATTCGTCGTCGCGCAAAGTCATCAGATTTGCCCTGGCATCGTGCGGCACCGCATTACGGTGCTGGATCGGTTTACCATCATTGTACACGAATATGTGACGCCGACGGGCCCTACCACGCAACGCGCGGTCCACACGGTGCACGCGACGCACGGCACCCCACGCTTCTTGGCGCAGTCGGCGTTGTCGATGCTCGACGCCCAGTTGAGAGAACACCGGGAGCATCCCGAAAGGGAGCCGAGCGTCCGCTGCCAAGTGCCGGACCGGTGGAACGGCGACTTTTACGGTCCGTCGTCCGTGCCGTTTCCAGAGGCCGTGGCGAAGGAGAGCATGCTGGAGCCATGGTGAAGGGCACACATGAGCCCACCCCCTCCAGCGGCCTCCATAAACTACCCCCTCACCAGCGGCCTACGTTGTCGTCGGTCCCGCCGACGAGATTGATGCTGGAGCAACAGTGAAAGGGCGTTTGCACTTTCCCTTTCTCTATTCCAGGGGGCCACTATGCGTTTTGGACGCAGGGCGCACCCTTCGGACGCTAACCTAACTTATCATCACAATTTTCATCGTCATGCGCCTGTGCTGGATGGTGACATCGACCGCAAAAGAAAAGAAAAGAGAGAGAGAGAGAGAGAGAGAGACGTTACCGCGTCTGGTAGCTTACAGGTATGTCAGTTCCATCCCTACTCGTGTCGTGCAATATTTGTCCTACCTGGCGACGCCAATACAGTCCCTTCCACCGTACGGTTTTCTTTTTTTTTTTCTTGGTGAGGAGAAACGGTTTGGGTAAACACTGTGACTTCGAGGGCCATTCACAACCGTATTCGCCGCTGCGTCAGGAGGCGGTGGAAGGGCCCCCCTCTACATCGATCGTCATTTTGCGTGACTCAAAAATCAGGATCCCGGTTTCTCTCTGTGTGCCCCGTCCCCCCCAACAGAGTTCACAGCCCTCCCATGTCGTCGGTGGCGAATTCACAGCGACCCATTGCGGCCGCAGTTCATGCCGCGGCGTGGATCGCCGGCGGCCTCGGCGTACCGAGCCTCCTGCAAGGCTTAACCCCAAAGCTTCTCCGTGACTCTGCCCGTCGCCTACTCGCGATGCTCGGGGCGGCGCTGCCGAACATGTTGACCGCGATGTTGGATGCGTCGGCTGCGCGCTTCACCATCGGCGTCACGAAAAAAATTTGGAACTCGGCCACTCGGCACGGAAGCGTCGCGGTGGCATCGTGGTGGCTGCTCCTCAGCGTTGCCCTTCCCGCGCTGACGCAGTTTCGAGGAGGCCCTTGGGTGTGGCTCTCGAAGAACGTCGTCTTCGGCATCCGGGTCATTGACCACCCGGGGACGAAGGAGCCGCGACGGCAACGCGGCCAACGCCCCTCGGCGTACCCGCCCCCGTATCCCAACGGGTGGTTCCGCATCGGGGGCTCGTGGCAATTGGCGATCAAGGGCGTGCAGCCGCTGCGGGTGCTAGGTCACGATCTCGTTCTCTACCGCACGGAGTCGGGCGTCGCCCGCGTGATGGACGCCTACTGCCCCCACTTGGGCGCCCATCTCGGCGTCGACGGCACCGTCGTGCGGGAGAACATCCGTTGCCCCTTTCATGGCTGGGAGCTGGGCCCGCAAGGTCAGTGCGTGCACGTGCCTGGCTGCGCCCCGGGCGGGTCGCTGCCCGCCGTCGCGGTGCGAACGTGGCACGTCACGGAGGCGTGGGACAGCATCTTTCTGTGGCATCATGCCGAAGGACTGTCGCCGCAGTGGGACTTACTCGTGGACACGTTCAACTCCGGCGCGGCCCAGACCGCCGAAGAGGAGAAGAGCGCCGCGACCACCACCACCCCCGAACAGGAAATGGAAAAATTCTACTTCGCCGGCCATACGTCCGCGGTCGTACACACCCACATCCAAGAAATCCCCGAGAACGGCGCGGATGTGGCGCATTTGGGCATCCTACACGAGGACCTGGTGCTTCCGCAGCTGCGATGGCTGCTCCGCCACCGCTGGACTGCCAGCTGGCGCCCCTGCAAATCGGTGCCGGCTGGAGGTCCTGGAACGCACATGACCGAAATCCTCCTCACTCAACAGGTTCTCCACAACGGCCGGACACCCGCGGCCAATAACACCCGCGACTCTACGTATTACGAGCGACAGTCTAACCCGATGACCGAAGGTTCTGCCGGGGGCGAGCAGGCGTCCGCTGCCGCCGAAGGCAGCGCCGCCGTCCTCTCCAAACCGCGGCTAATTGACGCGACCTACAATACGGACAAGGGAGCGCTGCAGGTTCCTCTCACTTACGTGAGCACACGTATCAACCAGATCGGCCCTGGCATCGTGCGGCTCCGGATCAAGCTGCTCAACCGGTTCACCATCATTGTACACGAATATGTGACGCCGACGGGCCCTACCACACAACGCGCGGTCCACACGTTGCACGCGACGCACGGCACCCCGCGGTACTTAGCGCAGTCGGCTTTGTCGATGCTGGACGCCCAATTCATGAGGGACCATCCTATCTGGGAAAGCAAACGGTACGAGCCGAACCCCTGCTTGAGCGTGATGGACGGCCCGATCGCGGCTTATCGTCGGTGGTACGGCGACTTTTACGGTCCGTCGTCCGTGCCTTTTCCCGAAGCCGTGGCGAAGGAGAGCATGCTGGAGCCATGGTGAAAAGCACACATGCGCCCACCCCCTCCAGTGGCCTACGTTGTCGTCGTTCCCGCGCCCTCGAGACTTTTGGTCACATCCAACGAGATCGATTGCTGGACTTTCTGTAGGTGTCGAACGCCCGTCGTATTTTTTTTCCCGAGCGGTGACCTCGTTGTCTCGTGTTCTCTCGCTGCTATCGCAAACTCTCACAAGACGATTCATCATAACACCCAACGTTACGTCTCTCCTCTCCCTTCCTCCCCCTTCCCCGTTCCCATTCTGCAGCGTTCGTGCCGCACATACCGCGTCATTCGGCGGTGTCGATTTTTTTTCCCCATTTGCCCGTGGACCCCATTCAACCCTCTCCTGATCGGTTCGACTGAGAAAAACACCGCACCATATGCCCTTTGCCGGTTTCATGATTTCTCTTCTTTTTTGCTTCTTTTTCGTTATAGGTCGTCGAGCACGCGAGATAATATCCAATGCCACACATTTCCATCGATTTGTCGTCCCATCCCACGGTGGAGGCCACCGTCACGCTCTCCGTCACGAGACTCAACGACCTCCTGCGCATCCTGATCGATCAAGCCAACGCGCATGACCAGGCCATCGACCAGCTGAAGCATCAGGCGGCCGACCAGCACCAACGGACCCAGGTGCTATCCGACGACTTGGACAAGTTGCGACCCGATGGCAATCGGCTGCAAGCGCTGGCGGCCACCATCGAGAAGGCGCAGTTGACGATGGAGAAGCATCGACAGGAGCTCGACGGCAAGATCGACGCGACCTCGGGACGGCTGAACAAGCGCGTGGACGCCCAGGACGCCACGCTGAAGGGGATGTCCGACCGCCTGGAGAACGACCACGCCAAACTGGACGACCGACTCAGCCGCATGCAGACGGCCACAGCCGAGTGCAAGGACCGACTGGACAAGCTCGTCATTCCCGACGTGCGGCCGCTGCTCGCCGCGGTTGACCGGGTGGAGATGGATGTGAGGCGGATGGGCGATCAAGTCGACGAAGCGGGCATGTTCGTCCAGGCTTGGGGTCCCGTCGACTTCGTTTCCCTCAAAGGCATTCTCAAGCGCGAAAACAACGCGGAGGACCGCGTCGCGTTCGTGCACGCGCTGCCGCCCATGAGGGCGCTCGCGACCAACGTCGGCGCCAATCTGCAAGCCCTTCAGCAGGAGATGGAACGCAACGTGTCGCGAATCGACCACGGCCTCCGTGACAAGGCCAACTTGAGCCTGGTCGTTGAGTGCAACGAGGAGGCCGCGAAGAAGCATAAGCGGCTGTCCGACGACGTCGAAGACTTGTCGCGCAACGTCCGTGGCCTCGCCAGTGACATTCCACTGCGACTGGCGGCCGCGGAGAAGGTCATCGAGCACCTCCGACATCACAAGTTGGACGCGTCGGCGTTGGACCTGAAGGCGGACACCTCGTCGCTCCGAACCCTCGCCACGGAAGTGAACGACATGCACGGGGAAATCGAGGACCTCTATGAAAAACTGCGCGTCGGCGGCGGCCATTCGGGCAGCACGCCGAAGGTCGCGTCCCCTGCGCCCCCCCCTCGCAGTCTTACGAGGAGCGCATCCGCCGCCGCGCTGATCGCGTCGAACACGGACGACCTTAAAAAGCGAATCGATCGCCTCGATGACGTCACGAGCCGCTTGCAGGAGCAAAAGGCGGATAAGACGGATCTCGTCGTGCTGAATGACTTCTTGGAAGCACTGGAACACAAGGTCACAAGTGTGAAGTCGAGTGTCGAGTCCGTCGCCGCGCGCACCTCGCCCCAGCGCGGCGGCGGTGGCAGCGGCCCGAGCTCCGTCGCGCCATCGCGGCCGCCGAGCGGAAGCGCGTCGCTCACCAAGCGTCAAAGTCACACCTCCGTCCTGGCCGAAGCCGCAGGCGGCCGCTCGCCACGACCTACGAGTGGAGGAAGCGCAGCCAGTGCGGCCACGGCGGCTCCGGGGTCCGGCACCGGCGGAGGACCATCTGCGTTGCAGGCAACCTTCCTACCGATCATTCAAGCCGCCACGATGTTCGACGCGACCGCCGACACGCAGAGCAGTCCGTCGAGCAACCGGACGTCTGCAGGGGGACCTGCACCTCCAAAAGGCGTGGGCGGCAACAGCTGGCACATCGGTCGGGGATCCATCTCCGTCCGAGACAGTTCAGGTTCGTGCACACCCGTGACGGTGGTGCCACATGCAGACGCACCGCCGCCTACGTCATAGCGGCACTTCGGGGGGGATTTGTGCCAAATGTTGTTTTTCCAGCAGTCATTCTTTTTTACTTTTGCTTTGTACAATCTGTCGTGTTGGTTGGTTGCCCGAGGGTACCAACCGCGTGTATTTTTCTTTCACACTGTGTTTCCCCCGGTGCCAAATGTGGTATCGTCCTCGCGGAAAAAACGTGACCGAATGAATCTCCTTGTTGGGGAGGAGAGGGAAAGAAGCCTCCTGTGTAGCATTACCCCCATGCCGCCAAAGAAGAAGGCAACAGTGGCCCCGGACGCGCTACTCGCCAGTCCCGCCCCGTGCAATCGTCCCGCAACGCCCAACGACTTTCAGATCGTCGCCACGGTCCGCGCATTGCAAACACTGGTCAACACCGAAGCGAAGTGGTCCTATCGTTTGCACTCCGCGCAACACGCGGAAGCGGTCGTCACGCAGAAGTTGAAGCGCCTGGAGCATCTCAAGGAGCAATGCCGCAAGTGCATTAGCCAACTCGACGGAGACGCAGAAACGGTGGTCGACGAGTTCTGCAGTCTGATTTCTCCGGACCCAGCACAAATGCAGGCATGGTTTCCATCCGGGTCAACGGGGGCGCTTGGCCCTGCCTCGGCGACGGCGTCCTCGTCCGCGAAAGCGGTTTCGCCAGCCGCAGCCGCAACGGCCGCAGCTGCACCCACGGCGGCGAAAACCGCGGCGGCGGCCGCTGGAAAGCCCGTGTTCGTCGGTGCCAGTGAGCCAGTCGACAGCGGATCGGCAGGGTCGATTGCTTTTCCTACGACGACCGCAGCCGCCTCGGTCTTTGCCCACTTACCCGCGACCGTGCAAGCTCGCCGCGCCGCGCAGAAGGCCGCGCTGAGCGCCATGGTGCAAGCGTACTACCGGCTGCCCAGACTGTCGCGCGAGGAAAAAAAGGTGACGCGGCCGACGTCACCCGTCGACATGCAGCGCGAGCTGGAGGAGGCCATGCGGCTGTCGACGCCGATCCCGACCGACTCGCCGTCTTTTGGCCGCAGTACTTTGTCGAGGCGGGGACCAGGGGAATCGGGAAACGGGGGCTTCGGGGCAGGTGGGGCCGCCTCGCTTTCGGCGCTATCCAAGTCACAGTCGATGGTCGCCAGCAAGGCCCTAGGGCCCGCCGGAGGCACCGGCAAAGCGGCCGGCAGGGGTGGAAGTTCTCGGAAGGGTGGCGGTGACGAGGCGTCCCCGATTAGCGCGACGGATCTATTGCTAGCTCAGCTTCACGAGGAGCTGGGCAACGACGTGCACCCATGTGACATCTTGACGCTCCCGGTGCCGCGCGCTCTCGACGTGCGGCTGATGCAGCGCGTGTTAGTGTTGCGGTCGAAGCGGCTGAAGCTCGAGTCTCTGGTCGCGCTCTTCGAGAAGGAAGCGTCGCCGTTGCACGACCGTCTGCGTTGCGTCGCCGACATGAGTCAGGTCGGTCAGTACTCGCTGCTTGCCGTGCAGCCTCGCATCTCCGCCGTCGTGGACCAAGAGGCAGCCTTTCAACGCGTCCGAGCGTCGGAGGACGAGATGTTCCGTCGGACGGCACAAACACCGCCGCCTACGGCGAGCAAGGGGCTCTCCAAAGGCGGCGGCGCCCCAGCGGCGGCTGCGGCCGCCTAATCCACAAGGCGCAAATCTGCGTCATCTGTTTCACGAAAAGCAGAGAGCCAGACAGAAGCGGTGGAGTAGAAGCATTGTTTCAGTTCATTCACCCTCCCCTCCCGCCTGACGGAGTCCCGTCGTGTACGATGCTCGATCGTCAGAGATTTCCTGGAAATGGTGCATCAGCGTCCATACACTATTGCCCTGTTGACTGATGAAAGCTTTTCCCACCTCCTCCTTCACAACCCCCCCTCTGAGCGCAGTCATCGATGACGCCCCAACACAAGACAAAGCCAATCACGACAAGACAAACAGGAGACATTGTGAAAAACGCGTAGAACAAACACAAAGGCAACTTGTTGCACATGGCGGACGACGAGCGTTCTTTGCAAGGAGACATCAGGCGAAGCGGAGATG
>ERZ1292633.4525-Hain-H41-02um-R1-4525-length-12850-cov-6_pt1 | contig 12850 bp, 8 predicted proteins | sample MGYA00564406_ERZ1292633 | MGnify/ENA primary metagenome ERZ1292633 (study PRJEB36523, sample SAMEA6512639) | groundwater metagenome | collected 2019-01-08 | study: AquaDiva: Metagenomics assemblies of 32 groundwater samples
CACATGAACGAAACAATCTATTACACCTTGGCGTGCGATGAATCGTTGGTTGGCGGCGTTGAGTGCCATCGACGTGCCAATCGGGCACAAGAAATATACCGATTAGCGCCCCCGCGTCGCCGTGCGCGGGTCGCGCCACCGGAACATGCTGTCAGCCACCGCGACTCCGTATCGCAAATTGGTCAGGCGTATCGTCGTGCGTTGCCGCTGCGCATCGAGCGCAACCCAGCCATAAAGGCGCAAGCCCGCAGGCGAAGCGGCGTCACGTTCGAATATCATGGTGATCATGCCATATTCGGGGCGGCTGGGGTCGCGCACCTCGACCGAGAGCGTATTGGGATTACCCGTGTCGTTTAGCCGCCCATAACGCACCAGATTGGCCTGTGGGTCGATCAGCACCGATAGCGGCGAATTACGGATCGGCCAGCGCTGCACCTGGCGCACCTCATAATCTATCAGCGTCAACGAGCGCCCGTCCGCAACAATCAACAGCGGATTGCCGGGTGCGTATTGAAAGCGGATGTGCCCGGGTTGGCGCAGTGTTAACCGACCCGACTGCACCTGCCCGCGACGGTCGGTCTGGGTAAAATCTGCGGTCAAGCTGCTCATCGCCGACAAATGCTGTTGCACGCGGAGCAAATCGCCCGTCAACGGTGCGGGCGCAGCGGCGGGCGCTGGCGCGCGGCCCTGTGCCAACGCCATTTGCTGCGGCAGTGACACAGCGCCCATGACAAGCACCACAGGCAGCGTGATAGTTGCAATAGAACGTGGGTAAGTCATGGGCATTCCTGAAATGGGTTAAATGGGTTAAATGGGTTAAATGGGTTAGTTGTAACGTTTGACGTCAATGGATTGAATGACGGCTGAACCCGCTTAACCAATTGTGGCAAAAGTCACCGTGCTTGTCCCGATCGGTCCACCATCACCTCGCGGCGACCCAGGTGGTTGGGCGTGCTGATAATGCCGTCCTCTTCCATACGGTCGATATGGCGTGCTGCGGTGTTATAGCCGATACGCAGCGCGCGCTGGACACTGCTGATTGACGCGCGCTGGCTGTCGATGACCACCTGACACGCCTGCGCATATTGGCGATCCTCGGGGCTATCGGCCGTCATTTCGCCGCCGAAAACATAGTCGCCGTCGCCGTCGGGTTCCTCGGTCACCGCCTCGACATAGGTCGGCATGCCCTGTGCACGCCAATGGTCGGCAACCATCCGCACCTCGTCATCCGACACGAACGGCCCATGGATACGGATCGGCTGTTTGCCGCCCGCCATATACAGCATGTCGCCCTTGCCCAGCAATTGTTCGGCGCCCTGTTCGCCCAATATCGTGCGGCTGTCGATCTTGCTGGTGACGTGGAAACTGATCCGCGTCGGCAGATTGGCCTTGATAACGCCGGTGATAACATCGACGCTGGGGCGCTGCGTCGCGAGGATGAGGTGAATGCCGGCCGCCCGCGCCTTTTGCGCCAGCCGCTGGATCAGCACCTCAACCTCCTTACCCGCCGTAATCATCAAGTCCGCTAGTTCGTCGACCACGACAACGATTTGCGGCAGCGGTTCGAACTCCAGTGCCTCCTCTTCGTAAATCGGGCGGCCCGTCTCGGGGTCGAACCCGGTTTGCACCTGCCTGCGCAGCGATTGCCCACGGCTTTTTGCGCTGCGCACCTTGTCGTTAAAGCTGGAGAGGTTGCGGACCGACAGGTTGGCCATCATGCGATAGCGGTCTTCCATTTGCTCGACCGCCCATTTTAATGCGCGGATGGCCTTGGCTGGTTCGGTCACGACGGGGGAGAGCAAATGCGGAATGCCGTCATAAACGCTGAGTTCGAGCATCTTGGGGTCGATTAAAATCAATCGGCACTGATCCGGCGTCAAGCGATAGAGCAAGGACAAGATCATCGCGTTGAGGCCAACCGATTTACCTGATCCCGTGGTCCCCGCAATCAACAGATGCGGCATCGGGGCAAGGTCGGCAATAACCGGGTCGCCCGCGATATTTTTGCCCAGCACAATCGGCAATTGCCCCTGTTGACCCTGAAACGCTTCGCTGGCGATAAGCTGGTGCAACACCACCGGTTCGGTCTTGGCATTGGGCAGCTCGATGCCGATCACGGTTCGCCCCGGTATCGGGGCAATGCGCGCCGACAGCGCCGACATGTTGCGTGCAATATCGTCGGCCAAATTGGAAACACGGCTGGCCTTGGTGCCTGGCGCAGGCTCCAGCTCATACATGGTGACGACCGGCCCTTGCCGAATGGCTTTAATCACACCGCGAACCTGAAAATCCTCCAGCACCGATTCCAGCAAACGGGCATTGCGTTCGAGCGCCCCCTTGTCGATGGCTTGCCCCGCTTTGTCAGGGACGGGGCTGAGCAGCGCCAGCGACGGCAGGCTGCTGTCCGCAAACATATCGCCTTGTTTCGGCCCGCGTGGGATACGGCTGGGTTGCGGCGCAGCGGCCGGTTCCGATATAATCGGCGCATTGCCGCCCAAGGGTTGCACAGTTCGGCGCGGCGACGTTGGCGGAGCGCGCGGAGCCATGCGCGCATCGCCGCCATCATTATAGGTGCCATCATCTTCGTTTCCGTGCCAATCGGCCAAGCTAGTCGGCCATCGTATCGCCGCGAGGCCAAGGCTGCGCCACCAAAGCCACACCCCCAGGATTGAGAAGAACAGCGTCAGGCAACAACGAACATACCAAGCCGTAGTAGCGCCGACATTGACAAATATTAAGTCGAGCGGGTGCTCGGCAATCAGCCCGACAACACCGCCCCATCCAGCCGTTAGGCTGCGGGTCGGATAATTTTCCCACACCGCAAGCGCCACCGCCACCAACAGCACGCCGATCAATCCTACTTTAAGCTTGCGTGGTCGCGTGGCCCGCCCCTTCCCAACGATCAACCGCCACGCAAAACGCACGAGCAAAGGCACCAGCAACAGCGATGCCCATCCAACAATCAGCAACGCCAAACTGGCAATATATGCCCCCGGCAGCCCCAGCCAATTATGGCTCGCCCCGCCCGCAGCGGTGGTCATGCTGGCGTCTGCGGCATTGAATGTCAGCAAGGATAGAGCCAGCAACAGCGCGAATGAAAATATCGCGACGCCCGCAATGAGATGCCACGTCCGCCCCAGGCTGGATCGCCAAATATCGTCCCACCCGTGGTTCGGTTTAGCGGGACGTCGGCTTACCATTGATGCGGGCCTTTGTGCTCTTGAAATGATCGGGAAAAGCGCACTTCTCCACTCCTTCCCCTTATGCCCGTGCGCGCGACTCGCCGTCAAGCGCGTCGAACAATGCGCCTTAACTTAAAAGCGGGGGGGAAGGGCCATGAGCGGGCTTTTACTTGGCGCTTTCCTACAAGCTCTGCGCCATGGTAATGTGCGCACATGACTATTCCTGATACCCAAGCCCAAGCCTGTAACTGCGTGGCGATGGTCGCGTTCATACAGCCCTTTGTCATTGCGAGGAGGGCAGCGACGCGGCAAACCGAAAGCACGCCTCGAAGCACAGTATCTTTCTCCGCGTCTTTGCGGCTTCGCGCGAAATATCATCTTCGTCATTGCGAGCGAAGCGAAGCAATCCAGTCTATGCCCGCCGCTTCTGGATTGCCGCGCTCCCTTACGTTCGCTCGCAATGACGAGCGCAAATAGAGCGAGGTGTATTAAGTTTACACCACACCACAAAAACACCCCTGTAACCCGCAGGCGACCGTTGTTTTACCCCTTGTTTAGTGTCAACCAAAACCAGTTCGTGGCGGAAGATCAAACCCCGTTCTTGGTGTCACCCTTGGGGGCATTGGATAGCCAATGCTTAGCCTTGCCGCCTGGGCTTGCTATGGTTACACCTGCCCATGTGACAGAAATGATCCTTAGGCCGTGCCCTCATGAACCTCAATTACGTGGTTTATGAGGGCGCGGCCTACCATGGGACGATAACGCTGTGCCGCTGCGCAATTTTGGTCTTTCGACCGCATTTCTCTCAGTAACGACGCTGTTCTTTGCGTGGGGTTTTATTACCTCTAACAACGACCCGTTGATTGCGTCGCTCAAGGCCAGCTTTGATCTTAGCTATACCGATGCGTTGATGACGCAGCTTGTGTCCTTTGCCGCTTATGGGGTTATGGCGCTGCCTGCAGCGACTTTGCTTAATCGCGTCGGTCCCGTGCGTGCAATCTTGCTCGCACTTGCTTTGATGATGACCGGATGCCTGTTGGTGCAGGGCGTCGCGCAATTTCAAAACTATTTGCTGATCCTCACGGCGTTATTTGTGCTGGGCGTGGGGATTACGACGTTACAGGTCGCTGCAAACCCGCTGGCAGCCGCATTAGGGTCACCGGAGAAAAGTCATTTCAGGCTCACTTTTGCCCAAGGCTTCAACTCGCTTGGTGTCGTCCTTGGGGTCAATTTTGGCTCAAAAATCATGCTGGGTGAGGAAGTCATGAAGTCGGGCCATGCGCCAATCATTGACGCTGCAGGGCGCGCATTGGCGTTGGAGGCCGTGTCTCACGCATTTTTGATCATCGCCATATTGCTAGCACCTCTGATGCTATTCATCTGGTGGTCGCGGCGGACAATTGATGATGCCGCGCAAGGAATTGGCGGCACGCGCGGTGATTCGGTGCTGGCAGCGCTGCGGTCAAAATGGGCTTTATTCGGCGCGCTCGCCATAGGGTTATATGTTGGGGCCGAGGTGTCGATCGGCAGCATCATGATCAATTTCCTCAACCAGCCGCATGTGCTTAACCTGCCGCTTGAAACCGCCGGATTTTACCTCGCCAACATCTACTGGATGGGTGCGCTGGTTGGTCGATTTGCCGGGAGCTATTTGTTGATGCGAATAGCCGCGCCAAAATTGCTGATGGGCGCGGCAGGCGTTGCTGCAAGCCTATGCGCAACAGTGTTACTCACCGATGGAGTCGTCGCGGCGTCATCAGCATTGGCGGTGGGGCTGTTTAACTCGATCATGTTCCCGACGATCTTCACAATCACGCTGGAACGATCGGGCGTATCGCAATCGTCAACATCGGGGCTGCTATGTCTTGCTATCGTTGGCGGCGCGGTATTGCCCTATGCCGTGGGGCGGTTTGCCGACAATGCCAGCCTGATATTGGCTTTTATTGTGCCTATGGCGGCCTATGCGATGATTGCAATTTTTGCAGTGATGGCGTCGCGGATTAACGTTGTCCACAAAGGCAGTCTCACCGCCTAAACTGTTCGTTGATCCACATATAGAGCGCGGGGTCGGCATAGGCCTGTGTCCAGCTGTCATGCCCGACTCTGGGATAGAGCGTGATGCGCGCGTGTCCGCCGCCACATGCACGAATGGCGTCGATCATCGCGCTGCTTCCGCTGGCGGGGACCACAGTATCGTCGCTGCCATGATATGCCCAGACAGGCGTATTGCGCAGCGCGCAAGCCGTCGCTGGGTCGCCGCGTCCTGCAATAGGCACCACAGCGGCAAAGCGTTCGGGGTAGGCCGATGCCCAGCGCCAACTGCCGTGGCCGCCCAGGCTAAGCCCGGTCAGCACCATGCGGCGTCTATCAACGCGGACAAGGCTTTGCGCATGCGCCAGTGTCGCTTCGAGCCGCGCTATGTCCCAATCGCCGCCAGCCTCTAGTTGCGGGGACACCGTAGCAAATGGGAAATCGATTTGCGTCTGCACGAGGCGCGGCGGACCATGGGCGGCAACAAGGCGAATGTCGGTCCCGCGCTCACCCGATCCATGCAGGAATATCATCAGCGGCAGCCGCGCGCGGCCACGGGGCTGATAATTGGCCGGAACGAACAATAGATAGGGATAGGTTGTCGCGGTTGCAGGGACCGATATTTGCTGGCCGGGCTGCGCGGCGGGTGGACAGGGCGGTCCCAACTCCAGATCGGCCAATACGGGGTAATGATCGGAAATCATCCGCCCCTCAACATTTTGCGCCATCACCGCATAACGGCTTACGCGCACACTATCTCCCACGAGGATATGGTCGATGGTAGGGGCAGCGGCGGGTTGCAGCTGAAAAGCATTAAAGGTGCCGATGGGGCCGAACGGAGCCGTCAGTGATGCTGTTCGGCTGTCGCTTAGCCGTGCTATCCTTTGGGCAGGGTCAACAAACACCTGCATCGCTATGCTCTCAATTGCAGTATTAAAATCCCCCAGCATAACCAAATGTTCACCGACGCGCGCATTGCGGGCCAGCCATTGACGGAGCTGCAGCCCTGATTGGCGGCGCGCCTCTTCTCCCACATGGTCCCAATGCGTATTGACCGCTAATATCGTCTGGTGGCCAGCTTTAGCACGCAGCCGCACCCACGTGGCGACGCGGGGGAATGCCGCATCCCACCCTATGCCCGTTACATCCGGCGTCGGCGATAACCAGAATGTGCTGCTGCCGAGCAGGTCAAATCGCGCGCGGTCGAACCCGATCGGCGATGATTCACCCGCATCATGGCCCGCCGCACTGCTCGCGTCACGGCCATCGCCGATAATCTGATAGCTTGGCAGGTCGCGCATGATGTCGCGTTTTTGGCCCGGCACCACTTCCTGCAAGCCAAAAATGTCGGGGCGTAGCCAGACGATCTGATCGGTCAACCACGCGCGCCTGTGCGACCAGCTATTCTCTCCGTCTGCTGGCGTATCTAGCCGGATATTATAGGTCATGACGCGAACAGGGCGGGCATCACATGCACTGGTGGCGGCACTGGCATATGATGACAGGAGCGCCATCGCGAAGGCCATTACGGCACCTATTTTGCGAAACATGTGTTGAATGTCCATTGGCGGAGTTTGTGGAAGCACAGCTGCTTTTGCAAGCGCTACTTTGCCCTGCAAAGGGCGCAGCGCGATGGTCAAGGTTAAAAGTAAATAAACCATATTAGGCTATATTTCATGCAACATCAGTCTGCTAATTTGGCAGGATGTAGGGATAAGAAATCGTGGCCTTCTATAACGTCTTGAAATCCAATAACTCTGCCAAAGGGGACAGAGGATCTGATGGCGGACGTGTGGCCATTATCAAGCCGAAGGACACCGCACGTCGACTCGAATTGCTTGATGATTTCGAGCAAGCCGGCATCGGCTGGATATGGGCGACAGATCAGCTCGGCCGATTGATCTACATATCGGAAAACGCTGCCGCGCAATTGGGGCATTCGGCTGATGCGTTATTGGCACAGTCGCTGGCAGAGTTGTTCGAGGTCGATACCGCGAATCCTGATGCCAAATCTGATCGGCCGCTGAAATTCCTTCTCGCCGCAAACAAGAGGATCGTCGATCTGGTTGTCCGATTTGCTGGGCATGACGGCAGCGCGGGCGCGAATAAAAACTGGTGGATGATTACGGGCCATCCCAAGTTCGACGCGAGCGACAATCTGGTGGGCTATCGTGGCAGTGCCAAGGATGTCACCGTTGAATATGAACGGAAACTGGCGGATAGTGTGCTGGCCGAATATGACTCGCTGACCGGTCTTGCCAATCGCCATAGGATGGCGAGGCGCCTTGATGCGACTCTGGCGGCCTTTCAACAGACCAAGCGCAACTGTGCGTTGATCATGCTTGATCTTGATCGGTTCAAGCATGTCAATGACACGATGGGTCACCCGGCTGGCGATACATTGCTCAAAATTGTAGCGCAGCGACTAAACAGAATTGTTGGCAAACGCGGTGAAATCGGTCGGCTTGGGGGCGATGAATTTCAAATCATATTGCCCGATATTGAGGATCGCGGTGCCTTAGGCGAGTTGGCGGGCAAGATCGTCCAGCTGCTCTCCCAGCCCTATCCGATCGACGATAAGCATGCGTTGATAGGTGCATCGGTCGGCATCGCCATTGCGCCCTATGACGGTCTTGATCGTGACGAGTTGACCCGCAACGCCGACCTTGCCCTCTACGCCGCAAAAAATGGCGGGCGAGGCCAGTTTCGTTTCTACTCCGACGACCTCAAGGACGCGGCGGCAGAGCGTCAACTTATGGTCGATGACCTGCGTGAGGCATTGGCAAAGGATGAACTGGACCTCCATTACCAGCCTGTCGTCCGGGTCAGCGATAATGTTGTCATCGGTTGCGAGGCGTTGTTGCGGTGGGACCATCCCGATCGCGGCAGCATCAGTCCAGCAACATTTATTCCGTTGGCAGAGGAGTCCAACCTCATAAACCAACTTGGCGAATGGGCGCTGCGCCGTGCTTGCGGGGATGCTGTAAAATGGCCAGCAACAGTGCGCGTTGCCGTCAATGTTTCGGCGGTGCAATTTGCCAATGACCAGTTTGTTCAGGCCGTTAGTGAAGCCTTGGTGCACAGCGGCCTTGAGCCGTCACGGTTGGAATTGGAATTGACGGAAAGCGTTTTTCTGAACGATAGCGAAACAACCGAAGATGTGTTCAGGCAGTTGAAACGGCAGGGCGTATCGCTCGCTCTCGATGATTTTGGAACCGGCTTTTCTTCGTTAAGTTACTTGCGGTCCGCCCCGTTCGACAAGATCAAAGTTGATCGCAGCTTTGTCGATTCATGCACACAAAAGGGCGACAATAGCAGCAAAATTATCGCCGCCATCATCGGGCTGGCCGAAGCATTGGGGATGGAAACAACGGTCGAAGGGGTCGAGGCTTTTGACCAACTGGAACTGGTTTGCTCAAAGGGCGCCAAATATGTTCAAGGCTGGATTTATACAAAAGCATTGCCGATAGACCAGTTGCTTGAGTGGATGCAGTCGAGTGATTACACAATCACACCCAGTGGCCCGGACCGTTATCGCCCTGAGCGACGATCGGTGTTCCGCCGGATAGGCGTGATCCACGAAGATCACCGATACGAAGCCATTGTTCGCGACCTGTCGATTGTCGGTGCCAGAATCGAAGGATTGGTGGGCGTGAAACAGGGCGAACAAATGGTGCTGGACCTTGGCAAGGGACAGTTGGTTGTCGCCACGGTCATCCGCGCCAGCGAAACGGATTTCGGCGTGGAGTTTGAAACGGCGTTGGTCAGCGATGGGGCCGGCGGTTTGTGCACGCGTCATCGAGTGTCCCCGTACACATTGGCGGCGGCGGGAATGCCGCTCTGTTCTTTGAGCAGTGGTGGTTATGCATTGCCGCCACTGGGCGATGGCCCGCAAAGCAAGCCTAAATTCATGGAAGTCACGGTCGCACTGTCTCGCGCCGCCTGACGCTGGCGCGTCAACTTATCGTGTGACGATCATGCCGCCGGGTTTCAATGCCCCGCACCCTCGGCATCGCGGACGATGAACATTGCCATGCCCACGCGGCCAGGGGCGGTGCGACCAAAGTTGACCTGAGAACGGGGTTTGCGGGGCTAGCCTAACTTTTCAATCATCACGCATATCGCGTTTCGTGCGAGGCCCATGTGTGAAGATGCGTCGGCGTTTTGGTTGATACATCGCGCGGGGGAAACAACGGCCGCCTGCGGGTTTTCGAGGTGTGCTATCAACGATACACACCTGTTGCTTTCACCCTCGTCATTGCGAGTGGAGCGGGGCCGAAGGCGACCGTAGGTCAACCAATCCAGAAGCGGTGCCATAGACTGGATTGCCGCGTCACTGAACGCCTGCTAGTGTGAGCTTATCGAAACACCCATTTCCATATGCGCTGTCATTGCTTCGGCGTGGTCTGTCAGTTGTTCAGGAAAACTGACACCATGCGGTGGTGGCACCCTTCCGCTTAGTCCCAATACCCTTTCGACCTGAGAAACTGCTCCAGCGGCCGTCATATGCGTCTGCCCCAGCGCATCAAAAATTGTTACCCTGTGCGAAGCAGATTTCCCATCATGCGCTTCGCCTGAAACTTCGAGGACAGTCTCTTGAGGAGCGCCCTCCCCCGGATTGTAAAGCAGGGCATGACGCACTTTGGCAAAGATATTCCAGCTCAAGATGGCCCATATGCGGGATCGAATCAGAAACAACATGAGTTTGATAGCCGTCACATCGTCATAGGTTATTCGACTAGAAACACCCGCCGCGCCTAAATTGCGGACCAGCGTGAATTGTTCTGGTATGTCAAGCCGATAGCAATCTAAGGTCCGCCCTTCTGAAAAATTGACAGTGCGTGCATCAGTCATCGGCATGACTGATCGTGGTTTGCCACCACTGTAAATCGTGAATGGGATGTTCAGCCGGTCCATGTAGGCGACCGAATTGGGGCCAGCCTTATCCTTAAGTGCATAGAGAATATCAATGGTGATCGTGTCGATCTTTGCCATCCCGGTTGCCAGCTGCGCCGCAACAGTCGCAGCCACGCCTGCCATCCATCCAGATGCAAGTATGACAGGAGCGGTAAGTTTGACCGACTCCAAGCGCGCAATCGCGCCGTGCATCCGCTCGGTCCATCGCGCAATGTCGATAAAAGCTATTCCGCGCCGCGCCGCCGATAGCAACAAATGGTCATCATCATCATTCGCGACAGCTAGAATGACATCCGGCATTTCCGCAAATTCCGCCAATGGATCGGCGGCATCTGCGTCAATTTGCACACCACGCGCATTGGGGAATGCCTTGGCGACATTAGATGCTTTTTCCAAAGACCGTCCGCCAATCCATATCTCAAGTTGCGGGTTGCGCCCCGCCAATAGCGCCGCGACCTGTGCTCCGACGACACCATATCCACCAACGATGAGGATGCGAGGCGCCGTCACAACGCAATCGCCATGCGCAATTCACTTGGAAAACCATGATCTTTGGTCAGTTCAGGCGACACGGTTTCTACCACCACTCTCAACCCCTGGGCGAGGTAGAATCTGACCGCCGGATTATCCGCAAGCACATCAAGTTGTAGCTCTCGAAACCCAGCCGCCTTGGCGCGGCTTTTGGCATCGTCGAGTAGCGCTAAGCCAATTCCCGCGCCTCTGAACCGATCAAACACCGACAGAGCATGAAGATAATAGACATCGTCATGGACGTGCGCGTTAAGGTAACTCGCTTTATCCGCACGTTCGATTACACCCGCCAACATTTCGTATGGCACTTGCCCACTCGCGATCATCGGCGTCGCAGCTGTGGCCAAATTGGTCTTATAGGGGTAAAAATTCGCTCCCTTAAAACCGATTTCAACCCCCGCCAACTCGCCATCCACTAGTGCAATCCGGCTGGTTGCCGCAGCAAATAATGTGTCATTGGTCTGCCAAGACGCCATAATCAGAGCATCAAACACCTGTCGGTCGGCCCCGAATTGATAGCCATAGCTGATTGGCCCAGTGGCAAAGACCAAGTCAGGAATAGCCAAGACATAGTCTGCCATCCTGCCCGCCGACGCCTCCACTATTTTCACGCTTTCGACCATCACTGCATAACTCCATCATAAATTACGTTTGGTAACTTACGATAAGTAATATACAAAGCAACATAGACGTCAATAGCCAATTTTTAACAGGGTGAGGCAGGGTCAATGGTCGATGGTCGCCGTATGGCAAAGGCCGACAGGCGCAGGCACCTGCTTGACGCAGCGTCGGAAATTATCCGCACACAAGGGTCAGATGCGCTGACCTTGGCGCATGTCGCTGAACGATGCGGGGTGACCAAACCTGTTGCCTATCAGCATTTTCGCACGCGGTCAGGATTGCTGATGGCGCTATATCGCGACCTTGGCAATTCTCACAGCGCCGCAGTTTCCGATGCGCTCAGCCGCCATGCGGCCAGACCTATCGCCCTTTCTGATGTCACCGAAATCTTGAGCACGGCCTTCATTGACTGTGTCCTTGAAAATGGCGTGCAGTATAGCGCAATTTCGGCTGCGCTTGCCGCCTCTGCGGAGATGGATGATTTCAGGCAAGAAATTCGCAATGAAACCGTGCGGGCCTATCAAAGCGCACTCGCGTTTGGCTCCATCGCGCCGCAACAGGCTCAACGCTCCGTATTCATAGGCATTCTTGGCGGTGCAGAAGCGCTCGCCGAATCAGCGACGCGGGGCAGCATTACGCGCGACGAGGCCATCGCATCGCTGAGCAAATTGATGGGTGCGATGCTTCAGGGTTGAAGGGCGAACAAAAAAGGGCCGGGAGGATTGCTCCTACCGACCCCATTCCTAGAGTCTGTCCGCTTCAGATTGAAGCACGACAGACCCTCTTTCCCTTACTTTACCACCTTTTCCTAGTCGTTCGATGTTTCCATCTCACTTGAAAAGGCTCCTGTTTCAGCAAAGCGCCGAGCAGTTGGATTAGAAATCCATACCGCCCATACCGCCCATGCCGCCACCGCCGCCCATAGGCATTGCTGGCTTGTCTTCCGGCGCTTCGGCGATGCACGCTTCGGTGGTGATGAGCAGACCAGCAACCGATGCCGCGTCTTGGAGCGCGGTGCGAACAACCTTGGTCGGGTCGATCACGCCTGCCGCGACAAGGTTTTCATACACATCGGTCGATGCGTTAAAGCCCATCGTCTCGTCATTTTCGCGCAGCAAATTGCCGGCAACCACTGCGCCATCAACGCCCGCATTCTGCGCGATCTGGCGCAGCGGGGTTTCGATGGCCTTGCGGATGATGTCGATTCCGCGTGTCTGGTCGTCATTCGCACCCTTTAGGCCGTCGAGCGCCTTGATGGCATAAAGCAGCGCGGTGCCGCCGCCGGGGACGATGCCTTCTTCGACCGCAGCGCGCGTCGCGTGCAGCGCATCGTCAACGCGGTCCTTGCGTTCCTTGACCTCAACTTCCGTAGCGCCGCCGACCTTGATGACTGCAACGCCGCCAGCCAGTTTGGCCAAACGTTCTTGCAGCTTTTCCTTGTCATAATCGGACGTCGTGGTTTCGATTTGCGCACGGATTTGCTCAACCCGGCCCTTGATCGTGTCATGGTCGCCCGCGCCATCGACGATGGTGGTGTTGTCCTTGTCGATGGTGACGCGCTTGGCCTG
>ERZ1292633.4526-Hain-H41-02um-R1-4526-length-12850-cov-6_pt1 | contig 12850 bp, 14 predicted proteins | sample MGYA00564406_ERZ1292633 | MGnify/ENA primary metagenome ERZ1292633 (study PRJEB36523, sample SAMEA6512639) | groundwater metagenome | collected 2019-01-08 | study: AquaDiva: Metagenomics assemblies of 32 groundwater samples
TGGCTCCCGCAAAATCGCTCCGCATTTCTAATTTCGCTGATGTTTCTTTGGGTGGTGTCATTATATCATTCGCACGAACTTTTTTCCAAAAGAAGCTAGGCGAAGAATGAGGCATACCACGCGCTGAAGCGCCTCTGTGCGAAGCACAGAGCTTTTCCAAAGGAAAAGTGTGGCATGCCTCTAAACAACAAAGTGGACTCGGTTTTGCAAAACTATTTTCTGGGGAAAGGATTCGCAAAACCTCGGCTGATTTTTTTGGCGGGAATTCGTTTTGGTTTCCGCCCCGCAGGAGGGGTCTGGGGAGGAATGCGGGGCGGATTCTTTTTTGGAGTTTTGGCGGGCGGGCAACTGGAAAAATACTCCATAAAATGATAAAATCATTTTATGGACATGCTGAATATAAAACCCTTTCAAGAAACTTTAAACGCTGGTATGTGCGGACCAGCTTCTTTAAAAATGGTTTTAGATTATTGGGATGTTTCAAAAACTGAAAATGAGTTAGCTAAACTTTGTAATACTGAAATCAATTCTGGTACAAATGATATTTCTATCAAAAACACTGCTGAAAGTTTTGGTTTTAAGGTAGAGATTAAAAATAATTCCTCTTTTGAAGATATACGATATTGGCTTGATAAAAAAATTCCTCTGATAGTTGATTGGTTTACTAGAGGAAGAAAAGACTACTCTGATTCAGAAGTCGCAGACGGACACTACTCTGTTGTTGTCGGATTAGACCAAGAATTTATTTATCTACAAGACCCAAAAATTGGAAGTTTACGGAAAATAGAAAAGAGTGATTTTTATAAAGTATGGTTTGATTTTACGGGAGAATTTATAAACGATTGGAACGAAATGATAATTCGACAAATTATTATAATTTCTCCAAAAGAATAATTTATGAAAAGTACATCTCTTACAAACTTAATAGAAAAATTAAAATCCTCGCCGAGAGTGAAAGGTGTTTTTTCTGCTGGAACAACAGCCACAAAACTTACTCCGTCAAGTGATATAGATTTAATCATTATAATTGATAAAAATTCCGATGGAATAAAATCAATTTTTACAACGATTGAAAATCGTTTTTCAGATATTTTCTTTTTTGATATTGATTTTCTGAATCAGTTAAAAGATAAAGGAGAAGTTTCAGGCAATAATTTTGACGGTATGTTTTTGGCATGGTTAGCAACGGGAAAGATAGAATATGATCCAGAAAACTTATTGCTAGAAATTAAAAATAAATTTGAAAAAACTTCGCCTTTACAAAAAGTATCTGATTCAGAAAAAAGAGATTTTTGGGTTAAAACAAACTACAATTTTATTGCAAATTCAAGATATTATAATTCAACAGATGAGATTTACCACAAAGCTCTCGAATTTCGATTGCTCTATAGCGTGATAGAACTAATTACAGCATATTTTTCTTTCCGCAATATTCCATGGCGGGGAGAAAAATCTGCTGTTAAATATCTACAACAGAATGATCGAGGCTTCTTTTCCATTTTTGAAAAATACTCAATAAGTAGTTCATTGCCTGAAAAAATGAAATTTTACACAGAGTTATTTAACGCTATTTTCTTTGGCGAGTATCAAAAATGGGAAGAAAATTTTGTTATTGGTATTTCAAGTAAAAATCAATATGACCAAAACTTAAACAAGTTTTGGGATAGTTTAACTCTATGAAAAAGTTTTCCACCTATGACCAAGAATGGTCTAAAAAATTTGAAAGCGAAGCTTCAAAAATTCGTGAAATTCTTGACAATCAAATTTTAGACATCCAACATATTGGAAGTACCTCAATACCAAACCTATCGGCGAAGCCGATAATTGATATTGGTGTTTTGGTCAATTCTATTGATGATATTCAATTTTTTGTTTCCAAACTTTCAACACTTAAATATGACTATAAACCCGATATGTCCTCTGTTGAAAGAATATTTTTACGAAAAGGAAATCCGATTGAATATCATCTTTCAATTGCTTGCCCAAAACATCTTTTTTGGGATAGAAATATAACTTTTCGTGATTATCTACGAACACATCCTGAATTGGTAAAAGAATATGATAATTTGAAAACCCAAAACCTTTCGGAAACTCCCGAAACTGATTTTGACGATTTATCAAGGAGTAAAATTTACAACAAAGGCAAAGGTGATTTTGTTCAAAAGGTTTTGGATTTAGCAAAAGCAGAATAAATTCTGCTTTTGTGTTTTAATGCCCGCCCGCCAAAACTCCAAAAAAGAATCCGCCCCGCATTCCTCCCCAGACCCCTCCTGCGGGGCGGAAACCAAAACGAATTCCCGCCAAAAAAATCAGCCGAGGTTTTGCGAATCCTTTCCCCAGAAAATAGTTTTGCAAAACCGAGTCCACTTTGTTGTTTAGAGGCATGCCACACTTTTCCTTTGGAAAAGCTCTGTGCTTCGCACAGAGGCGCTTCAGCGCGTGGTATGCCTCATTCTTCGCCTAGCTTCTTTTGGAAAAAAGTTCGTGCGAATGATATAATGACACCGCTTTGCGCGGGAGAAGGCGAGTATCCGCCCAGGGCAGATCGCGAGTTCTCCGCCAGTTGGCGGATCGCCCTCTCCGCTCTGGCAATAAAATAATTTTCGGGAGAAAGCGAATATCCACTAAAATATAGTTTAAGTTATATAAAATGGGTCAAAAACATATCGAAAAAATTGAAGGGAATGAACAGCCCAAACTGCCAAGGGCAGAATTAATTGACCTCATTGGAAAAATTTACGGCAAGGCTCCATTTCTACGAGACGAACATATCAAAGCCATACAAGAGGAAGACGTTGTTTCTTTGAGCGATCTGGCAAAACACATGCTTACAAAGTTGGATTACGATAGAAAATATCGCGGCCCCGAAGAAGAGGTTGATGCCTATATGAAAGAAAATGGATTTAGCTGGAATGAACTAAATTCTGCACACGAGAAACTTTTAACTTGGATCGCATCAAAAAAATAAAAAAGCCGACGATTATCGTCGGCAAACAGACTTTAACTCTGGAGCATAATAACGCACCTCTTTTATTTCTTTGCAACAAGGACAACGAAACTTTACCTCATACATAAAAACATGGGCGCCCAATCTTTCCTTCTTGCCTTCGAGCCATTTTACTTCATATTCATAATCTGGTAATTCCGGACCAACTATTTTTGTCACCCTGCCAGAAAAGAAGTATTGTTTTTGTCCGGTTATACAAAATCGTGGCTCGATATTTTTGACTCGGCTTCCAACAGTAAAAACTTTTGCCTCAAGAACCCTTTGTTCGCATTGAAGAGCTTTTGCCTTATCAGCATATTTAGTCCTGCATCGCGAACAACGATAAAAAACTTTTCGTTCAACTATTTTTTCCACGCGACAACCTCCCTGTGAAGAATTTTTAAAGTTCTTAGAACAAGCTTACCATGAACGAAGCAGATTTCAAGGTCAAGCTAATTTTATCTTAGGTCCACACATTTCAAAATCATGGCCAATTTACATACCTCAAAAAAATTTGCTATAATTAGCCGTATGAAGCGCTAAACATTTTCATATTTAAAAGCTCGGGATTTCCTTGGGTTTTTGTTTTTAATTAGCTTCTATTTACTTAATTTTTGACCTGCCTGCCAGCAGGCAGGGATTTGAGATTTTAATTTTGAGATTCTATGTTGTCCCCCATTGAAGAAATAAAAGAAAAAATAAATATCATTGATTTGGTAAATAGATTTGTGCGGCTTCAAAAAGCCGGCATTAACTATAAAGCCAATTGCCCTTTTCATAATGAAAAAACCCCATCATTTTTTGTAAGCCCCACCAGGCAAACATACAAATGTTTCGGATGCGGAAAAGGCGGAGATGTTTTTCAATTCATCCAAGATATTGAAAATGTAGAATTTGGAGACGCGCTCAGGGAACTCGCGCGTCAAGCCGGGGTGGTTTTAAAAAGAGAAGACCCACAAATCAAAACCGCCCGCCAACGGCTTTATGAAATGATGGAAATCGCCACGCAAAGCTTTGAAGAAAATCTAAAAACGCCCTCGGGAGAAACGGCACTTAAATATCTGACCGATCGCGCCCTGAAAAAAGAAACAATTAAAAAATTTCGCGTCGGATTTGCTCTGGATTCTTGGGATGCGCTACTTAAAAAATTACGCGCCTCCGGATATAAAGATGAGGAAATAGAAAAGGCCGGACTTATAATCAGCACGCAAACAGATAGCGGCGCAGGAAGCTATTCAAAAACATCAAGATTTTATGATCGCTTTCGCGCGCGCATCACCTTTCCCGTCATGGATTTTTCAGGACAGGTGGTCGGTTTTTCTGCTCGAGTTTTACCTGGAGCAGATGAAAAAACCGCCAAATATATCAATACTCCCGAAACTCTAATATACAACAAGGGCCATCTTTTATATGGGCTTTATCAAGCTCGCCAAGAAATGCGCCAGAAAAATTTTGCGCTGGCGGTAGAAGGAAATATGGACTGCATAATGTCCCAGCAAGCAGGGGTAATAAACACCATAGCGACATCCGGCACAGCGCTCACTCAGGACCAATTAAAAATAATAAAACGCTACACGGAAAATATTGTTTTTTCTTTTGATTCAGACAGCGCAGGAATCAAAGCCACAGAAAAAGCGATTGAAATGGCAATCTTACAAGAATTCAATGTTAAAATAATGATCACCAAAGAAGGAAAAGATCCGGCAGATTTTATAAAACTTCACGCTGACTTGTGGCCCCCGGAGACAGAAAAAGCTCAAATAGTGATGGATTTTTATTTTGATGAAATAATGCAAAAATATAGTCCGGACAATTTGGATGGACAGAAAAAAATTGCCGCCTTTTTGCTTTCTAAGATTAGAATTGTCCCTAACGCCATAGAACGAGCGCACTGGCTGAAAAAACTCTCCGAGTTAATTCACGTCAAAGAGGATATTTTAAATGAAGAGATGAGAAAGGCTAAAGACGCCTCAGCTCCAAGCGCCACAGCCACTAAAAATACACCAACTCCAAAAGTAAAATCACGAGTAGAAGATTTGGCTGAAAAATTTTTGAGCTGCGTAAAATTTCCTTCGATTCACGAATTGTCCCGCGGCCTATCTTTGGAAAAAATCAAAGATGTCGACATGCCGGTTTTTAAAATAATAAAACTCATACAAAAAGAAGGCGCTTGGACAAACGGCGAAAATTTTATAAAAAAATTGCCAGCAGATTTACAAAAGTTCATTTCTGATGTACTTTTTGAACAAGAGGCAAAAGAGGAAAAATCTGGACATGGTCACCTAACCGAAGAGGATTTAGTCTTTTTTGCCGATGAATTGAAGACGGCGCTGGAAAAAGAGGTCGGAAACAAGATTAGAAGCATTGAGATAAAAAAGCATGTTCAAAAATTACAGGGAAAATAAACTAAATAAAATAATGCATGAAAAAAAATAATAAGAAAAACAAAAAAGCTTTTAAAAAATCTGTACGGATGGTGAAAAATAAAACCAAAAAACACCCGCTAACCAAAAAATTAAAGCGATCTGCTTTACCTAAAAAACAAAAGGTTGAAAATAAAAAAGGGGCGCCCTCTAAAAAATCTTTTAAAAAAGAGGCGCGCCCGAATGTTAAAGTCCGAACCGTCAAAAGGGCTAAACTAAAAAACAAAAAAAATGCGGCCCTGGTAGAGGCGATAGTTGCAAAAAGCAAGGAACGCGGATTTATCACTTATTCAGAAATATTGCACCATTTTCCAAAAATAGAGAATGATTTGGGCGCGCTGGAAGAGCTTTATCATCAACTTGAAGAAATGAACATTGAAGTGCGGGAGTCCAAAGATCTTCTGGAAGAAATGTTGGGGAGCGACGGATCTGAAAACGAAAAGCTGGAAAGGGAAAGAAAGCGCGTGGAAGCGATGGACCTAAACTCCAACGAGCAGGATTCGGTGCAGATGTATCTTTCTGAAATAGGCAAGGTGGCTCTTTTAACTGGCGCCGAAGAAAAAGATTTAGCTAAAAAAATACAACAAGGCAGTGAGGACGCCAGACAAAGATTAACGCGCGCCAATTTGAGATTAGTTGTTTCTATCGCCAAAAGATACATTGGCCGAAGCTCGCATCTTTCACTTTTGGATTTAATACAGGAAGGTAATCTGGGGCTTTTTCGCGCGGTGGAAAAATTTGACTATACAAAAGGTTTTAAATTTTCTACCTACGCCACATGGTGGATCAGACAGGCAATCACCAGGGCGCTTGCGGATCAGGCGCGCACCATACGCATACCCGTACATATGGTGGAAACAATAAGCAAATTTGTCCAAACCAAACGCCGACTATTGCAAAGCTTGGGCAGAGAGCCGTTGCCTGAAGAAATAGCCTCGGAAATGGGACTGGACGTTGAAAAGATTCATCATATTATGAAAATATCACAGGAGACTGTTTCATTGGAAGCGCCAGTGGGAGATGACGAAGAGGATTCAATTTTGGGAGAATTTTTGGAAGATGAAAAAGAAATACTACCCGATCAATCAACGGCCCGAAGACTTTTGCGCGATCAATTGAAACAGATTTTAATGGATCTTCAGCCGCGAGAACAAAAAATTCTACAGATGAGATTTGGACTCAACAAAGAGATTCCGCGCACGCTTGAGGAAGTGGGCAAAGAATTTGGCGTGACCAGAGAGCGCATCAGACAGATCGAGGCTAAGGCTCTAGAAAAAATCCGCAAACATCATCAGATAAAAAAGATTGAGGATTATTAAAGACCATAAAAAATATGACGAATATATCAAATATATTTAAAAGGGCAAATAAAAAAACTGTTTTTGTTGTGTTGTTAATATTATTTTTGATAGCCCTAATTTATTTTGCGTGGTATTGGTATGGCATCATGCAGACTATTAAGTGGGGTAAAAATGTATCACTTGATAGCGCTTTTACCCTAAAGCTGGATGAGCGAGCCTATTACAAAAAGGAACAAGTACAAATCCAATTTGTAGAAATTACTGATTCTCGTTGCCAGCCAGACAAGATATGTGTTTGGGCTGGAGATTTAGGAGCACAATTTTCCGCCACTAATTACAAAAACAATAACTCGGGCAAATTTTATTTAAGCCAAACGATGACGCCCCAAACATCTCTTTTTGATTTGCAAATTCAGCTAATGGATATAAATAAAGATAGCGGTACCGTTAAGCTAAAAATATTTAATCAAGATTAAATTAGTGTTTTATTTTTAATAAAAATCTTTACTTGACAAAATTAATAATCAATGATAGTATTAAAAATAAGCGCGGAATGCTCCAGCCATCGGGGTTGGTGACGCTCCAAGCTCAGCACATTTAAAACGCAAAGGAGGCGGTCGTGAAAAACTTCCACAAAAAGCTCTTTACTACGCTTTTGGGGATTTTCTTTCTGTCTATGCTGGGCGCATGCACCCGTCTGACTTTAGTGCCCAAATCCCTTCCGAGCCCGGACCAATCGCCCAGCATTTCCGGCGCCGAGCCAGACAAATCTGCGGCCGAATACTACGACATCTATCTTTCAAGGAAGGCCTTTGATCAGATTGATCTAGCTAATATTATTACAATGGACGAGGAAACATCCACTTACATTATCACATGTAAGTCATACGAAATTGATCTCAAAAAATCGATTTTGACAGCCAATGGCGTTATGGTTATCGCCGACACAACTCTGCAGGCCATCGGGGAAAATGGAGAAAATTTAGCTCCGATTAAAATGTGGGCGGACAAAATACAGATCGATATTTCTTTGCTAACCGGGTGGAACACATGTGTAGTTGTGGAAAAAACAGGTGACCAGTACTTTATTTCTGTTTATGGCCGCGTCCACAAGCCGGGCGTAGGCGCTCCCTATGAGCTAGTTTTACCACGAACTAAAATTATTGCTTAGATAATAGACCCCTCGGGGTCTATTTTTTTATCTAATAATTCTCCATTAAATTTTTAAATTCAAGCGGTGCTACAAAATTTCTCTGCACATTCACACTACTATAAGCAAAACCGAGCCATATCGCCAGCGCAACAATCAGTGAAAGTAAAAAGTTGATTGAATTTTGCAAAATCCATTTTTTATAATTTACCAACACTCTTTCAGGAAATTTATTTTTCAAGAAATTCCTCATCTCTTCTTTCAGTGCGTCAGCATCTTTAATCTGAAAAATCAATCCGTCACGAGCAACAGATATGGTGCCCTTTTCTTCGGATGTCACGACACATAAAGCGTCGGTTTTTTCCGCTAATCCCAATGCCGCTCTATGGCGCGTACCAAAATTTTTCACCGCCTCAATATTTTCTCCCAAGGGCAAGTGAACAGCGAATTTTTTCAATTTATTACCTTTTATTATTACGGCGCCATCGTGTCCTGGCGAAGAATCGTCAAAAATGCTCGTTAAAAGGGCCGTGGAAACTTCTCCGTTTAAATCTGTTCCTCCCTCTAAAAATCTTTCGAGCGGCTCTTGTCCGGGAAAAACGATTAAACTTCCTATTTTATGAGAAACAAAATACCTTGCCGCCTCCGAAACCGACAACAGCGTCAAATCTGCAGGAACTGTCATTTTTCTTTGTATGCCCCAAACGCCTATTATTTCCAAAAGCCGCCTAATTTCTTTTTGAAAAATTATAACCAAAATCAAAACGAATGTTCCAAAAAATGCTCCAAAAAATCGGCGTGTTAAAGGAAGGTCAAACCATGTAGAAAATCCATAAACTATCGCCATGGCCAAAATGCCCAAAAGTATCGGCATAGACCTTGTTTTTCTTATCAAGGCAATAACTATATAAATCAAAAGTGCTAGGATTAAAATATCAAAAAGATTATTCCAGCCAAAACTGAAATTTTTAATAAAACTGTTAAAATTATTTATCAGGAATGATATTGGATTCATTTTGTTTTTTAAATTAAATTTTTTAAAATTTTAAAATCTTCTTTTAAGGTTTCTTTTGTGCTGCCGTTGTAAAGCGCTACCGCCGGATGAAAAAGAGGCACTATATTTATTTTGCCATAATTTGTGCTCGTTTCAAAAACTTTTCCATGCATTTGGCTTATATTTTTGAGCTGATCTTGAAGGCCAAATCTATTCATGATATATACCATAGAAAATCTACCAAGTGTCGCTATTATTTTGGGCTGAATGATGTCTATTTGTTTATCCAAAAAAGGGGCGTATAAATCTATCTCTTCCGGCAAAGGATCCCTATTTTCAGGGGGCCTATCTTTTACAATATTGGTGATATAAACCTCTTCGCGCTTGAGCCCCACAGAGCTCAAAAGCTCATCCAACACCCTTCCTGATACTCCGCAAAATGGCCTGCCAGTTTCTGATTCGTTTTTGCCTGGAGCTTCTCCAATAAACATTATTTTAGCAAAGTGATCCCCCTCTCCAATTACTGGCTTCACTCGGTATTTATACAAAGGAGAATTTTTAAGAGCCACCACACCATCTTTAATTTTTTTTAGAAGCTCTTTTCTTTTTTTACGATCTTTTTCTTTTATTGTTGGCATAGATTATTTTTTATCAACGTGCCACTTTGTACCCTCTTGCGTGTCTTCCAAAATCACCCCTTCTTTTTCAAGCTGTTTTCTAATCTCATCTGATTTCTGCCAATTTTTCTCCGCCCTCGCTCTTTCTCTTTGTTCGATCAAGCTTTTGTGTTCTGGGGTCAAAACTTGCTCGGCTTGTGAAGAAAAAATATGTTTTGTAAAATCCAGGCCCAAAACTTTATCGAAATCCAAAAGTGTAGCCGATTTTTCTTGAGCTAGTAAATTGGATTTTAAAAGTTCATGCACTAAAGCTACGGCTTCGGGCATATTCAAGTCATTATTAATTTTTGATAAAAATTTTTCCAGGAAAATTTTATCGGGTTTGGTCATTTTTATTTTTATGCGACTAAAGAATTTACTCGCGCCGGCCAAAGATGATATTTTTTCTATCTCTTTGTATAAATTATTTAGGCCGTTTTGCGCCCCTTGCGCAACTTCATCTGTATATTCCATCTGTTTGCGGTAGTGCGTCTGTAGTGTGGCGTAGCGATATGCCAGAGGATTGAGATTTTTTTCAATAAAAGAATTTTTTAACGTCAGAAAATTACCCGCACTTTTAGCCATCTTTTCCCCACCTTTGATTACCAAAAACTCTCCGTGTAGCCAATATTTCACCCACGGACTTTTGCCGGTTGCCGCCTCCGATTGCGCGATTTCATTGGTGTGATGGACGTTTATGTGGTCCACCCCCCCGCAATGGACATCAAATTGCTCACCTAGATATTTCATACTCATCGCGGAGCATTCAATATGCCAACCGGGAAAGCCCTCGCCCCAGGGAGACGCCCAGCGCAGGATGTGATTTTTGTATTTACCCACAAGTTTAAACCATAAAACGAAATCTTCTGGATTTTTTTTGTGCGCTCCGATTTCCACTTCTTCTCTGGCGCCCACTATTTTTTCTGCAATTTCTTGCCCGGAAAGTTTTGTATAGTCTTTAAACTTCGGCACTTCAAAATAAACTGCCTCGGGGGTATCGTAGGCAAAACCTTTTTCAATTAATTTTTTTATTAATTCAATCTGTTCTTTAATGTGATCGGATGCGGCGCAATAAATATTTGGCGGCAAGATATTTAAATGCGACAAGTCTTGTTTAAAGGCTTTGGTATAAAAATCAGCTATTTCCAGCGGTCCTTTGCCTTCAATCTTTGCTTCTTTTTCCAGCTTGTCTTCCCCCTCGTCCGCATCAGAGGTCAGATGTCCCACATCTGTAATATTCATCACATGATTCACTTTGAGGCCGTTATAAATTAGTGTCCTTTTTAAAATATCTTCAAAAATATACGTGCGTAAATTGCCCAAATGCGGAAAGTTATAAACCGTTGGTCCGCAAGTATACATGCCCACCTCGCCATTTTTTAAAGGGACAAATTCTTCTTTTTCTCGTGAAAGAGTGTTGAACAGTTGCATTGATTGTTTGATTTTTGATTATTGCTAAATAGACAGCACATTTCTATTATATCTAAATAAAAGGAATTCTGAAATAAGATATTTTTGTTTTCTATTTTTAAATAATATTTTTAAGGACGCTATCAAATTCATCAAAGCTTTTTGCGGACAAAAGATTTTGGCGCACCTCAGTGGCTCCTTCAAAATTTTTTACATAATGCGCTATATGTTTTTTCAAAGGAGAAAAATGCTTTTCTCCAAATATTTTTTTAAAATACAAGACGTGTTGAAGAAGGGTCTCCAGTTTTTCCTTTTTGGAAACAGATGTTTTTTTTTCGTCAAAAAACCAAGGATTGCCCCATGTCGCCCTGCCAATTAAAACCCCGTCAACGCCATAAATTTTACACTTTTCCCTTGCTTCACCGATGCTTTTTACATCGCCATTTCCTAATATGATTTTTCCAGCATCGTGCGCTATCCTGGCAGATTTAGAAATAGCATCCCAATCTGCCTGTCCCTGATACAACTGCTTGAGCGTGCGGCCGTGTAAAGATATAACATCTATATTTTGTTCGCTTAAAAAAGATACCCATTTTTCTGAAATATCGCTATCATATCCAAGACGCGTTTTCACAGAAACAGGTAAAACTTTTGGCGCTATTTTTATTTTTTCCTTTTCTAAAAAAGTATTTATCCATTTTAAAATTTCAGAATCTATGCCAGCATTTTTTAAATTTTTCCCACCAGCCCAATCGTCAACTCCGCATTTTACTGCTTGAATTATTTTTTTAGCCAAATCGGGATTTTTAATCAATGCCGCACCTCCCCCGCCCTTGGTAACATTATTTGCCGGACATCCCATATTTATATCTACACCATCAAATCCAAGCGCGCAAACCATCAAAGATGCTTTATAAAAATCTTCAGGTGTCGCCCCAAAAAGTTGCGCTACAATCGGGCGCTCAGTTTCAGAATACAGCAATATATTTAAAAGTTTTGTCGCGCCACGGCTCAAGCCTTCCACATTCACAAATTCTGTAAACATCACATCAGGCTTGCCTGTTTTTGCCACCATGTAACGAAAAGGCGCGTCGGTCACGCCATCCATAGGCGAAAGGCCGATTATCGGTTTTTTTAATTTTTGCCAGAAAGATTCCATCTGAATTTAAATAAAAAAGAATAAGGGGCCTTTTCAGGCCCCCCGGACAACCTTTTGAGGTCGCCCCCTACACTACTTTATTAGGTATCCCCATTATACTCCCTAAATAAGTCCTTGTCAATACCCCAGTAAATTTATTCCGATTTCGCACAACTCATACAGAGCTTAGCGGCAGGATTGGCCTGAAGCCGTTCAAGGGGTATTTCTTCTCCGCAATTTTCACAAATTCCATATTTGCCTTTTTCAATTTTCTCTAAGGCTAAATTTACATCGCTCAGCTGTTCTTCTAGCGGGTATTCGGCGGCAAGTTCATTTCCATACTCTTCCACCTCATCCGACATTTCGTCTTCTGTCTGCAAACCCTCGTCCATTTGTGGAAATTTTGAATCCCAATCACCTTTCATTTTTGGATCTTTTTTGGCAAAGGATTTTAAATCTCCTTCCAACCTACTTTTTTCCACAAGAAGTTTTTCCTTTAGATTTTGTATTTGTTCGGAAACAAGGTTTGCCATATTTATTTTTTACCTTCTATTAAATTTATTACATGAGACATGCTGTTTTTGGAAGTCGCTAGTACAAAAAGTGTAGCGGATTTATTGATAGCGTAGTCTAGAGAAAGATTGTTTTGTGGTAAGTTTACCAAATTGATATACCTGTTAACAAAATTCGGCGACAGAGTGACATTGGTCTCAAATTTTTTCAAAGCTGGCGTTTGGAAGTTTGCGCTCAAAAACATTGGCGCAAAATCTGACAAAAATCCCCCCTCTATTG
>ERZ1292633.4527-Hain-H41-02um-R1-4527-length-12849-cov-5_pt1 | contig 12849 bp, 8 predicted proteins | sample MGYA00564406_ERZ1292633 | MGnify/ENA primary metagenome ERZ1292633 (study PRJEB36523, sample SAMEA6512639) | groundwater metagenome | collected 2019-01-08 | study: AquaDiva: Metagenomics assemblies of 32 groundwater samples
TCATAAAGCATTATTCCCTTTTTGGGGTGAATAAGTAAACCAAACATAGAAGGAAATTTTGTTACTTCATTTTTTCCACCTTTTATAACCATTTTCTCTTTATGAGTACAATATCCACCTTCGAGAATTCGTACTTTTACACCGATTTCTGATATTACTTCTTCCATATTATTTTTTGTTTACTTTATATGTAAATTTATGAAATTCAGGAATACCATCGCCTGTTCTTAAATAAGTATTCACATCATTTTCAATTGCTCTTCTTAATGATTCTGTATCTGGAAAGTTTTTAGCCATTGCTTTATAAACAGGTAACATTCCATTAAATCTATTTATTCCTGCATCAGCAGATGACATAAGATTAGATACTTTAATAGTATTATAGGTTATTGTGAACATTTTACCCCAACGACCTTTTTTTAAGGCTTTTGAAGTTTGATTATAGGTTTTTGAACAGAATCCACCTGATACTTTTTTATCATAAAGTTTCATCTGATCAAAATATTTAACCAAATCTTGATCATTTAATAAATCTAAAGGTAAATCTATTTCAGATATATAGGTTGTTCTTGTTACCAAAGGACTAGTATCACCAACTTCATAATCTTCATCATAAGAATCTTGTGTTTTTGAAACGGCTTTATTTTTTTTAGCTAAAAGTTTAGATGCTAATAATCCTGAAGAAGAATCTTGTTTTACGGGTTCTGTTTTTTTTACTACTGGCGTTGTTACAGTATTTTGTTGAGTAACTTGAATTTGAGGTTGTTGAACAACTACAGGTTTTGGCTGAACAACGGGTTGGACTTGAACTTTTGGCTGTGGTTGTGGTTTAACAGGTTGTGTTTTTAAAACTTGAGGTTTAGCTACTTTTTTTGCTCCACCGAAAAAAAACTTTCCTGCACCACTTAAAAGATTATCTACTTTAGAAAAAACATTATCTATTGCTCCTCCTATTTGATTTGGAATAAGATCATCTAATTTAGATTCATCATCATCTTTAATATTAGATTTATTAAATAAGACTTTTGCTTTTTGTTTCTCATAATGCTCTTTTTCTTTACTATAAGAATCAAGTTTTCCTACATTTTTGGGATCACCTGTTACAAAAGAGTCTTTAGGATAATTTGCAGTATCCTCGTCATCTATTTCAACATCTTTATATAGGTTATATTTTTTCACATCATCTGACATATTTTATTAATCTCTTTTTTTATTCACAAGTTGAGATAAGTTACTAACCATATTTTGAGCAATATTGTCTTCAGGTTCTTCAACTATATTTTTGGGTTTATAAGATTTAGGCAAAATTAATTCTTTTTTAAATTCCATATTTATTTCTGTTCCAGGTATATTTATTTCTCTTAGTTCTCTGATAGTATTATCTATTTTTATACTTGATTTTTTGTCAACTTTGTGAATTTTACCATTTACAAGTGATGAATCTTCAGGAACTGCAATATTATTAAAAGATTCAGCATTTCTTGTTATTACAATAGAAGCTTGTTTTTTTATTGTTTTAAATTCATCTTTATAAGTATGCCATTCCATCATTTTATTTTTTACCAATGTAAAATCTTTATTAGGAATAACGCCCATATTTTCACCAGTTAACCTAGAAAGTTTTACAGATAAAGGCTCTTCATCATCATAAGTTTCATTATCTTCTGTTATCTGTTCTTCCATTTCAGTATAATCTTCTTCTTCAATTATTATACTAGGTTGATGAGTTTCCATTGTAAGTAAACCAGAGCGTTCATTTATACAATAAGAAAGATTAGCTTTTAAATTAACTCCTTCACGGATAAGTTCACGCCCAAAGACTCTAAGAATCAAAGGTGAAAAAACAACTCCATCTTCATCATGAAGTATTTCTTTGGCTTTTTTTTCTAAAAGTTCATAGTATTCATGTTTTATTTTTTCATCAACATGTGGCGAGTTATATAAAATAACATACCAATAAGCTTGATCTACATAAGCATTTTTATATAGTTTATTAAATTGTTTTTGTAACTCATTTAATGAATGGCAAATTGTTATTCTAGCTCTTAATTCTCTTTCTGCAATACCCATTTTAAAACCACTAAAAAAAACAAAATCCATTGCATGTTGCATTTCATGTAAAATTATTAGTTGGAGTAAATAGATTTCTTGTAAACTTAATTCACTTATTCCTATATATGGGGTTTCGGTTTCAGTTGTATAGGCTTGTGTTCCTAAACCAAAAAGATTGGCAATATCGGTATAAAAATTAAAGCAAATTTTTTTTTTAAGCAAAAAATCAGTTTCTAGTTTTAAAACTTCGGTTGCTTTATCTATTAAATTTTGATATTTATGTAAACTATTTGCTAAAAGTTCATTTCTTTCATCTGCATACAAAGAAGCCGCAGAGCAAAACTCATCGGCTTCTTTAAGAGTTTCATAATGAAAATTATAGTCAATTTCATTATACTCTTTAAATCTATATGTTGTTCCTATTATCTGATCGTATATTCCATTCATACCAAAACCAATTTATACTCATCCTTTTGAGCCAAAAGCGGTTTGATTCATCAAATCCCTACTAATCACTCATCACTTCTTACTCATTACTTTAATAAAATTTGATATTAATTCTCAATCCTAAAATGGTTCATCTTCAAAGTAACCCAAAGGATTATTACCTGGTCCTTTTGCTCCAGCTTGCCCACCAGCTACAGGGCTACCTGCACCTGTTGGACCTAATCCAGATGTTGCACCACCTTTTACTTTTGGTGGAGCAGGTTTAGTTACTTGTTTAAGTTTAGAAGCACTTTGCACTGAAACAGTAGTTTTTGGCTGTTGAGGTTTATTAACTTTTTTCTCACCTTTTATTTTTATTGGTGCTTTTTTACCATCTGAAGTTGTTCCTGAAGAACCTGTTGAACCAAAAAAGCCACCTTTTTTACCACCCAAATTAATTGCAGGGAAATTAATATTTATATCGCTCCAATTAATCTGTCCCTTGAATGTACCAGAAATACCGCTGTAAATTGATAAAAAGAATCTTCCAATAATCATAAAGAAGTAAATAAGACCATTGAAACCAGCTCCTAAAACACCTCCGACCAAAGATAAAACTTTCCCAATTCCACCTAAAACGGCTACAGTTACAGGGGATCTTGCAACAGCAAGCAAAACTTTATTTATTCCCCAAATTACTTTTATTGCACTTTTTGTAATAACTCGAACACCACTTACCATAATTCTCATTGGTAAACTGTTCATAAACATAAGAACAACAGCAGCTAATACTCTTACACCTCTAGCAAGATATTTATCAAATTCTTTCATAAAATCAAGTGCATGATTTTTGGCATTAGTAACGCCTTTTTTTACAGAGTGAACCATAATAGAATCATTGAAAGTTGAAGAGACCTGTTTCATTGCTTCATTAACTTCTTCTGCTATTTTATAATTAGGTTCAGGTAAAACAACATCTTCTTCTTCTTGTTGAGTATAATCATAAATATCTGCTTTTTCACCTTCAGGTAAACCAGCTTCAAGTGTTCTTAAAACTTCATCAAGAATAGCTACTGGAGCTTTACCAACAGAAGTTTGAATATATAAATAAAATGCTTCTCTTCCATCAGTTCTAGGAACTATAAATTCATGTACAAATCCTACAAAAGCAGATTGTGGTGATGGTAAATAAAAAACGGCTAACTGTTTTAATCTATCTTTTTTTCCTCTTTCTTTTGCCATTTCTTTTTTGAATGAAGAAGGCATAAGTTGACCTAAAACTTTTTGTAATTTAGGATTTACAGGTCTGATTACAATACCTGTTTTTTTCAATGAATCAGGTCTATCTTCAGTTGGTGGAGGTAATGGAATAGGGTGCATAGCATGTCCCAAAGGAGTTTTGGTAAAATCAGAAGCATAACCTGCTTTCCATTGAATTCCTTTTACTTTAAAAGAAATTGTTTGCCCTGCTTTTGCATCAGCATTTTGAAGTGATAAAACATCACTACCAGAAGTAGATTCAGCAACGTTTGTATAAACTTTTTGTTCTTTTAACTCTAAAGATGATTTATAGGTTTTATTTATAACATTTTTTTCTGGGGCAATGAGTGTTTCATCATCAATGTCATCTGCTTCATAAGGTTCTTCTTGAACATAATCAGCCGTAACAACTCTTTGAGGTGTTCTTCTTTCTTTTAAGCCTGTTGCTTGAGTTTTTTTACCATACGCAGCTCTTGCTCTGTTAATTGCTAAAGAATCTTGTGTTGCCGAAGTAAGAGCACCATCAGTACTAAAATCTTCCTCCTGAATCTCAGGAAGAGTACCAGTTCCAGTATTTTCTTCTTTTTCTTGGTTTAACTCATCAGCCATAATTAAAACCTAATAATTAAAATTTATATAATTTAAAGTTAAAAATATGTATAAAAACTTACATTTAACCCTTATAATATTATAACATTCTTTAAAAATTATTTGTTGTGATAAAGAGCAATTAAAAAAATATGCAGTTTTTTAGAAAAAATTCGAAGTTATTCATAATAATTACCATGAGCTTTTTTGGTCTGTCTCTATTGGTATCGTTAATTAGTAGTTGGATTTCACTTTTTTAAAATAAAAATGTTAAAAAAAATTGGAATTGAAAAAAATAATATTTCAAAAATACAAGGGACTAAAGTATCCTTTTTTAAACCTATAGTTGTTTTAGTAACTTTAGTTTTTTTTACTAATTCTAATGCCTATGGAGCAAATAGCTATTATTATGATCAACTTAATAATACAAAAAATAAACTCAAAAGAAATAAAGATTTAGTTCAACATCTTAAGAAAAAAGAAGTTGATGCAAAAATAAATTTATCAGTTGTTCAAAGAAGGTTAGAAAATACACAAGTAAAATTAGCAGATACTCAATATAGGTATGAAGAAGCTCAAAGAAAAATTCAGCTTACGAATATAAAATTGAAAGAAACTGATGGAGATCTAAAAAAACAAGTTGATTCTACTAAGTCAACATTATTGAGAATGTATAAACATAAATATACAGATTATCTTATGTTTTTATTTAAATCTGATGATGTTTATAGTTTTATGAGAAAAAATGTTTATTATACCTATCTTATTGATCAAGATAATAAAAAAATAAATAGTTTAACTAATAAGAAAAAAGAAATAAAAGATTTAAAAGATGAATATACTAAAAATAAAACTCAAATTGTAAGTATTGCCAAAACAATGGCAAAGCAAAAAGTTAATTATGAGAGTGAGACAGAAAGACAAGAAGTATATCTTCGTAAAGTAAAAAATGAAAAATCTTTTTATGAAAAAGAAGTAAGATTACTTGAACAAGAATCTAGTCGTGTTACAGATATGCTTAAAAATATTAAAAAAACAGGTAGTTCTTATTCTGGAAGTTATTCGGTTCCATATTCAGGTGGTAGAATGGGTTGGCCTTGTGGTGCAACAACAATTACATCTAATTTTGGCTATAGAATTCACCCTATTTTTGGTACAAGAAAATTACATGCAGGTTTAGATATAGGTGCAAGCGAAGGTACTCCTATTTATGCTGCTGCTAATGGCGTTGTAGTTGAATCTGGATGGACTGGTGGTTATGGTAAAGCTGTAATTATTAATCATGGTAGTGGAATAGCTACTCTTTATGCTCACTCTTCTGTTTTATATGTTGCACCTGGTCAAAGAGTAAAAAGAGGTCAACTTATTGCAGCGGTAGGTTCAACAGGATTTTCAACTGGTGGACATTTACATTTTGAAGTTAGGGTTAATGGTTCTCCAACAGATCCTTTAACATATTTACGATAGTTTTTAGCAAACTCACCCCAACCCCTCTCTAAGCTTTAGAGAGGGGCGACTTCATGACATTTTACTTTCTTTTAAGTAAAGAGAAAATAGATTGAAGAAGTGAGTGAAGATTTTTTTATGTGAATTTTGATATTTTACTGAATAAGATATCATTTTCTATTAGCATTTATTATAGTTTTTCAAGGTAAAAATAGAAGTTTGTACTCAAATAAAATCTGTATTTGTGGAAAATCTGAACAATTCCCTTTATGTGATAATACTCATGTTGATTTGAATTGGAGTTGTAAAATAAATTCAAAATGGAGTCATCTTGCTGTTTTAGGATCTTTTTGTTATCAAAATTTAGCTATGATTCTCGCTTCAGAATTTAATGGAATTGCAATTTTAACAGGAAAAGAAGTTAAAGCAGTTGAAAAACTGATTATTATTTTAGATGGAACAGATTTAGATTTTCCTTTGAATATAATAAAAACTATTAAAGCAAAAGAAATAATTGTTTTTACTTTAGGTTGTCCTTCAAATTTACTTTCTAATCATTTTCCTGAAGCTAAAATAGTTATGGTAGAAAATGAACATATCATAGATTCTTTTAATTATATAAAAGGTTTTATTAATGGTAATAATAATATTGATTCAGAAGAAAATACTAATAAAGTTATAAAAAAATCTGTTTTTGTTTCTCATGCAGTAAAAGATGAATTAATTATTAATAAAGTAATTAATTATCTAAGAAAATACTTTAATATTGATATTTTTACTTGTTCAGATTCAATACCATCAGGGGAAGAATGGCAAAAACAAATTTATAATTCATTGGTTGAAAAAGATTGTTTTTTAATTATTTTATCAGAAAATTTACTAAAATCTCATTTTTGTTCTTTTGAAGCTGGTTATGCAGTTGGATTAAAAAAGGATATTTATCTTATTTCTCTTGATGGTTCTATGCCTCATAATTTTTTCCAACATATTCAAACAGCAAATATACAAAGGCTAAAAGCGGAAAAACCTTGGATGACAGATGAATCTATTTTAAAACAAGAAATTTTAAAGATATTACAATAAAGAATTTTTTAAGAAAATAACAGGCTTATAACCCAATATTTCTGTATGGAACGTTTTTAAAACGTTACTCTTTGCTTGAATATATAATAAAATTATATATGTTAAATTTTATTTTTCTAATGTATAATGAAATGAACTATTTTTATAAAAGAAAAAATTATGAGTACAAATAATTCTCTTAGCTTAAAAAAATATATAGAAGACAAAAAAAATTCAAAAACAGTTACTCTTGATTCACATATTTTTGACTATGCTTATACTGGCGATAAAAAAGCTTTTGAAATTTTATCTAAATTTGAAAAAATAAAAGAGATTTTAGAACCAATTATTAGAGTTCAAAGAGATGCTGTAAAAGCAGAGTTATTAGGAAATGGTGTAAGAGTTACAGCAGAACAATTTCCTAAAATATATAAATTAATTTTAGAGTGTAGCCAAACATTAGGAATACCAACCCCAGAAGTTTTTATACACCAAAATATACAAATAAATGCAGGAACTATAGGCACAAATGAAGATGCTGTAATTATTTTAAATAATGGTTTAGTTGATCAATTAGATGAAGATGAATTACGCTTTGTTTTAGGTCATGAATGTGGGCATATACAAAATGGTCATGTAACTTATGGTTTTATGGCTTATCTTTTTGCCAATATTATGTCTGGAATAATAGGTATTTTGGCAATGCCTTTTGTTTTGGCTTTAAAACATTGGTCAAGACAAGCTGAAATAACTTGTGATAGAGCAGGTCTTATTTGTTCTAAAAATTTAGATAAAGCTAAATATTCTTTGGTAAAATCTGCTTTAGGTTCAAAAGAACTTTTTAAACAAATAAATATGGAAGAATATTTAACACAATTAGAAGATATAAGAGAAAACTCTGGAAGATTTTATGAATTTCTTGATAGTCATCCTTTAATAGTAAAAAGAGTTAAAAGTTTAGAACTTTATGAAAAAACAGAGAATTATCACTTAAAAAAAGGTGATTTAGTAACAACTTCATTAACATTAGCAGAAGCAGATGCTCAAATAGAAAAGATCTTAAAAATATTATAGTTTTTATCAATTAAAAAAAAATAGCAAATGAAGGTAATAAATAAGACATGGATATAAACACATCTAAAATAGAAATAAAAAAACTAATATCAGACATAATAGCTTTTTGTTCTAAAAATTCTATAACAGAAAAAAATGTTTCTATTTTACAAGAAAAATTTACTAAAAATGAAATAAATCTAACTGTATTAGGTGAATTTAATAGAGGTAAAAGCACTTTTGTTAATAGTTTAATTGGTGATGATATTTTACCATCAGGTGTAACACCAACAACAGCCTCAATAAATATTTTAAAACATAGTAACCAAACTTATGCTAAAGTTTTATATCTTGATGAAAAAAATGAAATGTTATCTTTATCAAAAGAATCGTTTCAAAATTTAAATTATGAAAATATAGATCATATAGAAATAGGTCATAATTCTCCTTTTTTAAGAAATATAATTATTATTGATACTCCTGGGGTAAATGATATAAATACTCAAAAAATAGAAGTAACATATAATTTTATTCCAAAATCTGATGCTGTAATTTTTTTATTAGATGCAGAACAAGTTTTGAGTAAAAGTGAGTTTGATTTTTTTCAAAATAAAATCCTAAGTTCAGATATTAATAAAATAATTTTTGTTATTAATAAAACTGATAATTTAAAAGCAAATGAATTAAATGAAGTAATGGATTATGCTCATAAAAAACTTTCTAAATATGTAAATAATCCTATTATAGTACACTATTCTGCTAAAAATGCTTTATCTGCTAAAAAATCTAATAATGATAAAGAGTTAGAAAATTCTAATTATATAAATCTTAAAAAAGCTATTACAGATAATGTTTTTGATAAAAAAGATAGTATTTTAATAAATAGAACTAGTCATAGTTTAAATTTAATCATAAATAGTCTTATTACTAAACTTAATTTTGAAAAAGGGTTATTTGTAAAACCTTTAGAAGAACTTGAAAATAATCTAAAACACATAAAAGAAAATGAATCATCTTTAAATAATCAATTGGAAACTTTATTAAAAGAATTTAGAGAAGAAATAAAAATACTAACTAAAAACGAAATTTCAAACTTAAGAACATTTTCATTGTCTTTAAACGAATGTATAACAAATGAGTTTGATGACTTATCTTATCAAGATATAAAAACATATTTACCTTCTTTTATTCAAGATAAATTTAAAGATCAAGTTGAAGCTCAAGAAATAAATATTAAAGCTGTAACAATAGAAATTTATCAAAATTATATAGAAAAATTAGGTAAAATATTTGAGAATATCAAAAAAGAGCTTGATTTTAAAATAGATTTAGATCAATTAAAATTGAAGACTATTAATAAAACCTCAAATTCTGATCTAGGTTCATCTATATTAATGACTTCAGGTCTTACTGTTATGTTTTTAGGTGGTTTATTTCCTCTTATAGGAGGAATTTTAATGGTAGCAACAGGAGGCTTTTTATCTTTATCATCAAAAGAAACTAGAGAAAAATCTTTAAAAGAAGATTTAAAAAAATTAGCTAATAATTCTATTACTCATGCAACAGAAAAAATAAGTATAAAACTAGATAATATAATAGAAGAGATTTCTTTAAAAATTCAAGATAATTTAAAAGAACTATTCAAAGATGAGTTTGAAAGTATTAATAACTCTTTTAATTCTGTTATTGAAGATAAAAAAGTAAAAGAAATCGAAAGTTCTGTAAAAATAGAAGAAATAGATAAAGAAATAAGTTTTTTAATAGACAAAAACAAAGAAGTTATTAGAATTTTGGAAATAAATACTTTATAAAATGGAAAATATAGAAATACTCAAAGATTTTAATAATAATGTTAGTTTTTTAACACTAAAAGCTAATGAAATATCAAATATAATAAGTTCTTTGTTTCCAGATGATAAAGATCTTTTTTTGATAAAAGATAATATTGATAAACTAAATGCCAATATTTTTAGAATAATTGTAGTTGGTGAGTTTAAAAGAGGTAAATCAACTTTTATAAATTCTCTTTTAGGTGAAAAAATCTTACCTATGGGAATAACACCAACAACAGCAGCAGTAAATGTTATAAGATACGGAGAAACGCCAAAAGGTATTTTAAAATATAAAGATGGTACAAGTAAAGAAATAACCATAGAAGAGCTTAATTTTTTTGCTACGACCAAAAATAATGATTTTGAAAAATTAGAACTAATTGAGGTTTATTATCCTTCTTCTATTTGTAAAGAAAAAGTTGAAATTATTGATTCTCCAGGAGTGAATGATATAGATGAACAAAGAGTTGAAATAACCTATAACTATATACCTAAGTGCGATGCAGGTATTTTTTTACTTAGTGCAACTCAACAATTATCTTCTTCAGAACGAGATTTTATAACTTCAAGAATAAATAAACATCTAAATAAAATGTTTTTTATTTTAAATAAAATAGATCAACTAAATGAAAGTGAATTAGAGGAAGCTATTGATTATGTAAAAAGCGAATTAAAAAATGTTTCTGATAATAATAAAATTTTTCCTGTTTCATCAAAAATAGCCTTAAAAGGTGTTTTAAATTCTTCTATTGAAGAAATCAATAATAGTAAAATAGAAGTTTTTCAAAAAGAGTTATTTACTTTTTTATTAGAAGAAAAAGGTAGTTTTTTAATTAAAAATACAATTGCAAAATTAATTAGTTCTACAAATAAAACTGTTAGTAACTTAAACATGATGTTAACTGCTTTAGATCAATCTATTGAAGATTTTAATGCTAATGTTGAAAAATCAAAATTTGAATTTGAGGAAATAAATAAAGAAAAAATCTTAATTGATGAATTTATAACAAATAAAAAAGACAAAGTTATTAATACTATAATTGAAGATCTTAATTACTCTTTTCAATCTTTTTTGACAAAAATTGATACTAAAATAAAAGAAATTTTGGATCTTAGTATAGAAGAAATAAAAAAAGAAATGACTTCTTATTTAAAAACTCTAATAGAAGAATGGACAAAGAAAATAGATGAATTTGTAAAATTAGAGATAGATGAATTAGATAACTTTATAAAAGAAAAAACAGGTAAAATTTATGAAAGCTTAGACAATATTCAAGCTAATTTTTTGGCTTCAAATAATATAGTAGTTGAGTTTAAAAATACGAATAATCTTGCGAATGATATTTTAAAAAATATACCTGAGTTTTTATTAGATCAAAAAGATACTAAATCGAAAGTAGCTAGAGGAATCTTTTTTACATTAGGTGCTGTTGTTTTAACAGGTGGCGCGATAATTCCAGCTATGATATTAGGAGGAGTTGCTACTTTTTTAAGTGATATTTTTCTAAAATCTTGGAAAGAAGAAAAAATACAAAATCAAATTTTTACTTCTGTTAAAGAAAGCCTTGAATCAAACACACCTATTTTTAGAGAACAAATAAAAAATAGTTTAAATGAGTTTTTTGAATTAGAAATACGAAAAAAAGTTATTGATGAATTAGATTCTTCTATAGATTCGCTAAAAAATACAATAGATTTATTAGCTATAAATAAAAATACTAAAGAAGAGGAAACAACAAAGCATAAAGAAGAATATAAAATATCTATTGATAAAATATTAGATATTCAAAAAGAAATATTGAGTATTAATGTATAAGGCTATACTTGAAAATACACAAGGGAATAAAGCAGCCTTTTTCAGGAAATTTGGTTTTTATTAGATATGAGTTGGTTAGAAAATCTCTTTATTTCAGAAGAAAATAAATTAAAAATAGCAGAAATAAAACTCTACATACAAAATGAAAATTATGATAGAGCATTATTAATTTTAGATACTATAATTGGTTCAAGAACTGTTTTTATAGATCTATATTTGCTTGAAGCTTATTGCCACATAAAAAAAGAAAATTATGAATTAGCTACAAAAAAACTATATAAAGTATTTGATATTGATAAAAATAGCTCAGAAGGTATATATTATAAAGGTTTGATTTATAAAGGTTTAAATGATTATGATAATTCCTTGGATAATTTAAGAAAAGCTATAAATTTAGGTTATGATAAATATAATATTTATAATGATTTAGCTGATTTATATATACAAAAAAAAGAATATGATAAAGCTTTTATTCAATTAAAAATATCTTTAACTAAAGAAAATAATAATCTAAATACTTACAAAAAAATAGTAAATATATTAATAGAACAAAACAATATTGAAATGATTATTGATTTTTGTAATAAAGCTCTTGATGTAAAATCAGACATTTTTTTTATTGATATTTTATCTCAAACTTATTTAAAAAATAATGATGATGTAAAAGCATTAGAGTTACTTCAAAATTATATTAAAGTCTTTAGTTATCCAGAAATATATACTAATCTAGCAAAAATATATATAAAAAATCAAAAATATGATTTAGCATTAGAAAATATAGAAAAAGGTTTGGTTTTATTTTCGGATAATCTTGATTTAAAAATTCAAAAAATGGAAGTTTGTTATTATAAAAAAGATTATTTGGGTATAATAAAAACATCTAAAAAAGTACTTATACAAGAATTAGATAATTATAAAATTTTGCTTTATTTAGGAATTAGTTTTTTTTATACTAAAGAAAAAGAAAAAGCTATATTATATCTTGAAGAATCTTATAAATTAAAAAAAGATTCCTTAAATTGCTGTTATTTATCCCTTATTTTTTTTGATGATAAAAAAATAGAAATATCTTTTAATTTATTATTTGAAGCATTAGAACTTACTGAAAATCAATCACAAAAACTAGAAATATATCAAAAAATTTATTTTAATTACGATAAAATAGCTAATAAAGAAAAAGCTTTAGAGTTTGCAAAAAAAGCTTTAGAAATAGCAAAAGATAATGAAAAAACGGATATTCAAAAATTTATTGCTAATCTTCATAAAGAAAGAAATTCTTCAGCAATAGAAAATGAAAATGATTTTAAAAACTAT
>ERZ1292633.4528-Hain-H41-02um-R1-4528-length-12848-cov-6_pt1 | contig 12848 bp, 10 predicted proteins | sample MGYA00564406_ERZ1292633 | MGnify/ENA primary metagenome ERZ1292633 (study PRJEB36523, sample SAMEA6512639) | groundwater metagenome | collected 2019-01-08 | study: AquaDiva: Metagenomics assemblies of 32 groundwater samples
GTTATCGAACACCATCGACCAGTTTCTTGAGCTTACCTTGCGCTGTAGTGTTAATACAGGCGTTGCTTCTTTCCGATGGAAGCGAAGGCGACCGGCTTGACGTATGCGGACCTTCGGCGCGGCGGCGGCATGGGGATTTCGCGCGGGGGCCTGCGTGGATTCATTTGCAGACGATTCCGTCCTCAAATGGAGGTGTCCTGTTCATGAACGCTCGTGTTTTGGAATCGATCAAGAAGTCGGCGGCGGTCCCGTCCGTGCCGCAGGTTGTGCTGCGTTTCATTCAGATCATGCAGGATCCGGAGTTTGAGTACGGTCATCTGGTGAAGGCGTTGTCGGCCGATCCGGGGACGGTGAGCGAGCTGCTGCGACTGGCCAACTCGGCGTTGTTCGGGGTTCGCAACAAGGTTGTGGCGCCGAAACAGGCGTTGACGCTGTTGGGACCGAAGCGGACGCGATCGCTGCTGTTGGGGCGATATCTTGTTGATGCGATGTCGAGGCGTCACGTGGCGTCGCTGGACATGAGCTACTTCTGGCGGCGATCGCTCACGGGGTCGGTGATCGCGGCGCGTTTCGCGCAGAAGCAGATTCCGCGCATGCAGGACGAAGCGTTTATCGCCGGGCTTTTGGCCGACATCGGGGTGCCGATTTTGACGGAGGCTTTTCCGGCGCAATATGCGCCGATCGTGGCCGAGTATCGTCCGCACGGGGCGTGCGTCACGTGCGAGGAGGAGCTAGAGGCCGTCGAGGTCACGCACGCTGAGGTTTCGGCGATGGTGTTGGCGCATTGGACGGTGCCGGACAGCGTGGTGAGTGCGGTGAATCTTTCCCATTCGATGACGCCGGGCAGCGGGGACGTGGCGACGGTAGCGCGGATACTTCACGCGGCCGATCGGATCGGCAAGCTGCTCTGTGAGGTGCCGTCGGCGGAGACGATTTCGTGCACGTGTTCGGCGGCGCTTGAGCACGTCGGAGTGGATGAGGGCGTGCTGGTTCAACTGCTGCCGACGATCGAAGCGGATATCGAGGATCTCGCGGACGCCCTACGTATCGACGTGATTCCGAGCAAGGTGTACTCGCTGATTGCCAAGGCGGTGGAGCAAAAGCTCGCCACGGCGGGCACGTAGTGATTTCGGTTTTCGTCCAGTGGTGCGTCAACCGGCAGGATTAGCCTTGACAGAGCACTGGGCTCTGTCTGAAAACCCCTCTCCTCCCAAGGGGAGAGGTCGGGTGAGGGGTGATTGGTACGGTTTTGACCCTCACCCCAACCCTCTTCCTGGCAGGGAGAGGGGGTTTTAAGACAAAACCTAAAGCAGCCTTATTGGTCAGACGATTGTCTGGTTTGTCGGTGGTCGGTCGCAGGCCGACTTAACTGACGGGGCGAGATGATCGGTATGGCGCCCCATCGGACCGGAAGGCATGCGGAAACGCGGCGGACCGATCCGAACCGAAACGAGCCCACGGCCCTGATGAAGCGGCCGCACAGTTCCGTAGGCCCACGGCGTCGAAGCGCAGCAGGCGGTTCGGCAGAGTGAATCGGCGCTTACGGTGCTATTGGAGGCACGAACCAGGATGAGCCGGATCAATACGAACGTAGAGTCTCTCATATCCCGCCGCGCCATCGGAATCAACAACCGATCGCTCAACCAGGCGCTCGAACGGCTCAGCACCGGTCTGCGCATCAACAGCGGCAAGGACGATCCCGCGGGTCTGATCGCGTCGGAGACATTGCGCTCCAACATTCGCGCGATTTCGAGCGCGATCGACAACGCAAACCGGGCGGACACCATCATCTCCGTCGCCGAGGGCGGCTTGCAGGAGGTCAGCGCGCTGCTTTTGGAGCTGGAAAACCTGGTTGATCAGACCGCCAACGAGACAGGGCTTACCTCGGAAGAAGTCAGCGCGAATCAGTCGCAGATCGATGCGATCCTGGCGTCGATCGACCGTCTGGCTCAGGCGACGGCGTTCGGCAGCAAGAAGCTTCTCAACGGTACGCTTGACTTCACGACGTCGGGCGTGAACGTGATCGAATCGACGGGGGCGGCGGTGAGTCACCTGGCGAGCGTCAAGGTGAACTCGGCGAAGATTCCCAACGGTTCTTACCGCAGCGTCAACATCAACGTGGTGGCGAAGTCCCAGGTTGCGCTGCTCAGTTCCGTGCTCGCCGGGACCGATGGTTCGGGAGTGAGGAATGGGACGCTGGGCGATACCACGACCATTCAGTTCACCGGAAACTACGGCACGGAAACCCTGACTTTCGCGTCGGGCGCGACGGCGGCCGCGATCGCCACGGCGATCACCGCCTCGAAGGAACTGACCGGGGTGTCGGCGACGGCGTCGGGGGCGACCGGTGAACCGAAGTCGCTGATTCTGCAAAGCACCACCTACGGATCGGATGCCATGGTATCCGTTTCGATTCTGGAGAACGCATCGACGGCGTTTGTTTCGCAAGCGGCCACCGCTACGAAATACGGCGTCAACGGGACGGTGACGGTCAACGGCGCCAACGCGGTGGTCAAGGGTCTGGACGCATCGGTGCGCACGGGCGGGCTGTCGATGGACTTCACGTTGACGCCGACGTTCGGCGGGACGACCGGGGGGACGACGAGCTTTGAGATCACCGGGGGCGGGGCCGTGTTTTCGATTTCGCCGGAGGTGGGATTGTCCGGTCAGGAGTCGATCGGCATTGCCGGGGTAGCGGCGTCCAGTATGGGCAACACGAACGGCGGGTTCCTGTCGACGCTGCGGACGGGATTGACCAACGACCTGTCCAGTGAGAATTTCGCGACGGCGCAGCGGATCGTGCGCGCGGCGATCAACCAGATCGCCAGCCTTCGCGGTCGACTCGGCGCGTTCCAGAAGAACACGCTGCAATCTACGATCAACTCGCTGCAAGTAGCACGAGAGAACGTAACGGCGGCGGAGAGCGCCATACGCGACGCCGATTTCGCCGTGGAAACGTCTAATCTGACGCGAGCGCAGATTCTGGTCAGCTCTTCGACAACGGTTCTGCGACTTGCCAACGCCCAGCCGCAGAACGCCCTGTCGCTGCTGCAATAGGGTTCCTCCCGAACTTCGGCGCGATTCACAACAGGGGCCGGAGTGAGTTAAACGGGTACGCTCGACGCGTCGTTTCGGCCAACCGGGCCGGGGCGACGCATCGTCTTTTCCAGTCATCCCGACCGCCGGAGGTCCCGGCGCGCCGGGATCGACGACCTCCGCCACCAGCGTCGAAATCCGTGGAAGCGGCGACGCCGGATCGCCATTTCGATCCCGACCTCGTGCTTTCACTACTGGGATAAGCGTTTTCCGGAGCCGCGGCATTCATGCCGCGGGAGCTTCCCCGCCCCATGAATGGGGCGGCTCGGAAAGGAATAATGGGGCGGCTCGGAATGGAGCCGATCGGGGGATCTTGAGTCCGCGACGGGCCGCGACCGATAAGGGAGAAGGGGCATCCGCGCGCCGGAGGTGATACCCATGACATCGGCGCGTTCGACTTTCCCCCCGGCGAGGCGGCACGCGCATGAGCGGCATATCCAGCGGCATCGGACTGATATCCGGGATCAACACGTCCCAGTTGATCGACCAGTTGATGGCGATCGAGTCGCGGCCGGTCACGGCCTTGCAGAAGCGGTCGAAAACGCTGGATGCGCAGCGGACGACGTTTCTGGCGCTTTCGGCGCAGGTACTGGCGGTTCAAAACGCCATCGCGAATTTCGGCAAGCTGTCGTTTTTCCGCAAGTTCAACGCCGCGAGCAGCAACGAGAATATTCTCAACGCCGTCGCGGGCGAGGATGCCGTGGTCGGGAGCACCACATTCCGCGTTCATTCGCTGGTTTCCAACCATGTGGTCGCGAGCCGCGGGTTCGCCGACGCGGACCGAACGCCGGTCGGCGTGGGAACGATTTCGATCGAAATCGGCAACGGCCAGGTGAATCGCCCCACGGAGCTGAGCGAGCTGAACGGCGGTCGTGGCGTGCGGCGGGGCGTCATCACGATCACCGATCGCAGCGGGGCGTCGGCGGACATCGACCTGTCGCAGGCATTTACGCTGGATGACGTGCTCAACACGATCAACACAAACACGAAGATCAACGTTCGGGCGAGTGTCACCGGCGTGGCATCGAACGGGGCTTCGGGGGATCGGTTGGTGATCGAGGACCTCAGCGGCGGGACGGACAATCTGATCGTGGCGGACAAGAGCGGGGGATCGGCGGCTGCCGATCTGGGCATCGCCGCGAACGTGGCGGGGGACCGGATCGACGGGGCGGACATTTTTTCGATCTCGACGTCCACGTTGCTCAAGTCGCTCAACGACGGCAACGGCGTGGACCGTCTGCGGCAGGGGGTACAGGGCGATGACATTCACTTTTCGACGAGCGTCGGCGATTTCGGCGCGTTGCTGAGCGATGCGCTCGCAACCTCGACCGATTTGCGGGCGCTGAACGGCGGCAACGGGATACGCCTCGGCGTGATTCGGGTTACGGATCGGAGCGGAAAGTCGGCGGATATCGACCTGACCAACGCCAAGACGGTTCAGGACGTGTTGACGGCTCTCAACGGCGCCGGATTGGGCATCGACGCGATCACCGTCAACTCGTACATTCAGATCAGCGACAAATCGGGAGCGACCGGTTCGGCGGCGAAAAACCTGAAAGTTGAGGATGTCTCCGGGTTCGCAGCCGCCGACCTGGGCATCGCCGCCGATACCGACAAGACCTCGATCCGCGGCAAGGACGTGTACCGGGTGGCCACCGTCGGCGACCTGGTGCGGGCGATCAACTATGCGCCGGGCAACGCCTCGCTGGTGGAGGCGTCGATTTCGGCGGACGGCAACGGGATCACGCTGCGGGCACTGGGGTTCGACAACACGGTCACGGTGACGGAGGGAGGGGACAGCGCGGGCAACTTATCGCAGACCGTGAAGGACCTCGGCCTGTTGAACGCGACGTTTACGACGAACGAGCCGTTTACGACAAGGCCGCTGGTGGGCGGGCTGAACACCGTATTGCTAAGCTCGCTGCAAGGCGGTCGGGGCGCGACGGCCGGCGTCGTATCGCTCACCGACGCATCGGGTCGCTCGTCCGAAATCGACCTGTCGTCCGCGCGCACCCTCAAGGATGTTATCGATCTGATCAATTCGGATCAGACGGTATCGCTGACGGCGTCGATCAATTCGGCGGGCAACGGAATCACGCTTCGCAATGATTCCGACGATGCCGGGACCGTCGAAATTCACGATATCAGCGGGAGTCTGGCGGCGGACCTGGGCATCGCGGGGACGTTCGATCCGGCGGCCGGCGGCTCGGTGAACGGCGGCAATCTGCAAGTGCAGTATGTCTCGCGGCAGACGAACCTCGCCGATTTGAACGGCGGTCGTGGCGTAAAACTGGGAGCGTTCCGTATCACCGCTTCCAACGGCGCGATCTATCAAATAAGCCCCGCATCGAACTTGAAAACTGTCGGTCAGGTGATTGACGCAATTAACGCCGCCATGCCCGACACCATCGAGGCGCGAATCAATGATACGGGCGACGGCGTCGTCGTGATCGACAACTCGGGCGGGACCGGGCGACTGACCATCGAGAATCGTGACGGCGGCACGGCCGCGAGCGACTTGCGACTGGCGGGAACGGCGGCGCCGGGAACGAACACGATCGACGGGAGCTTCGAGACCAGGATCGTCGTCGGTGCGAGCGACACGCTCAAGAATATCGTCGACAAGCTCAACGCGGCGAAGGCGGGTTTTTCGGCCTCCGTCGTCAACGACGGCGGCGGCGCGAACCCGTACAGCCTGACGATCGCATCGACCGTTTCGGGCCGCCGGGGAGAACTGGTGATTGATTCGGGCGGGATCGACCTGGGGATTGCGACGCTGACGCGCCCGCAGGACGCCGTCATCAGCGTCGGGCAGGGCGGGTCGGGGGTCGGAAAGTTGATTATCAGTTCCACGAACACGCTGAAGGGTGTGATCCCCGGTGTGACGGTGAACCTGGTGTCGGCGGCGGCGGAGGACGTTACCGTCACCACCAAGCAGGATGTCGATTCCATCGTCGAGGCGATCAAGACGTTCGTCGACGCGTACAATGACGTGCAACAGGCGATCGGCGATGCGACGAGCTACAACGTGGACACGAAACAGCGCGGTCCGCTGCTGGGCGACTCGACGGTCTCGCTGGTTCGCTCGCGGCTGCAACGCGCCGTCACTCGATCCTTCGAGGGCGTTGACGATCGCGTTTCGCGCCTGTTTGCCATTGGTCTGCGCATCGGCGCGAACAATCATCTGGAGTTTGACGAGGACCGGTTCCGCCAGACCTACGAGCAGACGCCCGAGGCCGTCGAGCAGCTTTTCACGCTCGCCAAAACCGGCTTCGGCGCGACGCTGAAGGATAGTCTGGAAGACCTGACCCGCAGCGCCGACGGCTTGATCGCGCGAAAGGACAATCTCATCGGCGACCAGCAAAAGGTCATCAACGATCGCATCGACAGTCTCAACGTGCTGCTGGCGGCCAAGCGCAAGCGGCTCGAAACGCGGTTCGCGGGATTGGAGGCCGCCCTGTCGGGTCTGCTAGGCCAGCAGAACGCACTGACGGAGCTTGCGGCGCTGGCGGGCCGGTAGCAGTCCGGTGAAAAAAAGTCCAAAAATCGAAACATCGAAAAGTCCAAATTTGGACGTTCGGACGTTTGGACTTTTCCCCGCCACGCCGACTTCCGATACTATCAGCGCGATGAGCAACACGACGGTCAATCCCTATCTTCGCGACGCGGTCATGACGGCTTCGCCGGAGCAGTTGCAGCTCATGCTCTACGACGGGGCGATCCGATTCGCTCTTCAGGGACGCGACGCGATTTCGAAAAAGGACTACGAGGGTTCCTATGAGAAGCTGACCCGCGCGCAGCACATCATTCTGGAGATGCTCAACGGGTTGAATTACGACGTGAACCCGGAGCTGTGCAAGCGCGTCGCGTCCATCTACAACTTTCTCTACCGCAAGCTGGTCGACGCCTGCGTGAAGCGCGACGTGAACGATATCGACGACGCGCTGAAGGTGCTGCGCATCGAACGCGAAACGTGGCAGATGCTCGTGGACAAGGTCAATCGCGTCCGGGACGGCGTGGCGCCCTCCGACGAGTCAACTCCGGCTCCTGCCGACGGCGAACCCGTCAAGTTCACGGCACAGGTGTAGTCGTCTCGGCGACCGGTTGCCGGATCAGTCAGCGCATCGTATAGTCCGGTCTGATCCGGCGAGGACCGCCGCGGAGCGCCCGCGGGGGGATTTCCGGCCCGATTTCGACGATTTGAGTTCGCACCATGCGCACCCGAATGAAGCGGCTGACGGTCATCGCCTGTTTTCTTGCCGCCCCATCCATCGCCCGATCCCAGACAACAGAACCGCCGGCAGTGCCATCGTCCGGCACTACAGCGACAACGCCCCCCGAGCCGCGAAAATCCGCCGACGAAGCGTTGCCGGCCGCCAGGGAATTGCTGGACCGACTCGACGCTCATCCGGGCGAGGATCCGCAGCCGGCGGTGTTGGACGAGCTGAATAAGCGGATTCTCGATCTACAATCGGCCGACCCCGCGAATCCGTGGTTGACCTATCTCTACGGTCGCGCCTATGCGTTCAGCCATCGCAACGGCGACGCGATCGACCAGCTTCGGCGGTTCGTCGAGACCCGCGACGGGCGGAACGAATGGAAAGCGTTTCGGGTGCTGGGCGACCTGTTCGTCGGCGAGTTTCCGCGGTTGGCGAAGGCGAACTATGAACGCGCTGCGGAGTTGAACCCCAACGAACCGTCGGCGTTGGCGGGTTTGTCCATCTGCGCGAACAAGACGGGCGATCGCGACGAAGCTCTGCGTCTGGCGCGGCGGGCGGTCGAAGCGGACGGTCGCCGCGCGGTACGGTTCGTCCATCATCTGGCGCGGACGCTCGCGTCGATGAAGCAATGGGACGAAGCCGAACGGGAAGCTCTTTCGGCGCTGCACCTCGCCGAGGAAGGTGTTCGCGGTCAGCCGGGGGTTCGCGGTCCGTTGCAGACCATGGCGACCCAATACGATTTGCTGATCGACATCGTCGGCGGGCGAATCGGCGAGACCGCCGGCGCGATCGCGGACGATTATGTTCGCGTTTCGGATTACATGGCCCGGCGGGCGGACGTCGCGGCACAGCTCGCGAAGTATGACCGCTTGATCCTCTTGCAGCACGGAATGGACACCACGGGGGCGGATGCGTCCGCACGTCTCCGGGAGAGCTACGCCGCGGCGCTCGCCGACGTGGGCCGAAACGACGACGCCGTCGCGCAGTTTGAGAAACTCCTTTCGCTGGAGCCGGACAACGCCGCAGCCAAAGAGCGGCTGGCCAAACTGCGTGCACCGCTCGAACCCGGCAACCTCACTCCATAACCGGACTTCAGTCCTTCATCGCGGTCGCACGGCGGCGATCCATCATGGGGCGCGAGGTCGGGCCGGGAGGTGATTCGCTCGCTTCCGCTCGCGGCTCTTAAAAGCACCAGATGGGGATCAAAACTTGCCGCCCAAAAACCGGCAAGTGCTACGGGCTTTCATACCCATACGATTGCGGCGGTGCATCAAGACGCACGCTGCTGTTTGTCGGGTCGATGACCCGACTTTCGGCTACGCCCGGCCACGCCCGACGCCGTGGCCGCAAAGCTTGTAGGGATCGCTCATTTCGGCGAATATCTCTTTAGAGGATCTGACGGGACCGAGACGGGAGCAAAGAAAGCCGCGAGAGGGCAGGACACACGGGTTGGGCATCCGCCGCACTCGAACATCCGCGCGGGCTGAAGCCCGCGGTCGCTACGAAATGCGAAAGGAACCGAGATGGGTCTTCTTGAAGGTCGCAAGGGATTGGTGTTCGGGATCGCGAACGATCGCAGCATCGCGTGTCACATCGCCAAGGCGGTTCTCGCGGAGGGGGCGGCGTGCGGGTTTCCATACCTGCCCGGCGAAAAAAACGAGCGGCGGGTGAGCAAGGCGCTGGAGGAAAACGGCGTGCACGACGCATGGCTGCTGCCGTGCGACGTATCGAAGGACGCGAACCTCGACGCGACGTTTGCGGCCGTGCGCGAGCGGTTCGACACCATCGACTTCGTGGTTCACTCGCTGGCGTTCGCGGACCGGGCGTACCTCAAGCACGGCCACTTCGCGCAGACGCCGCGCGAGGTCTTCGCCCAGGCGCTGGACATTTCGGCCTATTCGCTGGTGGCGATGGCCCGGCGGGCGAAGGAGTTGATGCCCCGCGGCGGGTCGATCGTGGCCATGACGTATTACGGCAGCGAGAAGGCCGTTCCGGGGTACAACGTGATGGGCGTCGCCAAGGCCGCCCTCGAAGCGTGCATGCGGTACCTCGCGTTGGAGCTTGGTGAGGCCGGGATTCGCGTGAATACGATCTCGGCCGGTCCGATCAAGACCCTGTCGTCGATGGCCGTCGGCGGGATTGACGAGATTTTCGGCTGGGTAGAAAAGAAGGCCCCGTTGCACCGCAACGTATCGGCCGATGAGGTCGGGCGTACGGCGGTTTACCTCACGAGCGACCTTTCGAGCGGCGTGACAGGCGAGAACATTTTCGTCGATTGCGGGTACAATATCGTGGGATTGTAAAGACCGGCGCGATTCGACCGAGAAACGCACATGGCGCAAAATCCGATAGTCCGAGCGATGCTTCTCGCTGAGAGGGTGTATACCGATGTAGCGACCGGACAGCACGTGATCGCCGGGACGTTCAATGAGTATACTGCCGACACTTTCCCGACCGAATTCGCTCATCGAGCCTCTGTGTTCATGTCGGTGACGGAATTCGACGGTAAGATGCCAATTACGCTCCGTTTTGTTGACCTGCAGACAAACGAGGTACTCCACGAAGCAGCACCGCTTGTTGTGGAGTCCGCCGACCGTTTGCTTGGATGCGAAATGACTTGGGAACTTCCTCCGTTCGACATTCCACATCCGGGCCTATACGTTTTCGAGGCATATGTGGAAGAGGAGTCGATTGGATCGGTTCGGTTGATAGCTCATCAAAGAAGCTCGGAGGCATAGTCATGGTCGTGCTTGGTAACGCGCTTCGAATCACGGGGCAGGGAGGCACGCCCGCGGTTCCGCGCATGTCATTACCCTTGGGATGGCGGTGGCGGACACCCACCGGGCGGAGCTTTCGCTGTGAGATTCGTCTTTGCCCTGAAGCCGAGGGTGGCTACTCAGTTTATTCTCCTGAGCTTCCGGGCGTCGTAAGCGAAGGGGACAATGCCGTGGAGGCCACCAAGAATATGGCCGAGGCGCTACAAGGCGCCCTGGCGACGTACCTAGAAGATTCCGGGTGTATTCCTTGGAGGCGCGACATGAGACTGATTGCTGAGGGCGAGACGCGCGTGTGGATCGTCGTCAATGTCTAAACTGCCCGCAGCGTCCGGGCGTGACGTGATCCGGGCGTTGCAGCTCGTCGGATTCGAGGTCGCCCGCACCGTTGGAAGTCATCACGTTCTTAAAAAGTCCGGGCACGCATACGTCGTCACGGTTCCCGTCCACGGGAACAAATCACTCAAGCCCGGCACATTACGCCGCCTGATTCGTGACGCGGGACTCTCGGTCGATGAGTTCGTGATCGCCCTTCGAGAGTAGTTCAAGGAAGAACCGTGATTCCGGTCGCGAAACACATCGAAAGGCTCCGCGACGCAATCCGCAAGCACGACCACGCCTATTACGTGCTGACGAAGCCGGTCATCAGCGACCGTGAATACGACAAGCTTTTTGATGAACTGAAAAAGCTCGAAGAGGAGCACCCGGAACTCATCACGCCCGATTCGCCGACGCAGCGGGTGGGGGGCGGGCCGATCGCGGGCTTCAAGCAGGTCGCCCACGTCATCCCCATGATGTCGGTGGACAACACGTACAACTCCGATCAACTCCGCGAGTTCGACGAGCGCGTCCGCAAGGGACTCGGCGGCGAGACCTATCGCTACCTCGTCGATCCCAAGATCGACGGAGTGGCCGTTTCGCTCATCTACGAAGGCGGCGTCTTGCGACAGGCAATCACCCGCGGCGACGGCAAGACCGGCGACGACATCACGCACAACGTGCGGACCATTCGGTCCGTGCCGCTACGGCTGCAAGGTAACGACGCGCCGACGGTGCTGGAGGTTCGCGGCGAGATCGTCTGGCCGACGGAGGACTTCCGCGCGTTCAACGCGAGGCTGGAAGCCGAGGGGAAGGAGCCGTTTGCCAATCCACGCAACGCCACAGCGGGGACGCTCAAGCAGCTTGATCCGCGCAACGTAGCGGATCGCGGGTTGATGTTCGTCGCGCACGGGACGGGGCGGGTCGAGCCGCTTGCGGCGGCGACCGCCAGCGAACTGTTCAAGCAGCTTCAGCGCTGGAGCGTTCCAGTGAGTCCGCACGTCGTCGTCGTCGATTCCATCGAGGCGATCATCGACCGGCTCGGCGAATGGGACGAGCGGCGGCACAAGCTGCCGTATGAAACCGACGGACTGGTCGTCAAGATCGATGCGTTCGACCAGCGCGACGTGCTCGGCGCGACCAGCCGCTACCCGCGTTGGTGCATCGCCTACAAGTTCGCGCCCGAGCGGGCGGAAAGCGTACTGCAAAAAGTGGACTTTCAGGTCGGCAAGCTGGGCACGATTACGCCGCGGGCGGTCATGGAACCCGTGTTGCTTTCGGGGACGACTGTGCGGCACGCCACGCTGCACAACTTCGACCAGGTTGATCGGCTGGGCGTGATGATCGGCGACACGGTCGTCGTCGAGAAGGCCGGCGAGATCATTCCGCAAGTCGTCGAGGTCGTCGTCAAGAAACGACCGAAGGACGCCAAGCCCGTCAAGCGACCAACGAAATGTCCGGAGTGCGGCGGCGAGGTCGAACGGGACGAGGGCGGGGTCTACATCCGCTGCATCAACCCGACGTGTCCGGCGCAGCTCAAAGAGCGGTTGATTCACTTCGCGGGGCGGGACCAGATGGACATCGAAGGCCTCGGCGAAGTGCTCGTCACCAAGATGGCGGATAAGGGTTGGCTGCACACCTTCGCCGACATCTACGATCTTCCAAAGCGCCGCGACGAAATCGCCAAGATCGAAATCGAGCAAGAGCGAAAGATCGATGGCGGGACGAAGATCGCGCTCACGCAGTTCGGCGAAAAGCGAACGGAGAAAATGCTGGAGGGCGTCGAGCGGAGCAAGCGTCAGCCGCTCTCGCGATTATTGGCGGCGCTGAACATCCGCCACGTCGGGGCGAGCACGGCTGAACTGCTGGCGGATCACTTCGGCTCGATGGACAAGCTGTTGGGCGCCGACGGAGAAGCGCTGATGGAGGTCGAAGGCGTCGGACCGGAGGTCGCGCACAGCGTGCACCATTTTTTCCAGAGCGATGCAGGGCGCAAGGTCGTGCGGCGGCTGGCGGACGCGGGCGTCAATATGACCCAGCCCCAGCGTGTTCGCGCGACCGAGGGTCCGCTGGCGGGCAAGACCGTCGTCGTGACCGGAACGCTCGAAGGCATGAGCCGCAAGGAAGTGCAGGACCTCATCAAGCAACTCGGCGGCAAGGTCGCGGGCAGCGTGAGCAAGAGCACCGATCTGGTCGTCTACGGCGACGAACCCGGCTCAAAGCTCGACAAGGCGAAAGAGTTGGGGGTCAAGACGCTTGACGGAAAGGAGTTCCGACGACTAATTGGTCGATGACATTTCGGACAAGCACCCAAAAACACACATGCTTGATCCACGACCTGGATGTCCGAGTCTACACGCAGTCCGCCCACTAGCTCTACAGCGACACATAGGCTCGCGTAATCATGCGGCGTAGGCCGATGGAGTTCTCCAAGTGCTTG
>ERZ1292633.4529-Hain-H41-02um-R1-4529-length-12847-cov-4_pt1 | contig 12847 bp, 15 predicted proteins | sample MGYA00564406_ERZ1292633 | MGnify/ENA primary metagenome ERZ1292633 (study PRJEB36523, sample SAMEA6512639) | groundwater metagenome | collected 2019-01-08 | study: AquaDiva: Metagenomics assemblies of 32 groundwater samples
ACTCTATGATATTCCATATAACAAATTGCACCTGCGTCTTGCGCGCCAAATCTTACAGGTATTGTTTCCCCTAACAGGGTTGTCAGCGTTAATGTAGTTGTTGTAAGATATGTAGCGATAACTCCATCTAAACTATTAATTTTCCTAATTAATTCCGCGTCCGTAATTGGTTGATTTGTGTTGAAACCAGTTATATAAACTCTCGACGTGATGCTCGATGGTATATTATGAGCAGAGGAAAACGTTATAACACCCATAGATATCATATCATATGCAAAACTCATTTGGTCTGCATATAAAGGTATTATGTTTTGTAAATCCCCGAAGGAAACAGTGATGCTGGATAACTGATTATATATTTTGTTAAAATGATAAATGCCCGTATTATTCGAGCGACGATTGTTATTTTCATAGTATCCCGTACCTTGTATTCTGTTGTCAAATTCCACAATATAACTTGCATGCATCCCACTTGCCAATGGTGTTAATCTACCTATGAAATGAAATCTCCTTTGCGAAATATATGATTGCGATGCGAATTCATCGATAAGTATAGTTATAATTTGTTGCCCATTTAGGTATGTTGGGTCGATATTTAGGACAAAATTTGATATCTTAATTGCTTTAATATTACGTAAATTGTCTCCCACATTACATAATGCATTCGAATATTCATTACCACCCAATGTATTTGTCATCGGCGAAAATTCTATATTCCATTTAAGTTTTTTATTAGTTGTATTATGTTCCAAACAATATCGGCGATCGAGTAATATATAACTTCGCATACTATATATTAATAAATGGTGTTCTATTTAATCTAATTCTATTTTAATCTAATTCTATTTAATCCAATTCTATCTATTTTTATTAAAAAAAAAATATTATTTTATACTAAATTTATATTTAAATTATTTCCGATAATTATCCATTTTGATATCGCTTAATTATTTTTTTATATTTTTTTATATTTCTGTTGTATGCAGATTTTGTTTCATATTTTAATTGCTTTATCCTATTTATGGACGTCCATTTAATATCAGATATTTCGTCTGTTTGTTTATTATTAAATTTGTCATTTGGTTCCCATGTGGATACCGCAGTCGCATAATAATAAATATTTTGATAAGTTATACCAAAATCAATAAACGTTTCAATATATGGTTTTATTCTTAATTCAAGTTTATATTTTGCCTCTTCTATATTTGTTTCTTCTGTAAATTCCCTAATTGCTGTTTCAATATCACTTTCATAAAAATCTTTTCTTCCCTTTGGTATTTCCCATATTGTATCCACATTTATAGTTCCATTGATTAATTTATTTAATAAGATACCAGAATCGTGTAAAAAACTTATTTCAAATTTATTTTTTTTCTTTAAATATGTGGAACTCATACCTGTTTTCTCCGGATAATTATTATATACTCTATACCACATTAACGAAAAATTTAAACTTAATATGTCTTTTTTTTCAAAAAATGTCATTCCTGAAAATAATTTAATTAAATGTTCAGCGTTGTATTTTTTGTATCTACCATGAACGAATTCGCAAAAATTATAAGTTACTGTTTTTTTAATCAGCAAAATTTCAATACCATCTATCATAGATTGCCTACAACAACATATTCCATATGACTTAATAATATTCATACTGCACAAATCATATATTTGTCATATTTATTGTAATATTCGTTTAAATCTTAAAAAAAATAATTTAATTGTCGATTGTTTAATTATTTGTAATTTAATTTATTAATTTATTAATTTAATTATTTTTTATATTCGAATATTTAATTTATTCGAATATTTAATTTATCCAAATGTTGTTTCTGTGCTGATAACCATATATAAAAAACCATCTTTATCTTTTTTTTGTTCGTATAGGACACTTATTAAATCGCTCGCAAGTGGTAATGTGTTATCCGCGCCCATAAAAATAAAAACCGCCTCTTCTGGACGAATTTTAATTCGTTTTCTAATCACATAGATAAATTGCCCGACCGTTAAATCCGTTGGAACTAAAAATTTAACTTTATCCATAACAATAGTAGATTTTTTAATAGGCTCGCATATCACAGGTATTCTATCTGCGTATTTTCTTCTAATTTCGGCGGATTCTTTAATTCTTTTTTCCACGCTGTATCTATCTTTAAATTTTTTTTTATTCGCGTCATCCAATTTATTAATCATTTCAGTAATCATATATATTAAGTTTTAAATATAATTTAAAAAATAAAATAGGAATGAGTGTGAAATATGATGATGAATTAAAAACGCATACATCGTTTATATCTTCATCATTGGCATCTATTGATGAAAATTCTGCCGATATCGATATTAAAACCGATAAACCCGATAAACCCGATAAACCCGATAAACCCGACAAACCCGATAAAACAAAAGACGCAAATCAAGAAACAATTCAAGACGCATTAAATAAATTAGAAGTGGAATATGAGAAGGCACAGCAAAATCTCGAGTCTTTAACCATAGAACAAAATACAATTCGAGATAAAATTATTTCCGCACATTTGGATATCAATAAAAAATTAAAAAATTTATACACGTATAAGGAACGTGTTTATATGGCATTGATTAATAATCACAATGCGGAATCCAAACAACCAAAGTAATCTGGCGCAAATTCAAGTCTCAAATTATTTCCCAATTTCAAGTTATTTCTTGATTCCAAATTTAACGACGCGAGATGATTTATTCATCGTATTTCGAACATAATTTGGTGGCAAATTTCGAACACGTGTTATATGTGTTCCAGTTGCCGTATTTTGAATAGCGTATTGATAAACGCCTTTCGCTTCATTTTTTTCTAACGGGTCTTTTTCATTAGAAATTGTATTTTTAACTTTTTGCAGGCGACTATTTTGCATTTTAAATCGTGTAGTTTTAATAAGTTTGTGTCTAATAAGTCTGTATTTAATAATTTAAGGATTAAAAAATCAATTTTATTTTATTAAATATGTAATCTGTTTTATATTAACTCATCATCTATATCCATCACAATCTTATTCATCGCTTATATTCCGCATTGATAATATCCCATATGAATTTTTTATCTATGGTATTATTTATCAGTTCTTTAACAATATTATCAGATAAAGTAATATTTTTATTTTTTGCAGTATCGATTATAAATTGTAAATTATATTGATCATATTCCTTTACGATATTATATTCATTAAAATCACCATCTGTATAATTATATTTAAAATTATTCGTCAAATCAGTTTTATCAGTTTTATCAGTTTGATTAGTTTGATTAGTTTGATTAGTTTGATTAGTTTGATTAGTTTTATCGGTTTGATTAGTTTTAATATTTATTATGTTATTGATGTTATTGATGTTATAGATGATATCATTTAATGTATTTGTTGATACATAATCCACACTACAAACGCTATCGGCAATATCTGCGCAATGAGCACTGTTATCGACACTATACACGCAACATTTGTCATTATTCGTGGATTTATTTTTCGTTGTATTTTTAAATTCCATTATATAAATTCTTAATATAAATGAAATATAAAATCAATTTTTATAAATTGATTTTATTTAATTAATTTTAGATTATATTTTTAATATTGTTTTATACTAAAATATACATAAAATAATATAAATGTCAAAAAAAGAATGTATATATTTTGATAATAATTCTACCACGCCGGTATGTGATGTTGCCAAAAAAGAATGTATAACGTGGTTAGATTGTTATAATCCATCGAATGATTCCAAATATACTAAATCAGTGAAAAAAATATTAGAAGATGCCTCAGATATGATTTTAGGACATTGTGGCGTTAATAGTGCCTCTCATACTGTGGTTTTCACATCTGGGGCAACGGAAAGTAATTGTTTTGCACTTCGCACATGTGTAAAATCGTATAAAAGAAAATTACAGCAAGTGGGCAGTATATTAAAACCACATATCATATTTGGCGCGACGGAACATCATTCGATAATATCTTGTGTGCAGGATTTATTTAATGCTGGTGAAATAGAATATACAGAAATTAAACCCACTATATATGGAAATATTTTGGCGGCGGACGTGGAAATAGCAATTAAAGAGGAAACGTGTTTAATTTCGGTAATGTATGCGAATAATGAAATTCCCGTAATAACAGATGTTAAAAAAATAGGACTAATTGCAGAGAAGCATGGAAAACCATTTCATACAGATGCAACACAGGTTTTTGGCAAATTTCAATTCAATTTGAACGACAAACATATTCATATGCTTAGCGCATCCGCTCATAAATTTTATGGTCCAAAAGGCGTGGGAATACTAATTATAAATAATCATCTTATAGACCCAGAAGGTTATGGTATTACTGCGGAGATTAACGGGTCTCAGCAAAACAAATTACGTGGTGGAACTGAAAATATAGCATATATATGCGCTATGGTGTCCGCTTTACAACATACATTTAAAAATAGAAAGAAAAAGAATGTAGAATTATACACATTGCGGAAAAAATGTATAGAAGAATTAACAAATAATTATGAAATTGGAGATTTCGCCGTTTATACAGAAAATGATACAAAAAAAGAAAAAAAAGATTTAGAAATAATATTCTTGGGTCCCCCTGAGGATAAAAAGGAATTTATACTCCCGAACACAATTTTATTGTCAATTTGTAAAAATAAAGGGAAACCATTTTGTAATGTGGCATTGAAACATTATTTAGATGAGAAGGGTATTATGGTATCTATCGGTAGTGCGTGTCTTACTGGTAATGATAAGGCAAGTCATGTGCTGACCGCCATAGGTGCGCCAAATGTTGTTAAGGTGGGTGTTGTTAGAATTTCATTTGGTGATAAAAACACAGTAAAGGAAATTCATGATTTTATTAAGGTATTTACCGATGGTGTGAAAAAACAATGTGCAGATATTATTAAAAAAAATTAAATATAAAATGCAAATTTATTTCAATTTATTTTTTTTAATATTTTTATATAAATTCTATAAATTTATTTTTTTTAATATTTTTATATAAATTCATTAATATTTATGTATATCGCACCAGTACGCTACTTCCAACTGCAATATATGTACTACTCATATAAAGCATACATATAAAAGTTGCATTTTTAGGTATAAATGTTCTGTAATGCCATTTTTCTCTATCAGTAGTATATATTGTATTATATACTCCTGTTTTTATGAAATAAATAGAATTGGCAACTGATAATGTTGCAGAACTGGAAACTCCACTTTGCGGAGCGGGTGTTGTTTCCCATGTCGTACCATCATCTGATATTATAACAGCGGGTGGTCCAACTGTATTTAAATCCATTATCAATAATTTACCTGCCCCATTTGTATTAATTCTCGGCGCTGTATATAAAATGGATTGTTGAGGAGTATTATATGCAGTCCATGTTATACCGGTTAGAGTTGCGGTCAGTAATTGCCCAACGCTATTAATCGCATAAAATTTGGCAAGTGTTGCATCCCAGCATAAATCTGCAATTGTTCCCGGTGTTCTGCTTCTCACAGTCCATGTGGTGCCATCAGTGCTCGTTACCATATATCCACGTGTTCCATAAATAACAAAAGTGCTACTTGATACCGCAATTCCCATAATTTGCTCTGTATGTGGTATTGAATAAACCTGAGTCCACAAATTACTCCAAACTCCAGATGAAGAATTATTAATAAATGCAGAATTAGCAGTAACATAAATACACGATGTACCTGCGGAATTAAACGCCATATCTATTATTGTGGAGTCTCCTCCGGAACTATTTTGTAATATATTAACTGCTCCGGCGGTACTAATCATATAAACCGAACCCGTTGAAGTACCTGCAAATGATATCGCCGATGTACTATTTCCAGATGTAAATGCAGTATTTTTACCGGAAGACCATGTTACTGCATCAGTGCTTATAGAAGTTCCAGAACCTCCACTTGTTATAAATTTAGTACCAGAATAACAAACATTACCAAAAGTATAAACGGGACTTGTGGCATTTGACCATGCCGATAAATTAGTATCTGCAAATTTTAAATGACCCATAACACCTGCGGTAGTTACGGAAAAATAACAACCAGACGAATATGTTAATAATGTTCCATTTGAATCGATAGTAGAAACAAAAGTCCATGATGTGCCAGTTGTAGATGTGAAAATATGTTTATAATTAACACATAATATATATCTTGTTCCTTCTGCAATTAAAGATGTTGGCGCATTACTTGAACCTATTCCGTTTGTAATTAAATTTTGCACAGTCCATGTTATGCCGTCGGGACTTGAAAGTATTTCAGTTGCAGTTATGGCGACGTATGATGTTGTATTAGATGCAACGTAATTTATAGTTGATGACGTATTGGATGTTCTAACATTCCATGTGCCAGTTACACCACCACTTGTTGCAGTATATATTTGACCTAATGTACCAACCGCGCAAAAACGTTCTTCCAGTGTGCTTGCATACGCGACTGATTTAAAACTTCCAGATGCACCGGCAGTTGTGGTAGTTGCATAACTAAGACCGGTACCAGATGTTACAATTCCTATGCTTCCAGTACCAACATCACCCACTAAAACTAATCTCGTACCAGAATCTCCAACAACCATCGCATTAATAACATTACCCGCATCTGGAAATTTTGAATCTTGAAAATTCCATGCCGATGCATCTGAACTTGTATAAACTCCTCTCTCTGATCCTGCTATAACAAATAAAGAACCAAAATAAGTACAACATGTGAATGTTACAACTACTGAAACTAATAAAGAATTTGTTAAATTTAACAAAGTGGAACCCGAAGATAAACCCAAATAACCACATGCAACCCATAAATTAGTTCCATTTGTCGCAATTCCATTTATTTGAAAATATGATTGCCAAAATATACTATCCGACGACCCAAAAAGCATCGTTCCATTATGTAACAAATATTTCGCACTCGAATCACATGTGACACTTGTTACAGTGCTTGCAGATAATACACTTAATGCAGTTCGCGAAGTCCATGTTGTTAAATCACTATTATTCGCAGTTATTACAGTTCCTGATGCGCCACACGCGGTAAATAATGTGCCTGATGATGAATAACATATAGTGTATAAAGTATTTGCAGTAACGGCAGTGGGTGCAAACCACACGGTTCCATTATCCGTCGAATATAATACACGACCACTCGTACCAACTGCAACAAATTTACTTCCTGCGTAAATAATATCATATAAATTAGATGTAACACTACCACCAGTATCCGTTCTTGCCCATTCCGATAAATTAGTTGTTTTCCAAATTTGCGAAACAGTTGCGCCATCATAACTAATTGCTAATCCTGCAATCAAAACGCATGTAGTATTTGACGCTATTGCTTTTGCAGTGAAAGGTAAAGTTGTACTATATGTCCAACTATAACCATCAGTACTACTATAAACTATATTACTTGCATCAAAACCAACAAATCCAAATGTAGTATCGTATGAAACGTCTATTAATATAGGCGCGGTTGCAATTCTAAACCAACTTTCTATCGCATTTGTAGTTAAATCTGTGGAACCATATAAATATGATGTTCCACATCCAATAATTATCGTACTTGGTTTCACTGCTATATTTATGATGCCAACGGGTGCTTGATTTAATATATTTGGTGTATTCAACGTAAAAGGATCTACTTCTCCTGTATTAATTTGCCATGTGGCAGTTCCGTCCGTGGATGCAGTTAAAACATGTCCTAATGTTGCACTTGTTCCTAATTTCAAACTATTAAAGGTCGCAGTTAATTTTGTTTCTGGTAAAGTTAATCCTTCACTTGACATTTATATATTATAAGTGGAAATAATAAAAATTCATAATTATATTTCAAAAAAAAATTATGAATTACTTTTCAAATGTAATAATATTGTGAGCGGTCAGACATTGAAAACACGCAACAAGAGTTTCCACATCGCCTAATGCATCGTGTTGAATTATTGGATTTTTACCAAAAAGAAAATAATATAGTTCGCTCAATTTAGGATATTTATATTCTCTACCACGGAATGGAATTTTGGTAATTCTGGAACCACCTATTGATGTGCAAAATGTGTCCATCTGCAATAACCATTCTAATTCTTTTTTATTACCAGAACGATATAATTCACTTGCCAGCACATTTTGATCAAACTGAACATTATGTGCTATAAGTAGTTTGCAGTCGATACTATATGACATTATCTCCCTTACCGCATCTATTAATTTCACGCCAAATTTTTCCGCCTTATGTTCCGTAATACCATGAAAATTGGAATTATGAATTTTAAATTTATCAGGTTTAATTATAAAATTTAATGTTTTAATATGCTTCATAGGACTAACTAAATTTGTATCTATTTTATATGGGACATCATTTACATATATTTGATTGTATTCTGTTTCACCTACACACATTTCATATACCGCGCATGCAATCGATACTATACGGCAACAATCGTAATATTTGGTTTTATTATATGGGTGAAAATTATTAAAATTTAACATTTCCGGTAATCCGGTTGTTTCAGTATCTATAAATAAAATTTTAACGTTTTTCATTATATTATATCTGTTTTCATATTTTAATTCATAATTTAATTCCATATCTTAAATATTATAAAACCGATTATTATAAAATTGAATATTATAGAATTATTAAATACCTAATGACTGAAAATAATTTACCGGATGGATTACTTAAATTGGACGGATTAATTAAATCAAATATAAAAATTAAAAAATCGAACGAAGAATTAAAAAAATATTACAACCATATAACTACAATTGTGGAAAAATTATTTGAATTAAATAATACAATAAATATTAATTATCATATTAAATTGAATGAAATACGTGCTGAATATAATACAGAAATTAAAAAATTAAACGAAAAACATAAAAATGAAATTGATACTCTTATTACAGAACATAACAATGAACTTAAAAAATTAAGTAAATCACAAATAATTCAAAATGGATATATTGAAAAAAATAAATTTGATGATAAAATATCGTTAGTAGATCATTTAATGGATGATATTAATTTGGATATTTCAAATTTCAAAAAAAGAAAAATTCAATAATATTTTTTTTTAAATTAAAATTTGATATTATTAAATAATGAATAAAACTCTTAGTGAAATTTTGGAAAATACTGACAGATTACATAATAAAGTTATTAAATATGGAATTGGACTAAGTAATGAATTTTTAGAGAATAATATAATCCATTTACAAAAAGAAATAAAAAATATACAGGCGATTGCCAAACATATGGCGGATATCAGTAATCTGTGCAATCGATTTCTAATTCAAAGAGATAAGCAAATATCCATAAATAAATGTATAGAAACTTATCCAAGATACACTGATCATGCCGTAATTTCATTACATAATACAGATACCAGCATGACTATTATAGATGATATTAAATTTCCAATTAAAATAGTTAATCGTATAGAAGACATTCCACAAAATATTTCATTATATTATATAGAAAATTTAAAACAATATGCGATTAGTATTAATGGAATTATCATAAAAGGCAATCTTGCGAATATTTGCCACTATAAATGTGAAAAATCCGCTCGATGCGAATATGGTATAGAATGTAAAACATTTTTAAAAAATCGTAAATGCAATTATTACCACGAACCGGAAGACTATATAAAACTTGGTTGGACTCCACCTACTAATGAGAGACGTAATTTTACGGTTGGAAATTGGATTTATAGTGGTGTTAAAAAAGATTTAAAAAAAAATCCATACTATACGAGGCACGTTGGGTCTGCGGATTGCCTAATACAGGATATGAAATTACTGACGCAATTACAATATAGAGACGAAATATTTAATCGCGAATCACAACTTATGCATGATGTATTAATTTATCTTATATTGGCACATAAGGGTTTTGTAGAAAAATATTCATATTGGTAAATGATATCTTATTCGGCAAATACATCGTAAAAATTATTTATCAATTTCCTAATATAAAAAATAAATGTTATCCACGTTGGATTATAATATCGGGTCTCTTACAGCAAAAACAACACGCCGTTATACAGAAGGCAAAACTACCAACTACAATAAGGACAATACCCGCAATTGCACCCGCAGTTATTTTTTTATCAGTACATATAGCACCACAATGGCATTCGTAAATACCACCACTTGCGCCGATGCATTGTTCTTCTACGCAACCAACACCACCATAACTGGTTGGACATGTTTTATCACTTGACACTGCAAATATAATACCAATCAACAACATAATACCAAATAACACAAATAATAGATAATATGTATTATTATTTCGATTTTCTTGTTCCCGAACTATAATAGGTCTATCAATGGATTCCAGAGTTCGTAATTGTTGATTAGAGGTAGAGGACATATTTAATATTGAATTAATAATATTCTCAATTATTTAACTATTTTACAAATATATTTTCAATTTTTTAAATCTCATTCATTAAATGTAGCATGGTAAATAAAATACCGGATATAATTAATAAACCAATACCCGTTTTAACACATATATCAGTATCTGAACATTTTTCACTGACTGATATGAGTATTATACCAATCATCGTTGTAATAAACCAAAATAACAGAAACACCGCCACACAAATTTTTTTTTTCTGTGCCTGTTCTGCTGCTACATTTGAACTATCACTGAGTTCTAAAATTCTCAATTGCCTGTGAATAACATCATTGGAATAAAACATATTTAATAATCTTATAATAATTTTTTCAATTTTTTAATAAAAAAATAATTCACATCGTACATATTTTTGACTTATTAGTAATATACGCGATACCAAATCCAAATACACTGAATACAATAAACATAATACCCATTATTATACTAACATTCATTTTAGCATAACCAATACACGCAGAACAACAGGAACATTCATGACTAATATTATAAATATCAATACATTGAACCTCACTACATTTACACCCATTATAAGTATCCGTACATGATTTATATTCGGCACCAGTCCATATAAGCGTTATACCAATCACGACCGGAAAAACACATAATATCATATAATTTACAAAATTACAAATATACCGCTTTCGTTCTTGAACTGCATTTAGCGTATCACTAAGTTCTAAAATTCTCAATTGCTGACTGGTAATATCAGTCATATTTAATAATCTTATAATAATTTTTTCAATTTTTTAAATTTGAATTTATATTTAATATCTAGACGTTAAGATGACTATTAATCTTAATATAGATTATATACGTAATCGTTTTGTAATTACTTTACATATAACTTACATATATTTATTAATATTATTTAATGTATTTTATGATATCCACCAAATATACTGGTTTATATTATTATGCGTTATATCGAATGATTGCGATAGTTCCACTAAATGGATAGGATTTTCTATAATATATGAAATATATTTTATATTTAATAGTATTTATCATGAAAATATATTATCCGTTATTGTTATATTAAATATATTTCATTTCTTAATGATATTCGGACATTTATATGATATATACTGTATTTATAAAAAATTAGAATATACTCAATCAAATATAATCAAAGAAATACCAATAAAATTAATAATAAGTATTTCGATTCATATAAGTTGTATAGTTGTTATATTAATATTTTTCACTGATGGAATTAATATATTTTGCGATATAATAAATGACTTTTTAAGTGATTTTCTAAATATGATACAATTGCCAAATAATACAGATGAAATACATTATTTTACATATAGTTTATATATGGCGTTTATGTTATCTATGTATTCTACATGTTTTCTATCCATACTCACATCACTTTTTAATATAAATTTTCATATTAGATATGTTGATAAGATAGATTTATCGAGACCAATAAGTTATATAATATTTAAAGATGCTAATTATTGGAATAATTTTATTGTTAGATATTTATCAAATGTAGTTATGTTTTTAATAACAGTTTTCCTTATTTTATTCATAATATTATTTCTTATTATATATCCACATTCTACGGCATGGTTTTTGAGTATAATATCAATATGGATAAGTCAAATAATATTGATAAATATTATGAGATATTTATTTTGCAAATGCTGGTTATCAACAAATGAACAAATTATACATCCTAAAATATTTGCCTTTTTAGATTTTATATGGTCTATATTTTTGATTGATATTCAAGATACTGCAAATAATATGATTATGAAAAGTATATTTCATATTGTATTTATACAACTGATAGATATAACTGACAAATCTAATAATTATTGTTCCATTATGAGACATCGTATCGAGTATTCAAAACAAATTTTACAAGAAGAGGAGAAAGAAGATATTTCACATATTAATCCCATAGAAGTAGAAGAAAAATTTATTAAAATGGAAAAAAATACAAAATTATATGAAATAGAAATAAGATAAAATATAATTATAAATATATAAATTATGACAATCAAAAAAGCAATCTGTATTATTCTGTATATACATAACGCACACAGCGCTTGCAACAAGAATAATATATAAGAAAACAACCCATAATAAATACCATAAATGCATTAATTATAATTATAATTTGTCCTATCACCATCCCCGTACCGTATGATTTATCACCGCAATATCCACCACAATTACATTCATACGTTTTATTATCGTATATACATTGTTCTTCAATGCAAGATAAATTATTAATTGAATAACATATTTTCAAAAACAATACTCTCTGTATTAGTACTATGGTATATACTCGCATCCTTGCTTATCGCCCCCTATTTCATTCCATATTTCAATGAACTTGTGGGCCCGGAGCATGGCCCAGAATATATGCTTGACACAAGC
>ERZ1292633.4530-Hain-H41-02um-R1-4530-length-12846-cov-6_pt1 | contig 12846 bp, 11 predicted proteins | sample MGYA00564406_ERZ1292633 | MGnify/ENA primary metagenome ERZ1292633 (study PRJEB36523, sample SAMEA6512639) | groundwater metagenome | collected 2019-01-08 | study: AquaDiva: Metagenomics assemblies of 32 groundwater samples
GGAGAAGCGCTGAATTCTTGAGCCCGATCTTCCCCCGCGAGAGCGTGATCGCTCCAAGACGCTCGAACTCCTTCAGCAGTCGGCTGACCACTTCCCGCGCCGTACCGAGATCCGACGCGAGTTCCGCGTGCGTGGTCTCCACGCTAGTTCGAGGTGTTCCGCTTTCCAGGAAAGTGTCCAGTAGCCGCCGTGCGAGCCGCTGGTCCATGCGGCGGAACGCCACCTCTTCGACGAGCGACATCATCTCGGTCAATCGCGTGGCGAACGTCTCGAAGACGAACGTGCGAAGCGATTCTTGTTGCCCCATCCAGCGTCGAAACGTCTCGGCGGGGATGACGAGCGCCTCCACGTCCTCCTCGACGCGCGCCATGGCGGGGACCGGCCGATTCGAGAGAATGCAGGAGACGTTCAGGGGGCAGGCTTCACCGGCCCCGACGTTGTAGAGCGTGATCTCCTGGCCGCTCTCCGCCAGTTTGAAGACGCGCATTCGACCGGATAGGAGCACGGCGAAGTGCGCGCAGGAGTCGCCTTCTCTGAGGAAGTAGGCGCCCGACTCCAGGCGCACGACGCTCGCGGCTTGTGCGATCTCATGCTGAAGTTCCGGTGGCGACTGGATGAAGAAGGGGAACTTGAGAAGAGCTTGGCGCTTCCGGTCTGCGGCTCGATCGCTTGTGACGGGGTGGGACATGGGGAGTCCTCCACGGCGGGGGCCAGAGACGGACTGCTTGGCGACCCCTCTCGTCTACTTATAGCGCATCGCGGCCGTGGGGGCTACACGCCAGGAGCGGATCCAGGGTGCCCTCAGGCTTGCGGGAACTTCGCTAGGATAATGCTCAGCATGAGGACGGCGGCAACGACGAAGACGAGCATCGTGAGCGCGAATCCAAATCCCGAGCGTGGCGTTCTCTCTCGCATGGCGAGTATTGCACTTCGCAATGTACGTGCCATTTCGCCACGGGACCAGTTGGACCCTTAACTCGTTGCGGCGCACTGGCGGTTCGCGCGCCGTACGACCTCGCTTCCGCTATCGTGTCGGGAAAACTCCCAACTTTGGGTGAGATGGCTCAATCGGACCATCTTCCTCCGCGAATGGGTCACCGCTGCCGAGCGGGGGAGTTGAGGCGCATTCAATATCTTTAACTTTCTACGTTTCAATGTATTACTAGAGATTCTTAAGAAATCAGATCGCGGTGTCGATAGGTACCGTATGCGAGCGTTCTGGTCCTCCGTCCTGATCACTTTCGGCTGCTTGCTGATCGGATGTGCCGGCCCTCGATCATTCGGTTCGAGCGGGCCCCATTCGGAGAGCGGGCTGGCTTCCTACTACGCACCCGAGTTTCACGGCCGAGAAACCGCGAGCGGGGAAACGTACCGGAAGGAAGGGCTGACCGCCGCCCACAGGACCCTCCCGTTCGGGACGCGAGTCCGCGTCACGAACATCGAGAATGGCCGTAGCGTGGTCGTGAAGGTCACTGACCGTGGCCCCTATCGGCGCGAGCGGACCATCGATCTCTCAGAGCGCGCCGCGCGGGAATTGCAGATGCTACGGGCCGGCGTCGCGCGCGTGCGAATAGACGTGATGGACTAGCGGGCGGAGAGTCCGCCTCCCGACTACTTCTTCGGCACGCCCCACCCCGCGCCTCGTCCGGCCCACGACTGCCGCCCGACCGGGAGATGCCCCACGTCGCTGTAGATGATGAGCCCCGTTCCGCCGTCCGGCCGCACGGAGATGACGGTCAGCGATGCGTGCCCGATGTCGAGCGACGTCCAGTGCCTCGTGTCGTTCCCCAGCGCGCGATTCACGAACCACCGAATGACGTTCCCATGGCAGACGAGGACGTCGTGCTGATCCGAGGCCGGAGAGGGCACGAAGTACTTCCGCCAGGCCGCCTCCATCGAAGCCTGGCAGGCAGCCAGCTCCGCGGGGTCTGTCTCCTCGTTCAGCCCGGGCCTCGACGACGGCGAGGTGCACTCGGCGATCAGGGTGTCGCGCGTCGCCGTCCGCCCGATCACCGCCCCGATCTCGTCCGCGGTTTCAATCGCGCGGAGGAGATCGCTGCTCACGAATTGCGCGGGCGTTACCGGGAGCGCGGCGAGGCGCCTCCCCAGCAGGTGCGCCTGCTCCCGTCCTTTCCGGCTCAGCCCGTTGGCGGTCCGGTCGTCCAGTGAATCGACCCGGTCGTAGTGCCCATGCCGAATCAGTGTGACGTAGCGCAGTCCCCGGGGCGCCGGCGGATCGGCGGCGTCCGCGAGCGCCGCCGCGGCGATCCCGACGGCCGTGATCCCGGCGAGGGTGGCGGCCCGGAGGCGCCGCTCCCCGCGTCGCTTCGGCGCCGGTGCGGACGGGCGTCGACTCAAGGAGTCACGCCTCCGGGCTTCCGCGAGGCCGCATGATGGAGAATCAGGATCAGGGCCACGCAAGCGCCGTAGTCTCCCCAGCGCTCGATCGTTTCGAAGATGTCCACAGCCCTTCCCGCGAACGGATACAGCGACTCCGTGAAGAGCTTCCAGAAGAAGACGAACCAGAGCAGCGGCGCCGAGACGCGAACCGCCACGAGCAGGCCGAGCGCAATCTCGAACCAACCTATGGCGCCGAGCAGCCCCGGCGTGGCGGCGATGCCAAATAGTTTCAACTGCTCGACGTACATCCCTTTCTGCGCGACGGCGACGAGCCCGCCGTGGCCGACGAGCAGAAGAGCGATGGAGAGTTGGAGCACCAGGCGGACCTTGCCGATCGTCGCGTCGGAGAGTTTCGACTCCGGCGCCTCCGACACCTCGAAGCCGTTCCACCACGTCTTCATCAGCCCCATGCCGCCGGCAAGGATGAGGAAGGCGAGCGGCGGGCCGAAGTTTCCCGCGCGCTCGGGGACTTCGAACCAGCTCATCCCCGCAAGCGGGCGAAGGAGCGGCGTGAAGCAAGCCCAGAGGAACGCTTTCCAGAGAAGGAAGTTCCTCGGGCGTACGAGGACGAAAACTCCCAGCCCGATGTCGGCCCACCCGATCCAGGGGAGGAGGCTCCAGGCGGCCGCTTCCGAGAAGCCCATCGGCGTGATGAGTCCGACCCACGCCGGCTTGGAGATCGCTCCCCAAAACCCATGCCCGATGAAGCAGAGCGCGACGCTCAGCCGGAGCACCCACTCCAACTTGTCCATGAACTCATGCTTGGAGCGGGCCCCGACGAAGCGGAATGGATTCAGCACTCCGCCGAGATGGGCGAAGTGGCGGCGGATTCCCTTGGCGGGAATCCACGGGAGATCCCCGACTTCTCGGCGTGTGGCCAACGTCCCCCCTATTTCGGCTCGTTCTCTACCCGAGACTTCGGGTCCTGCTTCTTCATGGGCGTGTCGTCGTGGAGCGCCCGCATCGCCGGCGTCTCCAGGTCGTCGAACTGTCCGCGCTTGGCCGCCCAGAGATAGGCGAAAACAGCGACCCCGACCACGATCAGGGCCAGCGGCAGAACGATGTAGAGAACACTCATGAATTCACGGTAAACGTGCGGCTCTTCCAGGAGGCGAGCACGACGGTCATCGAACTCGCCGGCATGAGTACGGCGGCGATGAGGGGGTTGATGACCCCGGTCATCGCCAGCGCGGCTCCGAGGAGATTGTACCCGACCGAGAAGATGATGTTCCGTCGAATGACGGCGAGGGTTCGCCGCGACCCTTCCACGAGGGTCACGAGATTCTCGAGCCCCGGGCGCGTGAGGTAGACGTCGGCCGAGGCGAGGCACGCCTCCGCTCCGCCACTGACCCCGATTCCGACGGTCGCACGGGCGATGGCGGCGGCGTCGTTCACGCCATCCCCCACCATCACGACCCGGCCGCGTCCCTCGGCTTCCTCGATGACACGGAGTTTCTCTTCTGGAGTCGCGCCACCGCGGCACTGCTCGGGCGAGAATCCGAGCGAGGCGCCAACCGCCGCTACAATGAGGTGATCATCCCCCGAGAGGAGGTGCGGAACGTAGCCTCGCGTTCGGAGCTCCTCCAGAGAGGCGAGCGCGTCGTCGCGAAGGGGATCGCCGAAGACGGCATGACCCGTGACGCGGCCATCGACCGCCACGCAGACCGGCGTTCCCCGAGGTGCGGATAATCCAGCCGAGGCGCGGGCCGCGATCGCGCCGGCAGGAGGTCCCTTGGCGCGCGCCGAAACAAAGGCGGGCGAGCCCACGACGACGCGATGTCCGTCCACCATCCCCTCCAGGCCGCCCCCGGCACTGTAGGAGACCTCATCCGCCGCGCACCGAGTCGTGGAGGCCCACGCCGCCTCGAAGCCCCGGGCGAGCGGATGCGACGAATGCTGCTCCAATGCCAGGACCAGCGGCTTCGCCTCCTCCGGCCCCTCCCACGCCAGGAGCGACGTCCGTCCCTGCGTCACGGTGCCGGTCTTGTCGAGGTAAATCGTCCCTGGCCGGGCCAGGGCTTCCAGCGCCGCACCGCCCCGGATCAGAATTCCCCCGCGTGCGGCCCGTCCGATCGCCACCGAGACCGCGAGCGGCGTGGCGAGCGCGAGGGCGCAGGGGCAGGTGACGATGAGGAGCGCAATCGCCTGATCGACGGCGAACGAGGGCGACGTGCGCCACCAGAGCGCAAGCGTAACGAGGGCGAGTGCGAGGACCACGAGGACGAAGATCCCGGAGAGCCGATCGGCCAGCGCCACGACCGGCGCCCGGCGCTGTGCGCCGGTCTCGGCATCGCGAAGGATCTGCCCCAGACGGCTCTCCTCTCCCGCGCGATCGACGCGCAGGCGAAGGATCGACCCTCGATTGACCGTTCCGGCGAAGACCGCCGCGCCGGCCGCCACGGTGACGGGCCTCGACTCGCCGGTCAGGAGCGAGAGATCGAGGACCGAACGCCCTCCCACCACGACGCCATCGGCCGGAAGCGTCTCCTCCGCTCGCACCTCCACGATCATCCCGGGAAGGAGCGCCGCTACCGGCACGTCGCGAGTCCCCTCGCCTTCCACGACGCGCGCCGACGAGGGTGAGAGCGAGGTGAGAAGCTCGGCGGCGTCCCCCGCCGCCCGCTGAGCCCGTCGCTGCAGGAAACGCCCGACGAGGAGAAGGAAGATGAGGAGCGTCACGCCGTCGAAGTAGATCGGGCCCGTGTCGCGGATTGTGTTGAAGAGTCCGCGGCCATACCCCGCTCCCAGCGCGATCGCGATCGGAAGATCCATGTGCAGCGACCGCGTGCGAATCGCCGCCCACGCACCGCGAAAGAAGACGCGCCCCGGCCACAGCATGGCGGGCGTGACGAGGATGAGGCTGATCCAGCGGAAGTAGCGCTCGTAGGCCGGCTCCATGCCGGTCAGGAGACCGCTGTAGAGCGCGAGTGCGGCGAGCATCGTGTTCACGGCGATCGCCCCGGCCACGCCGATGCGCGCCAGAGCGGCGCGGTCTTCGTCGCGGCGGGCGACCTCGAGTCTCATGCCTCGGTAGGGGTGGGGGCGGTAGCCGAGCGTGTCGAGCGTGCGCGCGATCGAGGAGAGCGGCACGCTCGCGTCGTCCCAGGCGACCAGCACGCGCGCGCGGCGTACGTCGAGTTCGGCGCGGGCCATTCCCGGCACCAGCAGCGGCACGCGCTCCACGAGCCAGACACACGACCCGCACGAGACCCCCTCCAGATAAAAGGTGGTCTCCAGAAGCCCATCGGGCCGCGTCGTCACGTAGAGCTCTCGGTACGAGGGGTGATCGAACTCCTCGAAGTGGCGTCCGGTCGAGGAGACGGAGGTCTGGCGCCGCTCCTCCATCTGGTAGTACGCGTCGAGTCCCCCCTCGCGGAGGATTTCGTAGACGGTGGCGCAGCCGGAACAGCAGAAGCGCGGTTCGCCGGCGCGACTTGCCTCCATCCCGGACGGAACGGGCAACCCGCAGTGCGTGCAGCGAACGTCCGGCTCGCCGTCGCGCGCCGCGTCGGAGGCGCGGGGCGTCGCCTCAGCGAGCGTCATGCGACGCGGCGTGGCCGTGGCGGTGCTCGCCGAGCGGTTGCATCCTACCGGCGAGCGTCAGTAGTCCGAGGACGATCAGGATCGACGCCGAGACGATCGGAAGCCTGAGGCGCAGGGCGCCAAGCGCGCGGTCGGCCAGGAAGCCAAGGCTTGCAAGGACGGGCAACGTCCCGGCCCAGAAGACAATCATGACGAGGAGCCCCGAGAGCGGCGATCCGCTGCCACCCGCCACGGCCACGAATCCGTAGAGAAAACCGCACGGAATCACGGTCGTAATCAGGCCGATCGCCGAGGCGCGGGCCAGCGGGTGCCAGTCGCGCATGCCGCGAACGAAGGGCGCCAACGCGCGGGTGAGCGGCGAGGGTGACGTCGGGCGCGACGCGCGCGCGCCGATGGCGCGGAGCAAATTCGATCCGCCCCAGACGATCATCAGGACTCCGGCCACGATCGGAGCCGCGCGGGAGAGGCCGAAGGAGGCCCCGGCATGCTCGATTCCCTCTCCGAGGCTCCCCGCGATCATCCCCAGCGACCCGTAGGAGACGAGCCGCCCGAGATGGTACGCGCCCTGCACGAGCCAACGCCGCCTCCCCGAGGCGTCCCCGGTGACGAAGCAGACGAAGCCGCCGCACATGCCGGCGCAGTGGGGGCTTCCGAGAAGGGTAGCGCCCAGAACGGCGCCCATGAGCTCGATCATGGCTGTCGATTCAGCTCCCGCCTTAGTTCCGCGGTGAAATGCTCTCCCGGACGATCCACGGTGAATCGGAGTTCCCAGAGCCCCGCTCGCCGCAGCGGCAGCACGGCCTCGTAGACGCCCGGCGCTGTTTCCTGAAGCTCTCCGCGAATCCGGCTCCCTGAATCGAGATTGTGAATGCCTTCGACGGCGACGCGCGCGCCGGCCAGCGGCGCGGCCGTTCGGTCGGCGAATCGCGCCCGCACCAGTGCCTTCTCCGCCATCCTCTCGAGCGTCGCGTCGACGCTCCAGCCGAGCGCCTCGTTCCGGCCCCCCTGGGCCATGGTGGAATCCCAGGCGACCGCCTTCTGATAGTAGTTCGGTTCGACCGCCGCGTGCCGTGAATCGTTCGCGGCCATCAGGAGCACGACATTCGCGGCGACCGTGACGACCAGTGCGCCGATGACGGCCGCGGGCCAGAGCGCGGCGGGCTTCATGGCGTCGATCCATCCCGCGTCGATTCCCCGGGCTCGTCATCCTCCTCGCTGTCACCGACGTCCTCAGGTCCCAGCAGCCGGTAGGGGAGGGTCGTCGAAAAGCGATCTCCGTCGCTCAGCGAAACCGTGGCCGCGTGCTCCCCGTCGACGAACGATTTCCGCGGGAGCACGACGAAGATGCTGGTGGTCCGTGTTTCCCCCGCCGGGACCGGAAGCGGATTCAAGGGGGCGATCACCGTCGCCTCCGGCGCTCCCTCGATGACGATTCGATAGGCGCGGTCGGCCCCGCCCCGGTTCGCCACCTTGATACGAATCTGGTTGGCCACGGCGTCGCCTGACTGAAGCGAGTAGGGCTCGTCCAGGCCGCGGAGGATCGTCACCTCCGCATCGGAGCGGGTGCCGAGGAGCCAGAGGAAGGCCCCGACCGTGATCGCCAGCGCCAAGGGGTAGAGAACGGCCCGCGGACGGAGCCAGGAGCTCTTCCGGCCTTCGAACCCGTCACGGGATCCGTAGCGGATCAGGCCGGGCGGCTTTCCGACGCGAAGCATCACCGAGTCGCAGGCATCGGCGCACTGGGTGCAGTGGATGCACTCCATTTGCAGGCCCTCGCGGATGTCGATGCCGGTCGGACAGGTGAGCACGCAGAGCTCGCACGCGACGCAATCGCCCGCGGTGGAAGGCCGCTCCAGAATGCCCTTCTGGCGCGGCTCGCCGCGCTTGGTGTCATAGCCGACGATCAGGGAACGGCGGTCGAGCAGAACGGACTGCAACCGGCCGTAGGGACAAGCCACGAGGCAGGTCTGCTCGCGGAACCAGGCGAAGTCGGCGAAGATGAGGAGCGTCGTCCCCAACATGACCAGGAACGACGTCGGGTGTTCCACCGGCGACCGCTGCACCCACTGGGCCAGTTTCTCGACACCGACAAAGTAAGCGAGGAACGTGTGAGCCAGAAACATCGAGAGCACGAGGTAGATTGCCTGCTTCACGAGCCGTCTCGCGTGAATTCCCGATTTCCGATCGAGCCTCTTCGCCCCACGCCATCCTCCCTCCAGCCAGTATTCCACCGGACGAAAGAGGAATTCCATGTAGACCGTCTGAGGACAACCCCATCCGCACCAGACTCGCCCCAGAATCGCGGTCGCGAGGAAGAGGAGCAGAACGAGTCCGATGAAGAGGAACATGAAGAGCACAGTCTCGGTCGGCAGAAAGGTCGTCCCGAATAGCGTGAATTCGCGGCGCGGAAGATCGAGCAGGATGAGCGGCTTCCCCGCCATCCGGAGATATGGAATGAGGAAGAAGACGAGCATCAGGGCATACGCCGTGACGCGGCGGCGGAGATGGTAGCGGCCCTTGGAAAAGCGGGGACGGATGCGGCGGCGGGATCCGTCCTCGTTGAGCGTGGAGAGAACGCGTCCCGGAGGCGCGGCCATCGGCCCTCGGGGCGGGTGCGCGGCGCCGGACGCGTCGGACATCACGATCTCACGGCGAGGCCTTCGCGGAATCCGCGCTCGCAGACGCCGGATTCGAGACGGCGCGGTCTCCCTGCGGAGCCTTGGCGTTGGCCGGATTCGTCCCTCGCAGCGTCGTCACGTAGGCGACGACCGCCGTGAGCTCGTCGGGCTTCAGCACCTGGCCCCAGGCCGGCATCCCCTTGGCCACGACACCCTCGTTCACGGTCGTGAGGATCTGGAGCGGCGACCCGCCATGAATCCAGAACTCGTCCGTGAGATTCGGGCCGATGGAGCCGCCGCCGTCCTCGCGATGACATGGAGAGCAGGTCGCCTTGAATCGCTCCCGTCCCTTCGACAGCGCTCCGGCATCGCCCACGACCGCGAAGATCGCTTCCGGCGTGACCGGCCCTGCGCTCGCCGCGGCCGCCTCACGCGTGCTTCGCATCGCCGCCATCTCGGTTTCGTAGTTCGCGATTCGCCCCTGCCCGCTCCCGACGCCCGGAATGATGTTCAGAGCATAGACGAAGGCGTAGAGGATGGTCGCGTAGAGGATGTAGAGCCACCAGCGCGGCATCGGATTGTCGTACTCCCGAATGCCGTCGACTTCGTGATCGAGGAGGCGATCCTCTTCCGGCCCGCCGGGGCGATTCTCAATCATGACGGCTCTCCTTCGCCGGGCGTTCGCCATCTTCCAGCGGCAGCCGGGCGTGACGGTCCATCTCGGAACGGCGAGTGGCGAAGACGCGAACAACGACTGCCACGAAGACGACAAGGAACAGGATGAGCGCGATCTCCGCATAGAGCGCCATCCCTGAATTTCCCATAATGTCGGAGAGTCGCATGCTACCGGCCTCCCTCCACCGGCGTGTCTCCCAGCGTAAGCGTCGGCTTCTTGATGTCGGTGCCGAGCCGCTGGAGATAAGCGATGAGCGCCGTGATCTCCTTGTCCTCCAGTCCGCGGGGTCCACCCTGCTCGGCGATGGAGGCGGCGACGACGTTCGCCTGTTCCCGGGCGATTGCCGGAGCGTGGTTCACCGCTTCTCCGTACGGAACGCCTAGCATCGACATGGCGTCGACGCGGCTTTGGATTCCCTCGAAGTCGAGCTTCTGGCGGTTCAGGTGCGGGTAGGGCGGCATGATCGACCGGGCGGTGATGGAGCGCGGCTCTTCCATGTGGCGCACGTGCCAGAGATCGCTGTACTTGCCTCCCTCGCGAGCCAGATCAGGCCCGATGCGGCGAGAGCCCCAGAGGAAGGGATGGTCGTAGACGAACTCGCCCGGCTTGGAGTACTCACCGAAGCGCTCCGTCTCGTGCCGAAGCGGGCGGACCATCTGCGAGTGACAGTTGAAGCATCCCTCGCGGATGTAGAGGTCGCGCCCCGCCAGCTCGAGCGGCGTGTAGGGCTTCACCGTGGCGATGGTTGGAACGTTGGATCGTATGAGGAATGTCGGAACGAGTTCAAAGAGTGACGCCACGACGACGGTGAGAACGGTCAGCACCGTGAACGTGACGGGGAGCCCTTCCCACTTCCGGTGCCACTGAACCGACGTGAAATAGGCCCAGAGGCCGCCGTGGCGCCCCGCCGGCGCGTGGGCCGGGGCCGGAGCGCGCTTCAGCAGCGCCGGTGCCTGGATGACGGGCTCCTCGTACTTCTGGGGACGCGCCATCCAGGTCCGGAGGATATTGTAGCCACAGAGGAGCATGCCGACGATGTAGAGGCCGCCGCCGAGCGCGCGCACCCAGTACATCGGGAGGAGTTTGATGGTCGTCTCGATGAAATCCGGAAACTGGAGGCGGCCAGTGTCGTCGAAGGCGCGCCACATAAGACCCTGCGTCAGGCCGGCGCTGTAGATGGCCGCGACGTAGAGGAGCATGCCGAAGGTCGCGAACCAGAAGTGCGCCTCCGCCAGTTTCGTGCTGAAAAGTTTCGTCTGGAAGACGCGTGGCAGGAGCCAGTACATCATGCCGAACGTGAGGAACCCGTTCCAACCCAGGGCGCCCGTGTGGACGTGCGCGATGATCCAGTCGGTGTAGTGCGCCAGCGCGTTCACGCTCTTCACCGAGAGCATCGGGCCCTCGAAGGTCGACATGCCATACGCCGTGACGGCGACGACGAAAAACTTGAGAACCGGATCCTCCACGACCTTGTGCCACGCGCCGCGCAAGGTGAGAAGCCCATTCACCATGCCGCCCCACGACGGCATCCAGAGCATCACCGAAAAGAGCATTCCCAGCGTGGAGGCCCATTCCGGGAGCGCCGTGTAATGGAGATGGTGCGGGCCGGCCCAGATGTACATGAAGACCAGCGTCCAGAAGTGGAGAATGGAGAGCCGGTAGGAGAAGACAGGCCGATCGGCCGCCTTCGGCATGAAGTAGTACATGAGGCCCAGGAATGGCGTGGTCAGGAAGAAGGCGACCGCGTTGTGCCCGTACCACCACTGCATGAGCGCGTCCTGGACGCCCGCGTAGATGGAGTAGCTCTTGAGCGGGCCGGCCGGGATGGAGAGGTTATTGAAGATGTGGAGCATCGCGACGGTGACGATGCTGGCGATGTAGAACCAAACCGCGACGTAGAGGTGCCGCTCCCGCCTCCGGGCGATGGTGCCGAAGAAGTTCACCGCGAAGATCACCCAGACGACCGCAATCGCGATGTCGATCGGCCATTCCAGCTCCGCGTACTCCTTCGCCTGGGTGAATCCCAACGGCAACGTCAAAGCCGCCGCGACGATGATCAGCTGCCACCCCCAGAAGTGGAGGCTGCTAAGCAGATCGCTGAACATGCGGGCCTTCAGGAGGCGCTGCGTCGAGTAGTACGCCCCGCAGAAGAAGGCGTTCCCCGCAAAGGCGAAGATGACCGCGTTCGTGTGTAGCGGCCGAAGGCGCCCAAAGCTCAGCCACGACTGGCCGAGATTGAACGCGGGGTCCGCGAGCTGAAGGGCGATGAGGAGTCCCACCGACATCCCTACCAGCCCCCAGACGAACGTCGCGATCAGGAACTTCCTGACGATCGCATCGTCGTATCGGAACGACTCGAGCTGCTCGTTCATCGGGTACTCCGGGTTCATGAGTGCCATTCGGCCGAGCCACGCCGACCGGTGAGCGGAAACGATGGTTTGCCTGCCCCGCCTGGGCAAACGCAACCGAGTCTGCAACTTCTAGCATCCGGCGGACCTGGGGGCAAGCGCGGAACCGCACTGGTACCACAGGATTATGGAGCTTGCTACTTCGGTCCGGCAGAGACCCGCGAGCTACTTCAGCGGCAAGGGGAGGCGGAGGATGGCCGGGGGCGCCGCGCCCTCTGGAATTTCCAACTCCTCACGCGCATTCACACGATCCCATCCGCTGTTCCCCAGAAAATAGAAACTGTCCTCCGTGACGACTCCGTGATTCGGCTCTCCGAGGTCGGGCGAGTCCTGCTCCAGGACGCTCCAGCTCTCGATCCGCCGACCCGCGTTGTCCAGCATAAGCCAGAGGATCCGGACAGGACGGGTCCCATTCTGGATGGCGAGGAGTCCGCCAGGCGCCGCGTAGAGCCCGTCGATTCCCATTCCCGCGAGCGAGCGCGGCTTCTCCACCGTCACGATGGCTCCCGTGACAGGGTCGAAGGAAGTGATGCCGCGCGGGTAATCGGCGATCCAAAGCGCGCGCCCGTAGTCCCGGACGACAGGCATTTGAGGCGACCCGAACGTTCCGGAAGTCGCGATCGTTTCAAGCGACGTTTCGCCGGGCCGCAGGCGGTAGATGCCGCCGCCAATCGACTCGGTGGCGTAGACCGCTCCGTCTGTCGTGAGCGCGATGTCGCCCAGGACGTGACGCTCCCCGTCCCGTGGCAGCTCCGCCCGGAGAATTTCCTTCCCCGTGAGTAGATTCCAACAGACGACGGCGGTGCGGCCGGAATCGGCAGGATCGTAGTGCTCCATCGTAGGTACGGCCGCGATGCTTCCCCAGAGCCGGTCGCGCTTGGCGTCGAGCGCGAGGGCGTAGACACCCCAGATTCCATTCTGAGCAGGCGCCAGAAAGTCCCGAACAGTTCCGTCCGCGTGCACCGCGAGTACCTTGCGGCGGTGGATGCTGCTCACGTAGAAGATGCGCGAGCGCTGATCGTAGGCGAGATCCTCCGCCAAGAGGCCCGCATCGCTCAGGCGCGCCCCCACCGTGGCCGTGGCGCGCGGTTCCGCATTCCCCTGAAGGCGGGCGGCGATGGCGGCCAGTCGCGCATCGCCCTTCAGCGCCACGAAGGTTGTGTCGCGCTCCACCGACCTGGCCAGTCCCATTGCCGCGTAC
>ERZ1292633.1898-Hain-H41-02um-R1-1898-length-21920-cov-12_pt1 | contig 12844 bp, 12 predicted proteins | sample MGYA00564406_ERZ1292633 | MGnify/ENA primary metagenome ERZ1292633 (study PRJEB36523, sample SAMEA6512639) | groundwater metagenome | collected 2019-01-08 | study: AquaDiva: Metagenomics assemblies of 32 groundwater samples
GCCCCGTGCAGCGCCTCCACCAGCGTGGAAACCGACGTCATCCCCTCGATGTACCGGCACAGCTTACGCTTGTCCTCCGTCGAGAACCCCTGCTTCCCGGCGAAATATTTCTCCAGCAGGCCGCCCACCTCGCTGCTCTGGAAATCGGCGTCGGACGGCAGAGTGGACAAGAGCCCCCCCGCGATGTCGTGCGTGAGCCGCCCCACCTGGTACACGAAGCGGGTCACGTTCTGCTTTACCGTGTTCGCCAGGAGCGGGTCCACCAGCCAGTTCCCCGCGGGGAGCCGTTTCCCCAGTGCGGAGGAACCGATCGCCCCCGCGAAGTTCGTCTCCACGAGGTGGACGATCTCGGTGAGCTTGTCCCGCACGATGCTGTTCTTGATCGTCCCGTGGATCTCGGCCAGCAGGGCCGTCGCCCCGAGGAGAACGTCGGCGTTCCCCCCCTTGCAGCCGCCGTAGTTCGCCCGGTGCCACGCCGAGAACCGGTCCACGAGCGATCCCGCGAACTCCCCTTCCCCGGCCATGAAGACACGGTCGTTCGGGACGAAGACGTCTTCGAAGATCAGCGTGCTCTCCCCTCCGACCACCCCCCACTCCGTGCCGCAGTCGATCGTGCCGGCCTCCTCCTTCCGCTCGTCGTTGCTCTGTCGGCCGAAGACCAGCGTCAACCCCGGAGCGTCGATCGGGACGGCGCAGGCGACCGCGTAGTCGGCCCCCTCCGGCGGAAGCCCGAGCGTGGGCATCACGAAGATCTCGTGGGAGTTCGCCGCCCCCGTGATGTGCGTCTTGGCGCCCCGGATCACGACCCCGTCGGGCCGCCGCTCTACGATGTGGACGTACAGGTCCGGGTCGGCCTGCTGCCAGGGGGCGAGGGACCGGTCCCCCTTCGGATCGGTCATCGCCCCGGCCGACATGAGGTCCTCCCGCTGCAGCCGGGCCAGGAACTTCCGGAACCGCTGGTGGTACTCCGTCCCCTTCGCCTTGTCGACGTCGTACGTCACCGACCAGAGGGCGTTGATCGCGTCGAGCCCCACGCACCTCTGGAAGCAGGTCCCCGTCTCCCGCCCGATGAACCGGAGCATGGCGATCTTCCGGATGAGGTCGTCCACGCTCCAGAAGAGGTGCGTGAACCGGGAGATCCTGGCCCCGTCCAGGTTCGACGTCGCCGTCATGACCTCGTCGTGCTGTCCGCCCGCGGCCAGGTCGTACGTCGCCGCCGCGGTCCGGACGTGGGGGGCAAGCGCGGGATGGTCGTACGGGTTGTCCAGCCGCTTTCCGCGGTAGAAGATCCTCGGCTTGAGCTTTTTCAGGCTTTCCACGTACTGCGCGCCGTTCATCATCGGGCTTCCTCCTGCGAGCGGTTCTCCCACGCTCTCCGTAATTCCTTCTTCAATATCTTACCCCCGGGATTCCGAGGGATCCGGTCCGCGACCTCCACATGGACCGGGACCTTGTAGTCCGCGAGGCGGGCGCGGCAGAATGCCCGAATCTCCTCCGGGTCGATCGCCGCGCCGGGCAGCGGAACCAGGCGGGCCGCCGGCGCCTCTCCGAACACGGGGTGGGGAATGCCGAACACCGCCGCCTCGGCCACCCCCGGGCACGCGTAGAGGACGTTTTCCACCTCGAGGCTGTAGATCTTCTCCCCGCCCCGGTTGATCATGTCCTTGGCCCGGTCCAGGATGCACACGAGCCCATCCCCGTCGATCCGGGCGATGTCCCCGGTCTTGAGCCATCCGTCCCGGATCGTTTCCCGCGTCTTTTCCGGAGCGCCGAAGTAGCCCTGCACGATGTGCGGCCCCCGAAGGTACAGTTCCCCCGGCTCCCCGGGCGGAAGCGTCCCCCCGTCCGGTCCGCGCACCTCGGCCTCCGTCCCCGGGACGGGACGACCCACCGACTCGGACCGGGCGAGCGCAAGCTCCGACGGGAGGACGGTCCCGAGCGACGAACACTCCGTCAGCCCGTAGCAGTTGTGGAGCCGGGCGGACATCACCCGGTTCAGCGCCTCGATCGTTTCCGGCGCCATCGGGGCCCCGCCGTACGCCGCCACCCGCACCGACGAGAGGTCGAAGGCGCCGATGTCCTCCCGCAGCGTGAAGAGCTTGTAGATCGCGGGCACGAAGAAGAGGGCCGTCGCCCGGTACCGGGCGATCAGTTCCAGCGCGGTCTTCGTGTCGTACTCCTTCTGCAGCACGAGGGTGGCGCCGCACGCCAGGAGCGCGACGAGCTGGGAGTTCAGCCCCGTCACGTGGAAGAGCGGCAACGATACCAACCCCACGTCGTCCTCCCGGTACCCGAGCGTGGCAAGGCACGACTCCACGTTGAACAGGGTGTTCCGGTGGGAGATCATCGCCCCCTTGGGAAAACCCGTGGTCCCCGACGTGTACAGGAGCACGGCCACGTCGTCGGGAGCCGCCGGCGCCGGCGCGGAGACGGGACCCGGCGAGAGGGCGTCGCCGAACGGAAGGGAACCGTCCCTCCTGTCCTCCACAAGGAGCCAGTTCCCCACCCCCCGGACACCTTCCTGTCCGGCGACCTTTCCGAACTGCTCCGAGGTCGTCACGACGACGGAGGCGGCGCAATCCGACAGGATGTAGGCGATTTCGGGAGGGGAAAGCCGGTAATTCACCGGCACCGCCACGCAACCGGCCGCGATCGCCCCGAAATACGCGATGACGAACTCCGGAACATTCTGGAGGAGGAGGGCGACGCGTTCCCCCGGGGCGACGGAGCGGGACCGGAGGAAGACGGCGAACCTGCGGCAACGGTCGTCCAGCGCGGCGTACGACAACGGATCCCCCGCGTCGGTGACGACGGCCGTTTTTCCGCCCCTTCGCCGCGCCTGGAGATACGGAATGTCGGCGATCGCGGCGAACGGCGGCGTCCGGGTCACCATATCGTCCATCCGCCGTCGACGTAGATCGTCTGTCCCGTGATGAAGTCCGACGCCTTCGAGGCGAGGAAGACCACCGTCCCCTCGAGCTCCTCCGGCTGCCCCCAGCGGCCCATCGGCGTCCGCTCGTTGATGAACCGGAACCGCTCCGGGTCGTCCCGCAGCGTCGCCACCAGGGGGGTCTCGAAGTACGTCGGCCCGATGGCGTTCACGTTGACGTTGTGGGGCGCCCACTCGATCGCCATCACCTTCGTCATCTGGTTGATCCCGCCCTTGCTGCAGGCGTAGGCGAGCTGGTTGTTCATCCCCACGGCCCCGAAGATCGAGGAGATGTGGATGACCTTCCCCTGCTTCCGGCGGATCATGTGCGGGGCGACGGCCTGCGCGACGAGGAAGTAGCCCTTCAGGTTGGTGTCGAGGACGCGGTCCCACTCCTCATCTGTCAGTTCGAGGGCGGGCTTCCGCACGTTCACCCCGGCGTTGTTCACCAGGATGTCGATCCGGCCGAACGAGCCGGCGACCGCCTCCACCGCGTTCGCCACGCTCTCCCGACGCAGAACGTCCATCGCGAACGTCTCCGCCCGGACCCCGAGCGCCTCCGCCGCCGCGCGGGTTTCCCCCAGCCCCCGGGCGTCCCGGGCGCACAGCGCAAGGTCGCACCCGGCCTTCGCCAGGCCCAGCGCCATCGCTCGCCCAAGCCCTTTCGATGCGCCGGTGACAAGCGCCGCCTTCCCGGTCAGGTCGAACAGGTCGGTCTTCATCGGCTCCCCCCGGCGCCTTCATACCACCAGGTATTTCCGGATGACCTCTTCGTTCCCCCAGATCTCCTCCATCCCGCCGCCGAACCGGACCGCCCCCTTCTCGAGGATGTACCCCCGGCCGCACACTTTCCGGCAGAATTTCAGGTTCTGGTCGGCGAGCAGGATCGTCACCCCCTGCCCGTGGATCCGGCCGAGGACGTCCACCAGGTTCGCCACCACCAACGGCGCGAGCCCCTCGGACGGCTCGTCGAGCAGGAGCAGGGTCGGGTTCGCCATCAGCGCCCGGCCGATCGCCAGCATCTTCTTCTCCCCGCCCGACAGGTTGATCCCCTTCGCCGGGGCGAGGTCCGCGAGCTTCGGAAAGAGCTCGTACACCCGCTCCCGGTTCCAGTGCCCCTGCCGCCGGGAAAGCCGGCGCGCGATCTCCAGGTTCTCCTCCGCCGTGAGATCGGGAAAGATCCGCAGGTCGTCGGGGACATACGCCACCCCGAGGCGGGCGACCTCGTACGGCGGAATGCCGGCGATCTCCTCCCCGCGCAGCCGGATCGACCCCCGCTTCGGCGGGGAAAGTCCCATGATCGAACGCAGGGTGGTGGTCTTGCCGACGCCGTTCCTGCCCAGCAGGGCGACCACCTCCCCCTCCCTCACGGAGAGGGAAACCTCCTGGAGGATGTGGCTCGTCCCGTAGAATGTGTCGACGTTCACCGCTTCGAGGATCATGACCTCACTCCTCCCGATACCGGAAGAGATCGGTCACGTCGTCCCCCAGGTACACTTCCCGCACCTTCGCGTCCGCCCGGACCGCTTCCGGCGTGCCGTCGCAGAGGACCTCCCCGCGGTGGAGGACGATGATCCGCTCGGAGAGGGAGAACACGACGTCCATGTCGTGCTCCACCACCACGAAGGTGGTGCGCCCCTCGCGCGCGAGCTCCCGGATGTTTTCGAGCAGGCGGACCCGTTCCACGGGATTCATCCCCGCGGTGGGCTCGTCGAGAAACAGCAGCGTCGGGGCGGCGGCGAGCGCCACGCCGACTTCCAGGAGGCGAAGGTCTCCATGGGACAGCGCGGTGGCGGGGGTGTCGCGCTCCGTCAGCAGAGCGACTTTCTCCAGGAACGCCTCCGTCTCCCGCATGACCGCGGTCTCCCGCGAGAGGCTCCGGATCGGCCTCCACGACCTTCCCGTCCTCGCCAGCACCGGGATCATCACGTTCTGCGCGACGGTGAGCTCCGGGAACACGTTGACGACCTGGAAGGACCGGCAGATCCCCATGCGGACACGCCTGTGAATGGGAAGGCGGGTGATCTCCCGCCCCTGGAAGAGGATCTTCCCGGCCTGCACCGGGAGGTGCCCCGTGAGGAGGTTGATCAGAGTGGACTTTCCCGCTCCGTTCGGTCCGATAATGGAGGTAAGAACGCCCCGCTCGAACCGCAAGTCGAGATCCCGCGCGGTGCAGACCATCCCGAAATGGTTCGACAGCTTTTCCGTCGTGAGCAGGGGCGCGCCCATCCCGTGTTATCCCTCCCCCGGGGCGGTGGCCTTCCGGAACAGGGCCGACAGGGTCCCCATGACGCCGCCGCGGAACCCCATGATGATCACCAGGAGGACGATCCCGAAGCCCAGCATCCAGTTCTCGGTGAACCGCTGGATGATCTCCCGCATCGCGACGAAGATCGCGCCGCCGACCAGGGGGCCTGCAAGCGACGACAGCCCGCCCAACAGGCTGACCAGGACCGGCTCCGCGGAATGGGTCCAGTGAGCCATGAAGGGGCGAGCGTTGCTCTCCAGGAGCGCCTCCAGCGAGCCCGAAAGGCCGGCGAACGCGCCGCTCAGGACGAAGACCGCGAGGCGGTAGCGGCGCACCGGGACGCCGGCGAATTCGCTGCGCCGGGCGTTTTCCCGGATCCCCGCGAGGGCCAGGCCGAAGGGGGATTGCCGGATGCGGTGGGCGGCCCACACGCTGAAGGCGAAGAACACGAGCACGAAGAAATAGAACTGCCGGTCCGTCCCGATGGGGATCTTGAACAGGCCGAAGAACGAGACGGGGGACCGCATGATGCCGATCAGCCCGTCGTCGCCCCCCGTGATCTCCCGGGCGTTCCAGATGAGGGAGAAGACCATCATCCCGCACGCCAGGGTCAGCATCGCGAAGTAGATCTCCGTGTGGCGGACGCACAGGTATCCGACCAACACGGCGAGGAGAACGGCCGCCGCGACGCCCGCCGCCACCCCGAAGAGGGGATGGCCGGAGACGTGAAGCCCGAAGAACCCGAGGCCGTAGGCGCCCGCGGCGTAGAACGCGCCGTGCCCGAAGGAGAGGAGCCCGGTCTGCCCCAAGAGAAGGTTGTACCCGACGGCGAAAATCCCCAGGAGCATGATCCGCATCGTGAGGTAGACCGTGAATTTCCCGGCGAGGAACGGCACGGCGCACAGGGCCAGCAGGACGGCCGCCGCCGCGGCCGCGTTCCGGGTCTCCGCCTTCATCGGCCGCTCACCGCGCCGCGCCGAAGAGCCCCTGCGGCCGCCACAGCAGAACTCCCCCCATCAGGATGAAGGTGAGGAACATGTCGAAGGCCGGGAAGAAGCGGGTCCCGAAGGCGGACAGGACGCCGATGACCAGGGCGCCCACGAAGGCCCCCTTGAGGCTGCCCAGCCCCCCGATCACGGCGACGATGAACGCCTCGATGATGATCGTCTCCCCCATGCCGGGGGTCAGGAGCCCCACGTAGGGAACCGCGAGGCCGCCCCCCAGGGCCCCCAGCCAGGTGCCGAAGACGAAGACGCCGGTGAACAGGGCCGGGACCCGCACACCCAGGCCGGCCGCCATCTCGCGGTCCGAGGAGGACGCCCGGATGATCCGTCCGTACCACGTCTTCTCCAGCAGGGCCCACAGGAGGAGCGCCACCGCGGGCCCCACGGCGATGATGAACAGGTTATAGACCGGAAAGTTCCGTCCCAGGATCGGGACCGACCCGCCGAGGAAGGAAAGGGAGGGGGGCGAAAGCGCCCCCCCTCCCCAGACGATCTTCACCAGGTTGTCGAAGATCAGGACGAACGCGAACGTGAGCAGAAGCTGGTACGGCAGCGCGATCCGGTAGACGTGGCGAAGGAAGAACCGCTCCACCACGAACCCGGCCGCGCAGACCGCCAGCGGACCCAGAAGGAGTCCGGTCCAGAACCCCGCCCCGAGATACCTGAAGACGGTGAAGGAGCAGTACGCCCCCAGCATGTAGAAACTGCCGTGGGCGAAGTTCAGCACCCCGAGGACGCCGAAGATCAGCGTCAACCCGCTGGCCACGAGCCAGATGAACATCCCGCCGGACAGTCCGGCGAGGATCACGTGAACGTACGACTGCATTATTTGAACGGCGGCGTCGTCCCCGGCCCCTCGAACGGCGGCCGGTTGAAATACACCTTCGCCGGGATGACCTTCATGTCCCCCATGACCTTGAACGGGTATTTCGGGTCGGACTTCGTCTTCCCCCAGGGGACGTCGTAGATCGCCTGGTGGTCCTCTTTCCGGAAGACCCGGTGCCCCGCCGGGGAGTTCATCTCCATCCCTTCCAGCGCGGCGACGACCGCCTTGGTGTCCTTCGACCCCGCCTTCTCGACAGCCGCCTTGTACGCGTAGATCGCCGAGTAGCCGGTCTCGGAGACGTACGCCGGGTAATGGTTCCACCTCTTGTGGAACCGCGCCACCCAGTCGTTGTTCTCCTTGCTGTTCGGGTACTGGAAGAAGTACCGTGCCGAGACCCAGATGTTGTCGGGCATGTCCTTCCCGAGCCCCTCGAGGACGTCCATGGCCGCCCCGACCGGGAACATGACGTACTTGACCTTCTCGAAGAGGCCCGCCTCCTTCGCCTGCTTCACGAAGGAGATGAGCTCCCCCGCCCACTCGGTCGAATAGAGCCCGTCGGGCTTGGCGTCCATGATCGTGTTGATGTGGGACCGGAAGTCCGTGGTGCCGAAGGGGGCCCACGACTCGGCGACGAACTGGACGGACGGCTTCAGCCCCTTGAGGGTGTCCTGGAACATCTTCCAGCAGGTGAAGCCGTATTCGTACTTGGGACTCACCGTGGACCACTTCACGGCGGGGAAATCCTTCGCGATGAAGGCCGCCGCGTGCCCGTCGTTGTACGTGGGCATGCAGATCCGGAAGATCTGCTTGACCCCCTTCTTGAAGACGAAATCCTCGGTGAGCTTCTCGGTGGCTGCATGGGTCACCATCAGGGGCCGGTCGAGCTGGGCCATGACCGGGGCGAGCGCCAGCGCCTGCCCCGAGGAATCGATGCCCGCCAGGTAATCGGCGCCCCAGCTGTCCACGAAGTAGCGTGCGTTCTTGATCGCTTCGTCCGCCTTCAGGGTCGAGTCGCGGAACTCCATCTCGACCTTCTGCCCGGCGATCCCGCCCTTCGCGTTGATCTCCTCGATGGCCATGACCGCGCCCATCTTGTGAAACTCCCCGTACCCGGCGAGCGTCCCGGAGAGGACCGCCTGGTAGCCGATCTTGATCGGCCCCTTGATCTGCGGGGTGGCGGCCCACAACCCCTTGGGGAAGGCGAGGCCTCCCCCCACGGTCCCCGCGGCCGCGACCAGGGAACCGGCTCCCGTGAGCTTCAGGAAATCCCGTCGGTTCATCCCTCTCTTTCCCATCGCTCCTCCCTTGACGCGTGATCTCGTGAATGCATCGACGCATCAGGCGATGCCTCGACGCATTGACGGCGATAGTTACCTGTTTATCATACAGTAGCGATTTCTCAGAATTCCATCGACGCGCGGATCGCGCGCAGCGTTCTCTCCGGGTCCGGCAGGTACGACTTCTCGAGGGCATAGGGGAACGGGGTATCGAAGCCCGTCACGCGCGCGACGGGCGCCTTCATGTGCAGGAAGCACCGTTCCTGGATGAGTGCGGCGATCTCCGCGCCGAAGCCGCACGTCCGGGGCGCCTCGTGGAGGACGACGGCCCGCCCCGTCCGGTTCACCGACGCCTCGATCATCCCGATGTCCAGCGGCCACAGGGTGCGCGGGTCGATGATCTCGACGTCGACCCCTTCCGCGGCGGCGGCAGCGGCCGCCTTCCCGGCGACCGGCACCATCGCACCCCACGTCACCAGCGTCACGTCGGCGCCGGGACGGACGATCCGCCCCACCCCGAGCGGAACGAGGTACTCCCCCTCCGGCACCTCCCCCTTCACGGTCCGGTAGAGCGCCTTCGGCTCGAGGAAGATCACCGGGTCTTCCCCCCGGATCGCCGAGGAGAGGAGCCCCTTCGCGTCGGCCGGCGTCGACGGCATCACGACGACGAGCCCCGCGGTGTGGATGTAGTACGCCTCCGGGCTCTGGGAGTGGTAGTGCCCTCCCCGGATCCCCCCCCCCGAGGGGGCGCGCAGCACGACCGCCGCCGTGAACTGCCCCGCGGAGCGGTACCGCATCTTGGACATCTCCGAGACGATCTGGTCGAAGGCCGGGTAGATGAAATCCGAGAACTCGATCTCTGCGACCGGGCGCAGGCCGTTCATCGCCATCCCGATCGCCATCCCGACGATCCCGACCTCGTTCAGCGGCGTGTCGATCACCCGCTCCGGCCCGAATCGCCGGGAGAGCCCCACCGTCGCCCGGAACACTCCGCCGCCGCGGCCGACGTCCTCCCCGAGGACGACGACGGACGGGTCCCGGGCCATCTCCGTCGCGAGCGCGTCGTTGACCGCCTTGATCAGCGTCATCTCGCCCATCGCCTCACCCCTTCCCCGAGAGCAGGGAGTCGCGCTGCTCGGCGAGGTGCCATGGAATGTCCGCGTAGACATCCTCGAACATGCTGGACAGCGGCACGGGGGGGGCGCCCTCCGCCGCCTCGACCGCCCTGCGTACGCTCTCCTTCGCTCCCGCCTCCTCCGCTGCCGGGTCCTCGAGGAGGCCCCGCCCCTTGAGGAACGCGGCGAACCGCCGGATCGGGTCCTTCCCGCGCCAGCCCGCCACCTCCTCCTCGGACCGGTAGACCGTCGGGTCGTCGGAGGTCGAGTGCGGCCCGAGGCGATACGTGAGCGCCTCGATCAGCGTGCCCCCTTCCCCGGCCCGGGCGCGCTCCATCGCGTCTCCGACCACCTTGCGGACCGCCAGCACGTCGTTGCCGTCGACGCGGAGGCCGGGAAGACCGTACGCCCGGGCCTTCTCCGCCAGCGTCCTGGTGGCCGTCTGGTGCTCCACCGGAACGGAGATCGCGTACCGGTTGTTCTCGCAGAAAAAGACCACCGGCAGCCGGAAGACCCCGGTGAAGTTCATCGCCGCGTGAAAATCCCCCGTGGAGGTTCCCCCGTCGCCGAAGGTGGTGAGCGCGGCGACCCGCTCCCCGCGGACCTTCGCCGCGTAGGCCGCCCCGACGGCGTGGGGGAGTTGCGTGGCCACCGGGGAGGAGACCGACACCAGGCGGATGGAGCGGTCGCACCAATGGTTCGGCATCTGCCGCCCCCGCGTCGCGTCCGTCGCGTTCCCGAGGATCTGGCCGACCAGCGAGGCGAGCGGGTACCCCCGCATCAGCCCCACCCCGTGGTCCCGGTACGCCGGAAAGATCCAGTCCCCCTCGCGCACGGCGTGTCCCGCCCCGATCGAACACGCCTCCTGGCCGGTCGACGGGACGAAGAAGCCGATCCGGCCGGAACGCTGAAGGGCGACCGCCTTCTCGTCGATCGCCCGCAGCAGCACCATGTGCCGGTAGAGGGACAGCAGCTCCGGATCCGGCAGCCCCGGATCGAGCAACGGGTCGACCGTTCCGTCCGGGCGAAGGACCGACAGGATTTCCGCGTCCGTCATGACGTTCCCCCCCTTCTCCGCGTTGCCGGGCGGCGCCTGCCCCCGACGCATCACCGCTTCCGGATCACGCCTTTCGCGCGCAGATCGGCGATTTCCGCACCCGAATACCCCAGCTCCGCGAGGACCTGGTCGTCGTGTTCCCCAAGGCGGGGCGCCCTCCCGGGAGCGCGCTCTTCCTCCCCCGCGACCTTGATCGGAAGGCCGAGCTGCCGCTCCATCCCTCCGAGGGGGGAACCCACATCCATGACCATGCGGCGCGCGAGGGTGTTGGGGTGGGACAGCGCTTCGTCGAGCGAAAGGACGGGGGAGATGCAGACGTCCTCCCCCTCGAAGTGACGGATCCATTCGTCCCGCGGCTTTCCAAGGAAGATCGCCTGGAGATCCCGCCGTATCTCCTCCGCCGTCTCCCCCACCGCGTACTGCAGTTCGCCGAAATCTTCCCTCCCCAGGCGGGTGACGAGCTTTCTCCAGAACCACGGCTCCAGCCCTCCAAGGCTCACGTACCCCCCATCCGCGCACCTGTAGGTATCGTAGCAGGGGAGCATCCCGGCCAGCGGCAGGGCGCCCCGCTCCTGGGGAATTCCCCCCCCCAGAAGATTGGATGCGGGGATCGCCAGCGACGCAACCGAACCGTCGGTCATCGAGATGTCGATCCACGCCCCCTTCCCCGTCCGCTGCCGGGAAAGCAGCGCCATCAGGATCCCGGAGAGCGCCATCATCGACCCGCCGTAGACATCCCCCACCTGGACGGGGAGCAGCGTCGGCGGCTCCTCCGGGCGCCCGGAAAGTCCCAGGACCCCGGCGTAAGAGACGTAGTTCACGTCGTGGCCCGCGACGTCGCGCATCGGCCCCGTCTGCCCGTAGCCGGAGATCGAGCAGTATACCAGCCCCGGGTGTGCCGCCGACAGTGTTTCGTAACCCACGCCGAGGCGCGTCACCACCCCCGGGCGGAACCCTTCCACGACGACGTCGGCGGTCGCCGCCATCTTCCGGAAGATCTCCTGCCCCTCGGCGGATTTCAGGTTCAGGGTGACGCTCTTCTTCCCGCGGTTCAGGTACCGGTCGAGCGGAGCGGTGCCGGGATCCTCGGCGGCGAACGGGTTGCGGGCCCGCGGCTCCGGCTCGTCGATCTTCACGACGTACGCCCCGTAGTCCGCCATCATCATCGTGCAGAGCGGCCCCGGCAGCTGGAGCGACAGGTCCAGCACGCGGATCCCGGAGAGCAGCGTCATCCCGAATCCCCCCTTGTGATATCTTAATATCTCCTATGGAAAAAGGGTTTCCGAACTCTCCGGACCGGGCGATCTTCCTCGCGGACGCCCACCTGAACCAGGAAGACATCCACACCCGGAACTTCCTTGCCCTCGCCGACGCGGCGGCGGCGGAAAAGGTCCCCCTGTTCCTCCTCGGAGACGTGTTCGACCTCTGGTTCGGCAACCCCGGGCTCACCTTCGCCTTCCAGAAGCCGATCGTCGAACGCCTGCGGCAGCTCCGGGGCGAGGGTCTGCGGATCTACTACGTCGAGGGGAACCGCGACTTCTACCTGAAGCGGGAACACGAGGGGACGACGTTCGACGTCGTCTCGGAGGGAGAGATGCACGCGGCGGTCGGGGAGAAGCGGCTGTTCCTGTCCCACGGGGACACGGTGAACCGCGCGGATTTCGCCTACCGGTTCTGGAAGGGGATCTCGAAGAGCCGGCTCGCCAACGAAGCGGTCGCCCACCTGCCTCCCTCGATCATCCTTCCCATGGCGGACCGGATCGAGCGGAACATGAAGCGTTCCAACCGGAGGCACAGGGGAACCTTTCCGGAGCGGGAGTGCCGCGAATACGCGATGCGCCTCTTCCGCCAGGGCGTCGACTTCGTCATCCTCGGGCACTTCCACCAGGAGCGGCTGACCCGCTTTTCCCGGGAGGAGTCGACGAAGATCGTCGCGGTCCTGCCGTCGTGGAAGGATCGGTGGCGCTACTTCTACCTCACCGCCGGGGGGGCGTACGGATTCCGCGCGTTCAAGCCCGGCGAGCCGCTGCTGCCTTGAGGGCGCGGTTCAGAAGGATGGCGAAGAGGACGCCCGCGGCCGCCTCGATGAACCCGAAGAGGACGCCGATCCGGTCCAGCCCCAACCCGACCGGCAGCACCGAACCCGCCAGCATGCCCGGAAGACCGACGTTGGCGAGGGTAAACTGCGCGTTGACCAGACCCGGTGTGACGCCGGGCGGCAGTGAAGCGTCCGACCGCCCGGCGATCCACCAAAGCCCCGCGCCGTAGGCGGAGAAGAGCCCCGTCCCCACCAGCAGCATGTGGCCGTGCAGGAACTGGAAGTTGTCGTTCCCGAACCAGAGCATCCCGGCGCCCAGGAGAAGCCCGAGGGCGAGGTAGAACAGGGCC
>ERZ1292633.4533-Hain-H41-02um-R1-4533-length-12836-cov-4_pt1 | contig 12836 bp, 9 predicted proteins | sample MGYA00564406_ERZ1292633 | MGnify/ENA primary metagenome ERZ1292633 (study PRJEB36523, sample SAMEA6512639) | groundwater metagenome | collected 2019-01-08 | study: AquaDiva: Metagenomics assemblies of 32 groundwater samples
CTCAAACCGTTCTAAATCTGAAGAAAACGGCCTCGAACGGTAACATTTTTCAACTGCGCTATCCAACATCTCGTGTGCAATCTTCAATGAGCTGGGCATCTTTAGAGGATCGTAAAGATCACTTAGCGACAAATCGGCAAATTTTTCCCTTATTTCAAGCACATTTAAAGCATGATTTTGTATTACCGACTTTTTATCTTTATTTAACTCAGGAACAGGGAACGTATTGTAACACAATTCTGCTGAGTATCTAAAGTCTGTTTTTAAACGACCAGCAACAGTTTTAACCCAACACATATGCATTCTTGAAGAAATCAAACCAAATAACCAAATTTCTGCATCGAAAACTGCAAGAACAGAATTTGAAACTATTGTGCTTTCATCAAAAAAACCAAATGGTATGTAAACTCTGCGCTCCGAAGTATGGGCTGGTATAATTATCGAATGTCCTCTATTGGGGCTTCTTTGCGCAAACTTATGTGGAATCGTCGCATATCCATTTGTTGTTTTCGCCGTTGATGCACTTCTAAAATCAAATACTTTTTTAATTCTATTTTTTATGGGGGGAATAGCTTCAGCTAACTTAAGCTGCTCATCTGTTACCCATATACACCACCTGTGTGTGCCACTGATAAACTCATGGGCACCAATGTATTTTTTTATCAGATCCTCAGATTTAGGATATTTTAATATAAGTTCATCTTTTTCTTCATTCGACAAAATTAAATTACCCCCATCTCTAGGCATGTTACCCATAACTGCCTTTGACAAACCATTGTCCGCTTGCTTTGCTGCGCCAATTATTGTTGAGTCACCTTCAAATAAATATGGAGAAATGTTGTAAACTTTTTGACCAACTAATCCATTGAAAATAATTTTGTTTTCTTTAGAAATATTTCTCAACCCGATAATTACACACGTAACGCCTGCATTGTTTTTGGCACTATTTGTCCATTTAAAAGACTGGTGTGCGAATCCTATTTCAACATTATTTGAAAAAACAATGGGCCAAATAATACCTACCTGCTCACCTTGGCAAATTGAGTTAGTCGTCACAAATGCTAATTTTGCTTTTGTGTTCTGGATAAATTTAACGCCTTTTATTATCCAGCATGCTATATAATCAGCATCTTTATACGAATCATCCCCATTAAAAACGTGTTTTAAATCACTCTTTTGTTGATCGTTCTGATTTCTTGCGCCCACATAGGGCGGGTTACCAACAACATAAGTTTCAAATTCATTGCTTAATCCACAAACACTATTCCATTCAAGAAGAACTGAATTGCCACAAGTAATTTTTCCACCATCGCTCAAAGGAAGTGTAGGATTGGCCACACCAAACATTTGCTTATGCTTAGTGTTCATCTGATGTTCAGCCAGCCAAAGTGATAGAATCGCAATCTCATGTGCAAAATCATCCATTTCGATTCCATAGAATTGTTTCAGTTCAATTCTAGAAAACAATGAGTATTGAAATTTTTCAGCTAAAACCAATTGTGACTTGGGAATTAAGCTGGATTGGGATGGCTCAAATTGCATTGCCTGTTTGTGCAAGATTTGCAATTGTTGTTGAATTTTGATTTCGAGCATCCTAAGATCTTTATATATTACAATTAAAAAATTTCCCGACCCACAGGCTGGGTCGAAAATTATGATTTTTGAAATTCTATCTAATAATTTTAATAATTTTTTCGGTTCATTTTTAGAATTTTCAAAATCTGAAAATAAATCTTGAAAAATTAGCGGCTCTATAACTTTTTTAATGTTTGCAACAGAAGTGTAGTGCATACCCATGCCACCACGCTCATCTGGATGTACAACTGCCTGAATCATTGACCCAAATATGTCTGGATTTATTTCTGACCAATCGAGTTCACCGCACTCTAGTAAAATTTTTCTTGATTTAATTGAAAAAATTGGGGAGTCAATTTTTTTTACCAGCAACCCGCCGTTTACATACGGGAAGAGCTGCAAGTATTGTGGCAAAGATTTTCGTTCTTTGGTGTTAAGCACTTCAAAAATTCGATCTAGATATTAATTTAAGTCAGAGCCATCACTGGCCGTATGAGATGCGATTGAATTCGTAAAAGTTGATTTTTCAAATATACCCGTATCTTCCGCAAAAAAACAAAAAAGTAGCCGTGACAAAAATACGTTCAAATTATGCAGCTCGTGTTTATCCATTTTCGGGTTGTCAGTTTTAATCTGATCGTAAAGTTTAGCCATCTTTTCTGCTGCTTTTACATCAGCGGGGTTTTCAATATGTGCAGAAACCTTTTCAAGACCAGCCCATGGCAAAAAGAAATCAAAGTGTTTGTTAAGTTTGAGCAAATCGATATCGAGTGTTGTTGAAGTTTTGGTATCAAGTGCAAGCAAAAGTTTAAAGTCGGTTATTATCAAAAATCTCGGGTCTTGTTTTTTTATTTTCTGATCCTTTTTTGCCTCGTCGATTAAATCGTGGAGATCACCCTTACCAACTTCTTTAAAATAAATCTTATTTTTCCACAGGATTTCGTCTTCAGATTTTGATAAATTATAGGTCCCTTTTTTTAATCTTGATATGGCTGATTTAGGATGACCATATGCGAGCAGCAAATCATAAATAAAAGTTTTTTTATTAAAATCTTTAATGAGTTTTTGAACATTTTCTTCGATCTTCGCAATGTTCATATTTCTTTGCCTTGTTGTTGGGCTTCCTGTGTTACAAAACCGTCAAGAATCGCAGCTGTAAGCGATGAAAGTTTAATCTTTCTATTCTTTGCCGCCTTACTCAAAAAGACTTTGGTTTCTTTTTTAACTCTTGTCGATAGAGGCACACGATCCGCATGAATCGGCGCAATAAGATCCAATGGTTTTTTTAAAGTTTTGCTTCTCATTTAAGATCCAATCTTAGAATGTATTTATTGTTTCTTAGCTGGCCCTCTTTGGGTATCATTTAATTGTATGCAATTTGTATTCAAATCCTTAGCACGACGTGTTAGGATTAAAGTATGGAAATAAATGTTTCTGCTGTGGACGCCATTTACACTAGAGCAGAAACCAACTTGAGCGAGGTGCTGAAACGCAGCTTGTTCACATTGCTAAATTTGATAGAAAACTAAATTTGGAGCGATCCAAAATAATTTCTCAAAAAAGTGCGATCCAACAGCGATCTAAACACAAATTTGGCGATCCAATTTTTGAATGTTAAAATTTAAGCATGGAGACTATCGTCGATCACAAATACCAAGACGCGCAGATCTCTAAATAGATCCATCTAGGTTCTCCGCAAATACTTATAAATGCTGTTCGCGCGGCTGAAGTAAAAATAAACTCCACCAGAAACAAACCACTTCGCATTGACGCCAGCTTTGTATTTGTTGAAAAAGATCCTGTTACTTTGAAATGCCTTACTCACACACTGCAACAACGAACTGATATACCAAAAGATAACTTCCCACAGATTCTTGCCGGAGCATTTGATGAAAATCTCAATGCTATAATTAAACATATTAAATCTCGCGGCATTGCCCACAGAGCAATTTTCGTACTTGATCAGTATGGGTACACAGGTGTTCCGCTAACAACCTTAACACGTATTTTTAACGAACTCCCGAATGCTGAAATCTTTTTAACTCTTGCTGTTGGCTGGATCACTGCATATCTTCCCAACGCCACCACCGCCGCCCAAAAACTTGGCCTATCTGCGGAAATGATAGAAAAACTATCAAAAAATCCGGATCAGGAATTAGATCTTAGCGACCCAGAAGAAAGACCTACCCTTGCTGCCATTCAACGAATTCTCCATCATGCTTTCACGAGCGAAGTTGGCTCACGCTTCTTTACTCCATTTTTTATTGTTTCACGAGAAAGCAATAGGCCTTACTGGTTCTTACATATGGCAAACAACGCCCGAGCAAACGATGTTGTAAAAACTTTACACTGGGAAGTTGAAAATCACTTTGAACATTTTGGTCGTTCAGGACTTGTAATGCTAGGGTACGACCCAAATGAAGACCCTGAGGTAACAAAGCAATCTGTTTTTCAATTTGATAATCAAGCAAAGATCAAAACTGAAACAGCCCTACTTGAAGATTTGTCGAGAAGAGTCTCCGAAAAATATTCTGATGGGGTGACGTTTAGTTCTCTTTTTGAGGAAACTTGCAACGAAACTCCAGCTACAAAAAAATTAATACAGGAAGCCGTTTCAAAACTCTGCACAGAGGGAGAAATTGAAAAAAAGGGTGTCAACGGAGAACGCCACTTCTCTGAAACTCTTCCTTATGATGATGATATTATAAAAATTCCATCCCAAATATCATTTTCTTTCCCTAAGTAGAAATCACACTTTTTCTTTAAATCATTTTCCAAAATCCGGCGGAGTTTGTTTGAAATCCGCCAACCTGTATTCATCGGACTTCCTCTTCTTCTTTTTCTCTTTAGGACGAAATGGCACTTGAGAGTCCGCTGTTTGTGAAATTTTTAAAATCATAGGATTCCATGTCAAGCTTGCGAATTCAGGATGCGAAATTCCTTCTCTTTTTAAAAGTGTACGTTTTGTTTGGTCATACAGCGGACCATATATCAAACTTGTCCCTACAAACTGCGAATTACAAATAACGGCAAATGAATGCAAGTCACGTATACAAGATTGGGCTAAATGATCGTATGTAGAGTTATCAGGATTTTGAGCTGGTACTAACAAAAAATGTACGAGCTCTTGAACTTTCAACCTCATTCTTAACGATAAGAAATCTGAACAAGTTAAATTTGCAAAACTTCCAATCTGATCACTTTTGAAGAGGAAGACCGATTCGCCGCCCATATATTTATACGGCTTTAGTTCCCGCTTCTCAAAAGCAGCAGGATAATGTTTAACTTGCTCGAAACTTATGTACGCTCTACCGAACGGATCTGCCTTTCTATCAACAGGAATACTAATGATTGTAGAGTTATATGCGTTCTTATTATTATCGGAGGTATACTCTACCCCGCCAACTAAAATCGCTCTTTCGTTCGCCATGCGTCCGACATAATATTTAAGGTATTTATTAGGCAAAGATAGCTCAGGAAAAACAATCATTGTCGTTTTTCTTTTTCTCACCTCGTTCAGTGCAGTATGCACTTGCAGATTAAGTCTTTCAACAGAAGCCTTGTAAAAGCTCAAGCCCATTTTGCCATTATAATCAGATGTTTTAACGCCGACCGGAGCTAGTGTAATAACCCACTTTTTTTTTTAATTCTTTTTTTATCTAAGTTTAAAACTTCGTCTAAATTTACAAAACATACATTTTCTCTTTTGAATGCTTCCAATTTATTTTTTGTATTATAAAATTTGAGCTCTTTTATAACTATCTGATTCAGTTCATTAAAAAAATTATTCGAATTTACCAATTTTCCTGAATTAACTATTATCAGTTGCTTCGACAAAATCATCAATATTTTATAGAACCCAAGTCCTATCGATTTAAATGTTGCAGGCACTCCGCCTCGGTCTACAAGCCTTGATCTATAACCAACTTGAGTGTTTTGAAGAAGGCAAAAAATCAAATCTCTTTGGTCGTGGCAAAATAGAAAAATTAACTTGGATGAGATATCCTTAGCTTGCGTTTTTGATTTGTTAAAGGCACAAGTTTTTATACTCGAAACTGAGTTAAAATAATTTGAACTTCGCACGAATCTTAGCTTTTCTTCGTACGTTTTATATTTTAACAACTTCGAAATTGTGCTCTTAACAGCTGTCAATTTTACATAATCATCGCTAACAAAACTGGATTTCATTTTTTTAAGAATGTAGTCTACTTCTTCTACAGTTTGCGGACGCATATATGAAACAACTCTCATCAAAACATATGATTTTTGATCTCGGTTGTCGCAAAACTTAAGCATCTCAGAAACAAAGATAACCTTGTCTTGCGTCTTTTCTATCTTGAATAAGGATGACTTTAAAACAGAAATCACAGCAGCTGGTTTATTAAATGCTTTCGATTTTGAAAAAAATGAAATAGTATTCTTTTGAACTTCGTAGTTCAAAAGTGGATTCGGACGCAGAATTCGTCTAGACTCAACAATTTTAAACTTTAGTTCCTTATTTATAGCTCTTTTAAAAAGAGCTAAATTACTGATTGATCCCAGCAAAAATAAATCGTCCTTAGCTATTTGGGTACGTCCTTGCCAGTAAGTTACAAATTTGTAGAACAACGGCATGTATACAATTCTTTTATCGTAGTCAGATCTACTAAAAAAAACAAACAACCGATTGAAAAACTTCAGCCAAATTTCGAACGAAGTTTGATTAGTTACAAGGGTGTCAAAAATTTTCTTAATTTGCTCAATTGAAAATTCAAAATACTCATCTTTATCCAAAAATGCTAAAGTTTCCAAAATTTCAATAACTTTAACGACATACTTTTTTTCAGTGCCGGTAAACTTATTTTGCGTTTTTTTGAAAAACTCCTCAACCTCTGAACGCTCTAAATTACCCCCATCCACGACTCTTCTTTTAAATGAGTGCAGCAATACGTTGAAATACGCTCGCTCATTTAAAATCAAATCGTTGTCAGCCGGTAGCATTTTATCGTCAAGATCTGCAAACATAGCCAAGGTGCTGTCTTGCTCATCGTAAGCGCCCGCCCGTATAAGCGAGTAGAAGTTTGAATCTAAAATATCGAAATTTTTAAAGTTAAAGTATAAAATCTGACACTTTTCACTGCCATGCTCATAGAATTTTAATCCAGCTACGCTGAACAATTCATTAATGATATCTGTCGCAATTTTGAAAATATCCTCACACGTGGTTTTTTCAAAGTTTTCTTTTTCATCTTCATTTTTCTCAAAGTCTTCATTTCTTTCGAATGAAAATAAGAAAAAGAAATCATCTACATAATTTACTGTCGTGTTAAATTTTATATTGTGAAGTTTATGCTTTTTCCCATAATGCACGAGCTCTTTTTCAATTCTTCCGTGAAATTCAGATAGCAACCTGTCGACGATAATTCCACTCAATGCCCAGCCTATCGGCAGTTCAGTATAGTTTTTGCTCTGCAATTCTTCCAAATATTTTATTAAACAACTCAAATCCGGAGCAATTTTTTTGATCGATTTAATTAACGAGGCCGGAGTTAAATTATGGAAAAATGATTTGATGTCCGATTGAATAATTAAACTAAATTTATTCGCGTCATTCTCCCGAATTGATTTTTTTGCATGTCCAATCACAACCGACTTGAAGGCGTCATATTGATCTTGAAATTTTATCTTAAGCGGAGAGTTGATGGCCATATCGATGTCCCTAACAGTTTCCTTATTATTCAAGAAAGGGCGATAAGTCTCTGTGTTAGGTCTATGTCCAAAATGCAAGCTCTCAGCGAGTTTTGGCAATTTGCTATATTTGTTTACTATATCAGGCCAGCAACCCAAAACAGATCTGATTTGAAATGAAAGATTCGGTATTGTAAATACCGTTAGGTTACCTGAAGTCGTATCTAATTTTCTTGAAAACTCTAACCGATCTTTAAAATCGAATTCCTCAAATTTTTTTAAACCTTCTTCAAAGGTCGAGCTGGTATTCAAGCAAAAATCTAAATTTTCTAAAATTGCTTTCCAGTCTAAATGCTTTAGATATGGGTCAGATTTTAAAATGTCTGTTATTTTGGCTAAAAACCAATCTCTTTGAAATAGCTTGGGAATGATGAAATCTTGAGCTGCCATGCTTGCCTTCCTACTAAATTCAACTATGATTATTTTATGTCCAAAAGCTATAATATATTCGACTCAAATGATTCCTCTGTAAATATAAATAAATTTGCAGGCTTTGAGTCCAGCATGGATCTTACAAAAAAGAGTTTTGATACCGAACAATTTGCAATTGGCGCCGTCCTGGATCTAGAAACCACAGGCCTAGACGTAAGAGTTCATCAAGTGATTCAGATTGGAATCAGACTATTTTCATATGATAGACAGAATTTTAAAAACATTAAAATCGGAAATCAACTAAGCTTCTATCAGCAACCTAGTCAACCTCTTCCCAAGAAAATTGAGCTGATCACAGGAATCACTCAAGAAAAGATAAAAGGAAAAAAAATTCCATGGCAAGAGGTCTGCGACTTTCTATCAATTTGTGAGATTGTCATCACCCATAATGCATTATTCGATCGCTCTTTTTTAGAAAAAGAAAGTACGACAAAAATTACGGACTTAAACTGGGCATGCTCAATTAATCAAATCGATTGGTATAACAAAGGATACAAAAGCATTAATCTCGAAAGTCTTTGCCTCTCTTCAGGTTTTTTTGGAGAATTTCACGATGCTGCGAATGATGCCGATTTGCTGTTAAATTTAATTGCAATTCCACGTCCAACTAAGGCCATTTTATTTGAAGAGTTACTACTAAATTCTCATAAACCCCTTGTTCGCATAGAGGTCGCAAATTTTCCATTTCACAATAAAAACGTTTTAAAAGATTCTGGGTATCGTTGGGCTCCTGAAGAAAAAATATGGTTCAAAGTTATCTATACGAATGATCTTATAAAAGAAAAACAATATATGGATAAGTTAAGAAACAATTCTGATTTTTCATATGTAGTAGTAAATATTCAAACCAATGAAAAGTTCTCTAATTCTAAGAATTCCTATATAAATTCGTACTAATCCAACGAATGTGATAGCAGTACAGTGTTGCGTTCAACTGCAAATGCCAATAGCGTTTTTCTATATTGATTTTTGGTTTATCTAAAAATCTATTTATTCTTTTTTTGACTGGATCAAACAAAATTCCGCCGAAAAATAAACAACAAGAGTAATAAAACTTTTTATAGCTTCATCCACTTTATGACATCCAATCATTCGGAATTAGCTTATTTCCATCTCTAAATTTTTCTACCACATGAATTTTGTCAATTCCATTCCAAGTTAGCTCAGGAGCGTGCTCTAAGACTATAATCTGAAGTCCATTTTTATTCTTTTTCACAGAATTCGATAATGACTTAAAAATACTGTGAACTCTTAACAAATCATTTGCTAACTTCTTATCACTAGCAATTCTGCTCTCGTCTTTTGGCCATTTGTCTGGAAAATAAACCTGACTTGGCTGATCTATTACTAAAAAATTGGGAACATAGTTTTTAGATAGCGTAGCAAAGTGCTCATGCAAACCGAGAATAGCGCTAATATGATATCCCATCCAGTTCGCACCACTACCGATTTCCCATAAGTAATCTTTTTTGCCATCTTTAGACTCAACCCTTACAGTTAACTCTTTTATATCCACAAACGCAGTTGAATCAGGTTTTTCGACTCCTAACATACTTTGGTAACCGAGCATGTTCTTGGAAACTGCGTCCATAGCATTATTTATCTTTATTGTTTCTGCTCTTGGGTTTAAATCATTTCTTAAAATTGTAATGTTTTTTTCTAAGTTTTTAATTTCATCATTGAGAGAGGAGCTGGTTAAATACAATGAGTACTCCTTTAAGCTGTATTCTAGGCCACCAATAAATTTATATATATTTGATTCTTTTTGTCTAGCCGACTGCTCATCTTTTTCATTTTTCATCAAAACATTCAGTTGTTGTCTAACCTGATTTAACTTTTCTTCATTTGAGGTTATATCTTTTTTTACAGTCGTGATTTCATTCCCAAAAGTATCTGAAACTGAATGGCCAATTTGTTTCGTTCTTTCTTTTAAATTCTTTGAATATTCAATAAGTTTTGCTATATTCTTACTTGCTGCGTCCGAATCACTACCACATAAAACACACTTAGACTCTTCACTCAAAAGCGTAGTAAGCCAACCTGATGAACTAGATCTTTTAAGTCCTATCTCGCCTAATTCTAAATTTTCACTTACAGCCTGATCAAATTTTTGAAATTGGTACAAAAACGACCGCTTTGACTCCAAAATCCGAGACAAATCTCTTTCTTCATTCTTCAACTTAATAATTCTCTTTATGGAATCTTCAGTACTACCAATAGGTATCTGAATTACTTTGCTATCAATAGCACCCGTAATGCGAGTAAGAGCATTTACATAATCAAAAGTAGTCCAGTTATCACCTTCAACAATTTCTTTCGGAACCAGCCCTATTTCATTTGCAATATAGAATTGGCCTTTAATTTGTCCAACCCATTGATCTATGCTCGCTTTTTTTAATGCTAATACGTTTTTTTTCTTTTCAAGATCAGCTTCTAATTCTTTAAGATATGCTTTTTTTCTTAGGTCCTCGGCGGTAACGGCTCCAAGAACTAAAGGAAAAATCATTTTTAATCTTTCACGATGTTCTGTAGTGTCAGCTTTATAAAATAATGTGTTAGGATTAGCCACAATGTGCTGTGCCTGAAACTGAAAAGCTGCTAGGTCTCTAAAGCTTGGCCGCTTATAATAATTTGATTCATACCCGACCCCACCTGTTATGTTTGACAGTCCGCATAGTTCATTCAAACGCTGCTTTACTGACTCTGCTGTTGAGTTTTTATGAGGTTGAGAAATTGTGGTAAAATCAGCTAGTTCTTCAATAAAAAATTCTGAGCTTGCAATTATTGCTCCCGGTTCCCTTCTTGCGAGCATCAAATACTTTCCAGTTACTTTAATAATCAAGCCAAACCAGTCTGTTTTTTCTCGTATAATCCCCACTGGTATCGAACATTTTGTACTAGCCAAGCAATAATCTATTATAGCTACTATTGACGATTTTCCCGTCTGACTATCGCCAGTAATTACATTAACCTCGTCAGTTTTAAATTCTAATGTTCTAATCTGTTTTTCGGAGTCTTTTGGCCATAGAATTATTTTCACAATCTCAAATTTCATTTAATACCTCACGCCTAACAATGTGGAAACCTGATTGAAGCCTAAACTAAGAAACCCTCTACCTAGCTTGTCCGCACAGTAAAACATTTCTGAATTTGAATTTTTAATGTCATCAGGTATTTTTAATTTCAGTGCCTGAAAAGTTTGAGTAGTTGAATCGTAATTAAAAAGCCCTGTTGAATTACCTATATCTAACGCTCTGAACGTAAGTTTAGCCAAAGACTCAACTCGCTTCTGTATGCCCACTCTTAGCTGCGGGTTATCTATCATCAATCTAAATAGAGCGCTAGAGCTTCTCATTTTATAAAATGTAAGGCAGAAACGCTCATTAAATACTAAAGGCAGTGTCAACAGCGCAAGCTCTAATGGCAAATGTCGGAGCTTCATGCTCTCATCAAAATATGCGTTGGCGCATACATGAATTAAAATTGCCCCCAACGCCTCATTTTGAACTAATTTAAAACGTTGATTGTAATCGCTAACTTCTTTCACGATTTCATTCATTATTTTGATCTTTCTTTTTAAATAAATTCTTAAAATCTGGATGCCATCCCAAATTTGCGTCATCTGCAAGAAAGTGATACGCACCTTTTGTAAAATAATACTCTGTTGTTTCTCTATCAGCAATTTTCTCACGATGGTCTAGAGTTTCTTCCAAAATTTTAACGCCAATTTTTTTATGCTCAACAGGGCTGCTTTTGCTATCAACGTTTCTTCTGAAAACACCTTTCCATCTTTCTTCTAACCTATCCTTAAAACTAGCAATATCCGCATCAGCCAAATCAGCCTCTACACTTAATCTGGTAACTTCGGATTCAAATCTAAAAAAATCTTCAATAGATTCATATATACGAGGGTCATCGTTATCGCATACGCTTTCCACCTGCAAAACAAATGTTCGATGCTTATAATCACTGTGAGCCGTTGGCGAAACCTGCACGAGTGCCTTTGCACGCTCGTTCAGCCTAGAGTTGTCTTGCCTTCTGATTGCATTTTGCAGAGCTGTGTCAAAATCATTTTTTTTAAGAATGGCTAATTTTCTATTTCTCCAATCATTCATTACGGTATTTTGAATCCAGCCTTGTAGTTCATTAACTATTAACTGGGCATTGTAATGATCTGGAATATGGCATAATTTTTTTACATCTTTTACCAAATCAGAACTGGCATTCTTGCCAGCTCCATCACAAGTTTCCACTTTTTCAAATACGGCGGCAATTTCGTCATCAGTAAATTTTAGAACTTTATCTACGATCTCTTTTATTCCATTTGGAGTTTTGGCAGACAAAATTCTAAAATCTACAGCGCAGCTTTTGGCTGTCACTTTATCTTTTACATTATTTATTTTTGTTGCGAATTGATCGTCTCTAAATTTACTATTTGAAGTTAGCAAAAACCCAGTGTGAGTCACGTTACAATTTTTATTTTTGACCGACTCAAGCCAAATTAAAATCGTGTTCCACAAATCCTTACTCGTGTCAGCATAAGGTATTTTTTGAACATCCAGTGAGTTTTTGGTTTGCTCCAGCAATTTATTATTTTGAAATTGGGCAACAACATCCTCTTCAGTTTCAATACCTACAATTTCTACATCACCCTTAGAAAGCCAGTACAATGCCCTTTCGAGCTGAAAAATATAGCCCGCCATAGGCCCCTCAGCACTATGTTGCAAACAAACCACCTAATAAATATAAGCCGAGTCCTAGCATAGCATTTTTGTTATTACTAAAATTTGTTTTTGTCCACATTAACAGTTGAAAATACGATCAAAACTAAACTAAAAGACTATAATCTGCTCAACAAATGAGTAATATGACTTTATATGGGCAAAATCACTAGATCCTACAGGAGGTCAAAAATGTACTGGCAAAAACGCACTAACTCGTTGAATGAGGTTTATTATAGCTTCATTCAATGGGACCCAATAGCCAAAAAAAACAACCGGCTTAAACACTCAGAAACTCCAGCTAATATAACGACCGATGCCCAAGCAGATGAGTTTTGCAAACTACGAGAAGTCGAATCCAATGCAGTTAAAGCAAGAATT